>OBCD01000316.1_pt1 | contig 13532 bp, 8 predicted proteins | sample 1480921 | NCBI WGS metagenome assembly OBCD01 (sample SAMN05301501, study PRJEB22388) | human skin metagenome | isolation source: Infant 2 DOL 22 skin | host: Homo sapiens | place: USA: Pittsburgh, Magee-Womens Hospital of UPMC | collected 2013/2014 | reverse complement strand
ACATGGAGGTTCATCGTGTTCCCTTGCCAACCCCGTTCGCTACTCGCCGGCGTCCTGCTGGCGAGCGCCCTGCCCGCTCACGCGGAGCTGCCCCACGCGCCCGCCTACATCGATGACAGCGCCTACCCGGCCGCGGCCCGCCAACGCATCCTGCCACCGATGTTCGAGCAGAAGCTGGGCAGCCTGCGCTACCTGGCCAAGCCCGGCGACCCCTTGATCACCCAGGCCGAGAGCAGCGACTTCCAGCGCACCAGCGACTACCGCGAGACCCGCGCCTACCTGGAGAAACTGGTAGCCGCCTCCTCCGGCCGCATCGCCTTGCGCGAGTTGCCCGAGCGCAGCGCCGAGGGTCACCCGATGCTGCTGGTGACCGCCTCCACCGAGACCGACAAGTCCGCCGCCGGCCTGAAGCGCTCCGCCAAGCCGACCTTGCTGGTGGAAGCCGAGATCCATCCCGGCGAGGCCAACGGCAAGGACGCCATGTTCATGCTGCTGCGCGACATGAGCGCTGCCGACCGCCCGCTCGCCGGGCTGCTGGAGAAGATCAACCTGCTGTTCATCCCGGTGGTCAACGTCGACGGCGACCTGCGCCGCAGCGCCTACGGGCGGATCAACCAGAACGGCCCGCGGGAGACCGGCTGGCGGGTGAACGGCCGCAATCTCAATCTCAACCGCGACTTCACCAAGCTCGACAGCGCGGAGATCCGCAACGTCGCCTGGGTGTTCAACCACTACGAACTGAGCTTCTTCGCCGACACTCACTCCACCGACGGCGCCATGTATCCCTACGACAGCTCCTACTGCCACAACGGCAATGGCTGGTCACCGGCGAGCAGCGCCTGGATGGACCAGGTCATGCGCAAGCCGGTGTACCAGGCGCTGGAAAGCCTCGGGCACATGGTCCATGAATGCATCAGCCTGAACGACAACCAGGATCCGACCCAGGGCTACTACCCCTACCGCACCGACCTGGCGCGCTTCTCCAACCAGTACGGCGACATCCGCAACGTGCCGTCGATCCTCATCGAGCAACACGCCCTGCATCCGTACAAGACCCAGGTGCTGGGCAACTACGTGATGCTCAAGGCGATGTTCGAGGTGATCGGCGAGCAGGCCGCCAGCCTGCGCCAGGCCATCGCCAGCGACCGCGAGCGCCTGCTGCGGCAGAAGGAGGTGATCCTCACCTGGAAGCCGGGCGAGGCCGCCGAGACGCCGTTCGTGGTCGGCGACTACCGCTACGAGCAATCCCCGGTCACCGGGGCCCGCACCATCGTCTGGAGCAACCGGCCGAAGACGCTGAAACTACCGGTGACCGACAACGGCGTACCCGACCTGGTGGTGCCGCGTCCCCAGCGTTTCATCGTCCCGGCGCAGTGGCACGAAGTGATCGCCCGGATCAAGGCCCACGGTATCCGCTACACCACCCTGGAACGTCCGACCGAAATCGCCGTGACCCTGTACCGCATGGACGACATCAAGCTCGCCGATGGCTTCGAACCGGATCGCGTGCAAGGCAACCGGATTCCGGGCTACGAAGGTCGCCTGCTGGTCAGCGGCACGCCGAAGCCGTTCCAGCGCTTGCAGACCTTCCCGGCCGGCTCGCTGTCGATCGACACCGCCCAGCCGCTGGGCGTCCTGGCCATCGACCTGCTGCAACCGCAGAGTCCGGATTCGTTCTGGTCCTGGGGCTTCTTCAATTCCACCCTGGTGGCCGCCGAGGAGCCGGAGGAATACGTGATGGAGCCGATGGCGCGCAAGATGCTGGCGGAAGACCCGGCGCTGAAGTCCGCCTTCGACAAACGCCTGCGCGAGGACAAGGCCTTCGCCGCCGATCCGCAGGCGCGCCTGCAATGGTTCTACCAGCGCACGCCGTTCTACGACGTGAACGCCTTCGTCTATCCGGTAGGAGTGGTGTTCTGAGGCCCACCTGGGGCTGACGGCGGATAACGCTGCGCGTTATTCGCCCTACCGCTGGGCTTCGGGAGCCCCGTTGCCTCTCCCGCTTGCGGGAGAGGGCTGGGGAGAGGGAGCCGGTCTCAGGTACCGTCGGTGGGTGTGGGCAGGTTGCTTCTCGGCTTGCGCTTGCGCCTGGGTTTCGGTGGTTTTTCGGGTGGCGGCGACAGTTCCCGCTTGCGCAGCTTCTTGAGGATTTCCCGATGCTTCTCGCGCCAGGCCGGCACGTCGAGGCCGTGGAGTTCGAGCAGCTCGGGGTTGCGCTCCACCAGATAGACCGCCGCTTCCTGGGCGGCCTCGGCGATCTTCCAGGCGATCGACTGCGGTTCGATGCTGCCTTCATAGGCGATCCAGTCGCTGAACTCCGGAAAGGTCCCGCAGACCTTCTCGAAATCCTCGTCGTGCATGCGCTGCAGTTCGTTCTCGATGTTCTCCAGGCGCTTGGCCGTCATCCCCACCAACTCGGCGAACTGCGGACGGCTCAAGCCCATCAGCTCGCGCAGGGCGCGCAAGCGCTTGCCAGCAGTGAACAAACGTCGATTCTTTACCATGTGTAGTCCGCGTCTGATGGTTCCCTATGCATATTGATTCACTAACTGTTAGTAGATCAATATGAATCCAAGCCCTCTAGACCGAGGGTTCCCCTCCAACATCGGACCATGGTGCAGGACGCCTGATGAAAGTGGAAGAACTCCCCCAAGAGGGTTTCGCCGAATGCCCCCGCTATATAACCCTGATGCGTTTCGCCTTCCTGACCGGCCTCAGCGACCGGCCGGACCTGCTCTATGCCTGGATAGAGAGCGGCGACCTGCCGATGCGAACCTTCGGTACGCAACGCCTGGTGGATATGCAGAAGCTGCAAAAACGCATCGAGGAAGCAAAAAAAGGGGCCGATTCAACCGGGTGAATCGGCCCTTTCTGAAAGACCCTGCCGCCGGCGAAACCCCTCAGCGATTGAGCATGAAGGTCTCGTACTCCAGGTCGTCCAGCGCGGTGGTCAGGCGGTACAGCCCGACCAGCACGCAGACCAGCAGCGACAGGGTGAAGCCGTAGCCGAAGAAGCTCGGCCCGAGCAGCAGGCTGACGAAGGTCAGGACGCCGTTGACGATCACGAACAGCACGCAGAGTTCGAGGACGATGCGGCGCTTGTCCAGGTAGAAGAAGACGTTGAGCAAGGCCATGAACACTACCTGGATGCTCACCCCGATCAGGTCGATGTAGAACAGCGGCAGGTAGTAGCGGGAAATTCCCAGCCAGCCGAGCAGTTGCGGCGCCAGCAGGAACAGCAGGACCACCGCCAGCCCCTGCACCTTGCAGATTTCCAGCAGGCCCTGGCGGATGGCGAGGATCATCTGCTCCTTGAGCAGGCCGATGTGCTGCAGGGTCTCGCCGCCGCGGATCGCCTCGTAGACCCGCTCGTACCACTCGGCGAAGTCGGTCTCGATGCGCACCAGGAACACCGCCATGCCGGGAATGATCGACAGGTAGGCGAGGAAGATCGGCAGGTCGTAGAGGATCGAGGCGCGCAGCGGGCCGATCACCAGGTCCGAGGTGGATGGGTTGAACCAGAAGATGAACTTGTCGATCCAGATGCCCAGGTTGTAGCAGAGGCCGGTCAGCAGCAGGCTGACGAAGACCTGCCGGCGGTCGAGGAAGTCGAAGGCCACCATGCGCCTGGCCGGGTACTCGCGGAGGATGTCGTAGAGGAAGACGAACAGCAGGCTGGCGTGGCCGATCAGCAATGCCAGCAGCAGGCCGTCCATCTGCATGAAACGCAGCAGGTAGGCACAGGCGACCATCAGCGCGTAGCCGATGAACATCACCAGCAGGATGCGTTTGTAGGCCTTCATTCCCGACAGGAAGATGATCACCAGCCACAGGTTGCAGAGCACCACGAAGTTGGCCATCACCAGCAGGCGGTAGGCGAACGGCTCATCGAACAGGGTCGCCAGCAATATCGCCGAGAGCAGGCCCGCCGCCAACGTCACCAGCAACAGCACACCCACCAGGTTGGGCAGGATCGCCTCGTGCTTGCGCTCGAACAGGCGATCGGAAATGAAGCGGGTGAAGAACAGTTGCAGTCCCCCGGTGAAGATCAGCGACAGCGCCATCAGGTAGGTCACCGTGATCAGGAACTGCCGGACCAGCACGTCCGGCACCACCACGCCGAGGCTCAGCACGCCGATCAGCATCACGCTGACGATCGACAGCACCCAGGGACCGGAGCTGATCAGCCCGGCGTAGAGATAGGCCCGCAGGGTCGCCGTATAGGAATCGCGGGAAAGGATCTTCCGCAGTTCGAAGCCGATGCCGGCCATGTCATGCAATCTCCGTGGCTTCGCGGTACAGCCCGCGGTAACGTCCGAGCATCAGCGCCTCGGTGTAGTAGCGTTCGACCCGTTGCAGGCCGACCGCCTGGGCCGCCTGCCAGCGCTGCGGATTGCGCAGCAGGGCGAGGATCGCCCGCGAAGTGGCCTGCGGGTCGGCGATCGCCACCACCTCCCCGGCGCGGCCCAGGGCGCGATCTTCGGCGTCGGCGCCTTCGATCAGTTCGCGGCAGGAGCCGACGTCGCTGCTCACCACCGGGGCGCCGGCAGCCCAGGCTTCGAGGATCACCAGCGGCTGCGCTTCGCTGATCGAGGTGAGGACCATCAGGCCGAGTTGCGGCAGGACCTCGCCGATCCGACGGAAACCGAGGAACTTCACCTTGTCCTGCAGGCCGAGGCTGGCCACCAGGCTGCGGCATTCGCTGGCATAGTCCGGGTCTTCCTCCTCCGGACCGACGATCCAGCCCTCCGCCTCCGGCATCGCGCTGACCACCCCGCGCATGGCGCGGATGAAGGTCTTCACGTCCTTGATCGGCACTACCCGGCCGACCAGCCCGACCACCGGCGGAATCCCCGGCGGCCGCCGTTCGAGGGCGCCGGCCCAGGCATCGAGGTCGATGCCGTTGGGGATCACCCGGGTGCGCCGTGGCTCGGCGCCATCGAGTACCTGGCGCTGGCGGTTGCCTTCGTAGAGGGCGACGATCGGATTGGCGGCGCGATAGGTGAGCAGGCCGACACGCTCGAAGAAGCGGATCCACAAGCGACGGATGTAGCTGACCTCGGCATCCAGTCCGGTACTCAGCTGCTCGTCGGGGTTCTCCGCGATCCAGTTGGCCTGGGCCAGGTCGATCTTGCGCTCCTTGGTGTAGATGCCGTGCTCGCTGAGCAGGTAGCGGCAGCCCCAGCGACGTTGCAGGATGCAGCCCAGCAGGCCGGCGTAGCCGGTGGAGATCGAGTGCAGCATGCGCGCCCGCGGCATCCGCCGGGCCGCCTCGGCGAGCATGAACACCGGCGCCTGCATCGAGCGCAGGGTCCAGAAGTAATTGACGAAGGACGGATCGGTGCAATAGCGCTCGTAGCCTGCGGTGATCGCCTCCCAGCTGGCCTTGCTGTGGAGAAAGTCCTCGCGGCCGATGCGGCCCTCGGCGAGCAGGTCGAGCAGCGCGTCGCCCTCCTCCACGTCCGGCGTCTCCGGGTAGTGGAAGAAACGGTGCAGATCGCGCAACGCCTTTTCGGTCTCGCTACTGCCCTGTCGCGTCTGCGGGTTCGGCGAACTCCAGGCGGTTTCCAGGAAGTGTTCCTCGATGTGCAGCACATTGTCCGGGATCGGGTAGTGGCGCTTGCCGTAGGCATCCTTCTGGCCGCCGATGAAGAACACCGAGAAGGTCAGGTCGGGGAGACCGAGGATCAACTGGTTGACCCAGCTGGAGACGCCGCCGCGGACATAGGGCCAGGTGCCCTCCAGCAGCAGGCAGACATCGGCGACGGGCGCCGTCGGAGCGGTGTGTTCGGTCATGTCCAGTATCTCGCCAGGGCCGCGAAGGGCGGCCGTTGCAGCATGTCGTCGGGCATTCCGGCGAGAAGCCGGGGGATGTCCCGGTAGCGCCGCTGGAAGAACGCCACCTCGGCGCGGAACGGCGCCAGCTGGGCGCTATCGATTCCCGCCTCCTCGGCGGCCTGGAGGGCGTGCCCGGCATCCTCCAGGCGGCCTTGTTCGAGGGCGATGCGTCCGGCCAGCAGATGCAGGTCGGCCGAGGGTGTGCCGCGCAGCGCCTGGTCGGTATGCTCGCGCGCCTGCTCGAGGATGTGCTCCAGTACGCTGCCCTGGGCCAACCCCAGGTAGGCCAGTTCCCAGTACCAGCGCGCCAGGGTCCCGTGCAGCGCGCCGCGTCGCGCCGGCGTGGCGCCGGCGAGGCGGCCGAGGGCGGCCTCGATGCGCTGGTTGATCCGGCTTTCCTTCTGGTCGAGCATCGAGTAGGCCAGCAGGCGGACGTCGTCGGCGGGGTCGCGCAGGGCCAGCTTGAGGATCGGGATCGCCTCCTTGCCGGGCATCCGCCGGGTGGCGAAGATCGCCGTGAGCCGCTGGTTCGGGTCCGGCGCATGGCGCAGGACGTCCTGCAGACCGCCGTCGCTGAACATCATGTCGAGGCGCTTTTCCTTCGGCCGGAACGGCAGCTCGGGGACGCCCATCGCCTGCCAGGCCTGCTCGCCACGCTGGCGCGGCAGGTACAGCGCCGGGAATACCGCCGCAGCGACGCCGACCGCCCCGATCAGCGGCACGAAGAAGGCCAGGCTGAAGAGGAACAGCGGGCTCCACGGCAGCGGGAACTTGTAGCGCCGCGGCAGCAGCAGCCATACGCCGACGCACAGCAGCGCGCTGCCCAGGCCGTGGGCGAACAGGTAGAGCGCCAGCGCCTGACCGAACGGCAGGTCGGCGAAGACGCTCGCCCAACTGCTCAGCTCGAACAGGAAGGCGCCGCTAAACAGCCACTTGCTGATCATTCAGGCCGCACTCGTTGAAAAGGAAATGTCCCAGCGCCTGGCGATCGTTGCCGGCGTCCAGTTCGTACTGGCGGATGCGCACGCCCAGCGACTCCAGCTCGCGGGCCTGGCCGAAGCGTTCGGCGAAGAGAATCCTCAGGCGCTGCAGATACCCCTGGGAGCCTTCGGCGGAAGTCAGCGGCAACAACACCAGCAGGACCCGCCGGCCCTCGTCGTTGCGCAGTCGCAACTGCACGTCGAGGCCACGCTGGCTGCCTTCCAGCAGACGCTGGACCTCTTCGCCGTAGCGCGCATCGGTCAACTCGAAGGCATACAGGCAGGCCGGCAATCCATGGTCGCGGGCGTCCAGCAGGGAGCGCTTGAGGTACTGGGAGAAGCGCTGGGCGTCGATGTCGGCCAGTTGCAGTGCGCGACGGTCGCTCTGCAGCAAGTCGGCGATGTGCCCGGCGAGGATCGCCAGCAGGCTGAAGGTACGTTCGTTGAAGACGAAGAACGGCATCTGCTCCACCGCCAGCAGGGCGAGGATCCGCCCATCGGTGTCGACCAGCGGCACGCACACCTGCAGCGCGCTGTGCGCACGCTGCTCGCCGCGCTCCAGCAGTTCCTGGCGCACGCTGACCAGTTCGCCGCGCTCCAGGCAGGTGCGCACCAGCAGGTCGTCGGCGTCCAGCACCGGCATCTCGCCGAGCGTCGCCAAGGGTTGCGGCTCCGGGGTGCGGTCGTGGCGTACCCGGTAGAGTCCGGCGATGCGCAGCGAACCGTACTGGGCCAGCAGCGCCAGCACGGTTTCCGCCAGCGCATCGAGCGGTGCCTCATCGCCCGGCAGCTCGCGCAGCAGTTGTCGCAGACCGAGCAGCGAACTGCGCAGGCTCTGGTCGTTGCCGGCGACCCGCTGCTCCAGGCGATCGTGGGAGATGCGCAGGATGTGATGGGCGCGGGTGAATTCGTCGAGGCGCAACTGGCGGTACTCGTTCGCCAGCTCCAGGCGCTCCAGGCGGCGTTCCCAGATGTCGCGGAACTCGCCCACCAACATGGCGCAGAGCAGCACGCCGACGATGAAGGCCGCCGGTACCTGGGCATAGGCCTCGACGCCCTGGACGCGAAACGCGAACAGCGCCGCCACCAGCAGCGCCGCGCTGGCCAACCCGCGGACGAAGCCGTAGCGCATGCCCAGCAACAGGGGCGCGAGGATCACCCAGGGAAAGGTGGCGTTGACCTGCAGCGGGTCGTCCGGGCTGAACCACCAGCCCAGGCCCAGCGCGAGCGCGCTGATGACCAGCGTCTCGACCCAGGAGACACTGCCGCTGGCGCGCGGTGCGAGGGTGAAATCCTTGTGCGCGGACATCGCCGTCACTCGAGCCGCAGGTCGCCGACCAGCTCGCGCAGGACTTTCTGCGCGGCGCCCGCCAGGCTTTCCCGGGACCAGCCGGCGCGCGCCCCGCTGGTGCTCCAGAGCACCCGCCCGGAGGCCGGCTCCAGCACCTGCAGGCTGACGCCCACCGCCGGCTCGCCGTCGAGGCCGTTCTTGTACTGCCACTCCTCGACGCTGCCGGTGACCACGTAGGCCAGCTTCTGCTGGCGTGCCCAGTCCAGCGCGCGCTGCTGGCGCTCGCGGTCGTCGACCAGTTGCAGGTCGCCTTGCGGCTGCGCCGGGTACAGGCGCGGCCGCACACCCTCCTCGGCCAGCACGCTGAGCAGGATCTGCTCGGCACGCTCGCCGGCCTGCGGCGCCTGGGAGTAATTGAGCAGCGGCACCAGGCCCCACTGCGCGCCGCGCGCCAGCGGCGTAGCGCTTTCGCTGGTGAAGCTGGAGCAGCCCGCCATGAACAGGGCGACGGCCGCGAGAGCCAGGCAGCGGATGGATTGCATGTTGTGTTCCTCCTGTTGAATTCCGTATCCGGGCCGCGCTCAGCGGCCGAAGCGCGTGCTGTAGGTCACCCCGAGCGTGCCGCCGGCATCGCCGCCGCCGCCCTGGGGAGCCGACTGGTAGCCGAAGGTGAACGCCAGTTCGTCATCGCCCAGCAGCTCCATGCCGATGCCGAGATCGATGCCGTAGTTGAACTCCTTCTCTGTCCACTGCCAGCCGGCCAGGGTGTCGACGATCCAGGTGTATTGCGGACGGCTGCGGTTCAGCGCGCCAGGGAAGCCACGGCGCCAGGTGCTGCCGAGGTAGACCTGGCCGTAGCGGTCCTGCAGCAGGTCCTGGCTGCGCGCGCCATCGAGCGCCAGCGCACCGCCATGGGCCGCCAGCAGGTCGTCCGGCACGCGGTTCTCCAGGCGATTGCGCTGGTAGTCGATGCCGCCGCGCAGTTGCCAGGCCGGGCCATCGAAGAACAGTGTGTGGGCCCACTCCAGGGACAGCGCCTCGCCGTTGCCGAGGTCGTCGCCCTGGCGGGTGGAGAAGCGGTTGTGCGCCAGCGACCAGCTCAACTGGTCGCGCCCGCTGAGGGTGTGGCGGCCGCCGAGCCGTAGGCTGTCGCGCATGCCGAGGGCGCGCATCAGGCCGGTCTCGTCGGTCTCGCGGTGCCAGTCGAGGCCCGCTTCCAGTTCGTCGCGCGCACTCAGCCGCCAGTTGCGCAGCAGGCCCAGGCCGTGGCGGTCCTCGTCGTCGCGCCAACTGCCATCGAGCGTCGCCGCGGCGAAGCCATCGGCCAGTTCGCGCCGCAACGTCAGCCTGGCGTTGCGTTCGCTACCGAGGAGCGAGCTATCCAGCGCATCGCCGTGATAGCGGCCACTGCCCAGTTCGAGATCGGCGTACCAGTCGTCGCCGAGGTGGCGCGCCGCGCGCAGCGTCGGCCCCTTGAAGTCGAGACCGCCGAAGTCGCGCTTGTTCCAACCCAGTTGCAGGCCCTGGGGCGTGCGTTCGAGGATTTCCGCCGCCTGCCGCCGCAGCTGCTCGCGGTTGTCGCGCGAGTGGCCGTCGCCCAGTGCGCCCAGGGCCTCGCCCAGCGCTTCGCCGCCATGGCCGAGACGCACCAGCGCCTCGACCCGCTGCGCCGGATCCAGCTCGTCGCGCTCCAGCAGGCGTTGCAGGGCGGCGCGATTCTGGCTGCGCAGGGCGGCCTGGATCTCTTCGTTGCGCCCGATCTTCAGGCCCCGGCCGCGCGCCCAGGCCAGCCAGTCATCCTTCAGCGGCTCCTGGTTGGTGGCGGCGAGCTGGTCGAGGAACTGCTCGAACCACAGCTGCAGCATCGCCGGCTCGCCATTCCAGGCCCGCCGCGCCTCGCCCTGGGCGAGCAGCGGCCCCTGGGCCACGGCGAGCAGGCGCAGGTAGGCGGCGAAGCTGTCCGGGGTGGCCCTGACCGCCTCGCGGTCGAGCCGCCGGAGCAGTTGCCGGCGCAGGCGCAGGGCCTTGTCCTGGTAGCCGCTGGCATCCAGCGCGTCGGCGTAGGCGGCCTGCACCAGCCAGTCGTTGGGATTGGACTTGAGGTACAGGCGGAACCAGGCCAGCGCCTGATCGTTACGCTCGAGCAGCAGGCTGGCGCTGGCGAACGGCAGCCACAGCGTGCTGTCCCGCAGCGCCAGGCCATGCCACTGCGCCAACAGGGGCGCCAGGCTGTCGCGACGGCCACGGTCGATGTAGAACCAGAGCAGGCGTTCGCGCACCAGGTTCTCGCCGGGGAAACGCACCAGGGCTTCCCGGTACAGGCGCTCGGCGACGTCGCCATGGCCTTCCTGTTCCGCCAACCGCGCCCTGGCCACCCAGTAATAGGGGCTGCCCTGCGCTTCCGGCAGGCCTTCGGCCTCGGCCAGCAGGCTCTTCAGGGCCGGCCAGTCGTGGAGGTTCTCCGCCAGTTGCAGGGCGCTGGCCAGGCGCCGCGGATCGCGGCTGCGCTGCCAACTGCCGATAAGCACCTGCAAGGCCTGCTGCGGATTGCTGTCCCGGTACAGGGCGATCAACTGGTCCTCGTCGCTGCTGTTCAGGCGGATGTCCAGGGCCAGCATGCGCTCGTAGGCGGCGCGGGCATCGTCGTCCTGCTCCAGGGCCCAGGCCAGCGCCGCGCGCAGGCGCCAGAACTCCGGCTCGCGGATCGCGCGGGTATCCACGCCGGCGAGGACCTTCCAGGCCTGGCGCGGATCGAACAGGTTCCAGTGGGTTTCCGCCCACTGCATGCGTTCCTTGACGCTCAGCGGGAAATGCCGGGCCATCCGCGCCCAGACCCCGGTCTCTTCCTGCAACTGCTGGGTGTGTTCGAGGATCTGCTGCAAGCGCTGCCAGGCCAGGCGCTGTTTCGGATAAACCTGCACGTAGCCGCGCAGCCATGCCTCGCCCTCTTCCGGCGTGCCGCGGGTTTCATGGCTGTAGACCAGCGCATCGAGTTCCTCGTCGGTCATCTGTCGCTGCGCACCGATGGGCGCCAGCAGCTCGATGGCGCTGTCGAAATCGAACATCTGCAGCGACAGGCGCCAGGCATGCTCGCGCAGGGCCGGGTCATCGGCGCCGGCCAGCAGTTGCTTCCACAGGCCCAGGGCCTGCGGGCCGTTGCCGGTCCATTCGCCAAGGCGCGCGAGATCGGCCAGCAGCGTCCTGTCCTCCGGGCGCAGGGCCAGCAGCTCCCGGCCGACCTCCCAGGCCCGCTCGATCCGCCCGGCGGCCATGTTCAGGCGCAGGTCGGCGGCCAGCGCCTCATGGTCCTCGGGGCGCAATTCGCGCCAGCGCCGGATGAAGCGTTCGGCCAGGTCGTAGCGCTGGCTGCCTTCGGCGGCGCGTACGCCCTCGGCGAGCCAGGCCAGGGTTGACTCATCCTCCGGCAAGGCGTCCAGCCGCTCGTCCAGCAACAACGCCGCCTGTTCGCCGCGCTCGCCAGCGAGCAGACTGGCGAAGGCCTGGCGCAGATAGGCCAGGCGCTTCGCCGGCTCGGTTTGCGCTTCGGCCAGTTGCCGCTGGATGTCCGCCGCCGGCAGCGGCTCGCCGGAAGCCAGGTACCAGCGCGCCGCCTCGTCCAGCCAGCGCTGCCGGCCCTGCGGGTCGCGGCCGGCCAGTTCGGCAAAGGTCCGCGCCGCCAGGTCCGGCGCGTCCAGGGCCAGGGCATGACGGGCAAGTCGTTCGAGCATGGCGTCGTTCAACGAAACATGCTCGATCTTGCGCAGGCGCTCCAGCAATCGGCGCGTCTGCTCCTCATCCATGCCCTCGGGCCTGGCCAGGGCGCCAAGGATGTCCAGTTCCACCTCGTAGAACGGCGTTGCCAGGCGGTCCTTGCCGCGCAGACGGGCGAGGTGATGACGCGCCTGCTCGAAGTCGCCGAGCTTGACCAGCAGGTCGATCAGGGTCAGGCGCAGCGCGTCGTTCTCCGGGTGCGCCTGCAACAGCAGTTCGGCGTAGTTCACCGAGACCGCGTCGGGCTCGCCATCGCCGCTGGGCATGAATACCTCTTCGCTGTTGAAGGTCAGCCACAGCACCAGCGCCACCCCGAGAGCGACCGGCAGCAGGGCCCAGGGATTCAGCAGGCGCGCCTGGGGATGCTTGTCAGCGGCAGACGAGTTGGCCATCGCGCACCTGCTCCATCGGCAACTCGAACGTCCACAGGCCGTTGCCGGCCTTTCCCGGGAAGGCCTTGCCGGCCGCGCTCAGCCGGCAATCGCCCGCCGCGCGCACCACCAGGCGCAATGGCAGGTGCCCGGCGAAGGCGAACTCGACGCGGCCATCGTCGCGGTAGCGCCAGTGCTTCAGCGGCAGGTTGGCCTCCTCCAGCGCCGGCCGCGGATCGCGGCTGTCGCGCAGGACCAGGCGCGCATTCGCCGCACTCAGGTGTACATAGCGCCCCTGGGGCAGGTCGCGCACGCCCGCGACTCCCGTGGAGCGAGCGAGGTCCGGCCAACCCAGCGCCGGGTCCAGGCGCACCGTGCGCAAGGCGGCGAAGCCGCGCAACTGCCAGCTGCCATCGGCACGCTTGGCCAGGCTGGCGCGATGCAGGCCTTCCAGGCGCGGGATGTAGTCGCTCATCCACAGCGACAACGGATGCTCCGCCTGCATCGCCGCGTAGATCTGGTGCATGGTGCGGATCGAGGCCTGCTTGGTCCCCGAATAGAAGTGGTAGTACAGGTGCAGGCCGCGCAGGCGGCGCGGGCTGTCGGTCAGGGCGAAGGTATCGATGACGCCGCGGAAGCCGTAGTACGGCCCCTGCCAGAGATTGGTGTAGACGTTCTCGTTGATGATCGGCGCGTAGTACTGCACGCCGCCGCGGGTGGGCCGGATCAGCGGGTAGAGTCCGGTCAGCGAGGGAAAGGCCCGGGTCAGCGCGGTATTGCCGCCGTTGACGTTCATCAGCCCGGCGTCGTAGGCGAGCTTGATGGTGGCGGTGTCGGGCAGCGCGTCGCCGGACCAGAAGATCATCTTCACCGGCTTCCGCGGGGTGGTCAGGCGCTGCTCGATGTAGTCGCGGGCCCCGATCACCTCGCGTACGAAGTCGACCTTGTCGTAGCCCGGGATGGCCATCTTGTAGCCATACTGGGCCTCGAAGTTCTCGCCCTGCTCGGCCAGTTGCGGCTGCCAGAAGAACGGATGGCTGAAGGTATGGCTGGCGACCTCGACCTTGTCGTCGGCGAAGATGCGCCGGGCGATCGGCTCCAGCTCCCTGGCCAGGTGCGGGTACATGCCCTTCGGCCCGACCTCGCCTTCGATCACCGAGACCGAGGTGAGGAACGGATAGGGCTTGATGAAGTCCTCCAGCACCTGCTGGCCGGCATAGGGACTGCCGGGCACCTCGGCACGGGAGACGAAGCCGTCGCCATCGATGTGCACGGTGGCGA
>OBCD01000289.1_pt1 | contig 15145 bp, 8 predicted proteins | sample 1480921 | NCBI WGS metagenome assembly OBCD01 (sample SAMN05301501, study PRJEB22388) | human skin metagenome | isolation source: Infant 2 DOL 22 skin | host: Homo sapiens | place: USA: Pittsburgh, Magee-Womens Hospital of UPMC | collected 2013/2014 | reverse complement strand
CCTGGACCGACGGCGATGCCACGGAACCCGTCGAGGCGCCGCCGCAGGCGTTGCCCGGTAGTGCCCGGAGCATCGCCGCCGGTTTCGCCGAGCGTGCCCTGCTGACCCCCGACGCCACGGTGATCCACGATGCCGCCGGCAGCTACAGCTACCGCCAGGTCGCCCAGCACGCCAGCGCCCTGCGCCGCGTCCTGGAAGCGCACGGCGCGGGCCGTGGCCGGCGGGTCGCGGTGATGCTGCCGAAAAGCGCCGCGCAATTGGTCGCGGTGATCGGCATCCTCCAGGCCGGCGCAGCCTATGTGCCGGTGGACATCCGCCAGCCGCCGCTGCGGCGCCAGGCGATCCTCGCCAGCGCCGAAGTGGTCGCGCTGGTCTGCCTGGAAAGCGATGTCCCGGACGCCGGCTGCGCCTGCGTGGCCATCGACCGGCTGGCCGCCGACAGCGCCTGGCCGCCACCGCCCGCGGCGGAGGTGGCGGCGGACGACCTCGCCTACGTGATCTACACCTCCGGCTCCACCGGCACGCCCAAGGGCGTGATGCTCAGCCATGCGGCGGTGAGCAACACGCTGCTCGACATCAACCAGCGCTACGGCGTCGACGCCAACGACCGCGTCCTCGGCCTCGCCGAGCTGAGCTTCGACCTTTCGGTCTACGACTTCTTCGGCGCCACCGCGGCGGGGGCCCAGGTGGTCCTCCCGGACCCGGCGCGCGGCAGCGATCCTTCGCATTGGGCGGAACTGCTGGAACGCCACGCCATCACCCTGTGGAACTCGGTGCCGGCCCAGGGCCAGATGCTCATCGATTACCTGGAGAGCGAGCCGCAACGCCACCTGCCGGGACCGCGCTGCGTGCTCTGGTCCGGCGACTGGATTCCAGTCAGCCTGCCGACCCGCTGGTGGCGGCGCTGGCCGGACAGCGCGCTGTTCAGCCTGGGCGGCGCTACCGAGGCGGCGATCTGGTCGATCGAGCAGCCGATCCGTCCGCAGCACACCGAGCTGGCCAGCATCCCTTATGGCCGTGCCCTGCGCGGGCAGAGCGTGGAAGTCCTGGATGCCCGCGGGCGGCGCTGCCCGCCGGGCGTGCGCGGCGAGATCCATATCGGCGGGGTGGGCCTGGCGCTCGGCTACGCCGGCGATCCGCAGCGCACCGCCGAACGCTTCGTCCGTCACCCCGATGGCCGTCGCCTGTATCGCACCGGCGACCTCGGCCGCTACCTGGCCGACGGCAGCATCGAGTTCCTCGGCCGCGAGGACGACCAGGTGAAGATTCGCGGCCACCGTATCGAACTGGCCGAGCTGGACGCCGCGCTGTGCGCCCATCCGCAGGTCAACCTGGCGGCCACCGTGGTGCTCGGTGAGACCCACGAGCGCAGCCTGGCCAGCTTCGTCACCCTGCATGCGCCGGCGGAGGCTGGCGAGGACCCGCGCACGGCGCTCGACACGGTGCGCCAGCGGGCGGCCCAGGCCTTGCGCCGCGACTGGGGCAGCGAGGAGGGCATCGCCGCGGCGGTGGCCGCACTCGACCGTGCCTGCCTCGCCTCGTTGGCCGCCTGGCTGGCCGGCAGCGGTCTGTTCGCGAGTGCGACGCCGCTGGACTTCGCCACCCTGTGCCAGCGCCTGGGTATCGCCGAGGCGCGCCAGCGCCTGCTGCGCCACTGGTTGCGCCAGCTGGAGGAGGGCGGCTACCTGCGCGCCGAGGGCGAGGGCTGGCTGGGCTGCGCCGAGCGTCCCGCGCAGAGTCCGGAGGACGCCTGGACGGCGTTCGCCGGCTGCGCGCCGGCGGCGCTCTGGCCGGCCGAGCTGGTCGCCTACCTGCGTGACAGCGCGCAATCCCTCGGCGAGCAACTGGCCGGGCGGATCAGCCCGGCGGCGCTGATGTTCCCGCAGGGCTCGGCGCGCATCGCCGAGGCCATGTACAGCCAGGGCCTGCATGCCCAGGCGCTGCACGAGGCCATGGCCGAGGCCATCGCCGCCATCGTCGAGCGCCAGCCGCAACGGCGCTGGCGCCTGCTGGAGCTTGGCGCCGGCACCGCCGCCGCCAGCCGCGCGGTGATCGCCCGGTTGGCGCCGCTGGTGCAGCGAGGGACGGAGGTGGACTACCTGTTCACCGACGTTTCCAGCTACTTCCTCGCCGCCGCCCGCGAGCGCTTCGCCGACCAGCCGTGGGTACGCTTCGGCCGCTTCGACATGAACGGCGATCTTCTCGACCAGGGCGTGGCGCCGCACTCGGTGGATATCCTGCTCAGCTCCGGGGCCTTGAACAACGCGCTGGACACCCCGGCGCTGCTGGCCGGCCTGCGCGAGCTGCTGAGCGCCGACGCCTGGCTGGTGATCCAGGAACTGACGCGCGAGCACAACGAGATCAGCGTCAGCCAGAGCCTGATGATGGAAAACCCGCGCGACCTCCGCGACGAGCGCCGCCAACTGTTCGTCCACACCGGGCAATGGCTGGAGTGGCTGGCGGCACAGGGTGGCGACCTGGCTTGCGGGGTGGTGCCGCCGGGCAGCGCTCTCGACCTGCTTGGCTACGATGTCCTGCTGGCTCGCTGCAAGACCGACCGCGCCCGCCTGGAGCCGGCCGAGCTGCTGGCCTTCGTCGAAGCGCGGGTGCCGCGCTACATGCTCCCGGCGCAGTTGCGCGTGCTCGAACGCCTGCCGGTCACCGGCAACGGCAAGATCGACCGCAAGGCCCTGACCGGCTTTGCCCGCCAGCCCCAGGCGGACCTTCGGCATGGCGTCGCGCAGGCACCGGCCGACGAGCTGGAGAGTGCGTTGCTGGCACTCTGGCGAGAGGTGTTGGACAACCCGTCGCTGGGCGTCGAGCAAGACTTCTTCGGGGCTGGCGGCGACTCGCTGTTGATCGCTCAGTTGATCGCCCGTTTGCGCGAACGCCTGGAAAGCGCCCGCCGGCATCCGTTCGATCGCCTGCTGCGCTGGGCGCTCAGCCAGCCGACGCCGCGCGGCCTGGCCGAACGCTTGCGCAGCGCGCCGGAAGAGGGTCGTGGGCCGGCCCTGGCCGCGGCGCGCGGCGTCGCCCCGGCGCAGACTGGCATGTCGCGCGCACCGCTCGCCGAGGGCGCGGTGGCGCTCGACCCGCTGGTGCGCCTGGTGCCCGGCGAGGGCGTGCCGCGGGTGCTGGTCCACGAAGGCCTCGGCACGCTGCTGCCGTACCGCCCGCTGCTTCGCGCCCTGGGTGAGGGGCGGCCGTTGCTGGGGCTGGCCGTGCATGACAGCGACGCCTACCTGGCGATCCCCGCCGAGTATCTCAACGCCTGTCTCGGCCGCCGCTACGCCGAGGCGCTCCATGGCGCCGGGCTGCGTGAGGTCGACCTGCTCGGCTACTGCTCCGGCGGGCTGGTCGCCCTGGAGACCGCCAAGTCTCTGCTCCAGCGCGGGGTGCGCGTGCGCCAGCTGGATATCGTCTCCAGCTACCGGATTCCCTACCGGGTGGACGACGAGCGCTTGCTGTTGTTCAGCTTCGCCGCGACCCTCGGACTGGATACCGCGGCGCTCGGCTTCCCCGCGCCGGAACGTCTCGGCCAGGCGGTGCAGGCGGCGCTCGCGCAGACACCGGAGCGCCTGGGCGCCGAGGCGCTGGCGGGGCTACCGGGCCTGGCCGATCTCGTCGCCCTGCGCGGCCGCGAGCTACAGGCGGCCAGCGGTAGTGCCGACGCCGCCAGCGTCGAACGCGACACCCTCTACCGGCTGTTCTGTCACTCGGTGCGTGCCAGCCAGGCCGAGGCGCTGGAGCCCTACGTCGGCGCGCTGCGGCTGTTCGTGCCGGACGCCGGCAACCCATTGGTGCCGCGCTACGCCGAGGCCCTGGAGACCCAATGGCGGGCCGCCGCGCTCGGCGCGTGCGGCATCCACGAGGTGCCCGGCGGGCACTTCGACTGCCTGGGCGAAGCCCTGGCGCAATCCCTGTCGAAACCCATGCCAGAGGAGGCGAGCCAATGAGCGACGTCCGTTCCGTGGTGGTCGCCGGTTCCCGGTTCGGCCAGTTCTATGCCGCCGGCGTCGCCGCCGATCCGCGCTTCGTCCTGCGCGGCATTCTTGGCCAGGGCAGCCGGCGTTCGCGGGCGTTGGCCGAGCGCCTCGGGGTGGAGACCTGGTGCGAGGTCGAGGCGTTGCCGGACGATGTCCGCCTGGCCTGCGTCGCGGTCGGCGGCGCGGCACGCGGCGAGCAGGGCCCGGCCCTGGCCGAGGCGCTGATGGCGCGTGGCATCGACGTGCTGATCGAGCATCCGTTGCTGCCGCGCGAATGGCAGGACCTGCTGCGCAGCGCCGAGCGCCTGGGCCGGCGCTGCCTGCTCAACACCTTCTATCCGCAGTTGCCGGCGGTGGCGCGTTTCATCGAGCTGGGCCGCCAGTTGCATCGCCGGCGCGGCATCCGCCACCTGGACGCGGCCTGCGGGGTGCAGGTCGGTTTCGCCACCCTGGACATCCTCGCCGCGTTGCTGGAGGGCGTCGGCCCCTGGTCGCTGGAGTCGCCCTCGAACGACCTGTCGGCGATGCGCGGGCTGTCCCTGGTGTTGGCGGAAGTGCCGTTGAGCCTGCACGTGCTCAACGAACTGGCGGCCGCCGACGATGGGCGCATGACCTTGTTGCAGCGCGTCAGCCTGACCACCGATCGCGGCACGCTGAGCCTGCTCAGCCCCCATGGCCCGTTGTTGTGGACGCCTGCGGTGGCGGTACCGGCAGAGGATGACGACGGCCTGTTCGCGCTGTTCGACGAGATAGCCGGCGAACCGCTGCCCAGCGCCCAGCTCTGGTATGCCGAACCGTGCAGCTGGGCCCAGGTGCACCAGCGCCTGTGGCCGGCGGCGGCGGCCGAGGCGCTGGCGCTGCTCGCCGACGGCGACGAGGTGCGCCGGCGCAACCAGCGCAGCCTGGAGGTCGCCGCCCTGTGGCAGCGGATCGGCGAGCGCCTTGGCTTCCCCGAGGCGCCGCCGGCGTCGCTGGCGCCGGCGAGCCTGGAACAGGTGCTGGAGCACGCCTCGTGACCCCGGTGCTGTGGCGCCTGCTGCGCACCTATCGCTGGCGGCTGGCGGCGGCCATGGGGTTGCAGGCCCTGGCCGGGCTCTGCTCGCTGTTGCCCTGGATGCTTCTCGCCTGGCTCGCCGAGCCGCTGGCGCGCGGCCAGGCGCAGCCGGCCCTGCTGGCCCTGGTGCTGCTGGCGGTGCTGGCTTGGTTGGGCTGCCAGGCGCTGGCCGCGCACCTGGCCCACCGGGTCGACGCGGACCTCTGCAACGACCTGCGCCTGCGCCTGCTGGCGCACCTGCAACGGCTACCGCTGGACTGGTTCGGTCGCCAGGGTCCGGACGGCGTGGCGCGCCTCGTGGAGCAGGACGTGCGGGCCCTGCACCAACTGATCGCGCACGCTCCCAACGATCTCAGCAACCTGTTGGTGGTGCCGCTCGTCGCGTTGCTCTGGCTGGCCTGGCTGCACCCCTGGCTGCTGCTGTTCTGCCTGCTGCCGCTGGTGCTGGCCGCCGCCGGCTTCCTGCTGCTGCGCTCGGCGTGCTACCGCGACCAGGTGCTGCGGCGCAACGCTGCGCTGGAAAGGCTCTCGGCGGACTATGGCGAATTCGCCCACAACCTGCTGCTGGCCCGACAGTACCCCGGCGCCGGCATACAACAGGGCGCCGAGGCGTCGGCGGCGGCCTTCGGCGAAGCGTTCGGCGCCTGGGTGAAGCGGGTCGGCCACCTCGCCGCGCTGGTCTACGTGCAGTTGTCGACGCCCTGGCTGCTGGCCTGGGTCCTGCTCGGCACGCTGGCTCTGGATGCCCTCGGCGTGCCGCTGGCGCTCGGCCAGGCCTGCGCCTTCCTGCTCCTGCTGCGGGCCCTGGCCGCCCCGGTGCAGGCGCTCGGCCACGGCGGCGACGCGCTGCTGGGCGCGCGCGCCGCCGCCGAGCGCCTGCAGCAGGTGTTCGACCAGGCGCCGCTGGCCGAGGGCCGCTCGACCCGCGAGCTGGTCGATGGCGCGGTGGCGCTGCGCGGCCTGGGCCATGCCTACGAGGGCGTGGAGGTCCTGGCCGATATCGACCTGGAGCTGAAGGATGGCAGCCTGGTGGCCCTGGTCGGTCCCTCGGGCTCCGGCAAGAGCACCCTGCTGCACCTGCTGGCGCGCTACATGGACGCGCAGCGCGGCGAACTGGAGATTGGCGGCCTGGCACTGAAGGACATGCCCGATGCCGTGCGCCATCGGCATATCGCGCTGGTCGGCCAGCAGGCGGCGGCGCTGGAGATATCCCTGGCCGACAACATCGCCCTGTTCCGCCCCGATGCCGATCTCCAGGAGATTCGCCAGGCGGCCCGTGACGCCTGCCTCGACGAGCGCATCATGGCCCTGCCGCGTGGCTACGACAGCGTGCCGGGACGCGACCTGCAACTGTCCGGCGGCGAACTGCAACGACTGGCCCTGGCCCGTGCGCTGCTATCGCCGGCGCGCCTGTTGCTGCTCGACGAGCCGACCTCGGCGCTGGATCCGCAGACCGCCCGGCAGGTCCTGCGCAACCTGCGCGAACGCGGCGGCGGCCGGACCCGGGTGATCGTCGCCCATCGTCTGGCCGAAGTCAGCGATGCCGACCTGATCCTGGTGCTGGTCGCTGGCCGTCTGGTCGAACGCGGCGAGCACGCGGCGCTGTTGGCGGCGGACGGCGCCTATGCGCGCTTGTGGCGTGAACAGAACGGCGCGGAGGTGGCGGCATGACCCTGTTCGAACGAATGCGTGCGCTGCCCGAAGACTGCCGTGCCGCGTTGCGCCGGGCGAGCGCTTGGGCGGTCCTGGCGGCGCTGCTGGACGCCGCTTGCGGCGTATTGCTGGTGCCGTTGGTCGAGGCCTGGTTCGCCGAAGGCGCGTTGCCCTGGCGCTGGGTCGCCGCGTTGCTCGGCTTGAGCCTGGCGCAGGCGCTGTTGCAGTACCTGGCCCTGCGTCGCGGTTTCGCCGCCGGCGGCTCGCTGGCGGCTGGACTGGTGCGCAGCCTGGTGGCGCGCTTGCCGCGCCTGGCGCCGCCGGCGCTGCGCCGGGTCGCGCCGGCCGAAGGCCTGCTGCGCGGCCCGGTGATGCAGGCGATGGGCATTCCGGCGCACCTGCTGGGGCCGCTGATCGCCGCGATGGTGACGCCGCTCGGGGTGATCCTCGGGCTGTTCCTGATCGACCCGTCCATCGCCCTCGGCCTGCTCGTCGCCGGTGCCGTCCTCGCCGCGCTGTTGCGCTGGAGCGGGCGGCGCAATCTGGCGGCGGAGGATGCCCGGCTGGCCGCCGAGCGCGACGCCGCACGGCAGTTGCAGGCGTTCGCCGAACGCCAGCCGCTGCTGCGCGCGGCGCAGCGCGAAAGCGTCGCCCGCCAGGGGCTGGAAGAGGCCTTGCGCAGTCTCCACCGCAGCACCCTGGAACTGTTGCGGCGCAGCCTGCCCAGCGGCCTCGGCTTCGCCCTGGCGGTGCAGGCGGCGTTCGCCTTCGCCCTGCTCGGCGGCGCCTGGGCGGTGGAGCGGCAATGGCTGGACGGCGCGCGGCTGGTGGCCGTGCTGGTGCTGCTGGTGCGCTTCATCGAGCCGCTGGCCCAGCTCACCCATCTCGACCAGGCGTTGCGCGGCGCCTGGCAGGCGCTGGACACCCTGCTGCGGGTTTTCGCCCTGGCTCCGCTGCACAGCCCCGAGCCGGGCGAGCGGCCGCACGACGCCAGCCTGGCGGCCGAGGCCGTGGAATTGCGCCTGGAAGATGGCCGCGCCTTGCTCGAGGACATTTCCCTGAGGCTGGAGCCGGGTTCGCTGAACGTCCTCGTCGGACCCTCCGGGGCCGGCAAGAGCAGCCTGCTGGCGCTGCTCGGGCGGCTCTACGACGTCGATGCCGGGCGTGTCCTGCTGGGTGGCGTGGATATCCGCCGGTTGAGCGAAACGACCCTCGCCGCCAGTCGCAACCTGGTGTTCCAGGACAACGGCCTGTTCCGCGGCAGCGTTGCCTGGAACCTGCGCATGGCGCGAGCGGACGCCGATCTCGAAGCGCTGCGCGAGGCGGCGCGGGCGGTTGGCCTGCTGGAAGAGATCGAGGCCTGGCCGCAGGGCTGGGACAGCGATGTCGGTCCCGGCGGCGCGCTGCTGTCCGGCGGCCAGCGGCAACGCCTGTGCCTGGCTCGCGGGCTGCTCTCGACGGCGCCGTTGCTGCTGCTCGACGAGCCCACCGCCAGCCTCGACGCCGCCAGCGAGGCGCAGGTGCTGCGCAGCCTGCTCGGGTTGCGCGGCCGGCGCACCCTGCTGGTAGTGACCCACCGCCCGGCGCTGGCGCGTCAGGCCGACCAGGTACTGCTGCTGGAGGAGGGGCGCCTGTGCCTCAGCGGACGTCACGCCGATCTGCTCGTCCGGGACGACTGGTATGCCGGTTTCGTCGGGCTGGCGGGCGAGGAAAGTTCCGCGACGGTCGTGGATCGATAGAGAAAGACCGGCAATCGAAAAAGCCCCGGAGACGATTTCTTCATAATGATAAGCATTATCAAATCGTATATCCCCCGAGGCTGTTCGAACGATGAAAACGGAGACGAAGGTGATCAAGGGACGCCAGGGCATCGCCCGCAATCGGCACACCCCGTTGTGCCTGGGGCTGCTGCTGGCGCTGAGTCCGCTGGCGGCGGCCGTGGCCGACGCGCGCAAGGACGGCGAGACGGAACTGCCGGACATGGTGATCAGCGGAGAAAGCACGTCTGCCACCCAGCCGCCGGGGGTGACTACCCTGGGCAAGGTGCCGCTCAAGCCGCGCGAGCTGCCGCAGTCCGCCAGCGTCATCGACCATGAGCGCCTCGAACAGCAGAATCTGTTCAGCCTCGACGAAGCCATGCAGCAGGCCACCGGGGTCACCGTGCAGCCGTTCCAGCTGCTGACCACCGCCTACTACGTGCGCGGCTTCAAGGTCGACTCCTTCGAGCTGGACGGGGTGCCGGCGCTGCTTGGCAATACTGCCAGTTCGCCGCAGGACATGGCGATCTACGAGCGGGTCGAGATCCTTCGCGGCTCCAACGGACTGCTGCATGGCACCGGCAACCCGGCGGCCACCGTCAACCTGGTGCGCAAGCGGCCGCAGCGCGAATTCGCCGCCAGCACCACCCTCAGCGCCGGGCGCTGGGACCGCTACCGCGCCGAGGTCGACGTCGGCGGCCCGCTGAGCGCCAGCGGCAACGTGCGCGGCCGAGCGGTGGCCGCCTACGAGGACCGCGACTACTTCTACGACGTGGCCGACCAGGGCACCCGCCTGCTCTACGGGGTGACCGAGTTCGACCTGAGCCCCGATACCCTGCTCACCGTCGGCGCGCAATACCAGCACATCGACTCGATCACCAACATGGCCGGGGTGCCGATGGCCAAGGATGGGTCCAATCTCGGGCTGTCCCGCGACACCTACCTCGATGTCGACTGGGACCGCTTCAAGTGGGACACCTACCGCGCCTTCGGCTCCCTCGAACAGCAACTGGGCGGCGGCTGGAAAGGCAAGGTCAGCGCCGAATACCAGGAAGCCGATTCGCGCCTGCGTTACGCCGGCTCCTTCGGCGCCATCGACCCGCAGACCGGCGACGGTGGCCAGCTGATGGGCGCCGCCTACAAGTTCAAGAGCATCCAGCGCAGCCTCGACGCCAACCTCAATGGGCCGGTGCGACTGTTCGGCCTGACCCACGAACTGCTCGGTGGGGTCACCTACGCCCAGGGCGAGACCCGCCAGGACACCGCACGCTTCCTCAACCTGCCGAACACCCCGGTCAATGTCTACCGCTGGGACCCGCACGGCGTGCCGCGCCCGCAGATCGGCCAGTACACTTCGCCGGGCACCACCACCACCACCCAGAAAGGCCTCTATGCCCTGGGTCGGATCAAGCTCGCCGAGCCGCTGACCCTGGTGGTCGGCGGCCGCGAAAGCTGGTGGGACCAGGACACCCCGGCCACTCGCTTCAAGCCCGGTCGCCAGTTCACGCCCTACGGCGGGCTGATCTGGGACTTCGCCAGGGACTGGTCGTGGTATGTCAGCTACGCCGAGGTCTACCAGCCGCAGGCGGATCGCCAGACCTGGAACAGCGAGCCGTTGAGCCCGGTGGAAGGCAAGACCTACGAAACCGGGATCAAGGGCGAACTGGCCGACGGCCGCCTGAACCTGTCGCTGGCGGCGTTCCGCATCGACCTGGAGAACAATCCGCAGGAAGACCCGGACCATCCGGGGCCGCCCAACAATCCGTTCTACATCAGCGGCGGCAAGGTGCGCAGCCAGGGCTTCGAGCTGGAAGGCACAGGCTACCTGACGCCCTACTGGAGTCTCTCGGCCGGCTACACCTACACCAGCACCGAGTACCTCAAGGACAGCCAGAACGACTCGGGGACGCGCTACTCCACCTTCACCCCGAGGCACCTGCTGCGCCTGTGGAGCAACTACGATCTGCCCTGGCAGGATCGGCGCTGGAGCGTCGGCGGCGGACTCCAGGCGCAGAGCGACTACAGCGTCGACTACCGTGGCGTGAGCATGCGCCAGGGCGGCTACGCACTGGTCAACATGCGCCTGGGCTACAAGATCGACGAGCACTGGACGGCGGCGGTCAACGTCAACAACCTGTTCGACCGGACCTACTACCAGAGCCTGTCCAACCCCAACTGGAACAACCGCTACGGCGAACCGCGCAGCTTCAACGTCAGCCTGCGGGGCGCGTTCTGATGCCGCGCCGGCCGGGCTTCGGCTGGGCCTGGCGGGTTCCGCTGGCACTCGCCGGCAGCCTGGCGGCGGCGACCGCCAGCGGCTATCTGTTGACTCGCGGGCTGCCCCTGGACGACCCGCTCGAGCGTCTCTACGCCGGGCTCTTCGGCGCGCTCGGGGTGGGCTTGTTGCTGCTTGTCGGCGGGTTGCTGGCGCGTGATCCGGGCAACTTCGCCTGGCGCCTGGGCGGTAGCCTGCTGGCACTGGGCCTGGCGTTGTGGCTGCTGGCGGGGCGCGGTTGAAGTGGCGGCGCGTCCTCTCCTGCTCTCGCTGCACGGTGGCGCCGGCGCGCTGTTCGGCGTGCTGCTGTTCGTGGTGCTGTTCAGTGGCGCCTGGAGTCTTGGCCACGACGACCTGCGCGAGTGGCTGCGGGCCCCGGCGCAGACGGGAGGAGAAGCCCTTGCGCTGGAGCGCCTGCTCGAACGGGCGGGCGAGGAAGGCGTCGACATCGGCGATGCGACCCTGCTGCTGCCCGCTCCCGGCCATGCCGCCTTCAGCGTCTGCGATGCGCGCCTGGACTGCCGGCTGGACCTCGACCCGGCCAGCGGCCGGGTGCTGCCACCGACGCCGGCGCTGGACCTCCTGCTGAACCTGCACAAGAGCCTGTTCGTCGGCTTCCCCGGGCGGGTGCTGGTCAGCCTGTTCGGCGTATCGCTGTTGCTGCTGTGCCTGGCCGGCGTGCTGCTGCACAGCCGCCGCTGGCGCGACCTGCGGCGTTGGCGGCGGGATCGCGGGCTGCGCCTGGCGCTGTTCGACCTGCATGGCCTGATCGGCATCTGGGGACTGCCCTGGCTGCTGTTGTTCGGTTTCACCGGCGCGCTCAGCGGGCTGGGCGCTCTCGGGACCCTGCTGCTGGCGCCGGTGGCCTACCCGCAGGAACCGAACCGGGTGTTTGTCGAGTTGATGGGACCGCCGCCGCCCGCCGCCGAGGGGCGGCCATTGGCGTCCCGCATCGATCTCGACCGCCTGCTTGCCGGCGATGCCGTGCGGGCGCCCGGCTTCGTTGCCCAGCGTTTGAGCCTCAGCCATGCCGGGGATGTCGCCGGCAGCGTGGAGATCGCCGGTATCCAGCGTGGCCTGCCGAGTACCGCGAACTTCGAGCGGCACCGCTATCGGCTGGCCGACGGCGCCCTGCTCGGCGAGCGCAGCTCGGCGCAGCGCGGGTTCTGGCTGCGCGCCTTCATCGCCGTGCAGCCGTTGCATTTCGCCCAGTACCAGTGGCTCGGGCCGGGCTGGTCCGCCGCGTTGCGCGGCCTGCACCTGGCGATGGGCCTCGGCGCCTGCCTGCTCTGCGCCAGCGGCTTGTACCTGTGGCTGCAACGACGCGCCTCGGCGCCGGACGCCCGCGTACGGCTCTTGCAGCGCCTGAGCCAGGGTTTCTGTGCCGGCCTGGTGGCGGCGGCCGCGTTGCTCCTGCTGGGGCTGCAACTCGCCCCCTCGGAGCTACTCGCCGGACCCTGGCCGGGGCGGCTGTTCCTTGTCCTGTGGGCCGCCGCTGGCCTGGCGGCGTTGCTGCTGCCGGGCGACTGGCCGCTGGCGCGCGGGTTGCTCGGCGTCGCCGGGTTGGCCTGCCTGGCGGCCGCCGTCGCGCACCTGGCGCCCTGGCTCATGCGCGGCCGGCTGCCGGCCCTGGGCCCCGACCTCACCTTGATCCTCTGCGGCGCGCTGCTCATCCGGCACGCCTGGATGCAGGCGCGCGCCGCCGCGCCACCCGCCCACCCCCGTGTCACCGGAGACCACCATGCTTGAGCTGTATCGCCACCGCCGCCTGGTCATCACCCTGGCGTTGCTCTACCTGTCCCAGGGCATTCCCATCGGCCTGGCCATGGACGCCCTGCCCACCCTCCTGCGCCAGGATGGCGCGCCATTGCAGGCGCTGGCCTTCCTGCCCCTGGTGGGGCTGCCCTGGGTGGTCAAGTTCCTCTGGGCGCCCTGGGTCGACAACCATTGGTCGCGCCGTCTCGGCCGGCGGCGTAGCTGGATCCTGCCGATGCAATGCATCGTCCTCGCCTGCCTGCTTGGCCTGGCGACGCTCGGCCTCGGCGTGGCCAGTGCCGGTTGGGCGGTCGGCCTGCTGGCGCTGGCTTCGCTGGCCAGCGCGACCCAGGACATCGCCACCGACGGCATGGCGGCGGAGCACTTCAGCGGCGAGCTGCTGGCCAAGGTCAACGCGGTACAGATCGCCGGGGTGATGATCGGCTTCTTCGGCGGCGGCGCCGGCAGCCTGATCCTCGCCGGGCATTTCGGCCAGCGCACGGCGTTCCTGGTCATGGCCTGCGTGCCGCTGGCAAGCCTGTGCTGCGTGCTCGCCCTGGCGCGGCGACCCCCACGAACTCCCCCCGGCACCGGCCGCCAAGGCCAGCCTGCTGCGCTTCCTGCGTCGGCCGCTGGCGCCTTCGCTGCTGGCGCTGGCACTGCTGTCGGCGATGACCGCGGTGTCCGGCTTCGGCCTGTCCAAGCTGTACCTCAGCGATGCCGGCTGGGCCTTGCAGGACATCGGCCGGCTGGGCATGAGCGGTGGCCTGGTCACGGTATTCCTCGGCTGCGGCGGCGGCGCCTGGCTGGTCAGGCGGATCGGCCTGTGGCGCGGTTTCGCCCTTGGCGTGGTGCTCGCCGGTTGTTCGGCGCTGCTCTGGTATCTGCAGGCCGGTCGCTGGTTGGCACTGAGTGAAGGATTGGCGTGGACCTGCGTGCTGATCGGCTCGCTGGCTACCGGCATCACCTCGGTGGCGATCCTCACCGCGGCGATGCGCTTCGCCGGCCAGGGCGGCCAGGCCGGCACCGATGTCACCGCGGTGCAGAGCACCCGAGACCTCGGCGAGATGCTGGCGTCTTCGTTCCTGGTCAGCCTCACCGCGCAGATCGGCTATGCCGGCGGTTTCCTCACCGGCAGCGCCCTGGCGGTGCTGGCCCTGCTGCTCGCCCTGCGCCTGCAGGCCGGCGAGGGGCGCGGGGAGTGGAAGGGGCGGGCGGAAGAGGCCTGAGGCGTTGCCGATAGGCGCGCAGCGCCCGGCACCCGCACGGATGCCGCCTCTCCCGCGGACGGGAGAGGCGGGAGAGGGCAGGCGCGGTGGCCTGCCCGGTGTTGCTAGCGTGGCCGTTCCACCTGGTTGCGGTAGCTGCCGGTGATCGCTTCCAGCGCCGCGCTCTTCTCAGTCTTCGGTCGCGAAGCCGCGGCCCATTCCTCTTTTTCCCGTTCGCGGTTGGCCAGGATGATCTTGTTGGCGGTCGGCCGCCGCGCTTCTTCGTATTCGCGCAGGGCTGCGGCCACGTCGGCGTTGCGCGCCAGCGCGGCGGCCAGCTCGATGCCGTCGAGGATCGCCTGCGAAGCGCCGTTGGCGCCCATCGGATACATCAGGTGGGCGGCGTCGCCGAGCAGCGTGATGCGTCCCCGGCCCCAGTGCGGCAGCGGATCGCGGTCGACCATCGGGTACTGCAGGATCAACTGGTTGCGGGTCAGCAGGTCGCGGATGTCGAACCAGCCCAGGTCCCAGTCGGCGAAGAACGGCAACACGTCTTCCAGGCGTCCGTTGCGGTTCCAGTCGGCCTCGTTGTCGAGCTGGCCGACGGCGGCGCTCGGCACCATGCACACCCAGTTCACCAGCGACTTGCCTTCGGCCGCGTGGCGCGCCGAGATCGGATAGGCGACCAGGCGCGACCAGTGCTCGTCGTTGGCGACGATCATGGTCTTGCCGTCGAGGAAGCGGTCGAACTCGGTGACGCCGCGCCACATGGTGATCCCACCGTGGGACAGCGGCCCCTGGTCGGGATGCAGGTGCGCGCGGACCGCCGAATGGATGCCGTCGGCGCCGACCAGCACATCGGCACCGAGCGCCAGGGGCTTGCCGTGTCCGTCGCGGGCGCCGATCAGTACGCGGCCGTCGCGCTCTTCGATGCGCTCCACGCCGAGACCGGTGCGTACCGCCTGTTGGCCGAGACGCTCGCGCACCGCGGCGAGCAGGATCATCTGCAGTTCGCCGCGATGGATCGAGTACTGCGGATAGGCGTTGCCGGCTTCCACCCCGCGCGGCTCGGACCATACCGTGGCGCCGCTCTGGTCGATGTAGCGCAGCTCATGGGTGGGGATGGCGGTGGCTGCCAGCGCCGGGCCGAGGCCCAGTTCGGCGAGGGCCTCGACCGCCGCCGGCTGGATATTGATGCCGACGCCAAGGGGGCGTATCTCGCTGCTGCTTTCCAGCAGCGTGACCTTGCCGATGCCGGCCTGGTGCAGGGCCAGGGCGCAGCTGAGGCCGCCGATGCCGGCGCCGGCAATGAGGATATCGATGGGTTCGCTCATGGGTGCTTCCTTTTCTCGAGTGTTCGAATCGATGGGTGTTCGGCTGGGGCGGATGACCGTCTACCGCGATGAAACGTCGGCGCAGCGGCGGATAACGCCGGTGGCGTTATTCGCCCTACGGCC
>OBCD01000285.1_pt1 | contig 15523 bp, 7 predicted proteins | sample 1480921 | NCBI WGS metagenome assembly OBCD01 (sample SAMN05301501, study PRJEB22388) | human skin metagenome | isolation source: Infant 2 DOL 22 skin | host: Homo sapiens | place: USA: Pittsburgh, Magee-Womens Hospital of UPMC | collected 2013/2014 | reverse complement strand
GAACACGACAGTACCGAGTCCCCAGAACACCGGTACCAAAAACTCGCATCTGACACTCATGTCTACTTCTACAGCCGGAACGGACACCGCCAAGACCACGAGGCGTCCCCTTCCGCAAATGCTTGCAATTACCTTCGGAGTGCCAGTTGTAATTTTTCTGATGCTCTGGGCCTTTCTGGCGCCATCATTTGGGTCGGGTCCATCCGGAGTACCCATTGCTATCGCTGGGCCCGAACCAGTTCAAGCAAAGATCACATCTGAGATGGAACAACATGAAGAGCATCCGGATCTCATTTCCGTGGATTCTTCGGATAGAGCCAAAGAGATGGTGCAGAACCGAGAGGCTGTGGGTGCGGTAGTCATTGGCAAGGGTGAAGCTACTGTTTATGAGGCTTCCGGCAATGGCAGTCCGTATGTGCAGATGCTCGACGGCATGGCAAAGAAGCTAAAAGCCACCGGCGCCCAGGTAAAAACTGAAGATCTTGCCCCCTTGACCGAGGATGATCCGCAGGCAAGTGGCATTTCAATGCTTGGGCTGCCCCTTGCCTTTGGTGGCATTATCTCCGCTGTACTGTCTGCCTTCCTGCTGCGCGGGCACAAGTGGATGAAGCTTTTTGCTCTTGCCGGAATTGCTGCCCTCGGTGCTGGGCTTGTGGTGTGGATGTTGCACGGAGTCTATGGGACCCTGGATGGAAATATTTTTCAGGAGTGGTTAGGAATTGCTCTGGGCATATTGGCGACATCAACAATTACAGCGGGCCTTGCTGCGCTAATCGGGACACCGGGCATTGGAATCGGTGCAGTTCTTACCATCTTCGTGGGTAATCCTCTGTCCGGTCTCGCTACTGGACCGTGGCTGCTTCCTGCGGGATGGTCCACGCTAGGACAACTGATGCCCATCGGCTCCACGGGTTTCTTGATCCGCTCGATTTCCTACTTTGACGGCGCTGGGGCAACTCGCGCGTGGAGTGTCCTCGCTGCGTGGGTCATCATCGGTTTGCTCTTGCTAGCGTTTGACCGCTCTAAGCCAAAGCTTGAGGCCTAAATCCTCTGTCTAATGCTGGAAAGAAACACGCATCTGTAGGCAGAAAACGCGGTTAGGCGTTGAAATCACAAAAATTAAGACCCCGCTCGCCTGGGATTTATCCAAAAGCGAGCGGGGTCTTCGTTTGCGGGCGGTTAGCGCTGCAGGCCGGTGATGAAGTTCTTTACCTCCTGCGGCAGCATGCCCCAGATGGGGGCCGGGATGGTCTTCTGGAGGTTGCCGGTCACCGCGAGGAAGCCGGGGATGGCGGTAAGGCCGGCGATGGCCGCGATGGCAGCGGCGATACCGGCACCGACGGAGCTAGTGCTGGAGGTGGAACCGAAGCCAGGCTTACCGGGCTTTTCTGAGGGCTTGTCCTCTGGCTTATCGGAAGGTTCATCGGAAGGCTTATCCGCCGGATCATCCGCAGGATCGTCTGGCTGGCCGGCGGAGTCGTCCGCGCCGAGGGTGAATCCGACCTTGACCGGATCGTGGTCGGAGGCGCGGAATGGGGAGTCATCGTAGAAGTCCACGATGTTGTAGTTGCGGCGGGAGTATTCGAAGGCGACGGGTTCGTCGGCGTTGATGTTCCACACTTGGGCGTCGTCAAGCGTGCCGGTGGCAACCTTATTGGCCAGCACGTGGTCGAGGGTGCCAAGCAGGCCGGAGAACTGGTAGGAAGGGTCAGCCTCGTACTTTTCGGCGGGGACGGTGAAGCCGTCGTTACGGAAGACATCGAGCGCGGTCTCGTGGGTGTAGGTATTGAAATCACCCAGGGCGAATAGCGGCTTGTCCTTCCAGTCTTCCTGCTTGTGCAGCGCATCGAGGACGGCCTGGGCCTGTGCGTTGCGGACGTTCGGGTTATTGCCCTGGCCGTCGCCGGAGTCGGCGTCGCCCTTGGCTACGGAGCCCTTGGACTTGAAGTGGTTGGCCACGGCAACGAAGGATTCCTCGCCCTCCTTTAACGGCTGGAACTCCTGGGCGAGTGGCTCGCGGGCGGTGCCGGTGAAGCGATCATCCTGGAAGATGCGGGATTCGCCGACGGGCTTGACCACATCCTTGTGGTAGATAAACGCGGTGCGGATGACATCCGGGGAGTCCGGTACGGCGTCCTCGGAAGGAGAGGGGACGAAGGCCCACTTCTCGGAACCGGCGGCCTCGTTGAGCTTTTCCGTCAGGTGCTTGAGGGCCTTATCGCGCTGGGTAAAGTCACCGGTGACGGCGTAGCCATCTTCGATTTCGGAAAGGCCGATGACGTCGGCATCGAGGCCGTTGATGGCCGCGACAATCTTGCGCTCCTGGTCTTCTAGTGCTGATTGGGTATAGGCGCCGCGGGTCTTACCGCGATTGACGGTGACCTTATTGCCCTCGCGATCGGTGTAGGCGCTGCCGCCGAATTCCTCGCCCAGGGAGGTGAAGTAGTTCAGCACATTGAAGGCGCCGATGGTGTATTCGCCCTTGACGTCATCGATGGCGTGCAGCTCGGCCTCGCGGGAGTTTTCCCAAGAGATGGGCAGGTCTGCGCCCTTGGTGTTGCCGGTGACCGGGGTGGTGGGCTGGAAGCGCCACTGGTCGTGGGAGAAGCCCACGATGACCGGGTGCTGGAAGGTCACGGTATCGGTGGTGCGCAGGGACTTGATGGTCTGGGCATCATCCTGGGCGATGTACGGCAGCGGGGTATTCTGGTCGGTCTTGAGATAGTCGCGGGTGCGGCCATCGTCCAGGGTGACCAGCTTATCGGCGTTGTCCTTGGTCAGCTTCTGGATATCGGAGTTGGGATCTGTGGAGGGGGAGAAGATATCGGAAGGCTGGCGCAGGGCTTCCTTGCCCGGGGCGAGGCCGACCTCGCCGTACTGGTTGAGCGAGTAGTTATTGGTCACGGTGTGCTCGGCTGGCTGGATGAGCATGTGCTCGAAGGGCTCGCGGGCTTCGGTGCCATCGGGAAGTTGGTCTACCTTGAGCGGGGTGACCTTCTCCAGCGGGGTATCGAGCTGCGTGACCGCGGAGGCGGTGAGCTGGGTGGAGCCATAGAATTCGGAGACCTTGCCGGTTACCTCGACGGAATCCTCAAGGGCAGGGTACTGATCGGCTGGTTTGTTACCCATGTAGACGAAGATGGCCTGGGAGGCATCGGTGGCCTCGTTGCCAGTACCACCGGTCTGAATGGTGAAGCCATTGAGTCCACCTTCGGACCACACGCCGGTGACGACGCCCTCGGTGGCCACGGTCTGGTCCTTGAATGGGGATTCGGCGCCGGTGCCTTGGATATCGGCGATGGCGGTGACCCCCTCGGGAGCCGGCTGCTCGGGCTCGACCAGCTCCTCGGGCTGCGGGGTGGGGGCCTCGTTACCGGAGTTGGTCGGGGTAGGTGCTCCGGTGGTGAAGTCGGCGGCGTTGTCATCGGTATCGGTGCCCTCGGCGTCGCGGGAGGCGGATTTGGTATTGGACAGGCCCGCGGCGGCGGTGCTTTCCTTGAGGGAAGCGGCGCCGTAGCCGATGGTATCGATGGGGGTACCGGTGGCGTCGGCAAGCTGCACGGAGCCCTTGGAGCCGGACATGTTGAGGTTGCCCTCGGCGTCTGGGGCAGGCAGGGCCTCGCCCGCGCCATTGCCGGCCGCGCCCTGCACCAGGAAGTAGCCGTGCGGCGCGATGGTGTCGGAAAGCTCCACCTTGCCACCGGTATTGCCGGAGGCGGAGAAGTACTCCACGGTGTATCCGGTCAGGTCAATCGGGGCATCGGTGGGGTTATAGAGCTCGATGAAGTCATGGGTGAAGGCAGCGCCCTTATTGCCGCCGCCCCCGAAGACCTCGGAGATGACTGCGGCGGAGCCATCGGTGGCGGCCGTGGCGGTAGGAACGGCAAGGGCGGCAGAGGACAAGGCGGTGGCAAGTGCCAGCGCGCCGAGGCGGCGAGAAGACATAGATTCAACCTTAAACAGAGAGCGACAGTGTGCGTCGTCTATTAGTAGAGCGCCGCGCCGGGCCAGGCTGAAGGGCACGCCGAAGTTTGCCAGAGCGTCGTTTGGGGTTCACGTAGAGTTTGCTCAACCGGGGTGAAACCCACACTGCGGGGGTGAGTCTAGGTAAAAGGCGGGGGTGCCAACTAAACTAAGCCGCGCAGACCAAAGCCCCATACAGTAAGGCAAATATTTCATGGCTCGTGTAGTTGTCAATGTCATGCCCAAGGCGGAGATTCTGGATCCGCAGGGCCAAGCCGTCGTCCGCGCGCTGGGTCGCATCGGGGTATCCGGTGTGAGCGATGTGCGCCAGGGAAAGCGCTTCGAGCTCGAGGTCGATGACTCCGTCACCGCAGAGGACTTGGAGAAGGTAGCCGCCACGCTGCTGGCCAATACCGTCATCGAGGACTACGAGGTTGTTGGGCTGGAGGTCAAGTAAGTGACCGCCACAATCGGAGTAATCACTTTCCCCGGAACCCTGGATGATGTAGATGCCGCTCGCGCTGCCCGCACCGCCGGCGCAGAGGTGAAAAGCCTCTGGCACGCAGATACCGATCTGCACGGCGTGGATGCGGTAGTAGTGCCGGGCGGTTTTTCTTATGGTGACTACCTGCGTTCGGGCGCTATTTCCGCGCTCGCGCCGGTGATGCAGTCCGTTATTGATCGTGCGAAGCAGGGCATGCCGGTGCTCGGCATCTGCAATGGCTTCCAGATCCTTACTGAGGCGGGCCTGCTGCCAGGCGCGCTGACCCGCAATAAGGGCCTGCACTTCCACTGCACCGATACCTACCTTGAGGTGGCCAATTCCACCACCGCGTGGACCAGCGAGTTTGAGCAGGGCCAGAAGATCCTGGTGCCGGCCAAGCACGGCGAAGGCCGCTTCCAGGCCGGCGATGATGATATCGCCCGCATCGAGGGCGAGGGCCGCGTGGTCTTCCGCTATACCGATAATTACAACGGTTCCGTCAACGGCATTGCCGGTGTGAGCGATGAGTCCGGCCGCATTGTGGGCCTCATGCCGCACCCCGAGCACGCCATTGACACGCTAACCGGCCCATCCACCGACGGACTGGGACTTTTCGTATCCGCCATCAAGGCCGTCGCCCAGGCGCCGGCGGTTTAAGGAGGCCATTTTCATGACCGTTCATAATGACACCGTAGAAAAGGCACAGTCCACCCCGGACGAGCAGCAGCCCTACGCGGAGCTCGGCCTGAAGGATGACGAGTACCAGCGCATTCATGACATCCTGGGCCGCCGCCCCACCGATGCGGAGCTGACCATGTACTCCGTCATGTGGTCCGAGCACTGCTCTTATAAGTCTTCCAAGACACACCTGCGTTACTTTGGTGAGACCATGACCGAGGAGATGGGCGAGAAGATCCTCGCCGGCATTGGTGAGAACGCTGGCGTCGTGGACATCGGAGACGGCAACGCGGTGACCTTCCGCGTGGAGTCCCACAACCACCCCTCCTACGTGGAGCCTTACCAGGGTGCGGCTACCGGCGTGGGCGGCATCGTCCGCGACATTATGGCCATGGGCGCTCGTCCGATTGCCGTGATGGACCAGCTGCGCTTTGGGCCTGCCGACGCCCCCGATACCAAGCGCGTCCTGCCCGGCGTGGTCTCCGGTGTGGGTGGATACGGCAACTCCCTGGGCCTGCCCAATATTGGCGGCGAGACCGTCTTTGATGAGACCTATGCCGGTAACCCGCTGGTCAACGCCCTGTGCGTGGGCACCCTCAAGGTTGATGACCTCAAGCTGGCCTTTGCCTCCGGCAAGGGCAACAAGGTCATGCTCTTCGGCTCCCGCACCGGTCTGGATGGCATCGGCGGCGTTTCTGTGCTGGCCTCCGATACCTTCGAGGACGGCGCCGAGCGCAAGCTGCCGGCCGTGCAGGTGGGCGACCCCTTCGCGGAGAAGGTCCTCATCGAGTGCTGCTTGGATCTCTACCACGCCGGCGTGGTCGTAGGCATCCAGGACTTGGGCGGCGCGGGCCTGGCCTGCGCTACCTCCGAGCTGGCGGCCTCCGGCGATGGCGGCATGGAGGTCAACCTCGATAACGTACCGCTGCGCGCGCAGAATATGACCGCGGCCGAGATCCTCGCCTCCGAGTCCCAGGAGCGCATGTGCGCCGTTGTAGCTCCGGAGAACGTGGCGAAGTTCCGCGAGATCTGCGAGCACTGGGACGTCACCTGTGCAGAGATTGGCGAGGTCACCGAGGGCAACCACCTGGTCATTCGTCACCAGGGCGAGGTCGTTGTGGATGCCCCGGCCGGCACCATTGCGGACGAAGCTCCGGAGTATGACCGCCCGTATGCTCGCCCGGAGTGGCAGGACGAGCTGCAGAAGTACCAGGGCACCGACAAGCGTGGCCTGGTTGAGGCCCTGCAGAAGCTCGTGTCCTCCCCGGCGCTGTGCTCGCGCGATTTAGTCATGAATCAGTATGACCGCTACGTGCGCGGCAATACCGTCCAGTCTCACCATGCGGATGCCGGCGTGCTGCGCATCGATGAGGAGACCGGCCGCGGCGTGGCCGTGTCTGCCGATGCTTCCGGCCGCTACACCAAGCTGGATCCGAACATGGGCGCCCGCCTCGCGTTGGCGGAGGCCTACCGCAACGTCGCCGTCACCGGCGCCAAGCCCGTGGCGATTACCAACTGCCTGAACTACGGCTCCCCGGAAAACCCCGACGTGATGTGGCAGTTCCGCGAGTCTGTGCATGGGCTTGCCGACGCCGCCGTGGAGCTTTCCATCCCCGTCTCCGGCGGCAACGTCTCCTTCTACAACCAGACCGGCGAGGAGCCCATCCTGCCTACCCCGGTGGTGGGTGTGCTGGGCGTTATCGATGACGTACACAAGGCCATCGGCAACGAGCTGGGCACCGTAGACGAAAAGGAAGTTCTCATCGCCCTGGGTGAGACCAAGGACGAGTTCGGCGGCTCCATCTGGCAACAGGTAAGCGCCGATACCTCCGATGCTTCCTCCCTCAATGGTCTACCGCCACAGGTAGACATGGCCAACGAGAAGCGCCTGGCCGAGTTCTTCCACGGCAATGAGCTGCTCACCGCGGCGCACGATATCTCCGAGGGTGGCCTTGCCGTCACCGCCTTTGAGATGGCAAAGCGCGCCGGTGCGACTGCCGACGGCGCCGGCCTCGGCCTCAACCTGGACCTCACCGCGGTCCACGAGGACGAGTTCGTCGCTGCCTTCTCCGAGTCCGCCTCCCGCGTGCTCGTGGCCACCACCGCCGACCGCGCCGATCAGGTCTTCGCCCGCACCAGCGAGCTGGGCATCCCAGCCGCCATCGTTGGCGAGACCACCGAAACCGGCGCCCTCACCCTCGGCGGCGAGTCCGTCGCCATCTCCCAGCTGGTCGCCGCCTGGTCCGCCACCCTGCCGGACCTCTTTGACCACGCTGTGGGCGCTAACTCCGTGGTGGAGTAAACCGCTCCCCATTCCTCGTCGCTCGAAGGCGCGGATACGCGAAAAGCCCGGCTTCGGCCGGGCTTTCTTTCGCGTAAGGCGCCTTAGTGTAGCTCTTTATTCTCATCAACCCATTGGTCAATGCGCTTAAAGATGGCGTCCGAGAGCGCATCATTGTGGTACTTCGAAAACATCGTGGTTCCCTTGCGCATCTGGCCCAGAGCAAGCTCTCGTGCCGCGAGCAAGATGGCATCATCCATCAAGAATTCCCTGATGAGGAATCCGTTCATGATAACGGCCTTGACGGGACCAGCTGAGCGATAGCTGCCCGGGTACACAAAATCACGCATATATGGGGGCGGCTGGTAAGAATCGGCCACATTGAGAGTGGCCAAAGGCACCCATTCTCCGGACTCGTAATCGCGCACGATCCGGAGGTACATCATTTCCACGTTATTGACGCTGAGAGTAGCCACGCGCTTGTCCGTAGGGCGCCTATTGGTTGAAGGCATGGCGGTGACAGTCCAGGTCTTCTTTTCGGTCAGGTGCGGGTAGGGAATGACATAGGCTACGTACGCAGCAAGAGAATTGAGCGCTTCTTCGAAGTGAGGTTGCTGCTGCAGCTGATCAAATCTCTTATTGGATAGGGTGCGTCCGCGAGCCACTTCGGCCCTGTCTCCGATGTGGATTTCTTCGTCATCGGTTGCTGCAACGTTGAGCCACGCCGCTTGCTCTTGCTGGTCGATGAGATCGTCCAAAGGTGAATCGCCCAAAGGCTGTGCCAGGAGCGTTTTATTGCGCAGGAGAATTCCGGATCTACGCCGCCGTTGAATTTCTCCGTATTCCGCCATATTCAGGTCCTTTGCAGCAACCTCAGCAAAGTTGATGGCGATAATATCTGGGTAGGTTCTCCGGTGTTTGGCCAGTCGGGTGGGGAAGTGAATTGTCTGGCCCACATACTGCTCGCCGTTGGCAAATTCGAGCACATAGATGCCGCATTCGCTCTTCAAGGACAACACCGCAGAGGGAGCTAGATCCGACGTAAAGTTCCATCGTTTGAATCGCAGTGTGCCCATAATCTAACTCCTTGAACATCCTTAAGTAGCCGACCTAATTTTTGCCGAGTCTTGGTCATGAGTGCAAAAGAATTCAGGCACAATACTGGTATGTCAAAGTTCTCTGAAGTACTGGATCAACTGCGCGAAAACCAACCAAAGGCGAAGTATGGCATAGCTTTTGAAAAGCTAATGGTCAACTATTTCAAGACCGATCCCACGCTGAAAGCGCAGTTCGATGAGGTCACCCGCTGGGTTGATTGGCGCTATAACGGCGGCAAGGCGGATACGGGAATTGACTTAGTTGCTCACCGTGTAGATGACGGCACGTGGATGGCCATCCAGTGCAAGTTCTATGCTTCGAATGCGCGTATCCAGAAATCCCACCTCGATTCCTTCTTTGAGGCCTCAGGGCATTCCTTTGAGACCGAAAACGGCAGCGAATACTTTGGCAGCCGCATGATTATCTCCACTACGGATCATTGGTCTTCACATGCGGAAGCGGCGTTGGCCAACCAGATGATTCCCACCAGCCGCATCGGAATTTCTACCATTGCCGAGTCCCCGATCAACTGGGATGTGGCGTTCCCAGGCTCTGAGGTTCGGGACAAAAATATTCAAATCAACCTTTCACAGCGCGAAACCTTCGAACCGCGCCCGCACCAGCAAACGGCCATTGATAAAGCCATTGAGGGATTTGAAACCCATGACCGCGGCAAGCTCATCATGGCCTGCGGTACCGGAAAGACCTTCACCGCGCTGCGCTTGGCGGAGCGCGTCGCCGAAGAGAATGGTGGTAAAGCCCGCATTCTGTTCCTCGTTCCCTCCATCTCCTTGTTGTCGCAGACACTAAAGGAGTGGACCGCTCAAGGCCGCCTAGACATGCGTGCCTTCGCGGTGTGCTCGGATTCAAAGGTTTCAAAGAAGGCGGAAGACATCGCGGTCTATGACCTCGAGGTTCCTGTATCTACGGACGGTGAGGAGATTACGCAGCGCTTTGCTTCTGGCAAGCGCGCTAAGGGTCTCAATATTGTCTTTTCGACGTACCAGTCCTTGCCGGCGGTCCATGAGGCACAGCAGCAGGGCCTAGATGATTTTGATTTGGTCATCTGCGATGAGGCCCACCGCACCACCGGCATCACCTTGGCTGGTGAAGATGCCAGCAACTTTGTACGCATCCACGATGCTGACTACATCAGGGCTTCTAAGCGTCTCTACATGACTGCCACCCCAAGGCTTTATGACGACGCGGTAAAGGGCAAGGCCGCCGAGCACTCCGCTGAGTTGACCTCCATGGATGATGAGGGCATTTACGGTCCTGAGTTCTACCGCCTTGGTTTCGGGGAGGCGGTGGATAAGGGCTTATTGACTGATTACAAGGTTCTTGTCATGACGGTCGATGAGTCCGTGGCCGCGGAAGCGATGGCCCGCAGCTACGACAACCAGATAAACCTCACCACGGCTTCGGCGATGATCGGTGCCTGGAATGGTTTGGCCAAGCGCTCTGGTGAATTGCAGGGCAAGAAAGGCGGCTTTGAGGAAAACGCCCAGCCTATGCAGCGCGCTGTGGCCTTTGCCAAGGACATTAAGACCTCACAGCTCATCGCTGATACTTATCCTTCGCTCATTGCCACCCACCAAGAGCTGCTTAAGGATAAGGCAGTGTTGAACGATGTCTCCTTGACCAACGTTGATCTGCGCGTTGCTGCACAGCACGTTGATGGCGGTATGAACGCCATGGAGCGTGGCACCAAGCTTTCCTGGATCGAATCCCCGGCGGATGAAAACGAAAGCCGCATGCTTACCAATGCCCGCTGCCTGTCCGAGGGTGTGGATGTGCCGGCGTTGGATGCGGTCGTATTCTTTAACCCACGCAACTCCATGGTGGATGTGGTCCAGTCCGTTGGTCGCGTAATGCGTAAATCTGCGGGCAAGGATTACGGTTACATCATCTTGCCGGTGGCGGTGCCACCGAACGTTTCGCCTTCGGAAGCACTTGACGATAATCAACGCTTTAAGGTGGTCTGGCAGATCCTTAACGCGCTGCGTGCCCATGATGATCGCTTTAACGCCAAGGTGAATTCGATTGCGCTTAACGGAACGAATGCGCAAGATGAACTGCCCATTGATGTCAACCACGTGTCTGGTGACAAAGAGAAAAGCGATAAAGAAAAGCTTGATGGGGCAGATAGCACCAAGTCCCCAGAGGCGTTCGACGATGCCACGGCTATGACACAGCAGATTGCATTGTTCTCGTTAGAGCAATGGCAAGAGGCAATCTACACCAAGCTGGTGGATAAGGTCGGCACCCGCACCTACTGGGAAGATTGGGCCGATGACGTGGCCACCATCGCGGAGAATCAGATCACCCGCATTAAATCCCTGCTGGAAGGTGCGGATGGCACACTGCGCCAGGAATTTGATGACTTTGTTGAAGGCCTACGCAATAACCTCAACGATGGCATTACCGACGACGATGCTATCTCGATGCTCTCGCAGCATCTCATCACCGCACCGGTATTTAACGCGTTGTTTGAAAACCATGACTTCATCACCCATAACCCCGTGGCACAGGTGATGGAGAAAATGGTTAATGCTCTGTCCAAGGCGAACCTCGACACGGAAACGGAGTCTCTGGAGAAGTTCTATGAGTCCGTGCGCGTGCGTGCTTCTGAAGTGACTTCCGCTTCAGGCAAGCAGCAGGTGATTAAGGAGCTGTACGAGCGTTTCTTCCGCAAGGCCTTCAAGAAGCAATCAGAAGCCCTTGGCATCGTCTACACCCCAGTCGAAATCGTCGACTTCATCCTGCGCGCTGCCGACGACGTATCCAAGAAACACTTCGGTAAGGGGCTTACCGACGAGGGCGTGTGCATCCTCGACCCCTTTGCCGGCACCTCTACCTTCACTGTTCGCCTACTACAGTCGGGCCTCATCAAGCCGGAGGACCTCGCCCGCAAGTACGCCAACGAGCTCTTCGCCACCGAGATCATGTTGCTGGCCTACTACGTCTCCGCCGTCAACATTGAAACTACCTACAACGCCCTGCGCGAGGAAGCCGCGCAGCGCAACGGGGAACCAATTCCAGACTACGTACCCTTTAACAACATCGCTCTAGCGGATACCTTCCAAATCCACGAAGACGGCGACATTCCGGACCTCAACGTCTTCCGCGAAAACAACGCCACCATTGAGCGTCAGAAGAATGCACCCATAAACGTGGTGATCGGTAACCCGCCGTACTCAGCAGGACAGAAGTCCGCTAACGATCTTAACGGGAACTTGAAGTACCCGAGCCTGGACAAGCGTATTGCGGAGACGTATGCAGCGAAGTCTAAGGCGCAATTGAAAAACTCACTTTACGATTCTTACCTTCGAGCGTTCCGTTGGGCCACTGACCGTATTGGTGGCCAAGGTGTGGTGGCGTTCGTCTCAAACGGCGGCTGGATTGACGGAAACACCGGCGACGGAGTGCGTCTATCGATGGCCGAGGATTTCACCGACCTCTATGTGTTTAATCTCCGTGGTAACCAGAGAACCGCCGGTGAACAGTCACGGAAGGAAGGCGGAAAGGTCTTTGGTTCTGGTTCCAGAAACACCGTGGCAATCACGATTGGTGTAAAGGATCCTTCAAAGTCTAGTTTCGACCTGTATTACCGAGACATCGGTGACTACCTCACAGCCGAAGAAAAAATGAGGATTGTGAATTCCTCATTAATTGAATCCACGGATTGGCAGTCAATCAAACCTAACAAGGAAGGTGATTGGCTAAACCAGCGATCCGAGGATTTTGGGAAGTGGCCGATTCTGGGTCAGAAAAATGAATCGAGGAAGGGCAAGGTCTTTCTTGAATACTCGAATGGAGTCGGTACAGGCCGAGATGCTTGGGCCACTGGGTTTAGTCGCTCAAGCGTGCGTAAGTCCATAGAACTTCTTTGCGGCACATACGCAAATTGTGTTTCGGCTTTACAAAATGATCGGTCTATTTTAAACGAAAAGGACGTTTCTGGGTACCTTAAGGAGCATTCCGAGTTACATGATCCCAAAAGGGTAAGTTGGACTCGGGGGCTGCGACAGAGAGCCGCTCGACGTGAGAATGTTTTCTTCAGCGAAAACAATCTGCGAACTTTTTTGTATCGCCCTTTTAGTCAGCAGCGTGTCTATTTCGATAAGCAACTAAACGAAGTTCAAGGCCGTCTGCCTTCGATGTTCCCAGCTCCGGAGCACTTCAACATTGGCTTCTATGTTGTCAATCCGGGAAGCGCTAAACCGTTTTCCACTATTGCTACGGATTTGATACCAGACCTTGCAATGTGGGGAAGTAACGCCGGCCAATTCTTCACCCGCTTCACTTGGTCCCCGCTTGAGGCCGACGATGGTGGCCTGTTTGGTGAGGGGGGCGTCGCCAAGCAAGGCGAAGCGAGTATCTACGGCAAGGTCGGTGAGGTTGTTGATGGGTATGTGCGCGTGGACAACATCACTGATGAGATTAAGGCCTTGTATCGCGATGCGTTGGGCGCTGATGTCACGGGTGATAACATCTTCCACTTTGTCTATGGCAAGCTGCATGATCCTGACTATCGCACGAAGTATGCGGCGGATTTGAAGAAGATGCTGCCGCATATTGAAACACCATCCTCGCGTGAGGAGTTCGACAAGTTTGCTGCGGCTGGTAAAGAATTGATGGACCTGCACGTGAACTATGAATCCGTGGAGCCGTGGCCGCTGGATATTCAGGTCAAGGGTGATGAGTCTGACCGAGAGACTTGGCGCGTTAAGAAGATGAAATGGGCCAAGCGTAAGGACTCGGAGACTGGCAAAAACGTCAATGACGTGACCAAGCTGATCTACAACAAGCAGGTGACCATTGCTGGCATTCCCGCGGCGGCGGATGAGTATATGCTGGGCTCGCGCTCTGCGGTGGCGTGGCTGATTGACCGCTATCAAGTCAAGAAAGATAAAGCCTCCGGTATTGTTAATGACCCGAACGATTGGGCCGATGAGGTGGGCAATCCGCGCTACATCGTGGACCTAATTGGCAAGGTCACGCGCGTGGCGATGGAGACGGTACGCATTGTTGATGGGCTGGTAGAGGAAGGTTCTGCTGTGGAAAGTTAGCAGCATTTCGAGGCGATTTTCCTTGAAGCCCTCCGGCCGCGTCCGTAGACTTACGGTATCGTAGGTTTCTTGTTCGGGTTCGTTGCAGCTAGCAGAAGGGAAGTACCTCGTGGCACAGATTCATGCGAATAGCGCGCCGGGGCCGGGCCTTGTCCAGCGCACTTACTGGATGGCCGACCGCGGGCCTAGGCCGCTCAGCCGTGGCTGGGGGCATGCAATTGCAGCTTTGTTGTCGGTGATTGCCTCCACCGTGCTCATTACCTATGCGTGGATGACGCTGCAGTGGTGGCAGGGGCTTGGCGTAACTGTTTACGGAGTGGGGCTGGTTGGACTTTTTGGCGTCTCGGCGCTCTACCACCGCTACCCGTGGGCGAGCGCGCGTGCTGTGCAATGGTGGCGGCGGGCGGACCACGCGACCATCTCGGTGTTTATTGCGGCGACGTATACGCCGCTGTGCCTCATCGTGTTATCGCCGGTACAGGCGGCATGGATGCTAGGCGTTGCCTGGGCAGGAGCGATTCTCGGCGCGATTTTGAACCTGGTGTGGATTAGCCATCCGCGCTGGTTGGACGTGGTGGTCTACCTAGCGCTGGGATGGCTGGTGCTGCCGCTTCTCCCCACGCTGTGGACGCAAGCCGGCGCGGCCGTGGTCTGGCTGCTCTTTGCCGGCGGCGTGGTGTACTCGCTAGGCGCGCTGGTCTATGGCTTTAAGTGGCCAGGGCGCAATGCGCGCTACTACGGCTACCACGAGCACTTCCACACCGCGACCATCGCGGCCGCGGTGGTGCACCTCGTGGCGGTGTGGATGGTCGTCGTCTAGGGATAGGGCGACTATTAGCACGTCTATTAGCACGTCTATCTCCTCCACCCAGGAATTGCCGGACTGTCTGTAAACTCCTTTTTAAGTGTAAGGGGGTACACATGCTGACGCCGCTACGGTGGGTATTCACCTAGGAGTCATGAGACTCGAAAACTCAACGTGCTTTTGCCCAGCCGATCACGGCTGCGCCGATAGTAGCCCACATGACGTGGACAAGAAGTAGCACTAGAAGCGCGGCGCTGATGGTATCCATCCAGCCCATTCCCAACGTCAGTGCTGCAGGTTGGGTGGACAAAGTATGAGTGCCAAGACAGCAGGTACCTACGGGAAATGTGCTAGCCCACCACGTGGGGTTATAAGACATGGGGGTGCTTCCTAGGGCCGCTCCCCAGTGCTTGCTGATGGCGTAAATGGCCAGCGGGATGCCAAGTCCGAGCATCGCTACACCGTAGACCATTGCGCGGAAGTGCCATTGTTCACCTGCAAGCAATTGTGCTCCCGCGGTAGATTGGCCTACCAGCCCGAGCGGGATCCAAGCAGTAGCAGCGAAGCTGGTAGGAACTTTCGGAATGGTACGCAGGTAAACGAAGGCGAATGTAGGCACTCCTGTAAGCCATGCCAATGCAAAACTGATTACGCCGATGCTGTGGACTATCGATCCCCAATCGCCGGCGTGCGGTGCCAACTGAGCTGAGGAGGTAGCCGCAACCATGGGGGCGACCAGCGGTAGTCCCCAGGTGAAAGCGGGGGCTGACGGGCGATCGCAAATGAGAAACATGAGAAAACGGATGCACGTCACCGCGCCGAGAACCGTTCCTATTGCCCAGCACAAGGTATGAACCGACCAGGCATCATATATGAGGGAGTAGGCGCTACCCAAAGAAAGTATGCCCATAGATACCATGCCCCAAGCGGGCATGTCAGCGGCGTAAAATCCCGGATTGTGGTGCTTTAGAAACCCAAATGCGAGCGATACAGCAAGAATTGTTGCAGCCCCAAGCATGGCTTTCGAGGGGGCCGGGCCTAATAGGGGAGTTACGTGTACGTCGATAAGAGTAGAAGAGATTCCGAGGGTGCTGTTGCAAAGTTGGGGCAGTAGGAAGACCGGCGTGGAATAATCAGGTCCA
>OBCD01000254.1_pt1 | contig 17028 bp, 14 predicted proteins | sample 1480921 | NCBI WGS metagenome assembly OBCD01 (sample SAMN05301501, study PRJEB22388) | human skin metagenome | isolation source: Infant 2 DOL 22 skin | host: Homo sapiens | place: USA: Pittsburgh, Magee-Womens Hospital of UPMC | collected 2013/2014 | reverse complement strand
AACCAGTGACCCTTCGATTAACAGTCGAATGCTCTGCCAACTGAGCTATGGAGGACTGTGTGAGCGGATGATGTCCGTCCGACAGGAGATAACTATATTCCACTACCCTGTCGGGATCAAATCGCGAGGTAGTAGGATATTTTTACACAAAGCGTTGTCCCGCCTTGCGAAGAGTCGGGGAAGGCGATCGGCGCCGCACAATTTCTGACCGATCCTATATTTGAACTGATATTATCCGGCGGTAAAATTTATTTCTGATTTGATTCTCGGTTGATGAAAAGGAGCTGGCCTGTGCACCTATTGATGGTTTCGCAGTACTGGACGCCGGACAACGGGGTGCCTCAACGGCGTTGGGCTTGGCTCTCTCATATCCTTAACGAGCAAGGGCATGCGCTTGATGTCGTTACTCCAGGAGGGCGATCTATGCCTTCAGTCAAGAGCTTCTACAGCGAGCTATTTCAGCCGAGAGACTTAATTAATGAGCATGGCCCTAGCGGAGAGCGTATTTTTAGGACTCGGGGATTTCGAACGTCATCTTCGTTGACTGCGAGAATCGCAAATCAAGCCTTTGTTGCTGTGGATTCGCTTTTCCTAGCGTGTGCTGTAACTCGTCGAGCGGAAGAAAAACCAGACATCCTTATCGCGACGGTTCCCGCCCTTCCCTCGGCTTTTGTTGTTTTCGCGCTATCTCGTTTTTTTAAGTTGCCTTACGTTATTGACTTAAGAGATGCATGGCCAGAGCTGCTTGCTTTTTCCAATTCTTGGAATGATGCGGTTGGCTCTCGATCAATCCGGGAACGAGTGCTCCGACTCGGGCCTCTGCAATTAATGAGTTTTGTAACGTCACGTCTGGTCAACCGAACCTTGGTAAAGGCGGATGGCGTGATTTTTACTTCAGAAATGCATAGACAGCATTTTCTGAAGAAATGTGCTGGTATTCAAAGAGTCCCGCGAACCGCAGTCATTCGCAACGTATTTCCCCCTCGAACTAATTACATAAAAAAATATAGTTATAAGAATGCTATTCGTCCGCTTAGAGTTCTCTATGCGGGGACAATGGGACGTGCGCAGGATCTGGAAAATATCCTTCATGCGGCTCGCATCGCAAGCGACTCGGGCTTCCCTATTCAACTTAGGTTCGTAGGGGCCGGAGCAGCTAAGCCTCAACTCAAGAAATTAGGTGAGGAACTCAAGGTTGATATTGAGTTTTATGACCAGGCGCCGGCGGACCAGCTCCGGATGCATTACGAATGGTCTGACACTGCGATGGTTCACCTAAAGGGTTGGCTTCCGTTGCGATTAGCTATTCCTTCGAAGACCTATGAACTTATTTCATCTGGAATTCACGTTACTGCAGTCGGGGAGGGTGCACTCCCAGCGTTAATTCGGTTCTTGGGAGCTGGCGATGTTGTAGTGCCAGGGGATCCGTTGGAGCTCGCGAAAAGTTGGAAAAAATTCGCGGAAACGGGCAAGTTTCGGCAACCTGATCAAGCGAGGGAGTGGATTCAATCAGAGCGGCAACATGCTGCGCGGCAGGCCCTATTTGAGATTCTTGGAGCGGTGCAGGGCGGAAAACAAGATGAGTAAAAAGTATCTATATATTCCTCACATGGTGAATGCTGCTGGCGTCCTCGCTCTTGAGCATCCGTGGCGGTTCTTTGGGAATATTGCCACTTTGTTGGGCGCGAATGAAATTAACGCCCTAATGGACAAGCTGTCGAATCGGGGCTTTTGGGCCTTAGTCAGGCGAGGGCAACTCGCTAAAGCGGTTGAGCTTATGCGCAGCAGAGCTAGTTGGTCTTTTGTATCGAGACTCTACTACCACTTTTATGCTGATAAAATGGAAGAACTAGAGCGTCCTATTGCTCGTGGAGAGCGGTATTCTCCTGGGCCAGTTGCTGGCGATCCGCGTCCGCTATTTGTTCTCACAAATAGTCTTCCGCATACTCAGTCTGGGTATACCGTTAGATCGCACCAATTGCTTCGGTCATTGAAAGCTTCTGGGGTCTCGCTATCGGCTGTGACTCGGGTTGGGTATCCGGTAGTAGTTGGGAAGTTGCCAGGCGGTCCGAGAGAGATAGTCGACGGAATCCCATATTTTCGAATACTTCCGTTTTCGTTGCCTTTTCTGGAAAGCCGGAGACGCGAATACTACGTCCGCGGCATCGTGACGGTTGCAAAAACCGTAGGTGCCAACATTCTGCATACCACTACGGACTTTAAGAATGCGCAAGCAGTAGCTGAGGCTGCGGAGGTTCTGGGTATACCTTGGGTTTACGAGTTTAGAGGTGAGCCGCAGTCTACCTGGCTATCTCGATTTGATGCTTCTGAACAGAATGAAATGAAAGACTCGACTTATTACAAGGCCGCAACGTCGCGTGAATTGGAGAGCGCGCAAGCCGCAGATGCAGTCTTGACTTTAAGTGATACCTACAAGAAAATATTGTCTAGTGAAGCAAGCATTGACGCTGAGAAAATTACCGTTGTACCGAACTCTGTTGATGAAGAATTTCTTGAAAAGAAATTTGACAAGAGTGCTATACGTTCGGAGTTGGGATTAGAAAATTTCCAATATGTTGGTGCGGTTTCGTCGATAGTAGACTATGAAGGGTTCGATGTACTAATTCGTTCCATTGTTTGCCTCCCCGATCATTGGAAAGTGTTGTTAGTTGGAGATGGCGTGGCGCGATCCAGCTTGATTAAGCTCGCAGATGAGCTTGGAGTCCGCGAGCGCCTAATAATGGTTGGACGTAAACCGAATAAAGACATTTGGAAGTGGTATGCAGCTCTCGATGTTTTTGCCATGCCGCGCCGAGATCAACAGGTAACACGACGGGTGACGCCGATTAAAGGGCTGATGGCGCAGGCTTTAGGGATTCCTGTCGTAGCCTCTTGTTTGCCGGCCTTGGTGGAAATAACTGGCGGGCACGCCAATTACTTTGTGGCTGGTGATGAAGAGGGGCTTGCGAGAGCGATTCTTCAAGCGGCGGAAAAGAATCATACATTTGTCGATCGTGCCTGGATGTCTCAATACACATGGTCAGGCAACGGTCAGAAGTTAATTGAACTGTATCGGTATTTGCTTAGCTCTCGGAAGTCAAGTAATCCAAGCGGTTTATCGGATGATGATTCTCTTGGAGATGCCTCTCAGAACGGATGGAATTGAGACTTCTCCGGGGCGATGCTTCTCATCAAGGTATTTGAGCATCGCTCATTGTATATTCTTAACCGATAGAAGCTTAGCCTGCTACTTATTTAGGAACCTCTCAACCTCGTGTTCGAAGAGGATGCGTGGTTCAACGTACGCCGCGCGGCACTCTTCGAGATACCGATTTGCCCTTTCCGTCTGGTCTCGCGAATGCAATTTGCTCCAACGAACGTAAGCCTTCGATGTCTCCACTGCATCACCATCCATAATGACCCGCCCATCGTGGAGCCAAATGGCGCGGCTGCAATATTCCTGAATAGTTCCTGCGCCGTGGGAAACGATAAAAACCGTTCCAGTGTTTTCAAGAAAACTATCCATGCGCTCTTTAGCCTTACGAGCGAAAGCCTTGTCTCCGGTCGAAAGCGCTTCATCGACAAGGAGAATTTCACGGCGTACCGCGGTAGAAATCGCAAAAACAAGACGTGCGCGCATGCCGGATGAGTAAGTTTTCAACGGTCTGCCTATTGCGTTGCTCAAATCTGCCCATTCTGCAACCTCACTTTTCATGGATCTCGCTTCGTTAGGTGAGAGGCCCATGGCGAGTAGACCCAATTGAATGTTCTGGTCGCCGGTTAAATTTCCTTGCAAGGCTGAGGAGACCCCGAGAAGAGTTGGCGTCGACGAAACATGGATGTTGCCTCGCGTGGGCGCTTCGCTTCCGGCAATAAGCCGGAAAAGCGTTGATTTCCCTGAGCCGTTACGCCCGACCACTCCAATAGACTCGCCGGTTCTGGCTACGAAACTCACATCTTGTAGTGCATTGACGACTGATGCTCGCTTTGATTTAAACAATGAATAATTAGAACCGGATCCGCTAAGCTCATAGCGCTTCTCGACGCGTCTGACAACGACTGTTGCTTTACTTGACATTTGCGTACCTTTCTTCAGAGCGCCAGAAAAACACGAACCCTATGAAAGCTAGCCCGGTTGACCAGCAGATTAGATACAACCATGTGGAAGCGGGTGGGATTCTGCCTTCAAGTACGCAAACTCGGACGGCGTGAAGAAATTGGTAGCAAGGGTTGGCTAGCATAACCTCGCGCAATACGGGAATGTTGGCGAAACGGTCTAAATCGTAAAAGATGCCAGAGAAGTAGAACAGTCCCCTCTGGAAAGTGGAGATAATGCTTTTCAAATCCGGAACGAAAGCGGTTAATCTTGCGGTTATAAAGACGATTCCTAGAACAAAAATGTGTAACAGCAGAAAGAGAGGAACGCTTAAGAGTATCGCAAAACTCGGAGGATGGTGCGGTTGAAATGCCAGTGCGCCCAGAATTGCAACTAGCGCGGGTGCTATTTCATCGATTAGTTGCTTCAATACGGCTGACAACGCTAGCACTGCGCGAGGGAACGAGAAAGCTCCAATAAGACTCTTCGAACCCTGGATTAACCCGCTTCCCTGTGAAAATCCTTTCCCTATCATAGAGAAAAATATCACACCTATCATTAGGAATCCGATGAAGTTTTCCATCCCACGCGATGTCTTCAGAATCAAGCCGAATAGCACCCCGTACACCATAACCTGCAGGAGAGGGTTGATGAAGATCCAGAGACGCCCAAGGTAAGTGTCTTGTCCGCTTTGTAAGGCGCGACTTCGGGCATGTGCCCAAATGAAAAATCTCTTTGTCCACAGCGACGCCGCATAGTCCGTCAACTTCGGCCGTGACAAGAGGCTCTTTAGTTCACTGCCATCGATGATTGTTAATTGGTGTTGAGGCTGTGCGCTCGACAGTTGCATAGAAGCGTTGTCGGTGTTTCCTTGGGCTTTAGTCGGTTCTGGCGCATCGCTGTTCATGTTATTATAGTGTCTCCATCTCGCGATCGAAGCTGCCTTAACCTCTGAATTCTATCGAGTGTTGGTTGGATAAGTGAAACTCAAGAGCCCGAGCCGTCGTTCTTCTGATATTTCATTTGGCATGCGGTCAATTCCGTGGATAGAGGACGGCAATTTGGGTCGGGAACTATGCTTGTCAACAGCTGACTGTTGGTCAATCTGTTCACTCTGTAGAAAATGTGAGGCTGGAGTAAATGCAACATGAGTCTAGTAAGTCCCCAGTCGGTGGCGGGGGAGATGTTTCGTTGCGGTTGCTGGTGATCTGTAATGCTTATCCGAGTGAAGATAACTTGTATCGCAATGGTTTTATTCATCGCCGGGTGAAAGGCTACTTGGGCGCAGGATTGGCGGTCGACGTATTTTATAATCACCAGCCGGTCGACGTCGCTTATGAATATTGCTTTGACGGGGTTCATGTGACCGTTGGAAACGATAAGGCACTTGCGCGGTTAGCGGCAGAAGACGATTACGACGCTTATTTGGTTCATTTTGCAGAGCCGCACCGTGTCGACCCAGTGTTGAGCTCAGGCGTGCAAGCGCCGGTAATCGTATGGGTTCACGGGTTTGAAGCTGAAGCGTGGCACCGTAGATGGTTTAACTTCATACTTGAACCTAACAAAGTTCAGCAGGCACTAGACAAAAAAGACCAATACTACCAGCGGCAAAATGCATGGTTTGCGGAGTTAGTTGCTTCGCGAGATACCCGACTGCGGTTTGTAAACGTTTCTCGATGGTTCCAGCGAGTTGTGGTTGAACCGGATATAGGAGTGGACTTCACACGGAGTGTTGTCATTCCGAATGTGATTGATTCGGATGTGTTCCCCTACCGGGTAAAAAGGCCGGAACTGCGCAAAAATATTTTGCTAATTCGGCCATTTGCTTCATATAAATATGCTAATGATCAAGCAATCGAGGCGATATGTGAACTTGCATCAGCACCGTTCTTTGAAGACTTGAAATTCACAATTTGCGGTGATGGGAAATACTTCGAGCACCAGACCTCGCCGTTGCGAAATATGCCGAACGTTACTCTAAAGAAAGGTTTTTGGGACCAGCGCCATATTTCTGAATTGCATTCGAAAAACGGTATATTTCTAACGCCAACACGATTTGACTCACAAGGCGTGTCGATGGGGGAAGCGATGTCGTCTGGACTAGTACCTGTAGCAACGGATATTGCCGCAATTCCTGAGTTTGTAACCGATCTGGAGTCTGGGATCCTGACTGCGCCAGAAGAACCGAAAAGTATCGCTGCGGCAATCGAACAGCTCTATTTTGATCCGGAACTGTTTTGTCGATTGTCTGAAAATGCCGCAGCTCGGGTACGTAGGCAGTGCGGCTCAGATGCGACGATTGGGAGAGAAATCAAATTGATCACTGATGCTGTTCGAAGCGAAAGGAACTTGTGATGGAAGAGAAGGAGGTTTGGGAGACTCGCTATCGTTTCTTGGAGGATTCTTTAGAATTCCTGATTCGAGCGCTAGCGGGTGTCGAGACAGAAAATGACATCAACGACAGGTCGAAAATCCTTCAGTTGGAGAAGTATATTGCTGATTCGAAGCAACTCCAGGTCTGCTGTGTAGCTGAAGGGGGGCCCTACATTTACGAGTTCGCATTTTGCAAAGGTTCCGAGCTGCTAGATAAGCAATCATCCGTTAGAAATTCTGCATTAACACCTACTGACGCGGATAGAGTAGTGGTCACACTGCTTTCTACTGATACTGAAGGCACTGTAATTGACGGAGCAGAATTCGATCTTGTTAAAGAGGGGCAATGATGCTTAGAGAAGAACCGTACAAGATTGTCGTTTCGGGATATATAAATATTAATGTTGTGGACGGCTCGGCTTTTTTCCTGGCGGGCCTAACATCGCTCCTCGCGACGCAGCCTTTCGTTGAGATAATGCTGGTTTCGGCGGTTCCGATTGAGCGCAAGCTGATATTGGATGAAGTTATGGGTCTGCCCAACGTTACGCTCGTCGACCCATTCAGTGATAGTTATCTTGGATTGAACCGCAAGTTCATTGGACAAAGAAAAATGTCACGTACTGAATACGCTGAGACGCTTTTAGCAGTTTGCAAAAACTGGAATCCTGATACTGTCATTATTCGAGACACTGAGACAGGCGCGAAGTTTTGTGCGGCTGCGCCTAAGTGGGCTCCGCGAACTGCGATCTATGTTACAGGCCTTGCTCACTACGGGCAGACAACGCCGCAAGCATTGACGGAGCAACTTTCTGATATAGACAGTTCAGGGGCAAGATTCTTGTGCCAAACTGAGTCTATTCAGAACGAAATGTGGAAGATCGTGGAGAATTTGGAGCATGAGCGCTGTTATGTGCTAAGACCAAGTGTTCCTGACTCTCCTGGGAACTTCGAAGAACTTTGGCGCGAGCCCGAAAGCACAACACGGTTCGTTTACGCTGGGAAGTTCTTCCCGGACTGGAACGTCGATGGGATGCTCGCCAGTTTCAAGGCACTTCTCGGGAAAAACACGATTGATGCGAGAATAAACATAGTCGGAGACCAGTTCAGAAACACATCAGACGAACCTCGACATGCGGATATTGTCCGGTATCTCTTGGATACGACACCTTCCTTGTCCTATTTCGGAGGGAGAACCAGACGGGAAACAAGAGAAGTTATTTCCGCTTCCGACGTTGGACTGAGCTGGCGGCGACCAGCTTTGGACAGTAGTACTGAGCTTTCTTCGAAGGTCTTGGAATATGGCTCGTTAGCAAAACCGGTGGTTCTTAACCGGACTGCTGCCCACATAGAGTTGCTTGGGGATGACTACCCCCTTTTCGCCAACTCCATGACAGAATTTAAGGAATTGGTACGGTCAGTTTGTGATGGCCGTATCGACCTTCGGGCGGCTGCTCAAGCATGCTTCAACGTAGCGCAACGGCACACCTATTCTTCGGTTTGTTCTGGGCTACTCGAATTCCTGATTCTGCCTGAGCTTGATAGCAAAGGTTCCGTATTTCTTATCGACGGGAATGTTACAAACAAGCTTGAAGGTGAGGACCTGCAACTTCCGGTGGATGCAGTGATACGGGGTAATTTACTATATACGACGCGGAATCCCGACTCAGACTTTTCACTGGTTTCAGCCGCGGCATATGTCGATGCGAAATTTAAAGTCCAGGCCAAGTTGCTCAGCGGCCAAGTTGCTGGATCGGACGGCTCGGATAGCCCAATTCCCATAACTCCTCGCATGGAAGAGTTTGAAAGCCTGAAAGCGGAGAGGGACCGCCTTTCAAATGATCTAATGCGGATTCGAAAGCAGGCGTCGAGCTTGCGAAAGATTCGAAACAGGATTGAGTCGGTTCCTGGAGGCAATTGCCTGTCGACTATTGGGCGGAAAGTAGTGAAATGGGCATTGTCTTAGCAGAGAATCAATGACCACGTGAGATAGGCTACAGCGGCTTTGTGCACGAGCTGTGGCGTCGCTTGCAGGAGCTCGTAAGCGGAAAATGTGCAGAACTTCGGCCTAGGTTTGGGAATTCGACATTCGTGCCCAGCCGTCGATGCGGTCTAATTCCAGGGTGACAGTTGGAGAAGCTTGCGAGGCCGGTGTACTGGTGGTTTGCAGCAACAATGTTGCCAATCGTGGCGCAGTCGAGACGCAAAAAGATTTGAAAAGTGCCCTATCTGAGGTTGCAACCTCAGATAGGGCACCCGATACCAAAAATAAACTAAGCCGTACCTCTGCAAAGAACTCTGCTTGGCCGTTTACTTGGTTAAAGTCTGCGCCGGTTTCTCTACGCTAAAGTTTGTTGCCCGGAATGTCGGATACACCCTGCGTATCTAGCAATCGGGCAGACATTTCTCCCAGCTTTTGTACGTCGATTGACGCGTGGTTCTGGAGGAGAACAACGCAGTCCGCTTTCTTTGCTTCTTCTAGGAGATCCCCAACGGACTGAAGCGTCGTGGTTTTGAGGTGCCAATTCTTTACGAACGGGTCGAAGTAGCTGACAGACGCTCCACGGCGGATTAACTCGTTTCCGACGGGAACAGCGGGAGATTCGCGTTGATCGGAAATATTGGGCTTATAGGTAACACCGACGAGCAACACCTTGGAGCCTTTTAGGGACTTGCTGTCTTCGTTGAGGGCTTCGGCAACTCGATCAACTACATACAGCGGCATTGAATTGTTAATTTCTTGAGCAAGTTCGACAAACCTCAACGGGTAGCCAAGCTGCCGGCGGACTTCATAGGAGAGGTAGTTGGGATCAATCGGAATACAATGCCCACCGACTCCAGCTCCGGGGGTAAATTTCATAAACCCAAACGGCTTCGTAGCTGCGCCTCGGATTACCTCCCAGACATCAATACCAAGTTCGTGGCAAACCCGCGCCATTTCATTGACGAGTGCAATGTTGACGTGACGGAACGTGTTCTCCAGAAGTTTCGCGGTCTCTGCTTCTTTTGTGCCGCTCATCTTTACGACGGTTTCGATAAAAGAGTCATAGAACGAGAAAGCCTTCTCTGTTGCATCAGGACGAGTTCCTCCGACCAACTTTGGCGTATTTCTGATTCCGAACTCTTTCATTCCAGGATTGACGCGTTCAGGACTGAAAGCAACGTAGAAGTCAGATTCTGCCGACAGGCCCGACGCGGCTTCCAAGATAGGGACGCATACTTCTTCGGTAGTCCCCGGATAGGTCGTCGACTCTAAAATGACCGTGGTACCGGCACGGAGGTTTTCACCGACAGTTTGCGTGGCACCCCTTACCGCACCAAGATCCGGTGCGCCTGCGTCTCCCAGCGGAGTCGGGACGCAAATCACGACAAAGTCACTCTGAGAAATGCCGCTGGGATCTGTCGTGGCTTGATAACCGTTGTTTATCATGTCACCAAGCATCGAGTCGGAGATATCGTCGATGTGTGACACGCCGGCATTGAGGTTTTTGACTGTGTTTGAAGACACGTCAAAGCCGAATACTTTCCAACCCTTCGACGACGCGGCTTCTGCAAGGGGAAGACCAACATACCCTTGACCGACGATAGTGACAGTACTCAAAATTTTTAACCTCTTTCGGGAGCCCTTGCCTGCCAGATTCATATTGGCATTTAGTTTAATAGTACTTAGCCTTGACTCAACTGTAATAGTTGGGTGGCTACCTTATTTCGTGGTCGCTCGTGCTTGCAAGTTGTTTAACTTTTCTCCAGCGCGCATCCCACGACTCCTGCTCCCAGAGCTCCTGGATGGTGGCCAGGTTGCAAGGATGACTGAGGGATTTTTCCAAGACATCGACCAATGAATCCGGATCCTTAACTGGAAGTGCTACGCCGTAGTGTTGGAAATATCGGCAGTTTGGAGAATCCTCGTAGACAACGAACGGCATAGACTTTTCCAGATAGGACATCGCTTTAAAGGCAAAGGCCTTTCTACCATATTCGGAATCGAGGAGCAATATGCCGATGTTTTTAGTTGTCCTCGGCGCGTAATCGGAAAAGTTTCCGTTTAGGATCCGAATGTTACTGTTCTCGGTTATCCCAGCTTCAAGCATCCATTCCTGAAGCAGCGGCTGCTCGTTGGGTCGGACAATAAAGTCGGCAAAAACGCCTTGGGGATGCTTGTCAAAAATTGACTTAAGCGCGTGAAGATAAGTATCCATACTATAGAGCTTGCTGACTCCGCCCGTGTACACGAAAGTCACTCCATTTGAATCCCCAGTGACTTCTTGCGGAAGACGCGTGTTCTCGAGAGCAATGCCAGGGGGTAGTTCGTCGTTTATAAACTCGAGGTTGAAAAGCGGTTTTGCTAAAGCAGTGTAGTTTGCCGCGGACTCTTTCGAAGGCGCAACTAAACCGCCAAATGCCCTCGACAAATTCTTGAGTTCAAACTGCCCATACTTTTTTTGCCGCGCAACGACCTTGTCGTCTTTGGACTGGATTTGAGTATCAAGCCAGTGAACATCACGAACGAAATAAAGACTCCTAGTTCCGCAGCTGCGTTCAAGGTATTCTACTAACCTTGTAACCTTGTAGACTGCGTCAAAGTCCATTACCGGGTTGGTGCTATTTTCGCCATACAATACGGGGAACTGCACTCCGCGCTCAGCTTGGGCGTAGAACCATTTGACCCGACGGTCGAGAAGGTGGCTGTTGAAGCTCATTTGAATTGTGGGGGCGTCTCGCCTTGCTGCGAGAAACATATTGCGGATGCGTTGGGGGCGTGCTCCATTTGACGCGTTTTCGACGGCTGCCACTGATAAAAATATATTGAATTTATCGATGTCTCCGTAGTCTTCAGAAAACCAAGGCAATCGCTCGTGCTGGCAAATTTCCAAGATCGCGACCAGTGGACGTCCGGTATGTGGCGGTTTGGGCTTTTCCGCAACTGGTGTTTTATGGAGATTATTCGATAGGGCTTGCTTTACGTTCGCAAGGGTAATATTGGGATTGTTTGCAGCCAAGAGATTTGCAGCAATGGTTGGTGGCGCTATCGTTGTCGCTGAGCCTGCAAGAGCCATTAACGTTAGCGCATCCGCATTATCGTCGGCGAAAATAACGCCGGAGTACTGCGAGCCGCGGAGTTTTAGTGTATTCCGAAATTCCCTATCAATTTGCAGGTCAGAATACCAGTACATCGAATTGCTGGAGATAGGTTCGAAATTATCGAAATCGTGTGATTTGGCACTCCCGTCCGATTTTATGGACTCTGAAGCCTGCATTAATGCAGGCCCCTCGGCGCTATAATCGACGATAGCTACTCGCGAATCTTCCTCTATGGTTGCAGAATTAGGCCAGTCTTCAATTGCAATGGAATTGGGATCCCAGAGAAGATGCGGCGCTCTTGAGCCAAGCGTGCATGCCTTAGTCATTTCCCATTCGTTCAAAAACACCAGCGCGTGTACCTTGTTGGACGCGTTTTGGAAGTCGCTAATGAGACGTTTGCGTTTCGAGCTGATGTCAAGGTCACCAGGTTTCAACACACCTATAACTCGTACAATTCTACTAAGTCTGCTTGCGTAAACTACTGACTCTCGTCCAACGGCGATCAGTGATTGAATATCGTTCATGCTGAGTAACTTTTTAAACCACTTAGTGGCTTCGTAGCTCTCTCGACCTCGAGCCCACGCAGGGATTGACTGGCCAGAGGTGCCCATGAACTTTTGTTCTCTGGTGTTGAAGGTAAGTGTGTCGAATCCGGATAGCTTCAGATCGTTTCTAATTGCTCCTACTAACGGACCCACCTGATCCACCATAAGCAGAATTTTACTCATTATTTGGTCCCATCATTAGCTGAATCTCTCGGTCGATAGTGTGCTCGGAAGTGCTTAGGGAGCGTACGCGTTGGGCTGCGTTGCTTGACAGCTTGCTGAACTTCGCGGGGTCAAGGATTACTTCTTCCAGCTCTGCCGCCCATGCATCCAAATTATCTTCGGTTCCAAGTATTGCGCAGGACTCGTCAACGAATTCTGTTACCGCCGCAACTGGGCAAGTTACCGGGACAAGCCCTGAGCTCATTGCCTCATCTCGCGACACACCCTGCGTGTCAAATCTTGAGGGCACTAAGAATATTCCATGGGATTTGTGCAGGTCGGCTATTTGCTGTTGGCTAATGTAGCCGTTGATTATGGTAACGTTTGGATCATCTTTGAATTGGTCGAAATAATGGAAGTATTTGCCGTCCCCGACCAGCGTCACCTTGAGCTGATTCCAATAGAAGCTCTGTTTTAATCGTCCGAGCAATTCTGCGGCAAGGTCTGCACCATAATTCCAAGCCCTAGCATTACGGACCCACAACAGATTATGCCTTTGGTCGGGAGACTTGGGCTGGTATGAGAAGAGGGCCGTGTCTATTACATTGTGAATCACGTGGGAGCGTTCCTCTGGGAAAACCAACCTTAAATCTTCGCCAACGGCTTGCTTCCACCATTCTGAGACGAAAACGAAATTAGAGATTGGAGAGTTTTCGTCAACGAGTGTTGACCAGATGTCGCGAGTACGCAGGCTTCGCTCGATTTGGGCATCGATGTTTTCTCGAGCCGCAATTTCGTAGGGTAGCCTACTCCAATTTCGGACTTCGTAGCCGTGTATGAATAGGTTCACTCGACACTCCTTGGGGATGTTGAGCAAGAGGCCGTTCCACATTTCAGAGTTAAGGAAGTGCACATTTATGGATTTGTATTTGCGTGTCGCTAAAAGGCCGAGTAATTCATCGTAGTAGCCGGACAATACGGGGATACCGCGGTACGAATAGACTTCCTTGCGAACGCGTTTTCCGAATGCCAGAACATCGACTTCCAATCCGGCCTCGCGATACAGTTCCACGCGTCGATGGACGAATCCATTTGCATATTGATTCCGGTGACTTGGATACTCGTTGGCCAAGATTAGGTGCCGCTCACTCGAATTGCGGTCTTCGGTTTCGCTTAGGAATTGACGTACCGCGAAGTACTTTTCATCATGGATTACCTCACTTAGTGGAGGAGTGGGTATACCTTCGACACGAAATGGCTTTCGATTTCTGAAGAGGTACTCGGCCTCAAGGTAGAGCCTCGAAATTAAATCAGACGTGTTATAGGTCGAACCTATTAATTCTTTCATTGGTAATGTCGGTAGGTTCGGTGGTAGCGGTTCAGGTGTCATTAACGTTTCTCGCGAGATTTTTGGAGTCTGAAAATTATACCCAGCTATAGTAGCAGTCCCTTGGGTGTCAGGCGTGATGCTGTGTCTGAAGTAAGCTTATCCAACTTTCGTTGTAGTCTGGATGCATTGCAGAAATTGTTGGCATGAAATGTGAGGTAATGACATGGGGACAGCTGACTTTAAACGCAGGCGGGACACATCGCGCTGGGGGTTTTCGCGTCATTACGAGTCTCTCGAGCTCTTCTTGACTAATCCAGTTGGTGAGGGTCTGCATACGGTTCTGTTTGGGGATAGGAATATAGATTTTTTGATTCGCGACAGGGGCTCAGACACAACAGTTCTAGTTTTCCATGGTGCATTGTCTCCTCGTCAACGTACCGTGCCGTATTTGGTTGGAGAAGGTATCGCTCGCGCATCGGGGCTAAATCTTGTGTCACTGGCTGATCCAACATTGGAGTTGGGGGAACTTGCCTGTGCTTGGTTCTTGGGTGATCGGGAAATTGGAAGTTTGAAAGCCTGTTTTAAACCCATAATCGACCACATACTTGCTTCGCTTGGAAGTTCAAACTTGATTTTGTTTGGTGGCTCAGGAGGCGGGTATGCCGCTATCAACTTTGGCGATATGTTTCCCGACTCGGTTGTGCTGGCGATGAATCCTCGGCTGAATTTGGACGGCTACCCTAGGTCGACAGCGAAACAATATCTTAAAATTGCCCATCGTGCTGAAACAATTACGCCGATGCGGAGAATTAAACGCGAGTTTTTTAGTCCAAATCTGGCTATAAACCGCCTCGGGACCGCGAACTGCGACATCTTGCTTTACCAGAATCAAAATGACGAGAGATATTTGAACCATCAAGTCATTCCATTCGTGGAAACGCTCAAGGAGGATCCGCGACTTTACGTGAAGCTATTTGAGGGAAAACCAGGCCACTCGCCCGCACCGACTGAAGATTTAGCAGCTCTTTTGACTCAGATAGCTTCTGAACTGAGACGGGCCCAGCGAAATTTCGAATCTATGGGATTTGCCAAAGCCAAAGACTTCACCAAAACACAAGTCGACTAGAACTAGGGAATTTGTTCTCATTCTTCTGTCGAATCGACTCCAGTGGCGTAAGTCCAGTTGGCAGGTTGCCATCGAGCGAGTCAATGACACCTAGCGTCCCCGGTTCACGCGTTAAGTCTTAATCTTTCTGGACGGAGGAGGTTCCGCAGAGAGACGTCTGGCAACTGGTTGTACACAACTCTGTTGACCCTCGTTCAAATTGGAAAAAGCTACGGCCCAAAGGTACAGTCTTTGAATTTAAGGACGTTGTACCGATATCGGCTAGCTACTGAGAAGTAGCTAGTTCCAAAGGCCTTTCGTATCAATCACAGTTTTATCTGCAATGTCAACCTTAGAGATTTCTTTAAATTCATTGTGATCTACCAGAAGCACTAAAACTTCTGCGATGCGGAGCGCATCGTCGCAATTTGTGAGCGTGATGTTATCGAAGCCTTTTAGCCGTTTGGGCAGTTCGGTGATGTTCGGCTCTACAGCGAGTAAGGAGATATCCGGAAGCTCTTCGGCGAGGTCCACTGCGATGTTGAGGGCTGGGGACTGCCGTAGATCATCTACGTTCGCCTTGAATGCGAGACCGAGCACGGCGATCGTTGAGGCATTGGTGTTTTTGACCGCCTGCTTAACCTTATTGATCACCCAGGCAGGTTTGTTATCGTTAACCTTTCGGGCTGCGTGGATGAGCTTTGCATTGAAAGGATCGGCAGCGACGATGAACCACGGATCGACAGCGATGCAGTGCCCGCCTACCCCCGGGCCCGGCTGCAGTATGTTGACACGTGGATGATGGTTGGCGAGGTCGATCAGCTCCCAAACATTGATACCGAGATTGTCGCATATGAGTGAGAGTTCATTAGCAAAGGCGATGTTAACGTCGCGGAATGAATTTTCCGTTAGTTTTGCCATTTCTGCTGTAACGGCGTTGGTAGGAAGCAATTCTCCAGAACAGAAGGTGGCGTATAGTTCTGCCGCACGTCGTGTTGCTTCTGGGGTCTGCCCGCCGATTATTCGGTCGTTAGTTTTAAGCTCAGCGATGGCGTTGCCAGGAAGAATTCGTTCTGGGCAATGGGCAAAGTAGACGACCGGCTTTCCTTCCCGGTTTTCTGTCCCATCGGCTGCGAGATCTGGACGTAGTTCAAGAATGCGTTCGGCCATTTTAGCCGTAGATTGTGGTGGAGAAGTTGATTCGAGGATGACCAGTTCGTCTCCCGTTAGTTGTGGAGCAATGTCCTCTGCTGCAGCGTAAATGAATGTCATGTCTACGTCGTAGGATTCCGTAAACGGTGTGGGTACCGCAACGATATAGGTGTCTGCGTGAACCTGCTGTGTGGTGGCGAAAAAACGGCCAGAATTAAGGGCCTTACCGAGTTCCTCTTGGAGGCTCGGCTCCACGAACGTGACTTCTCCACGGTTGATGCGTTTGACGTTTTCCGCATTTACGTCGATGCCGATCACCTTACTCCCGGCATTTGCCATAACCACGGCCGTAGGTAGGCCGATGTACCCGAGTCCGACGAAAGCGACAGTGCGTTGAGACAAAGTAAGGATCCTGTATTTGGGTGCCAAGAAACGGCGCGTATAGGTTGAATAATTCTATTGTCGAGATTCTACCTTTGAAATCTTGAAGTCACTACATCGAGTAATAATGTTCGCTATCGACGGACGTCAATGTTGGGACCCAACATTGTAGGTTGCCTCGGACTGGGATGCTCCTGTGACGTTATTCGTCGCGACAGAAACTAGCATTTGGGTCAAGTCCGGTGGAGTGGTGTATCTGTCCTTCCTGAATCGGGGACTGTGTGAGGCATTTTGCTAGGGGCCGGCGCGGGCTTGTTTGCGGTTCATTAGGCTGCTTCCTCGACGGTTTCGGGTGTGTGGGCGTTGACAGTGTTGGCTGCTATGAGAGCCCGTGTGTGTTCCAGGCAGGCTAACGACATATAGCGTTTTTGTTGAATCCAGTCGTCATGTTGCTCGGCTAGTACGGCACCGACGAGACGGACGACGGCGGCCCGGTTCGGGAAGATGCCGACGACGTCGGTGCGCCGGCGGATTTCACGGTTGAGTCGTTCGGTGGGGTTGTTAGACCATACTTTGGTCCATACTGGTTTCGGTGTATGTGTAAACGCGAGAATCTCGTCGAGGGATTCTTCGAGGTACTCGGCGACTTCGGGAAAACGCTGGTTGCAGAACTCGACGACTTTTCGGGCTTGGTCCCAGGTGGCTTGCGCATCAGCTTGTTGGAAGATGGAGTGAAACATCCCCGATAGGGGGCCTGACCCCCGGAAAGTGGACACGTCGGGGGTTAGCTATGCTGCTTGGGTCA
>OBCD01000245.1_pt1 | contig 17350 bp, 15 predicted proteins | sample 1480921 | NCBI WGS metagenome assembly OBCD01 (sample SAMN05301501, study PRJEB22388) | human skin metagenome | isolation source: Infant 2 DOL 22 skin | host: Homo sapiens | place: USA: Pittsburgh, Magee-Womens Hospital of UPMC | collected 2013/2014 | reverse complement strand
GTATTGCTGATTGACCCAACCGTTTTCAAAATTATGTGGGTATTGATAACCAATACCACGGTTTAATTCTTTGGCTCCAGCATAGTGGGCATCACGTAAATGATCAGGAACGTCTCCCACAGAGCCTTGTCGAATATCTGCCAAAGCAGCATCAATCGCTGTGACTGCAGAATTTGATTTTGGCGATAAACATAAATCAATGACGACACTGGCTAGAGGAATCCTAGCTTCTGGAAACCCTAGCTTTTCGGCGGCTTGAACAGCGGTGACCGTCCGAGCGGCGGCCGCAGGATTCCCAAGACCGATATCCTCGTAAGCAATGACCATTAAACGACGACAAATAATCGGTAAATCACCTGCTTCAACTAAGCGACCCAAATAATGAAGTGCAGCATCTACATCGCTTCCTCGAATCGACTTTTGGAAAGCGGAAATCACGTCATAATGGGCATCGCCATCTTTATCATGCGTTAAGGCTTTTCGTTGCACGCACTCTTCAATAATCGGTAAGGTGATCTTAATTTCGCCTTGTTCATTTTTGGGTGTTGATTTAACAGCTAATTCTAGTCCATTTAGCGCACTACGTAAGTCACCGTTCGTTGCGCGTGTCAAATGTTGTAATGCTTTTTCTTCTAAGTGGACAGGATAATCGCCTAAGCCACGTGTGCTATCGGTTAAGGCTTCTTGAATCGCTTGCTGAATGTCTGTTTCCGTTAAGGGCTTTACTTCAAAGATTTGCGTACGACTACGAATCGCAGGATTAATTGTGATATATGGATTTTCGGTAGTGGCTCCAATCATAATAATTCGTCCGTTTTCTAAATGAGGGAGCAAAAAATCTTGTTTTGTTTTATCTAATCGGTGAATTTCATCAAGCAGTAAAATCACTGTGCCACTCATTTTGGCTTCTTCAGCAACGATTTGTAAATCTTTTTTGGTATCTGTGGCCGCGTTCAACATGCGAAAGGCATAATTTGTTGAACCAGCGATTGCGCTGGCAATACTGGTTTTTCCAGTGCCAGGCGGCCCATAAAGAATCATCGATGAAAGCATTTTGGCTTCGACCATCCGACGAATAATTTTACCAGGGCCGACTAAATGTTGTTGACCAACTACTTCGTCTAAGTGACGAGGTCGCATTCGATAGGCTAAAGGTTGTTGCATAAAAGGACCTCCTTTTTCATAATCATCTTATTATAACATAAAGAACGTACATTCGCTTTTTGGTGGTTTTTTGGGTTTTAGATGGATATAGCGGAAGGTTTCGTGTATGATAGGGAGTGGTGAAAGAAATGAAAGAAACGATAAATATCTTTAACACAAAAACAACTGAAGAAGTGGCACAATACTTGTTAGGGATGTATTTAGAGCACGAAACAGCAACAGGCGTTTTAGGTGGGTACATTGTGGATGCAGAAGCTTATTTAGGTCCTGATGATGAGGCGGCCCATAGCTTTGGCTTGAGAAAAACGCCACGCTTACAAGCCATGTATGACAAACCAGGCACGATTTATTTATATACTATGCACACGCATTTAATTTTAAATATGGTGACACAAGAACAAGGCAAACCACAAGGGGTGATGATCCGCGCGATTGAACCTGTTGAAGGTGTCGACAAAAAGATTGAAAATCGCCAAGGACGTCAAGGCGTGGAATTGACCAATGGACCAGGTAAATTAGTTGCAGCCTTAGGAATTGATAAGCAATTATATGGGCAGTCGATTTTTTCTAGTTCGTTACGGCTCGTGCCAGAAAAACGAAAATTTCCGAAAAAAATTGAGGCACTACCACGAATTGGGATTCCCAATAAAGGCCGTTGGACAGAGTTGCCTTTAAGATACGTCGTGGCTGGCAATCCATATATTTCTAAACAAAAAAGAACAGCAGTAGACCAAATAGATTTTGGCTGGAAGGATGAAGAAAATGAAAAAAGCAACAATGCTCACATACTTAGAGGAACAACTTGAAAAACACTTAGGAGATTACGAAGTAGGCCTTGATTGGGATCGCAAAAACCATACCATCGAAGTCATTGTTCGTTTATATGCAGAAAACAATGAGCAAGTGGCGATTGATGATGTTGATGGTACGCTTTCAGAAGAAGAATTCATTGAATTTGAAGATGGTTTGTTATTTTACAATCCGCAAAAGTCTGTCGTTGATGACGAAGAGTATTTAGTCACAATTCCTTATGAAGGAAAAAAAGGGCTACGCAAAGCAGTTTTAGACGGATTCATTCACTATTTAAAAGTGGTTTTAGATGAAGGGCAAAGTGATTTGTTAGACTTTTTATCAGATGAAACAGCGGAATGGGAGCCAGCAGATTTTGAAGCGATGATTAAAAAAGTGGCAGAAACAGAAAAAGAACAATGGATTGCGTATCCAAGTTATTAATTTAGAGGTGAGAACATGAAGTGGACAGAAGTAAAAGTAGAAACGGCTAGCGAAGCAGTTGAAGCAATTTCAAACATTATGATGGAAGCTGGCGCAAGTGGCGTGGCCATTGAAGATGCGTTGGACATTGAAAATTTTGAAAGTGATCTGTATGGGGAAATTTTAGATAAAGAGCAATTCACCCACATTAAAGAAGGAGCGATTGTGATGGCTTATTTTCCTGAAACAACCTTCTTACCAGAAATTTTACCATTTATGAAAGAAAATATTTTACGCTTGCCTGAGTACGGCTTATCCATTGGTAAAAACGAAATGACAATTAGTGAAGTAGCAGAAAGCGACTGGGCAACTGCTTGGAAAAAATATTATCATCCTGTCCGTGTCACACGATTCTTAACGATTGTGCCAAGTTGGGAAGCCTATCACGCACAAGATGAAGCAGAAAAAATTATCACATTGGATCCGGGGATGGCGTTCGGTACAGGCACGCATCCAACGACTCGTTTAACCTTGCAAGCTTTAGAAACTGTTTTACGTGGTGGCGAAACAGTTCTAGATGTAGGAACGGGTTCTGGTGTTTTGAGTATTGCAAGTCGCTATTTAGGGGCTAAAGACGTCTACGCATATGATTTAGATGAAGTAGCAGTTGCAGCGGCAAAAGAAAATATGGATTTAAATCCCATTGCGGTCGATGTTCATGTGTCAGCCAATGATTTACTAAAAGGGATTGACCATTCTGCTGATGTAATCGTCGCAAATATTTTGGCAGATATTATTGTGTTAATGATTGAAGATGCTTGGCGTTTGCTAAAACAAGACGGTACCTTCATTATTTCTGGAATTATTGAAGATAAAAAAGCAATGGTTTTAGAAGCACTAACGAAAGTCGGGTTTGTGGTGGACCAACTCTTTAATCAAGGCGATTGGTATGCGATTATCTTGAAGAAACCAGAGGAAGAGTAAAATGCAACGGTATTTCATGAAAGAAGATTATCAAGAAAAAGATTTGTATAAAGTCGCAGATGAAAACTATCATCATATTGTGCGAGTTATGCGAATGACGCCGAATGATCGTTGTTATTTAGTATTTCAAAATAAAACTGCCATTTTAGCTGAGATTGTGGAAATTGATTCAACATCTGTTTACTTTAAAGAAATTAGTAAAGAAGAAATGGACAAAGAATTGCCAATTGAAGTGACGATTGCGTGTGGGTTACCAAAAGGGGACAAGTTAGAATGGATTGTTCAAAAAGGCACGGAGCTAGGTGGCAATCAGTTTATCGGCTTTCCTGCGAAAACTTCCGTTGTCAAATGGGACCACAAAAAAAGAGCAGCCAAAGAAAAAAGATTACAAAAAATTGCCACAGAAGCGGCGGAGCAATCGCATCGGCAGCAGACACCAAGTGTTTCTTTGGTGGAAAAAACACAAGAAATCATTGCGCAATTTGACTCATATGACACAGTCTTGGTTGCGTATGAAGAATCAGCAAAACAAGGAGAAAAAAGTCAATTAGCACAAGTATTATCCACTTGCCAGCCAGGCGCACGTTTGTGTGTGCTCTTTGGACCTGAAGGTGGCTTTGCACCGCAAGAAATTGAACAATTTCTGCAGGCTGGGGCGAAACTTTGCGGGTTGGGTCCGAGAATTTTACGAGCAGAAACAGCACCGTTGTATCTTTTAAGTGCGGTTAGCTACCAAATGGAACTTTTAAATTAAACGAAAGCCCGCCTGTAAAATTCTTGTAGGCATTCTCTTTAAATAAACAGAGAGTAAAAAAGCGACAGTGATTGAAATTTAAGGGAAATTTAGTATAATAGAGTTGTTGAAAGTGCTACTGTTTCAAGTGGTACTTTTCTTTTTTATTAAAATAGATAAAACGTGAACGAAGTGTTCTTTATCCAAAGGTCACCTTCATAGAGGAGTGAATACCATGCCAAAAGAAGAAATACTGACAGGCCCAGCGGTCATCAAAATTGTAAGTACCTATATGGGACCAGAACATGTTGAGTTGGTTCAAAAAGCATTAACTTATGCTGAAAAAGCACACGAAGGTCAAGTCCGACAATCAGGTGAACCTTACATCATCCATCCGATTCAAGTGGCAGGCATTCTGGCTGAATTACATATGGATCCCCATACTGTAGCAACAGGATTTTTACATGATGTTGTCGAAGATACGGACGTAACACTGGACGATTTAAAAGAAGAATTTGGCGAAGACATCGCGATGTTAGTCGATGGCGTAACGAAACTAGGAAAAATTAAATATAAATCTCATGAAGAACAATTAGCCGAAAACCATCGGAAAATGTTATTGGCAATGGCGCAAGATTTACGGGTTATTATGGTGAAACTAGCCGATCGTTTGCACAATATGCGCACATTAAAACATTTACGTGAAGATAAGCAACGACGGATTGCACAAGAAACTTTAGAAATTTATGCGCCTTTAGCACATCGCTTAGGGATTAGTCGAATTAAATGGGAATTAGAAGATACTGCCTTACGTTATATTAACCCCAACCAATACTATCGAATTGTTAATTTGATGCAAAGTAAACGTGATGAACGTGAAGCTTATGTGGCAGAAGCAGTCGAAGATATTCGTTTAGCTACGGAAGATTTAGAAATTTACGCAGAAATATATGGTCGACCAAAACATATTTATTCAATCTATCGTAAAATGAAGGACCAAAAGAAACAGTTTAATGAAATCTATGACTTATTAGCCATTCGTGTTATTGTCGATTCCATTAAAGATTGCTATGCCGTGTTAGGGGCGATTCATACACGTTGGACACCAATGCCAGGTCGCTTTAAAGATTATATTGCTATGCCAAAAGCGAATATGTATCAATCTATCCATACGACAGTTATTGGACCAAAAGGGAATCCAGTAGAGGTCCAAATTCGGACCCATGAGATGCACCAAATCGCCGAATTTGGGGTGGCGGCTCACTGGGCCTATAAAGAAGGCAAAGCGGAAAAAATTGAAACAGATGAACTGACGAAGCAAGTCGATTGGTTCCATGAAATTATTGAATTACAAGATGAAAGCTATGATGCTTCTGAATTTATGCAAGGTGTGAAAGAAGACATTTTTAGCGACAAAGTCTATGTCTTTACGCCAAGCGGAGATGTAACCGAACTGCCAAAAGGCTCCGGACCACTAGATTTTGCCTACAGCATTCATACTGAAATTGGGAATAAAACAACCGGTGCGAAGGTCAACGGCAAAATGGTACAGTTAGACTATGTCCTAAAAAATGGGGATATTATTGAAGTCCTAACATCACCGAATTCTTTCGGACCTAGTCGCGACTGGTTGAAAATGGTTAAAACAAGTAAAGCTAAAAATAAAATCAAACGTTTCTTTAAAGAACAAGACCGTGAAGATAATATTATTAAAGGGCATGATGCTGTCATTAAATACATGACAGAAATCGGCTTTACACCAAAAGAATTTTTAACGAAGAATAAAATGGCGGAAGTGCTAGATAAATTCAAATTTCAAACGGAAGATGATTTATTTGCGGCAGTAGGTTATGGCGAAGTAAGTGCGCAAGTAGTGTGCAATCGTTTAACAGAAAAAGAACGCCGCGAACAAGAGTTGGAACGCCAACGTCAAGAAGCAGAAGAGTTGTTAAATCAGCCAGCTAAAAAAGAATCAGAAAAAATGAAAGTTCGTCATGAAGGTGGCATCGTGATTCAAGGGGTGGACAACCTATTGATTCGTTTAAGCCGCTGTTGTAATCCAGTGCCTGGTGATGAAATCGTTGGTTACATTACCAAAGGACGTGGCGTTTCAATTCATCGTGCGGACTGTCCTAACGTACAACATCAAGAAGAACTAGCACAACGTCTAATTGAAGTTGAGTGGGAAGATACCGAGCACAGTCGCAAAGAATACGCTGCCGATTTGGAGATTTACGGCTATGATCGTAGTGGCTTACTGAGTGATGTTTTACAAGTCATTAGTTCGATGACAAAAAATTTAGTCGGCGTTGAAGCTCGTCCATCCAAAGATAAGATGGCCCAGATTCATGTCACTGTGAAAATTCAAAACCTTTCTCATTTAAAAACCATCGTTGACAAAATTAAAAGTGTACCAGATGTTTATAGTGTTCGTCGAACCAATGGGTAAGTGTTAAAAGTGAGGCAAAAAAGATGAAAGTAGTTATTCAAAGAGTCAGTCAAGCACAAGTTGCGATAGAAGAGCAGATAGTGGGACAAATCAAACAAGGCTTCATGGTGCTGGTGGGCATTCATCAAGAAGACACGCCAGAAGATGTGGCTTATGTTGTTGGCAAAATCAGTAAATTGCGTGTTTTTGAAGATGACGAAGGAAAAATGAATCGCAGTATTCAAGAGATTGAAGGATCAATTTTGAGTATCTCTCAATTTACCCTCTATGCAAAAACTAAAAAAGGCAATCGTCCCAGTTTTATTGAAGCGGCTCGTCCAGATGTGGCGATTCCTTTGTATGAATTATTTAATCAACAATTAGAAGCAGAAGGAATAGCGGTAGCCACAGGAGAATTTGGCGCGGATATGCAAGTGTCGTTGACCAATGATGGTCCAGTGACCATTGTGATCGATACACGAGAAAAATAATTGATTTTCCTATCGGAACCTCTTGACTTTCTAAGAGAACTTTAGTAGTTTATAGATAATATTAAAAATCTACGAAGGAACGAGTAAGTTTCATCTGTCTGCGAAGAGAGAGTTGCCGTGGCTGAGAGCAACTTCAACAGTGAAAGTGAAAGACATTCTGGAGATGGACGGAAGAAAAGCCGTCCCGTTACGAGCGTTAATCGTTGAGGAAAGAGTAAAATCTTTCAAAACTAGGTGGTACCGTGTAAAAGAGACTTTTACGCCCTTGTATGTTCAACATACAAGGGCTTTTTTCATTTTTAGAAAAAAGAAAATGGCGCACACATTTTTGTGGAATGATAGAAGGAGAGAAAGACAATGAGTTATCAAAAACCAAAAGGAACAAACGATATTTTGCCAGGAACTTCTGAAAAATGGCAATTTGTGGAAGAAACAGCTCGTTTGATTTTTAAAGATTATCAATACCAAGAAATCAGAACCCCGATTTTTGAACATTATGAAGTAATATCTCGCAGTGTTGGCGATACTACAGATATTGTTTCAAAAGAAATGTATGATTTTTATGATAAAGGAGATCGTCACGTGACGCTACGTCCTGAGGGGACAGCGCCAATTGTTCGGGCCTTCGTTGAAAATAAATTATATGGTCCGGAATATACGAAACCATATAAAACCTATTACATGGGGCCGATGTTCCGCTATGAACGCCCACAAGCTGGTCGTTTGCGTCAATTCCATCAAATTGGTGTGGAAGCATTTGGTAGTGAAAACCCAGCATTGGATGTTGAAATCATGGCTATGGCTTTGGACTTCTTCAAACAATTAGGCATCCAACAAATCAAATTAGTTATTAATTCCTTGGGGGATAAAGAAACACGTGCTACGTACCGTCAAGCATTAATCGATTATTTAGAGCCCCATATGGCAGAATTAAGCGAGGATTCACAACGTCGCTTACACGAAAATCCATTGCGGGTGTTAGACAGCAAAGATAAAAAAGACAAGGTGATTGTCGCAGAAGCGCCCTCCATTTTAGATTATTTAAATGAACCATCTAAAGCACATTTTGAAGCAGTAACTGATATGTTAGATTTACTAGAAATTCCTTATGAAATTGATAGTAATATGGTTCGCGGCTTGGATTATTATACACACACAATTTTTGAAATTATGAGTGAAGCGCCTAAAATGGGGGCGCAATCAACTATTTGTGCAGGAGGCCGATACAATGGTTTAGTTGAAGAATTAGGCGGCCCAGACACACCAGGTTTTGGTTTTGGTATGGGCATTGAGCGAGTGTTGTTAACAATGGAAGCTGAAGAAGTTGTGATTCCAGCGTTATCTGAATTAGACGCATATGTGGTTGGGATTGGTTCAGAAACCAACATCGCAGCTTTGCAACTTGTTCAAAGCATTCGTAACTTTGGTTTCTCAGCTGATCGTGATTACATGAATCGCAAACCAAAAGCGCAATTTAAAACGGCCGATAAATTACAAGCAAAATTAGTTTTAACAATCGGTGAAAATGAATTGAATGAAGGCATTGTCAACGTAAAATCAATGGCAACACGCGAAGAAAAAGCCTTCCCGTTAAGTGCTATCCATGATTCATTTGATGAAGTGTATGACGAAATGATGACAAAAATGATTGAAGAATAAAAAGGAGAGATTGAGAAATGGCAAAACGCACAACCTATTGCGGCAATGTATCTGCCGAATTTATTGAAAAAGAAGTTGTATTAAAAGGATGGGTTCAAAAACGTCGTGACTTAGGAGGGGTTATCTTTATTGATTTACGTGACCGTGAAGGAATCGTCCAAGTGGTCTTTAACCCAGAAAAGTCAAAAGAAGTATGGGAAATTGCTGATAAATGTCGTAGTGAATACGTCATCGAAGTTAAAGGTCAAGTCGTTTATCGTGATAAAGAAGCGATTAATCCCAAAATGAAAACTGGCGAGTTTGAAGTGATGGCGACTGACATTACGATTTTAAATACTGCGAAAACAACGCCATTTACCATTGAAGATGACAATAACGTTAATGACGAATTGCGCATGAAATATCGTTATTTAGATTTACGTCGTCCATCAATGACAAACAACATTAAATTACGTCACCAAGTAACGAAAACAATCCGTCACTATTTAGATAATCATGACTTTTTAGACATTGAAACTCCTTATTTAGGCAAATCAACACCAGAAGGCGCTCGCGATTATTTGGTTCCTTCTCGTGTCCATGCCGGTCATTTTTATGCTTTGCCACAATCACCACAACTCTTTAAACAATTATTAATGGGAGCAGGCTTCGATCGCTATTACCAAATCGTTCGTTGTTTCCGTGATGAAGATTTACGAGGCGACCGTCAACCAGAATTTACACAAATCGATATTGAAACGACCTTTTTAACACCAGAAGAAATTCAAACATATACAGAAAATATGTTGGCTGAAGTGATGAAAGAGACAAAAGGAATTGAGATTTCTGTTCCGTTTCCACGAATGAGCTATGACGAAGCGATGGCACGCTATGGTAGCGATAAACCCGACACTCGTTTTGCTATGGAATTAATTGATGTTGCAGATGTAGTGAAAGACGTAGACTTCAAAGTTTTCCAAGCAGCGTTGGAAAATGGCGGACATGTGAAGGCTTTAAATGCTAAAGGCGCCGCAGATAAGTATTCTCGTAAAGATATGGATAACTTAGGTAAGTATGTGAGTCAATTTGGTGCAAAAGGCTTAGCTTGGTTAAAAGTTGAAGAAGATGGCTTAAAAGGACCGATTGCTAAATTCTTAACAGAAGTTAGTGATGAATTAATTGCTGCTACCAATGCAGAAGTCGGTGATATTTTAATGTTTGGTGCCGATAAACCTGAAATCGTAGCCGCTGCTTTAGGTGCGGTACGTACACGTTTAGGTAAAGAATTAGGTTTAATTGATGAATCGAAATTCAATTTCCTATGGATTGTGGATTGGCCGTTGTTTGAATATGATGAAGAAGCTGGTCGCTATGTTTCTGCTCATCATCCATTTACACAACCAAAAGCAGAGGATGTGGCCCGCTTAGCAACAGACCCAGCCTCTGTGTATGCTGAAGCTTACGATGTTGTCTTAAACGGCTACGAATTAGGCGGTGGCTCATTACGGATCCATACACGAGAATTACAAGAAAAAATGTTTGAAACGTTAGGTTTTACAAAAGAAGAAGCACAAGACCAATTTGGTTTCTTGCTAGACGCATTAGATTACGGCTTCCCGCCACATGGAGGGATTGCTTTAGGGCTAGACCGCTTAGCAATGCTATTGGCTGGGGAAGAAAATATTCGTGAAGTGATTGCCTTCCCTAAAAACGGGAAAGCAATTGACCCAATGAACAACGCACCAAGTTTAGTTTCTCCATTACAATTGTTTGAATTAAACATTGATGTAACAGCCATTGACGAATAAGTGTTAAATCCAAAGAAAGAGTGACTTCATTGACGGATGAGGTCACTCTTTTTTTGGAAAGGAAAAAGATAACGAAAGACTTAAAAAGTGGCTGAGCTAAAAATCTGCCAATTGGCTGTTTTTTCTTTTTAGAAAACTTTGTATGATAACTGAGTGTATAAAGGAGCGAAACAAATGACAAAAATAATTTTAACAATTGGCGGTTCCGATCCTTTTTCAGGTGGCGGGATTCAAACAGATTTAAAAACGTTTGAAAATCATCAAGTCTTTGGCTTATCAACTTTAACTTGCCTTGCTACAGCCCCCAAGAATCATTTTCAGATTCATGACCTTGAGACTTCTTTGGTGAAAGAGCAACTCGCTTCCATACCTGCCGGGAGTTTAGACGGCATCAAGATTGGCTTGATTCACAGTGAAGAAAGTATGTTACAAATTGCAACCTTTTTGAAAAAGCACGCAGGTCTGCCGGTGGTGTTGGATCCTGTCTTGGCTTTTAAAGAAACGACTTCAGTTTATGAAAAAAGATACATGCAGTTATTGATTGAAAAACTTTTTCCATTCGCAACGATTATAACGCCTAATTTAAAAGAAGCAGAATTACTCATTGGCAGAAAATTAACAACCGTCGAAGAAGTTCAACAAGCGGCGGAAGAGTTAAACTCTTTAGGAGCGGCAACGGTGGTGATTAAAGGTGGTAATCGTTGGCTTGGCCAAGAAGCACGTGACTTTTTTTATGATGGACAACAACATATTCAATTGGTCAAAGAAAAAGTAATGGCCCACACCATTGATGGCGCTGGTTGTTCCTTTGCCTCTGCAATTGGTGCGAATTTAGTTAAAGGATATCCGTTAATTGAAGCAGTTGATTTAGCAAAAACATACGTTCATGAAGCCATTGTTTCTGGGGTCCAGCTAAATGCAGCTTTTGGAAGTGTGTGGCATGAAGGATTACTAGCAGGAGGTGTGGCGGATAATGACAAGAAAAATTAGTCTATATGCAGTAATTACCGCTTTAACAGTGGCTGTGTCAATGGTCTTTATTATCCCCGTCCCAGCAACAAATGGCTTTGTTACATTGGCGGATGCAGGGATTTACATTGCTAGTTTACTTTTTGGTCCGATTGGTGGCTTGACAGTCGGAGCTTTAAGCGGTGGTTTAATTGATTTATTGTCAGGCTATCCACAATGGTTCGTTTTTTCGTTATTGATTCATGGCGGACAAGGTTGGTTAGCAGGGCACTTCTTTAATAAAAATAAAAAGATGCAAACGCTAGGATTACTTTTAGCCAGTCTCCTCATGATTAGCGGGTATGCTTTAGCGACTAGCTGGCTTTACGGCGTGGGTGCGGGGATTGCCTCATTACCAGGGAATATCATTCAATCCTTATTTGGGGTGATTGTAGCATTGCCTCTTAGTCAAACATTAAAACGTGTGTTACCAAAAAATGGTCGTTTAGAAGAAAGAAGGATGAACAAATGACTATCGATGAAAAAATGTTAAAAGAACAGTTAGTGACAATTGCAGAAGAAGTCATTACAGCAGGAAATTTACAAAAAGGGGACCTATTTGTTTTAGGTTGTACCACCAGCGAGGTAGCAGGTGGCGTCATTGGTAAAAATTCCAGTGCCGAAGTAGGACAATGGATTGTCTCAACCTTAATTGAACAATTAGATAAAAAAGGCATCTCTTTGGCTGTCCAAGGATGCGAACATATTAATCGTGCTTTAGCGATGGAACGTCGTGTGGCTGAAGAAAAAGGCTTTGAAATTGTCTCGGTAGTACCACAATTACATGCTGGCGGTTCTTGTTCAGTGGCTGCCTTTGAAAAATTTGATGAACCTGTGGAAGTTGAACATATTGTTGCTCAAGCAGGGATTGACATTGGCGATACATCTATCGGTATGCATGTAAAACATGTGCAAGTTCCTCTTCGCTTGAGCATTCGAACGTTAGGTGCGGCCCATGTTACAGCATTATATTCTCGTCCTAAATATATTGGTGGACCAAGAGCCCATTATGAAACAACCCAAGAACGAAATCGTTAAGATTTCGTTCTTTTTTCATTTCTATAAACATTTGATGAATCTTCCGTAATTATTATAGGAATCTCTTTTTTTCTCTCGGTAAACCACGTATAATATGAAAAGAAATGTAATTTATTGAAAACCTGAAACGAGGCTATTATTTATGAAAAAAATTTATGACGGACTGCCAGTTCATGACTATACAACAAAATTTTCCGTGTCGATTGTCTATGCTATTCTTGCATCAATTGCCATGAACTTTTTCTATCAACCAGGAAATATTTATTCCAGTGGCTTAACAGGCTTGGCACAAATTTTAACAACCCTCTCAACAAAAATTGTGGGTTTTAATGTGCCTGTCTCCATTACATTGTATCTGTTAAATGTGCCGTTATTCTTTATTGCGTGGAAAAAAATAGGTAAGAAGTTTACAATTTTTACTTTCATTACCGTGACTTTAACTTCATTATTTATGCATATTGTTCCGCAAACGGTGATGACCCAAGATCCAATTATCTGTGCTATTTTTGGTGGGGCGATTTCTGGATCAGGAATTGGTTTTGTCTTAAAAAACGGGGTTTCTTCTGGGGGCTTAGATATTCTAAGCATTACCATTCGGAAAAAAACGGGGCGTTCCGTTGGCTCGATTTCAATTTATTTTAACGCACTAATTGTCTTCGTTGCAGGTTATTTATTTGGCTGGCAGTACATGTTCTACAGTGCGTTATCAATTTTTGTAAGTGGGAAGGTCACAGATGCCGTTTATACTAAGCAAAAGAAAATGCAAGTTATGATTGTCACCAAAAACCCAGATCGAGTCGTGGATGAGATTCAAAAGAAAATGCGCCGCGGTATTACAATTATTCATGAAGCGGAAGGGGCATATCGCCACGACCGCCAAACTGTTTTGCTAACTATTGTGACACGCTTTGAGTTGCCAAGTTTAGAAGCAGCCATGAAAGAAAGTGATCCGAATGCCTTTGTCAGCATCTCAGATAATGTTAAAATTTTAGGACGTTTTTACGAAGAAGATTACAAATAAAAGGATATGAAGCAACGAGAGAATGGCTGTGTCTATTCTTTCGTTGCTTTTTTTGAAAAATAAGTAAAAAAATGCTTTGTGTGAGGACCTGAAATTCCCATTTAAACAAGAAGTTAATTGAAAGACGTTCGTGAATTCCTTTGCTTTTGGTTTAATTAGATCTGATTATTCGGAAATAAGTCGCTATTGTTTCTCACAAACGAATGCTTTGTTTGGATTTGAAAGAAAACGATGAAAAAAGAATCATTTTTATTGAAAAGACCCAAAAAAACTGGTACACTAAGTGTGTAATTGATAAGTACTTTTAATACTGTTATGAATAAATAGTAGGAAAAACGAACATCAATTCTATTTTTTTAAAGTTCATAGGTCGTTTTCAGTCTTACTTGGACATATTTCGACCCACAAAAGGAGCGCATCATGTTAAAAGAATTTAAAATGATTGAAGCAGTTGCTCCAGATATGCTCGATGTATTACAAGAAAGATTCCAAATTCTTCGCAATATTTATTGGATGCAACCTATTGGACGTAGAAGTTTATCAGAAACGATGGGAATTACAGAGCGAGTCTTGCGTACAGAAACAGATGTTTTAAAGCAACTCAACCTGATTGAACCTTCAAAAAGCGGGATGACATTAACAGAACGCGGTTTGGAAGTCTACCAAGGCTTAGAATTAGTCATGAATCAATTGCTTGGCATGCACCAAATCGAAAAAGAAATGACACAGTACTTTGGCATTCAACGTTGTATCGTTGTTGCAGGAGATAGTGATATCCAAAAGAAAGTTCTTTCGGACTTTGGAGATGTCTTAACCAATACGCTGAATTTACTCTTACCTAATGGTGAGAATACAATTGCGGTTATGGGTGGGACAACAATGGCCATGGTGGCCGAAAATATGGGATCACTAGAAACTGAAAAACGTCATAATTTGTTTGTTCCAGCCAGAGGAGGGATTGGTGAAGCAGTTTCTGTCCAAGCCAATTCAATTAGTGCTGTAATGGCCAACAAAACGGGTGGTAACTACCGGGCGTTATATGTCCCAGAACAATTGAGTCGTGAAACGTATAATAGTTTATTACAAGAACCCTCGATTCAAGAAGTTCTTACGTTAATTAGTCATGCCAACTGTGTGGTGCACAGTATTGGTCGAGCGTTGCACATGGCGGCACGCCGAAAAATGTCTGATGACGAAATGGTTATGCTCAAACAAAAAAATGCCGTGGCAGAATCGTTTGGTTATTTCTTTGATGAAGAAGGAAAAGTGGTCTATAAAATTCCACGAATTGGCCTTCAATTAAAAAACTTACAAGAAATTCCCTATGTCGTCGCAATTGCGGGCGGCAAAACGAAAGCCAAAGCCATTCGCGCATATATGAAAAATGCACCAAAACAAACGTGGCTCATCACAGATGAAGCTGCTGCAAACGAGATTTTAAAAGGGGTAACCCTTTAAAATAAAAAATTTTTGATTTTCATAAGGAGGAAATCTTTAATGACAGTTAAAGTAGGTATTAATGGATTTGGACGTATCGGACGCTTAGCTTTCCGTCGTATCCAAGATGTAGAAGGAATCGAAGTAGTTGCAATCAACGACTTAACAGATGCTAAAATGTTAGCACACTTGTTAAAATATGACACAACTCAAGGCCGTTTCAACGGTACAGTTGAAGTTCACGAAGGTTCATTCAACGTTAACGGCAAAGAAATCAAAGTTTTAGCTAACCGTAACCCTGAAGAATTACCATGGGGCGAATTAGGCGTAGACATCGTATTAGAATGTACTGGTTTCTTTACTTCTAAAGAAGCTGCTGAAAAACATTTAACTGCTGGTGCAAAACGTGTAGTTATTTCAGCTCCTGGTGGTAACGATGTACCAACAATCGTTTACAACACAAACCATGAAACATTAACTGGAGAAGAAACTGTAATTTCAGGCGCTTCTTGTACTACAAACTGCTTAGCTCCAATGGCTAAAGCTTTACATGACAACTTTGGTGTTGTTGAAGGTTTAATGACAACTATCCACGCTTACACAGGTGACCAAATGACATTAGACGGACCACATCCTAAAGGCGACTTCCGTCGTGCGCGCGCTGCTGCTGCAAACATCGTACCTAACTCAACTGGTGCTGCTAAAGCAATCGGCTTAGTAATCCCAGAATTGAACGGTAAATTAGATGGCGCTGCTCAACGTGTTCCTGTAGCTACTGGTTCATTAACTGAATTAGTTACTGTATTAGACAAAGAAGTTACTGTTGATGAAGTAAATGCAGTAATGGAAAAAGCTGCTAACGAATCTTATGGTTATAACACAGACGAAATCGTTTCTTCTGATATCGTAGGTATGACTTACGGTTCATTATTCGATGCAACTCAAACAAAAGTTATGACAGTTGGCGACAAACAATTAGTTAAAACTGTTGCTTGGTATGACAACGAAATGTCATACACTGCTCAATTAGTTCGTACTTTAGAATACTTCGCTAACTTATAAGATTCATTCTTATCATTAGTGAAATTTGAACAATTGTGAAATAATAAGCGGGGAAGCAACGCGCTTCTCCGCTTTCTTTTTTTAAAAAAGAAAAATCCTAAAATTGACAATACAGGAGGTCTACTCATGGCTAAAAAGACAATTAAAGATGTAGATTTAAAAGACAAAAAAGTCCTTGTCCGTGTTGACTTTAACGTTCCGTTAAAAGATGGCGTGATCACAAACGATAATCGTATCGTAGCGGCTTTACCAACAATCAAATACGTGATTGAAAATGGCGGAAAAGCAATTCTTTTCTCTCATTTAGGTCGTGTAAAAACAGAAGAAGACAAAGCTGGCAAATCATTAAAACCAGTGGCTGAACGTTTAAGCGAATTACTTGGTCAACCAGTTACTTTTGTTCCAGAAACACGTGGTAAAGAATTAGAAGACGCTGTTAACAATATGAAAGACGGCGACGTTTTAGTATTTGAAAACACTCGTTTTGAAGATGTTGACGGCAAAAAAGAAAGCGGCAATGACGCTGAATTGGGTAAATACTGGGCTTCTTTAGGCGATGTATTTGTCAATGATGCTTTTGGTACTGCACACCGTGCACATGCCTCAAACGTTGGAATTGCTTCAACTGGTATCCCAACAGTTGCTGGTTTCTTAATGGAAAAAGAAATTAAATTCATCGGCGAAGCTGTTGAAAATCCAAAACGTCCATTCGTAGCAATCTTGGGTGGCGCTAAAGTTTCTGACAAAATCGCTGTCATTGAAAACCTAATTGAAAAAGCCGATAAAATTTTAATCGGTGGCGGTATGGCTTACACATTCATGAAAGCACAAGGCTATAGTGTTGGTTTATCTTTACTTGAAGAAGATAAAGTGGACTTAGCGAAAAGCTTAATGGAAAAAGCTGGCGACAAATTAGTTTTACCGGTTGATACAGTTGTCTCTAAAGAGTTCAGCAATGACGCTCCTTTCCACACGGTTCCTTCAACTGAAATCCCAGATGATGAAGAAGGCTTGGATATTGGTGAAAAAACAATTGAATTATTTGCTAACGAATTACAAGGTGCGAAAACAGTTGTTTGGAATGGACCAATGGGCGTATTTGAAATGAGTAACTTTGCCAAAGGAACAATTGGTGTTTGTGAAGCGATTGCTAATTTAGAAGACGCAACAACAATCATCGGTGGCGGGGACTCTGCTGCTGCAGCAATTCAATTAGGCTACGAAAACAAATTCTCTCACATCTCAACAGGTGGCGGAGCAAGTTTAGAATTATTAGAAGGCAAAACTTTACCAGGTTTAGCTTCTATTAACGATAAATAATCAGTT
>OBCD01000236.1_pt1 | contig 17970 bp, 8 predicted proteins | sample 1480921 | NCBI WGS metagenome assembly OBCD01 (sample SAMN05301501, study PRJEB22388) | human skin metagenome | isolation source: Infant 2 DOL 22 skin | host: Homo sapiens | place: USA: Pittsburgh, Magee-Womens Hospital of UPMC | collected 2013/2014 | reverse complement strand
TCTTAACAAGTGGATTACGATTATGATCAAAAGCCAATCCAAATATAAAAACACAGATAACCGATAGTGCAGAGGCATTTGCTCTCATGTCAGAACTAAAAAATATATAATCAAAAAACAAAAAAGAGTCCCGGGCAAATTTTACACCACCGAGATCTTTATATATAAACAAAGCAAATAGCACTGTGAAGGAAAATATTGACAGCGCAAGCATCAATAAAAATAGTAAACTATAAAAATTATTTAAAATCATATCGATAAACCTCACTTGTTGAAGTGCCATTAACGTCAACGCCTTTAATTTCAGTTGCACTCCAACCCCAACTTGGGCCAAAACCAAAAGTGAAACTAACACCATCTTTACCCGTAGAAAGCCCCACTGCACCAACGCCAAAACCACCATTTATCGAATAATCGTTATCATTTGAATTTATTAATCCCGGGAAATACGGGCCAAAGGATAATCCGATCGAGGCTCCGCCATGAGCACCTATACTATAAATATCCCCTTGATTAACTGAAATATGATTGTCATCTATAGTTCCGCTTAAAGTATAACCCCGGATAAAGCTAACATCACCGCCAGCCTGAACTACCGGGTGTACTTTATATGTTGTCCCCCAAGAAGGCCCTTCACCAATAGCTATACGATTCATCCCTTCTTGAACCTGCTCCGGTGTCAGATTATTGTCCTGAGCATACTGATTCCACGAGGCTACGGCCTGTCCGTAATCCTGTGTTCCTGATGGCAGGATATTGTTCCAGCCATCACTGAGTGAGTTATTCTCAACAGCATTCTTCCCGCTTTGTGCTCCCACTGCTGCTGATGCGGTGCTGTTTCCGGTAAGACCGCCGGCCAGCCCTGCTGACACAGTTGCCAGCGTACTTATCGTCTGCTTCTGCTCTTCACTGAGGTCTGACTGCTTCACGCCAGGATACAGCATTCCGGTAATCGCTCTGGCTGCCAGCTCTCCCGTTGCTGCGCCTGCTGCACCGGCAGCGACATTATTACCCTGCATTGCCGCCACTGCGCCGCCCAGAATGGCGTGAGCAATGGCGTTTACTGCCGGGTCTTTTTCTGTTGATTTCAGCAGATGTGCCAGTTCCGGTGCTGAAGCTCCGGCCAGAGCACCTGCTAAATTACCCCCCGCCAGCCCCTGAAGCGCCGCTGTCGCGGCCTGGATACCCCGCTGAATTTCACTGCCGGTACCATACTTCGCCATTTCATTCCTGTAAGCCTGCGTGTCACGCAGTTTCGCAAGATATTCCTGACGTTGTTTCTCTGTTGCATTAGCAGGAAGTGTTTCGCCGGTTGCTTCCTTCGCGGCCTTCAACGCATTCAGTTCTCCCTGTGTACGCGCAATATCCGCCACCTGACTGCCTATGTCACTGATAAGCCCCACTGTCTGCAGACGCCTCTGCTCTTTCTCCTTGTCAAATATCGGGCTGATACTGTCATTAGCGTGCGCAGGGTCACGGCTCAGGTTCGCCAGATTCTGCTTCTGATTGTCCCTGTCCCGGATGGTGATAGTGCCTTCTGCCACTGCGGCCTGAGTCGTTCCTTCCGCATGTCCGCTGTGACCTCCGGCGGATATCATGCCACCCGGCATGTTACCCTGAAATTTATCCCCGAAGCTGCCACCACCGCTCAGACTGATTCCACTGTGACTGACTTTATAATCCGCTTCGTTGTGAAGGTCACTGAACCCCAGCGTTCCGGTATCCAGGTGGTTTTTATCCGGTGTGGCAGTGGAGGCAATCACCGCACCATCCAGTTGGGTATGTCTGCCCACTGTAATGTCGAAGCCACCATCACCGGCAAACATTCCGGTTTGTTCAGCAACGGAGTCAAAGCGGCTCTTCATCTTATCCCGGGAGGCAGCGATGTAACCTGAGCCGGTCATGGAGCCAAAGGTAAAACTGCCGCCGGCAGCCACGCTGGTCTGTTTACTGTCGTACTTACTGGTGTCCTGCTGGCTGCTTATCAGCAGGTCGTGGCCCACATCGGCGATAATCCTGTTGCCGTTGACCTGAGCACCGTTCAGTACCGTATCCCGACCACTGTTGATGGTGACGGTTTTACCGCTGTCTGTTGTGGTTTCAGTCCACTCAGTACCGTTACCTTTCTCGCTGCCTTTTGCCGCATTAACGCCGGCAAAGACGCTGATACCGGCACCGTTACCACCGGCACCGATACTGACACCCACGCCACCGCCACTGCTGCTGTTCCTGCCCGTTGTTTTTTGTGTGTTTGCGGCGCCACTCAACAGAATATCATTCGCGGCATCCAGGCTTGTGTTACCACCGGCCTTAAGCTGGCTTCCGGCAATCACAATATCTCCGCGGTTATCGCCCCTGTTTTTACCGGTTGCGACAACAGACAGATTATTCCCGGCATTCAGCGTACTGCCGGATACTGTGTCACTTTCAGAATGTTGTTGTGATTTCGATTTCTGGGTGGTGAGCGACAGGCTGACTCCCATCGCATTCGGGTCACCGGTTGCGGAGGCCATTGTCGCAGCCTGTCCGGCCTGCACACCAGACAGCGCTGTCTTTGTGGCCTGCAGGGCTTTCAGACGGCTGTCACTGCTCTCCTTCGTCTCCTGTGCACTGGTAACCGCATTATTGATGGCACTGCCCACCGTGCCGGAAAGGGCAACCGTCAGCCCGCTTTTCTTCTGCTCAAATTTTTCGTCCACAGTACGACGGTCATGCCCCGGGTCAACCACCACACTGTCACCGGTAATGCTGATATCCCGGTTCGCAATCACATCCGAACCGCTGATATGAGCCTGTTTGCCCGCGGTAATACTGACATTACCGGCAGTGGAGCCGATGGTGCTGGCACTCTGACTCTGCGTTGTCCCGGCCTCGCGCCGGTCGTGCGTTGTCTTACTGCTGCCAATGGTGAAACCAATACCGCCGGTACCCATCAGACCGGATTTCTTCGTTTCCTTAAAGCGCCAGGACGTATCTGTACTGGTGGCAGCAAGAACATCAACATGGTTACCCGCCGCCAGTGACACATCCCGGTCAGCCACCACATCCGAACCCTCTACCGTCAGGTTATCACCGGCGTTAACGGTCACGCGGTTCCCCGACAGCAGGGAGCCTGCTTCACGGGTGGCACTGTCCTCACTGATGGTGCGGGTGGTTTTCTTACTGAGAAAACCTCCGCTTTTTTTCTTCGTTTCCAGATAGTGATAGTCACTTTCTGTCGCCGTGGTCAGGGCAACATCACGACCGGCATTCACGCTGATATTGCCGGTTGCGGTAACGGATGACGCAACAGCGGTGATATCCCGTCCTGCGTTGACGGTGGTGTCACCACCGCTGGCGATTTCCGTTCCCTGCTGACGGACTGTCTCGTTAATCTCTTTCTTTTTCTTCGACGTATAGCTGTCGCCTGCGCCGGCAGACTCTGCCACCAGGTTCACATCACGTCCGCCCCGGATGACCACGTTATTTTCCGCAGCCATACCGGCAGCCTGACTGGCAATATCACGACCGGCAACAAGGAGGAAGTTATCGCCCGCTGTCACCGTGGACACAGCTGCGTGGCTTTCATGACTTTCTGACCTGCCGTTGCGACTGTTTTTGCTTTCCCTGACTGCATTCAGACTCAGGTCGTTACCTGCAGAAAGCAGGGCGCTGTGCCCGGCAGAAACAGAGGATGCCGTGACATCCAGATTATGGCCTGCAGCCATCGCCAGGTTACCGCCGGCGCTGATGCTGCTGCCCTGTGAGGTGGTGGATGATGAACTGTTGTCATCAGTGTGCCAGAAACCGGACTGACTTTTGCTCCCACTTATCAGGTTTGCGGCAATGTTGATATCATTACCCGCAGACATTCCAAGGTCTCCACCGGACGAGACCGTTGCCCCGGTAATATCAATGTTTTTCCCTGCATCCAGCGAAAGTGAATCAGTGCCTTTAATGGTCGCAACCGGACCGGTGTCCGTACCGCTGAGATGCACACCACCATATTGGCTGTCACTGCCCGCATTCCATTGCTGACGCCGGGTGATATTGCTGATGTTGCCACTCACGCTTTCCAGTTGTACGGTTTTACCGCTGATGACTGAGCTGATATTGCTGATATCCCCGATGGCGCTCAGGTCCAGGCTACCGCCCGCGCTTATCAGCCCCGCATTCAGGTTGTCGATATAGCCGGAACTGTCGAGCGAGAGGTCGTTCTGTGCGTTGATGCTGCCGCCGCTGTTGGTGATATTGCCGCCCGCAAGTTGCACGTTGTTCCCGCTGATAACGCTGCCGTTATGCAGGGTGATATCTTCCGGCGACAGATACAGTTTCGGGACCATGACTGTTTGTCCGTTGATGGTGACTGACTCCCACCACAGTATGCTGCCGTCAAGCTGAGCAATCTGTTCAGCTGTCAGCGCCACACCAAACTCTAATCCCAGTCCTTTCTGTTGTCTGGCCGCGTTATCCATCAGATACCGCATCTGTTCCGTGTCTGAACCCAGTCCGTTGAGATAACGTGAACCCGTCCGGCTCAGCACCGCGTTACTGACATACCGGGTATCAAAGACCGCATCCCCCAGGAAACGATAATCTTTTTCCGGTTTCAGCCCGAGGCGGTCAAGAAAATACGATGAGCCCAGAAACTGTTTTTCATCGGTATACGACGGAGCCGTTTCACGTGGCGCCTGACCCGGCTTCGCTCCAAGAAGCTCATACAGTCCGGCAAACAAATGGCTGTCCACCTGTCCGAGACCATCCAGTTTCGGGTTCACCGTAATCAGATACGGACTGTCCGGGTCCGTGGACGGAACCAGGTATCCATTGTTGCCGGAAGGCAGTGGCCAGTCATCACTGATACCGGTCTGACCGGTCAGTGGCGAACCTCCGGCAATATTTTTCAGGGCACCTGCCAGTTCATCGTGCCATTGCGGAGAGCCAACCACCACCGGCTCATACTGCTGCAGCGCTGTCTGTGTCAGACTGTCTCCGCCGGTCTGCTGACTTAACGTATTCAGTACAGGTGCAGAGACCACCGGACTGACACTACCTGCATGTGCAGTGGTTGTTCCGTTATTGATACTGCTGGTAAAACGGGTCTTAACATCCCCGCCCGCCTGAATAACGGAATAATACGTCTTACCGGGCGTGTAATCTTTTTCCCGGCCATCCAGTGAAAATCTGATGGTATTGTTTTCAAATTCCGGTGACAGCAGGGGCAGTTTATCCAGAGAGCCTGTTGCATAGCTACCGTAAAACGTTTTCGGGTCGTAGCGGTATACCAGATATTCATTCTCTGTCCCCGTCTGCCAGCTCTGATTGCTTAACTCTCTGCCCGAGAGTGCGATATCCCCATTCGCCAGGATAAATGACGCCCGGTTTTCCAGTCGTTCAGCCTCAGCAGAAAGATTACGCCCTGACGCAATGCGGCCTGCCGGATTATCAGCACCGGTTACTGTTGTGATGTTCTGGCTGCTGAGAAAGCGCTGTGTGGCACTGTCAGCAAACGGCGCGTAATAATAAAGCGTATCCATTGTGATATTGCATGCCCCGTGCCCGTTGCAGGGCGTACCGTGCTGATTTTCAACTTCACGGGTGAAATAGCCATAGCTGCCGTCAGGAAGAAGGGAAAGGGGAATATCAACCAGAGCATTTCCCATTCCCTGAATGGATGAGGGGTTAGTCCGGGTTGTTGTTGTGGCAGAAAATCCCTCCCGCTGGTTCAGAAGATGCCCGGTTCTTACAACAATATCGCCCTGATGCGTCTCAATATTCCCGGAATTATTGATAATCTCTGTGTTTGCACCGCCGGAAGCATCCTTCTGTACCCACAGACTGTTGCCGGCCAGGATATCACCATGCTGGTTATGCAGACGGTCTGTAAACAGCTTCAGGTTATTCCCCGCATAAATCAGCGCACTGTTCAGCAGGGTACCGGCCACATTCATTGTCAGACTGCCTGCCGTGCCGGTAAAACCACTGATGGTGATATCACTCCGGCTGTTCAGACTCACATCGCCACCGCCCTGAAGTGAACCCGGTGCGTTAAGGAAAAGACGCTGTGCGCTGAAAACACTGTTGCCTTTACCGGCAGTCAGCGTTCCATTGTTGGTGAATGCCTCTCCGGCACCGAGCACCATGGCATCACCCTGCATGACACCGCCGTTGGTGATGGCATTTTGCGACGTGACGGAAAGGGTTTTCCCTGCGGCCAGGGTACCATGATTCGTGAGGGCAGCAATCAGTTTCAGTGTGACATCACCGGTGGCCACCACCTGCCCCTGACCACTGAAGTCCTGAGCGTCAAGCAGCAGGTTGCCTGCACTGTACAGCCGCCCTGTACCATTTTGCAGCAGTGAACTGCCCTTGACGCCAAGCCCGGAGGTTCCCAGCAGGGTACCGCTGTTGCTGAATGTGTGGTAATTCACCAGCAGGTCCGCACCCTGAAGCGTACCGGTATTATTCAGCGTGGTTCCTTTAACGTCGGCACTGCCGGTGGCAAGTACGCGTCCGCCGTTGACAGTATTCACCACATCCAGCAGCAGGGTGGCAGCCTGTACCAGTCCGCTGCCGGTGTTCGCCAGCACCTGCGCCGTCAGCGTGAGGTTACTGCCGGAGAGGATTTTGCCGTCGTTCTGCAGACGGTCTGTGGCGTTCAGGGAAACCCCGCCTCCACCCTGTATCGTGCTCTGGTTACTCAGGGTCGCAGTACTGACATTCAGTGCATTCCGGCTCATCAGAACACCACCGGAACGGTTGTTCACGCCACCGGAGGCTGTCAGCGTCAGCGTTTCGCCCTGCAGATGCCCGCCGTTTGTGAGTTGTCCTGCCGTGATGGTGGTGACATTTCCCTGTAATTGCCCGTCGTTTGTGACACTGTCTGCCTTCAGCGTCAGCACACCTGCACTGAGCAGTTTTCCGTTCGCCTGATTGTTCAGCGTCTGATTCACCGTGAGCGTGAGAGTATCCACACCGGTGATGTCACCCGCACTGGTCAGTGAGTTCGCCTTCAGGGTCAGATTTTTTGCAATCCATTGTCCGCTGTTGCTTAAATTCAGTGCACTGAGCGCCATTTCACCGTTCGAGGTGACTTTGCTGCCCGCTGTGCTGACGAGCTCACCCGTCAGACGTGCAGTCAGGCTGTCAGCCGCCTGGATCGCCCCGCTGTTTGCCAGACTGTCTGCGGTGATCAGCACCCGTTTGCCCTGCCAGTGTCCGGAACTGGTAATACTGCCTGCGGTGATTGTCAGATCGCCGCTGGTCAGCAATGAACCTCCGTTATTCATCAGCGCAGGTTGAGGGGATGCCATACGGGCGGCAAGCGTCAGTGCGGCGATCCCGGTGAGCGTGCCACTGTTGGTGACACTGTTCTGGCGAATCGTGACATGGTTACCCTGGACAGTGCCGCGGTTATCCAGTGAATTTCCATCAAGGGAGAGCGTGCCGGCCGAAAGCAGACTGCCCCGGTTGTCCGTGGTGGCTGCTTTCAGCGTGGTGTCACCCTGGCTCATGATATCGCCGGTACTGGTCAACTGACCGGTTGCCGAAGCAGTAAGGTTACCGGTTGCCAGCACGGAACCACTGTTCGCCCATCTGTCCGCCTGCACGGTGATATTCTGTCCCTGCGTGGTCCCTGCGGTATTCAGTGTTTTGCCCCGGAGGGAGAGGTCGTCCGCCGTCAGCCAGCGTCCGTGACTACCCTGTGAGAGGGTGTCGCCAGCAAGCGCCAGTGCACCGGCGCCCTGCAACAGGCCGTCACCATCCAGCGTGGTCGCCCTGACGCTCAGCGTGTCAGCGATGATTTTTCCCGGATTGCTGAGGGAGACAGCATTTAACATTAAACCATTATCACCGGTGATAAGCCCGCTGTTGCGGATGTCCGGTATATCCAGCGTCAGGTCTGCAGCACTGTACAGCGTGCCGTTCTGCTGATTATCAAGCCTCTGTGTGTTAACGGTGAGTGAGGCCTCCCCCTGCAACAGACCGCTGTTGGTCAGGGTCTGTGACTGTGTATTCAGGGCGGAACCAACAAGTACGCCGCTGCTGGTCAGTTCCGGCGCACTGAGGCTGAGCGACGGGGCACTGCTTTTCCCGCTGTGGGTGAGCTTTTCACTGGCGTTCACCACCATGGTCTGTTGTGCTGCCTGCGTACCTGCAAGACGTGCATCTCTGGCGTTGATGCTGAGATTTTTGCCGCTCTGAAGTTGTGCGCCCGCTGCGGTACTCAGTTTGTCTGCCTGAACCCGGAGGGTGTCACCGGCACTGGTTTCCCCGTCCAGCGCCACTGTTGTCACATTCAGCGTCATCGCAGCATCGCTGTGGGTGACCGATTTTTTACCGGAGCTCAGCGTCTGCGCACTGACCGTCAGCCCTTTGCCGCCGGACAGCACACCGTTCTGTGTCACATCCTGCGCCTTCAGCACCAGTGCATCATCGCTCACCAGCAAACCTGTACTGGTCAGTTTCCCACTGGCCATGATATCCACTTTGCCCTTCGCGCCAGTGCGGCCGCTCTGGGTAAAGTCGCGGGTATTCATGGTCAGGGGACCGCCACTGAGCAGGGAGCCACTGTTGCTGAGCGTTGTACTGCCGAGCGTCAGGGTAGCTCCCTGAACGGCGCCACTGTTATTCAGCGTACCGGCATTGAGTCCCGCATGACTTTTCGCCAGCAATATTCCGTCCTGCGTCAGCGTGGTGGCGCTGGCCGTGAGATTCTGCCCGGCGGTTATCTGTCCCTGTGTTGTCAGCGTGTCACTGGCGACAGTCACGATATCGCGGGCCGCGTTAATCTGGCTGGCGGTATCCTGTGTGATGTTTTTCGCGGCAAGCGTTACATCCCGGCCGGCAGTCAGTTTTTCATTCTGTTGAGTGATTCTGCCGCCGGCGGTCAGGCTGAGGTCCTTGTCGCTGTTAAGCGTTCCATTGCTGAGAACGATATCTCTCCGGCTGCTGACGCTCAGGTTACCTCCCGCTTTATGGTCGCCGGTTAAGGTGACGCCCTGACCTTTTGCAGTGACGGCCCCCGTGGCGAGACTGTTGTTGACAGTCAGTCTGCCGCTGGCATCCAGGGTGATATCGCCATCGCGGGCATAAAGGTTACCAAGATTAACCCCGACACCACTTTCAGTGGAGGTCAGATGAATACGCCTGGCGTACATTCCACCGAGAGCGCCGGTATCAACGGCAACTTTCGGCACATCACCTTCGCCCTTCAGGGCTCTGACACGACCATCTGCAGTTACACGGTTAGCGCCTGCAGTGACAGTTAAATCCTTCGCATGAAGCGCGGCATTCACTTCCGTTGCACGGGCAATAATGGATACGGCATCGCTCCGGGTGCCGTCCAGGCCCGCGCCATTGATGGTGATACTGCCTTCAGTCACCTCCAGCGCCTGCAGGCTGCCGTCGGCATTCATCACAGGTTTGCCCGTGGTGAGCGTCGCGTGCGGCGTGTTGATAAAGCCACAGCCGTCACAGGTGATACCATACGGGTTGGCAACCATCACATTCGCCGCTTTGCCGGCCACTTCCGTATAGCCCTGCAGCAGTGAACGCTTACCGCCGGTCACTTCGTTGATGATACCCTTCGCTTCCCCGCCCGCTTTCAGGTTCGGGTTATTCTGTATCAGTCCACCAAGCTGCGTCGGATTAAGCTTACCGGTGGCATTATTGAGAATCAGCCCTTCCTTCCCGACGTTGTAATCCGTAAACCGGTTATGCGAAATCCCGGCCCCGTTCGGCGTGGCAATGTTCACGACCGGCACACCATTTGCCGCTTTATCCATTCCGGCCCCGTTTTGTGGGGTGATGACGGCCCCCACAGCCGGTAACAACGGCTGCCCGGCGATAATCGCACTGACCAGGTAACTCAGCAGGCGGTAAGTGAAGCGAACGGGAGGCTGATGCATGGTAATAATCCCTTAAAACGCGACGGCAACGCGCCAGTAAACCGTGAGATGGTCAGGGGCAAGCCAGTCCGGGTAAACCAGAGGCAGTCCGGCAGTGAACGAACCGGAAACATGGCCACTGGTGGTGCTGAGCCCGGCAGCAGCACCCCACAGCGTGCCGGACGAGTACGGGTCATCGCTGTCAGAGTGCAGCCAGCCGCCGTCCAGTGCAGCCACTGCACGGACAGTTCCCACATATGGCAGGGAGAACAGAGACCAGGACAGCTCATTCCGCAGATAACCGCCGTTATTACCGGAGATATACTGATCCTTAAAGCCACGCACTGAACTCTCACCCCCGAGGCTCAGTTGTTCCACACCATGAAGACGGTCCGGTGACCACTGGGCATAAGCGCTGGTCAGCCACCACACCCTGTCCGTGACGGGGCGCTGAAAACTGGCACTCACCGACCATTTCCGGAACTGATTTACGGGCAGGTCTCCCCTTTTCCCGTGGTCGCTTTCTGCGCCGAACCAGGGCATCCCCCGTGTGAATACCGGATTCAGTGTTCCGCCCCCCCCCAGAAACTTGTGGGTGTGATTCAGCCCGACAGAAAATGAAGTGAGTTTACGGCTGCTGCCCTGAAGCAGAACATCATCCAGATAATTGTGAATAATGCGGTGCTGCAGACCTCCGGTCAGTGCTGTCTTCATGTCCCCGTTACGGAACAGGACATGCGACAGTCCCAGCCGGTGAGTCTGCAGGTCTCCCGTGGAACGCCACCGCCAGCCCCGGTTATCAATGGTGCTGAGGTAGTCACTCCATGAATACGTGTAATCCACCAGGGTATAGCCATACGGCAGACTGACACCGGCGGCAAAATTCCTCGCATCATGTGACACCGAAAAGTCACTGCTCCGTCCCCCGCTGACAAACCAGTTGTCAGCCAGCCCCAGAGGATTATTAAAGGAAAGGACACCATTTAACTGCCCCGTACCGGTACTCTTCTGCCCGCTGTTGTCGATGCCCACGCTCCCTGTGACAGGCCATTCCGGCAATGCCGTCAGTGTCACCACCGACCATCCCTCACGGTCACCGGGCGATATTTCAATCTGTACCGGCTCCGTACGCAGACGATTAATCTGCTCCATCCCCTGCTCAATATCCCGCAGGTTCAGAACCTTCCCCTCCATTCCCGGGAAAACCATCTTCAGGGTGCGGGCAGGAAGGTCAGCGCCTTCCGCCCGGATTTGCTGCAGCCTGCCTTCCATGACCGTTATGTGCAGTACGCCCCCTGAAAGGTCCTGCTCTGTCAGAAAGGCCCGGCTGGTGATATATCCCCGGCGTATATAGCCGTCCGTCACGGCATCCGTGACCGCGGTCAGCCCCGTGATATTCAGACACTGATTCACCCACGGTGCCACCAGTCTGTCGGTTTCTGCAGACGTCAGTCGGGTGGCCCCACTGACAACAATGCTTGACACCGTAAAGCAGGGACCTTCAGTACCGGCAGACGTTTCCGGAGACGGCGTGATGGTCAGCGGCGCACTGCGCTCCAGCGCATCACGCTGACGCTGGTTTTCATCCAGCAACTGCTGCTGTTGCTGCTGAATTGCACTGCGGTCACCCGGAGACAGCATGGCTGCCGGAGACGAAAATGCGGGGATGAAACAACCAGAAAAAACGGAGAGGGAGAGATAGCATATCCACGGAGAGCCGCGCCGGAACATATCACAACAGGGGACAGACAACGCACGGGATAAAAGGGACGTTTTCGTCAGAATGTTTTTCTGCCGGTGCTGCATGTTCTCCCCGTATTCTGGCCTGTGTGATGCCAGTGTAAATTCATGTCAAAAAGTGTCAGTAAAGAAATTTACATCAGAAGAGAAGCATTTTTGAACAGTAACCCGGTAAAATATCAGGAAAAATCGAAGAAATGTGATAAAGGACGTATTTTTGGCTGTGACGAGGGCAAAACCCTGTTCCGGTTACCGGTCATGCTCCGGCCCCCACAGACTATTTTGCGTCAGGAGTAATATACAGGGATATGACGAGTTGTTCCGGTTATGTTGTCATACACGTCCACAGAAGCCGTCGCAATCCGCATCCCGTACTTTCTCAGCCTCAGGATATCTGCCGCAATGCGCTGGCTGCCGAACCAGAACAGGCCGTCCAGTGCGCTCACCTGCAATCCTGTCTCCAGCGCATACTTCAGCCGTTGACGGGGCGCTTTCACTTCCCGGGCAATCAGTTGGTATGGCGATGATGTGTTTTCATTCGCAACCACCCGCCGAATACGGTGAGACAGATGATACCGGAATGTATCCGGCCCACCCGAAAGGCTGGCCTTCAGGTTGTACACGCAGCCAAAGCGTTTATCGTTGAACACCACATTTTTCTGGCTGATGTCCCATTCTTCACGCAGCGCGGCAATCAGTTGTGGTGTACGAGTAAGCAACAAGCGAAAAGGCAGTTCAAAACTGGTGACGTAATCCACATTCAGCAGAGCAATACGCAGCCGTTCTTCTGGCCCGGCCTCTGTCTGCCGGCACTCCTCCAGAACATCCTGCCACTGCCGGCGAAGGCGTGGAGATTCATTCAGTTCTGTAAAGCAGTTTTTATCCGCCAGATAGTCAATTCGTATATGCATACTGAAGAGCATTCCGTATAAAGATTCAGCTGGCAAAACTTTATCAGTCTGTAAAAACTAACGGAAGAGTCGATATTTCTCCCGTCCATCACCGGATGATTGTTGCAATACCCCGTGGCATCAGAGACTGAACAGCCGTTTTTAACGCAACGTATTGCTCTGATGTATCAGGCCGGACAACCCGAAAACAGCCTTTCACCCTGCATTGTCCGCCAGCGCTTATTACCAGCCACGTCTGTTGCAGTAAATTAATCAGTTGAGAACATTCTTCATCAATCGTGACGCTGGCTCGCGCATGGCAGAAAAGGTCCTGACTGAGCAACAACAGGCATCGTATTGTTGCTGCTCCATGTTGTTTATATGAACGCATCCCGTTTGCAAGGCTTCCGTGTTTTTGACGTTGACGGTAGATTGCTGCTCTATATCCCTATTGCAGCCGGTGCTGCGGGCCTCGATGAGATTCGCTGACTCTCGCCTTATTCACGCAACGAGCTTTAAGCTCAGAAAAACATCCAAGTTTGGTGAGTCACAGTCTTACGTGTCGTTGTCATCAATATAGGAATGGATAATCTGGAGAGCGACACTGCGGGCTGATATTGCGGTTTTACGGCAAGTTTTTAGCATCCGCTTCTACGCCAAATACCTGAAGTAGGAATGGATGCGTTAGCAGCACACATCCGGATCTGCGCGGGGAATAGCCGGAAACGGCTATCCCTACCACAATAGCTAACTTTGCAATAGTGCCCTTTTAGGCTCATGTACTCTGACGTAATTCTATCTGGTAGTTGAATTGCACGATACGCGACTCTTCTGATTCATCATGATTATTATTCAATAGTCCAATCAGTAACTTACCCGTCTCTATCCCCATTTTTTTGTAGTCAATACGGATGGATGTCAAGGTTGGGTGTGTTTGATCGCAACTGTCTGAACCGTCAAGACAAGCTACAGCGATATTTCCAGGGATTTTTAACAAACGCCGCTGACACTCAAACATGATACCCAGCGCAATCTCTTCGTGGCTGCAAATCACAGCATCCAGCTCTGGTTGTCGCAGTAATATCTCGTTTAATGCGTAACGCCCCAATTGCAGACTTGCGGCATCCGGCATTGTGATAACAAGATCAGTGTTCTGGTAATGGCTCAGCATTGCTTTATGCCAGCCGTTCAGTTGCTGACGTTGCAGGCGGTTTTCCATATGCGCACCGATAAATCCGATATTCTTATAACCCTGCTCCAGCAGATGTTCGGTCAGTTTATGTGATGCTTCAAAAAATGCTGTTTCGATGGTAATTTGAGCCGGACTGAAAGGGGAACCGACAACGTTAACGGTAGGTATATTTGTTTTCTCGAGTATCTGGTGAGTTTTATCAGCCAACTGAGAACCAAAAATAACTAACGCCGCCGGGTTGCCTTGAAGAAGCGTCATCAGAATTTCAGCTTCTTTGAGCTGATTATACTCATGACACCCAAGCAGTAGCTGGAATTCATTTTTATTAAGCACCTGCTGCAACGACTGCATAAAGCGGGAGCTGGCTTTATCTGTCAGGGAAGGAACCAGTACGGCGACTGTATGACTGTGACCAGATGCAAGGGCGCCAGCAGTTCTGTTGGGAATATAACCCAACTCTTCTACGGCCTGTTCTATCTTTTCCCTCAGCTTGTCAGAAACCTGTTCCGGTGTTCTCAGCGCGCGGGAGACGGTCATGGTTCCGACACCTGCAAAGTTAGCGACCTCCTGCAGCGTCACCCGTCCGGTACCACGGCGCTTACGTGTTTTTTCCATTTCGACTCCATGGATAATTACAACCAGCTGTTTTCATTACTTTTATTTTACCATTACTCTTTCCAGTTTTTGCCCACGGTAGCAAATATCCTGTTGCATTGTATATGCAGGAACCGAATATAGCCAAAGCATGGCGGCAGAGAAATGATAGCGCTATCACAAAGATTGGTAGCGTTATCAGATAGCGCTATCAAATGCGACAATCATCACATTAATTAATGCGTAAAATATCTACTCTCCTGTTAATTATCATCGGGAGTTATCAGTCGTATGTTAAAAAATCTATTAAATACAGAGGTCGTTCAGGTCGTGGAACAGGTCAAAGACTGGCGGGAAGCCGTGGCGATTTCATGCCGACCGTTGATTGAAAACGGTTCTATCGAACCGCGTTATGTTGATGCGATCTATCACTCGCACGACACTATCGGTCCGTACTATGTGGTTGGCCCTGGTATTGCGATGCCTCATGCGCGCCCGGAAGAGGGGGCTAACAAGCTGTCATTAGCACTGACCCTGATCCCTTCAGGTGTGAATTTTGATGCCGATGAAAACGATCCAGTGAAATTACTGATTGTGCTGGCTGCAACCGACAGTACCAGCCACATTGAAGCGATTTCTCAACTCGCCAAGTTATTCGATAACGAAAAAGACATACAGGCTATTTTGACGGCCAAAACGACGCAGGACATTTTGTCTGTTATTGCGCGCTATTAATTCTGAGGAACATTTATGAAAATTACAGTGGTTTGCGGTAACGGCTTAGGCACCAGCCTGATGATGGAAATGAGCATTAAAAGCATTTTGAAGGATTTGTCCATCAGCGCTGATGTTGATCATGTCGACCTGGGCTCCGCGAAAGGGACGCCGAGTGATATCTATGTCGGCACCAAAGATATTGCCGAGCAGTTAGTCGCGCAGTCTGTCGCAGGCAAAATCGTCGCCCTGGAAAATATGATTGATAAGAAAGCCATGAGAGAACGTTTGTCCGTGGCATTAACCGAATTAGGCGCACTGTAAGCTGGGGGCGATATGGATTTCTTTCGTTTTTTGATGAGCGATGTACTTTCCGAACCCGCGGTGCTGGTCGGTTTAATCGCCCTGATTGGCCTGATTGCACAGAAAAAACCGGTAACCGAATGCATTAAAGGTACCGTCAAGACCATTATGGGGTTTGTGATTTTAGGCGCAGGGGCGGGTTTAGTTGTGTCGTCACTGGGTGACTTCGCAAACATTTTCCAGCATGCCTTTGGTATTCAGGGTGTCGTGCCGAACAATGAAGCCATTGTTTCCGTAGCGCAGAAAAGCTTCGGGAAAGAAATGGCGATGATTATGTTCTTTGCGATGGTTATCAACATTATGATTGCCCGTTTCACACCGTGGAAATTTATCTTCCTGACCGGTCATCACACGTTGTTTATGTCGATGATGGTAGCGGTAATTCTGGCAACAGCAGGCATGACCGGCGTTACGCTTATAGCCGTTGGCTCTTTGGTTGTTGGCGTGGCAATGGTCTTTTTCCCGGCTATTGCGCATCCGTACATGAAGAAAGTGACCGGTTCTGATGACGTTGCCATCGGCCACTTCTCAACATTATCTTATGTATTGGCCGGTTTCATCGGCAGCAAGTTTGGTAATAAAGAGCACTCGACTGAAGACATGAATGTGCCGAAAAGTCTGCTGTTCTTGCGCGACACGCCGGTTGCTATCTCTTTTACCATGAGCATAATTTTCCTGGTGACGTGCCTGTTTGCGGGTGCAGATGCGGTGAAAGAGCTTAGCGGTGGTAAAAACTGGTTCATGTTCTCTATCATGCAATCCATTACCTTCGCAGCTGGCGTGTACATCATTCTGCAGGGTGTGCGCATGGTGATTGCGGAGATTGTCCCGGCATTCAAAGGTATTTCAGACAAGCTGGTTCCGAATGCCAGACCTGCTCTCGATTGCCCGGTCGTCTTCCCTTACGCACCTAACGCTGTACTGGTTGGTTTCCTGAGTAGCTTTGCTGCAGGTTTAATCGGTATGTTCACGTTGTATCTGCTGAACATGATCGTGATTATTCCTGGTGTGGTGCCGCACTTCTTCGTAGGTGCAGCTGCAGGGGTATTCGGTAATGCAACGGGTGGACGTCGTGGTGCGATTTTGGGTGCCTTCGCTCAAGGCTTGCTTATTACCTTCCTGCCAGTATTCTTATTGCCGGTGCTGGGTGATATTGGTTTTGCTAACACCACCTTCAGTGATGCTGACTTTGGCGCACTGGGTATTTTGTTAGGGATTATCGTTCGCTAATATTTTGATGACATTAATATCCTCCAGGATTTCAGGAACGTGGAGGATATTAATTCCTCTTGTTTTCTCCATTTTTCTTTCTTCCAGTCAGGACTGCATCCGATTAATTGTAAGCGCTCCGAGAAGTACGTAGCGTAAGGATTATTTTACAGCTGAGAAGTTTCAGTGCAGCAGTTCATGCACACGGTTCGACGGCTAGTCATTGATCTTCATAATTACCTCGCGTAAAAAACGGGGTAAGGCCGCTCATCCCAGCGTCATCTCCACAGGTAATAATTCAACGCCAATGCCAGAAGAGTTCGTTAACGGAAGACGCCGTGATATACGCCCTTTGATCAGCGAGAGCCTGAGCCATTTGAACAGAAGATTATCATTGATATCATGCTCCCGGGCAATACGGGCAACAGAACCCCTTGGTTGTAAAGCCAGTGTAACCATTTGAAGTTTAAACTCATTTGAAAATGACCTGCGGGGTTCAGCTGATAATGTTTTTTGTTCCATAACAGGTGTCCACTAGTTGAAAAGGTGGGTACCTATGTTACCAATACTGGCTTAATGGCTACATACAGCAGTCGGTTTACGCATACACTTTTATAGTGCACTCCGGCCTCATGAATATAACGGTGGATTACCGCCGAACGAATCGGAAAATAGATACTGGAAAAAAACTGAAATTGTGACCAGTTTTTGTTGACCACTACAAATAAATAAAAGAGTTGCAGTGCTTGCTCGGTAAGAAAACAATGGAAGTTGAGATCCTCAAAGAAGCTGTGGAGTACACCACTCTACAGTAGTTGCGCAAATTTGGAGTGGACGATAATGTGATCGTCTATAAGGGCAACGCTATCATAGTCTTGTCCTGGCGGGTAAAAAAGCGCGCTTACCTTAACGATAAGCGCGCCGCTGTTCAGGCCTTGAGTGGTTATTCAATTCCTGTGGTGACTGTAAAAGTGCGCGTTTGCTGCGGTGCAACCTGAATCAGCGTGCCATTACGTTGCGCGGCAAGATACCCCTCAGGCCGACAGGTTGCAGGTAATGCAAAGGCGGCTACCTGTTGCTCTCCGTTATAAAGGATCCAGCGTGTCACATAATTTAGTTCAGCACTGTAGAAACGAGTAACAAACGTAGTGCCATCGGGAGAGATCATGCGAAACTCTGGCTGATATGTATAAGCGTCCAGTTTGTCTGCAAAGAAGACAATTTCTGGATCATAAAATTCCGGTTGACTCAGCGTCGACAGAGAGGCTTCTCCCTGCATAATCCGTTGATTAAACGCCAGCCACTGAGCGGTGGGATTAACATGCGAAGGCACTGATTCACGCAATCTTAATATTTCGTCCGGGATATTCTGGCTGAATGTAGCATTTGGTATATATGC
>OBCD01000220.1_pt1 | contig 19000 bp, 10 predicted proteins | sample 1480921 | NCBI WGS metagenome assembly OBCD01 (sample SAMN05301501, study PRJEB22388) | human skin metagenome | isolation source: Infant 2 DOL 22 skin | host: Homo sapiens | place: USA: Pittsburgh, Magee-Womens Hospital of UPMC | collected 2013/2014 | reverse complement strand
CCTGAAATGCCCGCAGGAACTCAAGGGGCACGTGCGCGGCGCGCTGAACAACGGCTGCACGGTGGAGGAAATCCGCGAGGCACTGCTGCACTGCGCGGTCTATGCCGGGGTGCCGGCGGCGATCGATGCGTTCCGTGCGGCCCAGGAAGCGATCGATACCTGGCAGGGTGAACAGCCCGCCTGAGCCCAGGAGCCATTCGCAGCGGCATGAGCGCCGCCGCCAGGCCACGCGGTTGGTAACGCCGATGCCTGAGCGACGGCGAATAACACCAGAGGCGTTATCCGCCAGCGCAGGCGCCTACGGATAACTGAAGCGCTTCACCAGCGTCAGTTCGCCAGGCTTGCGCATCGGCACCAGGAAGGTTTCCTGTTTCTCGTTCGGCGTGCCCTCTTCGGTGACCAGGGTGATGCGCGCCGTGGTCAGGTTCTGGGCGGCCTGTTCGGCGCCATCCTCGCTGCTGCCGTAGCCACCGCCGAAGTAGTTGACGTAGACCAGGTAGGGCCCCTTCTGTGGCGTCGGCGTGGCGATGATTTCCGGGCCGTAGCCGGTGGTGACGTCGACATCCAGGGTCGCGCCGTTGGCCAGCGAACGATTGCCATACCAGACATGGTCGCCGTCCGGGGTCACCAGGTGCAGGTCGAGGTCGGTGTTGTCGCTGTCCCAGGACAGCAGCACGCGCAGCTTGGCCGGCACTTCCCAGCCGCCGCCACCGTGATAGGACCCGTCGCGACTGCCCGGCGGCGTTGCGCACCTCGACGCTGTTGCTGCCGGACGGGAAGGCGAACGGGCGGTCGAAGCTGCCATCGGCGTCCACCTTCAGTGGCATGCTCACACCGTTCACCACCAGCGTCGCCGGACGCTCCTTGGGCTGGCTCTCGATCGCGCCGCGAATGCGCGCGGTGGTCGCTTGGTCGGCGGCAACGTTGACCGAGGACGCCGGGTAGTTCACCACCTGCCGGTAATTGGCGGCGGAACCGTCGCCGGCACGCCAGCCGGAGACCGGCGTATCCAGTTTCACGGGGTTGTCCGCCCAGGCGACGAGGGGCAGGCAACTGAGCAGGGCGGCAAGGGACATTCGGTTCATGGAGTCATTCCAGTAGCAGGCGCCGGGCCAGGCTTTCGACATAGTTTTCGTCCTGGCCGCTGGGATGGGCGCGGAAGGCCAGGTGCAGGTATTCGTGGGTGAGGTCCAGGCGTTCCTGTAGGGAATACAGGCCGCGGACGAAGATGCGTTCGCGCTCGCGATCGACATAGGGCCGCCCGGAAGCCAGGCGGCACACGGAAAAACTCGGAATCTCCTCGTAGCCGGGCTCTCGGTCGAGGCGCTCGCGCCACTGCCGGCGCTGCTTGCGCAGCCAGTCTTCGGCGGCCGGCAACGGCTGGCAGGCGGCCACCGGGTTGTCCCAGCGGCTCAGGCTGCTGCGCGGGAAAGCCTGGGCGAGGATGCTGTCGTAGCCCAGTCCCTGCCCGGCTTGCTCCACCGCGTGCTTCCAGGACAGGCGCGCCGGACCAGGCTGGTCGGAGTGATAGTTGACGGTCGCCCCGGCCAGCACCAGGTCGGCGCTCCAGGCGGCGATCCGCCGCGTCGGCGCGCTGGCCGGGCGCGGCGCCACGCGCTGGCGCTGGCTGCTGTCATCGATGGCCAGGCATTCGCCGCGCGGCGCGGCGTTTTGCAATAGATAGGTGCGAATGGTCACCGCCAGCGCGCGAGCGGCTTCCTTCGGCTGCGCCGAGGCTTCGCGCTCCAGCACCCGCGCCACGTACTCTTCGCGCGAAACCCGCGCGACCAGGCGCGGCACGCCATCCACCCGTTGCAGGAAGAGGTCGCCGGCGCTGGCGATGTCCAGGCGATTGCCGTTGGCGAACAGCACTTGCTGCGGACCATGCAGCAGGCCTTCGGCGGCCGGGCGGCCGGCGGGATCACTGACCGAGCGCAGCGGATAGCGGCTGAACAGGTTCACTTCCACGCAACGGCCCGGATCGGCCGGCCACGGACTCGGCAGGAAGCGCCCGAGCACCTCGGCGTAGCGGTCCAGGATCACCTTGCTGGTTCCCGGGCCGCCGAGCCAGAGCGGCGTTCCATCGACCAGCCAGCCGGCGAAACCGCCCTGGCGCGCCTGCGGGTCATGGTCGTCGAGCCAGCTCCAGGTCTTCACCCGCAGGCGGCCGCCAAGGCTGGCCACGGCATGGCCGTCGCCGGCCTGCAACGCCACGTCGAGCAGTACCCGCCGCGCCTCGCCCTGGGCCGGCAGTTGCTGCAACTGTTCCAGAAGCTCCTTAACCGGCACCCGCGTCTGCGGTTGCAGCCGTTCCAGATCGAGCAACCAGGCCGGTGCCCGGCGCGCCTGCCAGTAGTCGCGCCAGGCCTCCGGCCGCAAGGCGAGGCGCTGCGGCTCGAAATACAGCCCGCAGGAGCGCACCAGGGCGCGGTCACGACCGATCGTCTGGCCATTCTCGCAGCAGTAGACCTCCTCGCGGCTGCGCCCCTGGCAGGCATAGGGCGACTCGGCCTGGCCGGTGTCGCTCAGCCAGGCGAAGACGAACAGTTTCCACAGGCTGCCCAGCGGAGCCTGCAAATCGGCCGGCAACGGCCGGCGCTCGAGCACCCGCTGGCGATCCAGGCTCACCAGTTCGTAGCCCTGGGTCGTGCGCCAGGCCAGCTGGACCGGCGCCTCCGCTGCGCGAAGCAGCAACGGCACGGCGCACAGCAGGACCAGCCAGGCGCGCAACGCAATCACTCGACCTTGACCTTGGCCAGCGCCGGCTTGGCTTCCAGGGCCTGCTGTTCCGGCGCGTAGAGACGCAGGTAGCGGGCCGGTGGCAGGTTGAAGCTGCCTTTCTGGGAGAAACGCACCAGGTGACGGAAACGCTGCTCGCCACTCAGGCTGTCCACCGGCACTCCGTAGAACAGCTCACCCGGTTCGTTGCGCGCGCGCTCCAGGGTGGTCGCCTCGTCGCCGGCCAGGCCGCTGATCTTGATGCCCCAGGTGGTGCGCTCGACATCCGCACCGGGCGGCAGCGGCAGTTCCAGCATGCCGTAGCGTAGAGCGGTGTCTTCCGGAACGGTCAGGGTCACTTCGTCGAGATACAGTTCGTCGCTGGAAAGCGGCTTGTCGCCGACCTCCTCGACCTTGAACTCGAACGCCCCCTCGCCGGGCACCAGGCGCAGCAGGCGACGGCTGATCTGCACCGGCAGTTGCCCGCTCGGCGCCTGGGCGCTGCGGTAGCTGAGCGCAACCGGCAACGGCCGGGCCGGCGCCTCGTCCAGGTCGATCCAGCTCGGAATGCCGCGGCCGCGCCATTGCCAGTAGGTTTCGCCGGTGGCGCCGCGCTGCGCCTGCCAGTCCTTCGGCGGCTGCGGCAGCTTGCCCTGCGGCGCCTGGGCCAGGGCGCCCTGCAGCCAGGTCAGGGCCAGGGCGCGTTCCAGGGTCGATTGCGCCGGCGCCAGGCGTTGCAGCAGAGCGCTGGCCTGCTGGCCGTCCACGGCCGAGCGAGAGGCCAGCAAGGCATCGGTGAACGGCAAGCCGGCCTCACGCAGGCGCTGCGTCGCCGTCTCGGCCTGGGCGGCCAGCGGCGCGGGCACCGCAACCCGCAGTTGCCGTGCCAGGTCCACCGCCAGCACTCGCGCCGCGGCCAGGCCGACGGCCGAGTCCGGGTCGCCCAGCACCAGGCCGTCGTCGGCCTCCAGCGGCTCCGCGCGCGCCTGCCCTTCGCCGGCGTTGGCCAGATCGTTGAGCAGGCCGCCGAGCAGGGTGTTCACCGGCAACTGCATGTCGCGGGCGAAAGCCAGGATCAGCGCGCGCTGCAGCAGCGGGGTCTGCGTCGCCTGCTTGGCGTAGGGCTCGAGGATACGCTGCCAGTGTTCGGCCGGCAGTTGGATCTCCAGTGCGCGGCTGGCGTACCAATCGGCGTAGTAGGCGTAGGCGGTGAGGAAAGCGTCGCCATCGACGTCGCCGCCCCACCAGGCGAACCAGGCGTCCGGGCCGGCCATCTGCACCAGGCGCAGGCGACTGTTCTGCATGATCAGGCGCAGGCGGTCGCGAATCCGCGGCTCGCCGCCGGCCAGCGCCGGATAGGCGATGCTCAGCGGCAGCAGTTGGCTGGCGGTCTGCTCGACGCCGCCGTAGGGATACTCCAGCAGATCATCGAGATTGCCCAGGTAGGCCGCGGCCGGGCCATCGGCCAGGCGCAGGCGTACGTCGCGGGCGTCCGCCGGCAGTTGCAGCGGGTTGCTCGCCGCCGCCAGGCTGAGGTTCTGCGCCTGCTCCACCTGCCAGCCGTCGGCCAGCAGGTTGAAGCGCACCGCCAGGCGGTCGCGGACCTGCCCGTCCTGGCGCAGCTCGGCGCTCCAGTCGCCATCGCTGAGCGGCTGTTGCGCCAGCGGAATGTAGTTGACTCCCTTGGCCAGCTCCAGGGTCTGGCTGCGCTGGCTGCCAGGCGGCCCGCTGAGCAGCTCGGCCTTGACCGGCTGTTCGCCCTGGTTGAAGACGAACAGGCCGAGGTCGGGCTGGTCACCCTGGCGGAAGCGGGTCGGCCCGCTCCATTTCAGGTACAGCGGCTTCTCCGAGCGAAGGAACTGCTTCTTCTGGCCGACCTGGCCGTTGTCGTCGATGGCCCGTGCGGTGATCCGCCAGCGGGTCAGCGAGTCGGGCATGCGGAAGCTGAAGCTGGCCTTGCCCTGGGCGTCGGTGACCAGCTCCGGCTGCCAGGCGGCGGTGTCGACGTCCTCGCGGCGCGGCCGCTCCAGTACCTTGACGCCGCGCTCGCTGCGGTTCGCCCGTCCGGGTGCGCTGGTGCTGCCGGGCAACGCCACGTCGTAGCTGATGAAGGCCAGGCTGGCGCTGGTGCGCACGTTGTTGCGCCGTGGATGGTAGAAGAACTGGTCGATACCGGGGGCGATCTCCGCCTGCAGGGCATAGACCATCTCATCCACCACGCTGACGGTCAGGTGACTGGAAGCCGGTTTGCCGGCGAAGCGCGTGGCCAGGGTCACGGTCACCGTCTCGCCGGGTTCGTAGCGCTCCTTGTCGGTGGCGATGTCGATCTCCACCTGGGGCATGCCGACCTTGATCCCGGCGTTCTGGAAGCTGTAGTCGCCGCCCTTGGTGTAGAGCACCGAGAAGGTCAGGTTCGGCGAGAACTCCTCGCGCACCGGGATCCGCACGCGGTACTGGGTCGGATTGAGCTTTTCCAGGCGCAGCCAGTCGGCGCCCTTTGACAGCAGGGCGGTGGCCTCGACCTTGTCGCGCTCCAGGGACAACAGCGCATCCTCCACCGGCTCGGGGAAGGTGATCAGTGCGGAGGCTTCCTCGCCGGTGCGGTACTCGGGCTTGTCGAACACCACCTCGACGGTGCCAGGCACCGACTTCACGCCCTCGCCGCTCACCGAGTGGCCGGTGGCGCCAAGGAGCTGGCCCTTGTCGTCGCGCAGCTCCACGGAATAGGTACCGGGACGCTCGAAGGCCAGCGCGAAGCGGCCGTCGGCGACCGGACCGCTGTCGGTGGCGCGGTCCTCCAGGCGGATCCACTGGTAGCTGCTCGGCTTGAGCGGGGTCGGCTGTTCGCTGGCATAGCTGAACTCGACCTTCTCGCCGGCGGCGCTGAAGCGCTGCGGCGCGCTCAGGCGGTAGCGCGCGGCACCGCGCTCGATGAGGATCTCCTTGCTAGTCTTGACCCGGTAGGCGGCGCCGTCGCTGGCGAAGATGGTCAGCATGTAGCGACTGGGTTTCTCGGCCGGCGGCAATTCGATGGCGGCGCGGCCCTTGCCGTCGGTGGTCAGTTCGGTGCTGCTCAGTTCCACCGGGAACTGGCCGAGATACTGCAGTTCGTTGTCCACCATCGACAACTGCTGGGCGCGCAGGCTCAGTTGCAGGCGCGCGTTGGCCACCGGCTTGCCGTCCGGATAGAGCAGGACGATCTCGCCCTTCACCGGCTCGGCGGTCTTGAAGTCCGGCTTGGCCAGGTCGAGGGAGACTTCGAAGTGCGGCTTGATGTATTCGGCGACGCGGAAGGCGCTGCTGTAGGTCTGCCCGCGGTAGTCGAAGCGCAACTCGTAGCCGCCGGCGACGGCGTTCTCCGGCAGTTGGAAGCGGCCATTGGCGCCGCTCTTCGCGTCGAAGCGGAGGTCCAGGCTTTGCAATACCGTGCCGCTGGCGTCGATCACGCTCAGGCGCACCGGCGCGCTGGCGGCGGCCTGGGATTGACGGGCGTCCTTGAACTCGCGGCCGACCATCTTCAACGAGACCCAGTCGCCCGGCCGGTACAGCGGGCGGTCGGTGAAGGCGTAGATCTTGGTGTCGTAGATCTCGCTGTCGTAATAGAAGTTCTCGGAGACGAAGACCCCACCCTCGCGGTCCTCGCCGATCACGTAGGAGCGCTCCGGACTGGCGTGCTTGAGCCGCAGCAGGCCGTCGGCGTCGGTATTGCCGCTGCTCATCACGCCCAGGCCGTCGGTCCACAGCACCTTGGTGTCGGGCACCGGGGTGCCTTCGTGCTTGCGTGCGGTCCAGACCAGCAGCTCGTCGCCGGCGACCTTGCTCACCGCCACGCTGTTGGAGACGAACACCACGGTGGTGGCGCGGTACTTGCCGACCAGCGCCTCGACCAGGTAGAGGCCCGGCTTCAGCTTGCCCAGCGGGATGTAGACATTGCCCGGCACGACGTTGATGAACTCGCTGGAGGAACCGGCCAGCTTGACGTCCTGCGGCGGCTCGATGGGCTTGGCGTCCCACAGCGGATAGCGGAACTGGCTGACCAGCGGCAGGCCGGGAATCGGCGCGTATTGCGGCTGCGCGTCGTAGGGCGTCGGCGCGGTCATGGCGTTGCCCATCTTCAGCTCGGGCACCGCCTCGGTGACCTGTTGCCGCGACTCGTAGGAGAAGGCGCGCTGCATCACCCGGCGCGACTTGCGATACCAGTTGTCCCAGAGATAGGCCAGGGTGTTCGACAGGCCTTCGCCCTTGAACTGTCCCTCGGCCAGGACCCGGTGCAGGTTCTTCTGCCGCTTGAGGAACTCCAGCGGCTGTTCGATCCGGTACAGGCGCACGTCGACCCCGCCATAGGGCTCCATGCGGTAGCGCCGGTAGTCGCGGCCGGGCGCTTCGAGACGGACCCGCGCTTCCTCGTCGGTGGCGAAGCTGCTGTCGGCGAGCAGGAAGAAGGATTCGCCGGCCATCGGCGTGTAGCCGCTCGGTTCCACCGTGTCTTCCGCCTGGACGGCGGCGAACGGCAGCAGGACCAGGGCGGCGACCGCCAGGCTACGGCTGAAACGGCGCAGGTTGCTCATTGCTGTGGTCTTCACTGGGACGCGATTCATTGAGAGAGGAAAGCCAGCCGATAGATGCCGATAAAGTTGGGATTGGATTCGTCGGGGATCCATCGGGTGTCCTTCCATGTCATGAGTTGTTGCAGGCTGACCGAGCGCATGCCGTTATCGGTCGGGGTGCTGCTGCCGGTGTGATAGGCGATGGAGCGGCCCATCCAGATCATCAGGTGCTGGTCGTCGCCCTGGTCGTAGAACATCAGGTCGCCGGGGCGCGCCTGGTTGAGGTCGCGGCCGACCAGCCGACTGTTGAACTGCACCAGCTTGATCGCATTCACGTAGGGCCCGACCTGGCCGCCACCCTGCTGCCAGTTCTGCGCCAGGCGCCGTTGCTCGGGACTGAGCGCCAGCTCCGGGGGCAGGTAGCGGTTGGACAGGCCGTTGGCGCGCAGCCACTTGCCATCGTGGACTTTCAGCGCCTCGTTGGCGGCGAAGCGCACCAGGCCGGCGCAGTCCTGCTGGTGCCAGCGCGGACTCGGCCCTTGGCGCAACTGTTCCTGGGCGATGCGCACGAACCAGGCGCGGAATACCTGCGATTGCTGCGGGTCGAGCGCTACCGGGGGCTCGCCGCGGGCAACGCCGCTGGCCAGCAGGAGCAGCGCCAGGCCGAAGGCAGTCAGGCGTCTCACAGCGACCGCCATTCCAGCGGCAGCCATTGCCACGGTGCGTTGGCCTGGCTTCCGGCAGGCAGGCCAAGGGCGTAGCTGCCCTTGCCGGCGAGGGTTTTCAGGCGCGGCATCAAGTAGGTGTCGGCGGCATTGCGGAAGACCGGCTCCATGTCCTGCGGCAGGCTGTCGAGGGTTTCCCGTTGCAGCAGTTCGGAGAGCGGCTGCGGCGCCAGGTAGGCCGGTACCAGCGCATCCTTCGGCAACACCTCGGCGAGCGGCGGATAGCGTTTGTCGAGGGTGTCCAGGGCCTTGCCGAGCAACTGGTCGTCGAGGGAGAACAGCAGGGTCTGGCCATGGCGCGCCATGCCGATGCGGAAGAACGCGCGGCCGCTGATGCTGTCCGGGTTGTCCGCCTGGCTGGCCGGATAGGCGCCGAAGTTCGAGCTGACCTGGCGGGTCCAGCGGCGGGTCTGGCCATCCACCCGGTCTTCCACCGGGAAGCTGCCACCCTCGACCTTGGCTTCCTTCGCGCCGATCACGCGACCGAACAGCTTGCCCAGCTCGTCGTCGAGTTCGGCACTGGTCGGCGCGCTCAACTGGCCCACCAGCAGCGGCGAATGCAGCCGCGAACTGGCGTACCAGCAGAGACCGGCAGCGCCGCTGAGATGCTCGGAGAAGGCCTGGGCCATCTTCTGCTCGGCCCCCAGACGCTCCAGCATCACCCCGTACAGGCCAGGGGTGACCGGCAGCGCCACGCAGGCGCTGGCGCCCATCGGCATGGCCTGCCAGACCGGGGCGAAGTCCAGCGGCGGCTGGCGTTCCACCTCGTTCAGCGCCAGGTAGCTGCTCCAGCCCTGCTCGCCCTTCTCGAAGCGCACCCCGGCGAAGCTCGGGATGAAGCGCTGGTAGCCCATGGCCAGGACGCTGGCATTGAGGGTAATGCGCTGGCGCAGCTCGCCGCGGCCCGGCAGGCCGAAGCGCTCGGGGAACAGTTCGTCGCCGTCGAGCAGTGCCTCCAGGTCTTCGCTGGCCGGAGCGTTCAGCGGGCTGTCGTCGCTTTCGCCACCATCGTCGAAGAGCATCCGTGGGTTCGACAGCAACAACAGCCGGTCGCCCTTGGACAGGAACAGCATCGCCTTGTCGTTGCCGTAGCGCAGGCGATAGACCGAGGTTCCCGCCAGCTCGCCGACCTTGCGCAACTGCTGGTCGTCGGCGGCGATATGGGCCAGCGGCTCGAGCACCCGCGCCAGGCCGCCACGCTTGAGCACCACCACGAAGTCGCGCAGGCGGCCGTCGGCGCCGCGCCAGAGGGCGACCTGGGCCGGTTGGTCGAGCAGTTCCTCGACCAGGCTGTCCTTCAGGGTCAGGTCGTGCTCGTAGATGATCCGCCGCAACGTACCGGTCAGGCCAAGGCGGTCGCCATTGTTCTCGTAATAGAAAACGAAGTCCTCGGTCAGGGTATCGCGCAGCAACGGCACCTCGAGGATTTCCTTCGGCAGGCGGCTCAGCGACACGCTCTCGATCAGCGCGTCGGGCTTGCGCAGGTCACGGTAGGCTCGCGGCGCGTCGGCGTCCGCGGGAGCCTGGGCGCCGATCGGCTGGCCGAGGTCCTCTTCGGCCGGGCGCCCTCCGCCGAGCCGCTCCAGCCAGCCCAACTGCCAGGCCAGCACACCGCCGGCGGCCAGCGCGGCGACGATCCCCAGCACCGGCCACAGGGCGCTTCGGGGGCGCGCAGCGGCGGGCGCAGGGGTTCCGTTGGCAGGGCTGGGGGTGTTGTTCTCGCTCATGGTTCGCTAATCCCGTGTCATCCGTACGAGGGGATGCTTCAGTAGGTAAAGGTCTTGACCAGCACCAGGTCGCCGATGGTGCGCAGGGGCACGACGAAGGTCTCGTGCTTCTCGTCGACGCTGTTTTCGTTGAACACCAGGTTGACCTGCGCGGTGATCACGTCCTGTACGTTGCTGCCGGCCTGGAAGTTGTAGCCCTGGTTGTTGAGGTTGCCCCAGTAGTTCACGTAGATCAGGTAGGTGCCGTGCAGCGGCGCGCCCATGGTGAACATCTCCGGGCCGGGCCCGTCGACGCCGTCCGGATCGAGGCCGCCGCTGTTGCTCAGGCGCGGATGCGCCCAGTAGGCGTGCTGGCCATCGGGGGTGACGATATGCAGGTCAAGCTCGGCCTTCGGATCGTCCCAACCCAGCACCACGCGCACGCGCGGCGGCAGTTGGGAGCGATTGGCCTCGTAGAACTGTACGCGCTTGAGGATCTTGCCGTCGGCGCTGCCGACCTGGACGCCGTTGGAGCCGTGGCCGAACGCATAGGGGCGGACGAAGCGCCCGGCGCCGTCGGTATAGAGAGGGAGAGGATTGCCGTTGACCACCAGGCGCTGGGCGCGCTCGGTGCCGACCAGTTCGCGCAGGTGTCCTTCGATCAGGCTGCGGCCGCGCTGGCCGCCGCGATCGATGGGCGGAGTCGGATAGGCGACACGCGGGGCATCGGGCTGTTCGAGCAGGCCGGAATAGCGCCAGCCTGCCGTCGGACCATCCAGGTCCACCGAAGGCTCGGCTAGTGCAGGCAGCCCGAAGGCCAGTCCGAACAGCACCGACAGGCAGCCGGCACTCGAACCGAAGATACGCATGATCAATCCCTGGTCGTGCGATTCATGAAAGCTGCATCTTAACGATTGCGCTGTCCGCTGGATATCCCCGGCGACCGGCGGAATCTGCGAAATCCACCGCGATTCGACGGAAAACGGAAAGCACAGGGGGCGCCATGCGGCGCCCCCGTTGTCATTTACGCTTCAGCGCCGTACCGGCCGCTTCTGCAGCTTGCGCTGCAAGGTCCGTCGATGCATGCCCAGGGCACGGGCGGTGGCGGAGATGTTGCCCTCGTGCTCGGCGAGCACGCGCTGGATGTGCTCCCATTGCAGGCGATCCACCGACATCGGGTTTTCCGGCACCAGGGTGTCCAGGTCGGCGTGCTCGGAGAGCAGCGCGGCCAGCACGTCATCGGCATCCGCCGGCTTGCACAGGTAGTTGCAGGCGCCGCGCTTGATCGCCTCCACCGCGGTGGCGATGCTGGAATAGCCGGTGAGGATCACCACCCGCATGTCCGCGTGCAGCTCCAGCAGCTTCGGCAGCAGCACCAGGCCGGAGTCGCCTTCCATCTTCAGGTCGAGCACGGCGTAGTCCGGCGTATCCTGCTGGGCCAGCGCCAGGCCTTCCTCGGCGGAGCCGGCGGTGCTGACCCGCAGGCCGCGACGGCTCATGGCCCGCGCCAGGACCCGGGTAAAGGTGGGATCGTCGTCCACCAGCAGGAGGTGGGGATGTTCTTCCCCTTCGAAGAGCAGCTCTTCAGACATAGGCAGGGCCTCTCAGACGGATCACTCAAGCCATTCCGTAGCTGCGCGGCAAGCGCAGTTCGGTCAGAGTGCCGCCATCTTCGTGGTTATACAACTTCACCGTTCCACCAGCGCGGGTCACGCTGGCCTGACTGAGAAACAGGCCGAGGCCGAAGCCCTTGCCCTTGGTGGTGAAGAACGGTTTGCCGATCTGTTCGGCGATCGCCAGGGGCACCCCGACGCCGTGGTCGCGGATACTCAGGCAGATACTGCTGCTGTCCCAGTCCAGGCGGATGTCGAGATCGTCGGGACAGGCGTCCGCCGCATTGTTCAGCAGGTTCAGCAGAGCCTGGCTGAGGTCGGTCGGCGGGGTCAGGCGCGGCGCGGAGCCGAGGCCCAGGCACTGGTAGCGGTAGGAAGCCTCCGGACGCATCAGGTGCCAGCGGCGCAGCACCGATTCCAGCCATTCCGCGGCGCTTTGCTCCTCGATCGCCTGGCGACGGTCGGCCTCGGCCGCCCGTACCAGTTGCTGGAGGGTGTGCTTGCACTGCTTGACCTGTTCCTGGAGCAATGCCAGGTCTTCCTGCAGGGTCGGGTCCTGCGGGCGCTCCTGGCGCAACTCGTTGAGCAGCACGCTCATGGTCGCCAGCGGCGTACCCAGTTCGTGCGCAGCACCGGCCGCCTGGGTGGCCACCGCGAGCAACTGCTGGTCGCGCATGCTTTCCTCGCGCCGCTCGGCCTGCATGTGCGCCTGCCAGCGCAGGGCCTCGGACATCTTCACCACGAAGAAGGTGATGAAGGCCGCCGACAGGGCGAAGTTCAGCCACATGCCGAACAGGTGCAGGTTGATCAGCATCGCCTCGTGCTGAACCGCCTGCAGGTGCAGCGGGTGGTACCAGATCAGCAGCAGGGTGTAGCCGGTCAGGGCCAGGCCGGAGAGCACCATGGAGTAGATCCAGGGCAGGGTCGCAGCGGCGATGGTCAGCGGTACCAGGTAATAGGAAACGAAGGGGTTGGTCGAGCCGCCCGAGTAATACAGCAAGGTGCTGTGGATGATCAGGTCGCAGGCCAGTTGTACCGCGTACTCCTGGTCGGTCACCGGCCACGGCGCGCGCAGGCGCAGCGCGGTGAACAGAATCAGGCAGGCGGACAGGCCAAGGGTCAGGCCGAGCGCCAGCCACGGCAGCGGCAACAGGTCGGAGAGCCAGGCGAAACCCACCGAGCCGGCCTGCGCGGCCAGCACGAGAATACGGATGAGGAGCAGACGGCCAAGGTTCTGGCGACTGGCGGAGAGCAGGAAAACCGGTGCGCGCATGTTTTCTTCCGGAATAAGCGCGAGTATAGCCAAGACGCTGTCGGCAACTCTGCGGCAAAGTGACTCAGAAACCTCGCAGGTCGCCATCCTGCCCTGTTTCGCCGAGCGCTGTCAGGGCTCAGATCAGTAAATTTCACGTTTTTTCCGAAATCGCCTAACCCGTTCCGGGAAAAGCCTTCGTCTCATGGTCCAAGACTGGCGTATAGGCGTGTTTGCCGCGCCTGCCGGAACGATGCTCTACAGTGTGAATTCAGCCTTAGTACAAGGAGTTGCCCAATGTCTGCGATTTCCCGCCTGGCCGCCGCCGTCACCCTCTGCGCCGCCAGCCTCTCGGCCGTCGCCGAGGAAGCGCCGCGCTACAACCAGGTCTCGCTGCACGCCGAAGTCAGCCAGCAGGTGGCCCACGACCTGATGCAGGTCACCCTCTACAGCGAAAACCAGGGCAGCGATCCGGCCAAGCTCGCCGCCGAAACCACCAGCGTCCTCAACGCCGCCGTCGCCGACGCGCGCAAGGTCAAGGGCGTGACCATCAGCCTGGGCAGTCGCAACAGCTATCCGGTCTACGACGACAAGGGCCAGAAGATCACTGGCTGGCGCGAGCGCGCCGAGCTGCGCCTGGAAAGCTCCGACTTCGCCGCCCTCGGCCAGCTTTCCGCCGACCTGCTGGGCAAGCTGAAGATGGGCGGCATGGACTTCAGCATCGCCGATGCGACCCGCAAGAAGAACGAGGACCAATTGATGAAAGGCGCCGTGGACGCGTTCAAGGAGCGCGCCCAGTTGCTCACCGAGGCGCTCGGCGGCAAGGGCTACAAGCTGGTCAGCCTGAGCGTGAACAGCGCCGGCGCACCGCGCCCGTACCCGGTGATGCGGATGGCGGCGATGAAGGCCGACGCCAGCTTCGGTGGCGCCCAGGCGCCGGAGATCGAGGCCGGGACCAGCCAGGTCACGGTCAACGCCGACGGTGTGATCGAGGTGCAGATGCCCTGATCCGGCCGGCGCGCACCACAAGAGGCAGCCTCCGGGCTGCCTCTTGCGTTTCCACTGTCTCTCGCGCAGCAAACGCGGCCTGCGTCGCGTTTGCGCAAATTCGAAAATGCGACATTCCCTTTCAATCGGATAACAACATCTACACTGAAGCGACCTCGACGCTTGCGGCCGGCACACGCCCTGCATAGCTTCGCGCAAGACAGCTCACGAGGCTGTCCCTCGCAGACAATCAAAATAACCAGAGGTCACTCCATGCGTAGAAACGCCGTCATCCGCTCCGCGATCATGCCCTCGCTGCTCGGCGCAGCGCTGGTCGCCGCCGTTCCCCAGGCCTTCGCCAGCAACCTGATCTTCTGCTCGGAAGGCAGCCCGGCCGGCTTCGATCCCGCCCAGTACACCACCGGTACCGATTTCGACGCCGCGGCGGAAACCGTCTTCAACCGCCTGACCCAGTTCGAGCGCGGCGGCACCAAGGTCCTTCCCGGCCTCGCGGAAAGCTGGGACGTCAGCGACGACGGCAAGACCTATACCTTCCACCTGCGCAAGGGCGTGAAGTTCCACAGCACCGACTACTTCAAGCCGACCCGCGAATTCAATGCCGACGACGTGCTGTTCACCTTCGAACGCATGCTCGACAAGGATCATCCGTTCCGCAAGGCCTACCCCACCGAGTTTCCCTACTTCACCGACATGGGCCTGGACAAGAACATCGCCAGGATCGAGAAGCTCGACGAGCACACGGTGAAATTCACCCTCAACGAGGTCGACGCGGCCTTCATCCAGAACCTGGCGATGCCCTTCCCATCGATCCAGTCCGCCGAATACGCCGCGCAACTGCTCAAGCAGGGCAAGGCCAGCGATATCAACCAGAAGCCGATCGGTACCGGCCCGTTCGTGTTCAGCCGCTACCAGAAGGATGCGCAGATCCGTTTCAAGGGCAACAAGGACTACTGGAAGCCGGACGAGGTGAAGGTCGACAACCTGATCTTCGCCATCAACACCGACGCCTCGGTGCGCGCGCAGAAGCTCAAGGCCGGCGAGTGCCAGATCACCCTCAACCCACGCCCCGCCGACCTCGACGCGCTGAAGAAGGACCCGAACCTGAACCTGCCGTCGCAGGCCGGCTTCAACCTCGGCTACATCGCCTACAACGTCACCCACAAGCCGTTCGACAAGCTGGAAGTACGCCAGGCGCTGGACATGGCGGTGAACAAGCAGGCCATCATCGACGCCGTCTACCAGGGCGCCGGCCAGTTGGCGAGCAACGGCATGCCGCCGACCCAGTGGTCCTACGACGAGACCATCAAGGACGCGCCCTACGATCCGGCCAAGGCCAGGGAGCTGCTGAAGAAGGCCGGGGTCGCCGAAGGCACCGAGATCACCCTGTGGGCCATGCCGGTACAACGCCCCTACAACCCCAACGCCAAGCTGATGGCGGAAATGCTGCAGAACGATTGGGCGAAGATCGGTATCAAGGCGAAGATCGTCACCTATGAATGGGGCGAATACATCAAGCGCGCCAAGGGCGGCGAGCATGACGCCATGCTGATCGGCTGGAGCGGCGACAACGGTGACCCGGACAACTGGCTCGGCACCCTCTACGGCTGCGACGCGGTGGACGGCAACAACTTCTCCAAATGGTGCGACGCCGGCTACGACAAGCTGGTCAAGGATGCCAAGCGCACCACCGACCAGGGCAAGCGCACCGAGCTGTACAAGCAGGCCCAGCACATCCTCAAGGAACAGGTGCCGATCACCCCGATCGCCCACTCCACCGTGTACCAGCCGATGCGCAAGACGGTACACGACTTCAGGATCAGTCCCTTCGGCCTGAACTCGTTCTACGAGGTCAGCGTCGGCAAGTAGCTTCGCCTGCCAGCCGCGCCGCCCCGCCACGAGCGAGGCGGCGCCTCTCCCCAGGGCGGCCGACCCGGCCGTCCCGCTCCAGAGGAGTCATCCATGCGACCACGCTCTGCCCTGCGCTACAGCCTGCTGCTACTCGCCTTCGCCGCCAGCGCCGCCATCCAGGCCCAGCCGAAGACCCTGGCGGTGTGCACCGAAGCGGCGCCGGAAGGGTTCGATCCGGCCCGCTATACCTCCGGCTACACCTTCGACGCCTCAGCCCATCCGCTGTACAACGCGCTGGCCGCGTTCGCTCCGGGCAGCGCCACGGTGATCCCGGCCCTGGCGGAAAGCTGGGACGTCTCCGCTGACGGCCTCGTCTACACCTTCCGCCTGCGCCAGGGCGTGAAATTCCACAGCACCGACTACTTCAAGCCAAGCCGCGAATTCAACGCCGACGACGTGGTGTTCAGCTTCCAGCGCATGCTCGATCCGCAGCACCCCGCCCACGACCTTTCGCCCAGCGGCTACCCCTACGCCGACGCCATGCAACTGCGCGACATCATCGAGCGCATCGAGAAGATCGACGAGCACCAGGTGCGCTTCGTCCTCAAGCACCCGGAGGCGCCGTTCCTCGCCGACCTGGCCATGCCGTTCGGCTCGATCCTCTCCGCCGAATATGCCGGCCAACTGATCGCCAGGGGCAAGGGCGACGAACTCAACAGCAAGCCGATCGGCACCGGCCCGTTCGTCTTCACCCGCTACCGCAAGGATGCCCAGGTGCGCTACGCGGCCAACCCCGACTACTGGAAGGGTAAGCCGGCCATCGACCACCTGGTGCTGGCGATCACCCTCGATCCCAACGTGCGCGTGCAGCGCCTGCGCCGCAACGAATGCCAGATCGCCCTGACGCCCAAGCCGGAAGACGTCGCCGCGTTGCGCCAGGACCCGCAACTGACGGTGCTGGAAGAAGCGGCGATGATCACCTCCCACGCCGCGATCAACACCCGGCACGAACCGTTCGACGACCCGCGCGTGCGCCGGGCGATCGCCATGGGCTTCAACAAGTCGTCCTACCTGAAGATCGTCTTCGGCGACCAGGCCCGCCCGGCCATCGGCCCCTACCCGCCGATGCTGCTCGGCTACGACGACAGCATCCGCGACTGGCCCTACGACCCCGAACGAGCCAAGGCCCTGCTGAAGGAAGCCGGCGTCGCCCCGGACACACCCCTGAACCTCTACATCAGCACCGGCAGCGGCCCCGGCGGCAACCCGGCGCGAGTGGCGCAACTGATCCAGTCCGACCTGGCCGCCATCGGCATCCGGGTGAACATCCACCAGTTCGAGTGGGGCGAGATGGTCAAGCGTACCAAGGCCGGCGAACACGACATGATGCTCTACAGCTGGATCGGCGATAACGGCGACCCGGACAACTTCCTCACCCACAACCTCGGCTGTGCCTCGGTGGAGTCCGGGGAAAATCGCGCGCGCTGGTGCGACAAGGGCTTCGACGAAGCCATCCGCAAGGCGCGCATGAGCAACGACGAGAGCCAACGGGTAGCGTTGTACAAGGAAGCGCAGCGAATCTTCCACGAGCAGATGCCCTGGTTGCCGCTGGCGCATCCGTTGATGTTCGACGCGCAACGCAAGAACGTCAGCGGCTACCGCATGAGCCCGATGTCGGCGCGGGACTTTTCGCGGGTGAAGCTGGACTGATCGCTGCGCCGCACGCGGGAAGCCCTGGCCCTTGCCTTCCCGCGTGCGGCGTTATCGTTCGGCCGGCTCAGCCGCCGAGGCCGAAGGGATCGTCGATGGACGGACTCGGTTGGGTGAACCAGCGTGGTCCTTCCTCCGTCATGTAGAAGTGATCCTCCAGGCGAATGCCGAACTCGCCGGGCACGCAGATCATCGGTTCGTTGCTGAAGCACATGCCGACATCCAGCGGCGTGCGATCGCCACGCACCAGGTACGGGCCTTCGTGGACGTCCATGCCGATGCCATGCCCGGTGCGGTGCGGCAGGCCAGGCAGGCGGTAGTCCGGCCCCAGGCCGTTGGCCTCCAGCGAACGCCGCGCAGCGGCGTCCACCGCCTCGCAGGGCTGGCCCAGACGCGCGGCCTCGAAGGCCGCCAGTTGGGCGTCGCGCTCCATCCCCCAGAATTCGCGCTGGCGTGCGCTGGGCGTGCCGAACACATAGCTGCGGGTGATATCCGACTGGTAGCCGTGGACCTGGCAGCCGGTATCGATCAGCACCATGTCGCCATCCTTCAGCACCTGCGCATGCTTCACCCCATGGGGGAAGGCACTGGCGGCACCGAACAGGACGATGCAGAAGGTCGAACCGGGCGCGCCCACCTTGCGGTGCGCCTGGTGGATGAACTCGGCGACTTCGGTGGTGCTGATGCCTTCGCGGAGAATGCTCGCCGCGGCCTTCTGCACTTCCAGGGTCATGTCCTTGGCCCGCTGCATCAGCGCCAGCTCCTCGGCCGACTTGCGCATCCGCCCCTGGTCGATCAGCGGCGCGGCGCTGACGAAGTTCCTGCCCGGCGCCAGTTGGCGCAAGCGCTCGAACATGCCGAACGGCAGGCTCGGACACAGTGCGACCGTGCTGCGCTCACCCACGCCGAGCGCCTCCAGGCGATCGAGCAGCAGGCGGTAGGGATCCTGGTGTTCCTCCCAGGTGTGGATGGCGCCGTCGACCACCTGGAAGTCGCGCACCGTCCCTTCCTCGAAGGCCGGCGCAAGGTATTCGAGGGCGCCCTCGGCGGGCAGCAGCGCACCCACCAGACGTTCACTGGGGTGCCATTGCACGCCGCTGAAGTAACGCAGGTTGCTGCCTGCATGCAGGTACGCCGCGGCGATGCCATGCTCGCCCATCCACGCCTGGGCCGCGGCGATTCGCGCACGGTAAGACGCCAGGCCGATCGGCTGCGCGCCGTCCATCATGTTCCGCAGACGCTCCAGCGCCTGCGCAGGGGTACTCCCGCCAACACCCACGGTCATTTGTTGTTCTCCTCGTCTGGACCGGGCTGAAATTTAAGTCGAGCTTAAATTCAGGTCAAAACAAATTTTCAGTCACACTTAAAAAATAGGGGTTCGGGTAGTTCATCTGTCAGACTTTATTGACGCCCCGCGCTGGGTATACTGCGCCTTTCAACAAGAGTCTCCCCAATGACCGTAGACCGCATCGGCGAACGCCTGCGCCGCTATCGCCGCGCCGCCAAGAAGACCCTGCACCAAGTCGCCAGCGAATCCGGTCTCACCGCGAGCTTCCTCTCCCAGGCGGAGCGCAACCTCACCGGTGTATCGATCTCTTCCCTGGCCAACATCGCCAAGTCGCTGAATATCCCGCTCAATGCCCTGTTCGACCAACCGGCACAACCCCAGCCCGACTCCCACGAAGGCGAGCGGGTACGCTACACCATCGAGGGCCAGCCGCTGGCCTACGAACGCCTTTCCAGCTCCTTCCCCGGCAACCTGATCAATGCGGTCAAGATGAACATGCCGGTGGGCTACCAGTCGGAGCTGATCTCCCATGAGGGCGCAGAGTTCTCCTACGTCCTGTCCGGGCAGATCGTCTACACCATCGAG
>OBCD01000213.1_pt1 | contig 19742 bp, 15 predicted proteins | sample 1480921 | NCBI WGS metagenome assembly OBCD01 (sample SAMN05301501, study PRJEB22388) | human skin metagenome | isolation source: Infant 2 DOL 22 skin | host: Homo sapiens | place: USA: Pittsburgh, Magee-Womens Hospital of UPMC | collected 2013/2014 | reverse complement strand
GAACACGACAGTACCGAGTCCCCAGAACACCGGTACCAAAAACTCGCATCTGACACCGCCCTGGAAACCATCGAAATATTCTGCTACCAAATCTGTATAGTTCAAGAGTTTCTGCGACTTCCCATACCCCTGAGAAGCAAATGCCTGCTTCATCTTTAAGTGATCTGCAGTCGCTTCGCTGTAGGGTGACTCGTTATTCCTCCCGCCCGAATTTTCGTAACCGTTAACAACAGCATTGACTGCACGTACAGTCCTGATCCATGGATCTGCGTCCTCATTCAAATACATCACCAATGCTGAGTTCTCTAAAGCCGACCTTGCAAGAATTGATGGCGTAAGCGGGTATCGAACATCAGATTTCAGGAGCAGACCAAGAGAATGCAGGATTCCACCTGCGGTTTGCAGCGAAGCCGCAGACAGGTCATCAGCTAGACGGGATATTCCCCATTTCTGGGCGCCACGAATCTTCGACTCAAATTCAATATCGAGAGAATCTGCCTCTTCTGTTGTAAGGAGCCTAGGAGAGCAAGCAATCTCGTTAACGATATGGGCGACGGCCTCGCAGTGGGCTCCAAGGCCCTTCAATGGAAAATATTGCTCGTACTCGGCGAATGAATTTTTCCTTGGCTTACCTCGCCTAAATACGTGCTCGAACACTCTTCTCATGTATCTGTTTTAACAATGGGTAGAGCACATTGACCAAAAAGAAAAAGTCAGGGACTCAGCCTGCCTACAGGCCAACCCGTAGCCTGAGGAAACTCCGCTAATGCACCCCTATTGATAAAACGCAGATATTTATCAATAGGGGTGCGGGAGAGAACGCCCAATTTATAAAATCGGCGCTTTTTAACACTTAGGGTTTCTCCGTTCAATACTTAACTTCACAAACCCGCAGAGGCAATCTCCCTCCCGAGAAGAGTGGTAGTGCCGACCAAATGGAAAACAACGCGACCAACGGACTGGTGCTTGGTCACACGAGCCGGTCTGCACCATCGCATCGGAGGTCGTTCTCATAGTTCTGCTTACCTTCGGCGGGATCGACGTACGCCACATACCACTCCTGGCCGGGCCGGTGAGCGGCCTGCTGGATAATATGCGTCACGGCAGCGTGCCCATTACCCTAGCCACGCTGGTGATCAACGGCGTGGGCGAGGAGCTATTCTTCCGCGACGTTGCCCGCCGCCAGCTTGCCGACGCCCTCTCCCCACCCCCGCCATCCTGGCCCAACTAGCCCTCTACATCGCCGTCACCGCCGCAATGGGCATTCCCCTGCTGCTCGTTGCCTCCGTCCTTATCGGCGGCATCGCCGCACTAGAAGCCCGCCGCGCCGACAGCCTCATCTCCGCCACCACGCTCCACCTACTATGGAGCACCGGAATGGCGTTTTTGTTGCCGGTGGTTATCGGGGAGGCGTAAGTTCACTGCCCAGTTTTAGACGGCGCTAATTAACTCCACATTCTCGTAATACGCAGAATGCGATTTCACTGCCTCGCTCACGTCATGATTGACCGCGAAGCTAGCGTCCAAGCCCTCGAAGCCGATGGCCTTCCTGCCGCCCATCGCTGCAGGATACAGTCGACCAAGAACCACGTCACTGTGGGAGTGGTAATTGTGGACGACGCCAGATAGGAATTCACCAGCAGAATCCCACTTCGCATCTTGACCAATGGCCGCGCCCAAAAGGTGCACGGCTTCGACCCGGACCTCGTTTTCAGTTCCGGCAGCGCCCGCTAGCGCAGTAGCGAGGTTGAGCATGACGCGGCCGCCCAAGCTATGTCCAACGAGTACCACGGACTCTAGGTGGGAGCGCTGAATAATTGCGGCGAGTGCGAGGGCAGTCTTATTTGCACGGTTAACTGCAACCGTCCATGGATTCTTGACCAGGTCCACGACACCTAGCGCCAAGCCGGCAGGCGTTGCCTTCTTAGCCAACTTCTTACCAGCATGTTTGACCATCCCCTTCAACACGGCGCCGCCGGCGAAACCAGCACCTGGAGCTAGGAAACCGGCAAGCTCCAGCATTTCCTTGCTGCCCCACGTCACGAGATAAATCGGAGAATCAGGGTAGGCGGCTTCGACCGCCTTAACTTCTGTACGCCAATCGAGCTTCTTCTCAGTGGTAAAACCACGTGCGATCAAGACGGGCGTACCGCTCCCCTTGCGGACGCACTGAATATCAAAGGAGTCATCCTCGCCAATATAGGAGTTAAGCGCTTTTACTCCGTATGCGGAGCCGAGCAGTCCACCAGCAGCGGCAACGACCATGCTGCCGCCAGCCATACCTAAACCGCCAGAAGCCAAGGAGCCGAAGCCGAGCGCTGCTAGGCCAGCATTGTGGGCAGCAGCGCCAGATAAGCCAAGAATCGTGGTTCCATAAGCGCTGCCTACCATCGGTGCGGCAACCCATCCACCGGCAACTCCGAGGACTAGAGCGCCGGCACCAACAGCAGCAAACTTGGCTGCGCGACCAACATTGGCTGCCTTGAATTCACGGAGCTCACACCACTGGGTGAGGTCAGCAATGCGATGGTCGAGGCGCTCAAAGTCTGAAACCTGGTGAAGGTGTTCTGCACATACGGTCGGCAAAGCCACCAAACCGAGGCCGGCGGCGGCGAAGTTATCACACTGGGGCACGGTGCAGTGGGACGTCGCCGAGCCGCAGTTCTCGCACACGTACAGAGATTTAGCCTTGGATTTCCTGTGGATGGACTTGGTCAAGCAGCGGGAGCACCAGCCTTCCTCGGTGTCGCTGCTGAGCGTGTCCATGAGCTCAGCCAAGGTGGTAGCCAACTTTGCAGAAGCAATGGCTTGCTCCCTAAGCTCTTGGACCTCTCCCTCGTGGCGCTTGACTGCGCGCTTTACTGCTTTTGCCGCAAAGTCCCTCTGATCAGCCGGGCTAATAAATTCGTTGTTGAAATTGAAGTCTTCCTGGACCGCAGCCACGGCTGCCGGAAGTTGGGCCTCCAAGTCATCCGACTCTTTCTGCCCTACCGCTGCAAGCCACAGCGCATCAACAATCGCCGGCGAGCCAGTCAGCTCTACGTCACCCTCTACCTCAGGCGACTCACGCCGCGCAACACGTACAAACCGGCCAAGATTGGAACGCAGCTCGCAAGAAAAAGAGCCATCATCCCCAGGGGTAAACGAAATTGCGGCAGACTCAATGGAGTTCTTCTTGGCCATGGCGCGCAGCCTTTCGGATAAGGAATGAGGAATATATAAACCTTATACCAGCAGTAGACAGTCAGCCTCTTACCTTTAAAACTAGCCAGACTCACTCCTGAGAAATTAGAACACCTTCTTAGATACTCAACTTTGTGAATCGATTTGAACGCGCACTTTTTGAAGCACGGTATCCATGAAGGATTTGGTAGCCTCATTTTCGAATGCGCGTTTGTTAATGGCCTTCCTAACCCAGTCCGTTCCGTGTCCCGAAACCTCCGGTTCTAGGTCCTCAAGCTGACCTCCGGGCACAAGACAGAGAGGGGTTCCCGTCAGCTTTTCGTTCAGCTGCTCGACCTTTGTTAAAAGCGGAGGATTGAGACCCAGCTTATTAAGTTTGTTGTTCAGCAACTTCTTCCTCCGGCCTTCATACTTGTCTTCTGGCAGGTCTTTTAATTCCGACCCCTTTTCCGCAAGGATGAGATCTTCAATCTCATTTCGAAGCGAAATAAGATCATTCTTGTTACGGGCACCGGTCTCTTTTAGCACTTTGCTAAACGGCCCTCCACTGTGTAGTCGGTTTTCCGACACAATAAAATCGGTATCTGCGACAATTACCGTCGGCACCGTCATCGAGCGCAAAAGTTCGAACGTTGACGGAACATTATTCTTACCCCCAACACCGACAAAGCAAATGGAGGAAGGCTGAAAACTCGACCTCAATTCTTCTGCGAGCGACTCCAGGGCTTCGCTAAAGAAATATGCATCTTTTTCATTTTCAACGATAATCACTGCATCTGAGAAGAGCCCATCTAGAAGATGAGTATGCCGAATTCTACTTTTATCTCTAATGTCCTCGTTAAAGGTCGGCGGGATCAGAGAAAAACTGTATTTCGACTTACCCTTATCATCAACGGTTCTCTGTAGACGAATAATAGATAGAGTCTCCTTTTCGCCACCAGCTAATCCGCTAAGTAGATTTTTGTCGTGAGTAGCGCAGAATATTTGTCGCCCTTCCTGCTCCGCTACCTTACGAAGTATCTGACCGAGCCGATGAGCCTGAGGAGGATGAAGAAACGCTTCAGGCTCATCCAGTAGCACAATGGGTCTGTCATCAGCAAAAAGAGCTAGCAAAATTCCGAGCACACTCTGCATACCGAGGCCTTGTTGCCAGGCTTTTGGATGCCCGTCCATTTCAGCCCGATGATGGGATGAATAACTCTCACCAATCCTAGGCATCTTTTCACTTGCTGGAGCAATCTTGTAGCCTATGGTCCCCTCACCGATATCATATACTGACAGGGGCTCGCCGAACACTTCATTAAAATACTCGGTAACTTTTTTAAGCGCTGCGTCGTCCTGCCATACTCGCTTGGCGAGACTATCTTCCTTTAAATCTTTTAGATACGATTCTTGGACGCGGTTGAGTGGGCTGTCTCGACGAACGAAATAACCTACAAGGCATCCCAAGCTGGAGGCGCCGGAAAAGATGGTTTGGACCTCATCGAGGCCCAAAAACCGATTGAGACCTGTTAGGTGCGAGGCAAAATGCTCTGGAACGTTCGCTTCGTACCGCCCCGATCGACTAATTGTCAGATTCTCGCTTGCCCACGAAGCACAACTCTCTTCCGACGAGTGTCCACGTCCCTGCCACTGAAGATCCGCTCTCGTGATCAACCCTTCATTCTGTTTCGAAAATGCAGAATCCACCCCCGCAAGCTGAGCTTCTAGCTGATCAAGAAAATGCGATTTTCCTGAATTGTTGGGGCCGACAAGAGCCGTAACGGTACCAGCTTTGAGGCAGATGTTTACTTCACCGATTTGAATCTTAGTAATAGTAGGCTTGACTACGCCGTGATCAGCATTATTCCTCATACCTTGAAATTAGAACAAAACATCTATAAGAGCAACGACTTCACCTCATTTTCCCCGCGGCCTTACCTCCATGAAAGGCTAATATTTCCTCCGACATTCCATCGGGTTTGCGCATAGTGGTTTCCCGCCCCAATTCATACTGGTAGTTCTCCACTAGGATTTTTAGGTCCGCGGACAGGTCCGCAGCCGTACCTTGATCGTAGGCGGACGGACTCGACGCTGGCGGAAATATAGCCCGCAGGAATAGCAAATCGTGACAGATGCCACTATAGACCACGACGTGGACTGGGCAGTCGTTCTGAGATGAGGAGAGCGATGGAGTCGGCAAGCCCCAGACTCTTCCACCATAACCGCGACCTTCTTCACCCGAGCATCGTCGGTAGCCGAAATATCAAATGCCTCAGAAGGACCTAAACCCGAGGACGGTTCTGCCACGTTTACCCACCTCACCACCGGAGAACAGTGCGCCCGCCGGCAGCTCTTAACCACACGCAGGCTACGCATTGAGTAAGAGTGGATTTCGTTTGCACATGCAGCTATCAGGATGGCCTGCGGACGAGCTCAGCTTTATCCCATCTCGCGAAGAAAGCTCCTCCCCCAAGAACCTCATGAACCTGAATCACGTTGACTAAATTTTGATTCACGCGTTTAATGGAGCTAACAAGGAGCGTAACCGTGAACATACCTACTGACTTTGGCGAGCGCGTCCGTACGCAGCGCCAATTGCGCGAGCTTAACCAACGAGAGCTTGCCGCCATGACCGATGGCATTCTGTCCCAGCCGACTCTTGCCCGCCTGGAGAAGGGCACAGCCACGCCAACTCTCCACCACATCATGGCCCTCGCGTGGGCTTTGGGCATCGATGCCGCTGAGCTTGTGGACGCCACCCCGCTCTCCCAGCGCGTACGCGTTGCAGCTCGCGGCGACGGTGTCGGAGTGGAAACAGCGGCGAAGGAGCTATTGCCATTTCTGCAACTGCGTGTGAACTTGGACGGTCTCAATGCCTAAGCCGAAAAGCCCATCACAACAAGGTAGTGACCTAGCAACCCGTTTTCGAGAAGATCACATGCTGGGTACCGAACCGATCGATGACATCAATGTTCTGATGAAACTGGTCGACGCAGACTTTATTGTCCTCGAGTTACCGAGCGGCTTGGATGCCTTGACTCTTAGGGACGCCGCCTCCGGTGCTTTAACAGTGGGGATTGGAACGAGCAGTAATCCCTATCGCCAACGGTTCACCGTGGCGCATGAAATTGGCCATATCATGGCCGGTGACATCACAGAAGACGGAGCTTCCCTTCTCTGCGATCCAACTCATCCTTCCGAAACGCGCGCGAACACTTTCGCACGGTGTGTGCTATGCCCTGTGGAGGCACTCCGCACTCTGTCCCGGACTTCGCCCCAGGAGGAGCTCTTATCGGACGTCGTTCAGAGCTTCCAGGTCTCCCCCACTGTGGCAGCAATCCAACTCTGCGTTGCCGGACTCATTTCGGAGCAGGCTAAAGAAGAACTCAAAGGCTACTCCACCAAGCGACTTGCCTCTCAATTTGGCTGGAAAGCCAACTACGATCACGCTGCCAGGATTTCCAAGTTGCCTCGTGCCTCTGAAAGGCTCGTTGCTGATGCTTACAAGGCCTACGACCAGGGACTCGTTGCTCTTCCTTCGGTTGCCTTCGCTGAACAAGTCAACATCGAGGAAGTTCTCGATTCAACGGGTGATGCGCAGCGCTCATCCAACAACGAACACACAGGTAGTAATGATATCGAAGCTGACCTAGCAGACTTCTTCTCTGACGAATAGGTGCGGCATGACTAGAAAATTCATTTTCGCCGATACCAGCGTGCTCCTCAATTTCATCTGCGCCGGCGAACAGGATCTCCTTCTCAAGTTCGTGGGCGATGAACAGCTTCACGTACCGCAAGCTGTTAAGTACGAAGTAGAAAGAAAGCTAAAAATTCCGAGGTTCCAAAGGGGCCTTAAAACCTGGAATTCCCTGGTTACACACGGTCACGTAAAGGTCCTCGCGGATGATTATGACCGTCTATGGAAGCACATCTATCTTTTCTCTGGGCGGGGTTACACCATCCAAGGCGGAATGGCGAAAAACCTTGGCGAGTACACCGCTATCGCACATTGTCTTGCACTCCGTGAGGACGATCCCAGTGTAATGACTGCAATCATCATCGACGACGAAGAAGCGAAGCAGCTCATTAACAAACGACAAGCAGCAACAGTCTTCACTACCGAAGCAGTACTCCTCCGCTGTGTACAGCTTCATCTTCTCACGAATCGCGGCGAGTCACGACGGATGTGGGAGAAACTCTCGAAGTTCGACAACCTCCTCCCCTTCGAACAAACTAAGCTCAACGACCGCACTTACTATCGCCGCTTTAACTAGTCCAAGTCTCATGCTTTGGCAGCGCTGGGTTCCCGGACATCTCAAACTATCTTTAGATGCTTTGCTACAAGGCTCAAGGAACTACAGCCTGCTGGTCGAGATTTTTCAACGGACTTTGAACGCTGGGAAGATTGCTAAGCCTATTCTTCCTTTTCCCTTTTCTGGCTTGTCTGTGCTCGCATCTTCTAGCACGTTTTGCTTTGCGGATGTCGACAACCCAAGGTGGAACAAAAGGCCACGGAAGCAGAACACCGATCGCGCCCGTAAATCCAATGCCTCCGATGACGAAAGCTGCTATGAGTGGAACCTTCAGCACGGTTTCCACAAACTCAGGAAGGTTCACTCTTGCGGCCAATCCTGTGGCACCGGCGGCGCCCATAATTAGCGTGCAGTAGGGATAAATGAACAGAACGCCATCACTTTCTGCGCCCATCACATCAGATGAGTCGTACCACTCTTCCGATTTGGGAACTCTCCGCACGCACCGGATGTAGTAGGCCCAGTAGAGCACCATGACAAGCACTGCTCCGACGCAGACGAGCAGCCCGGTAATATCCCCGTCCATAGAATATGACCTCCTGTAGCTGCTGGTTGCGCTATGCAATGAGACGCTACCAGCGTCTGCTGGGGTGAGACATAGAACGAAAACGAAATATGGATGCGGGCAAGCACCCGGACCTAGAACCAATTTATGTGATCAGACATTTGTGATACATGTTGTTTTGCGACCTTGAGACTCCTCTTTAAGTGTGTCTGACTTCCTCAGCATCCGCGCTACGCAGACGCCCCGCCTTCGATCTACTCACCATCAAGTCCTCTGCCACAGGCTAGGGACCTGACCTCTTTTGGTGGACAGCTAATATCCATCCCAGTCGGACTGGGAAGAAAGTTAATTTACCACCATGTCTAGGTATTCCGAACAGTTCGAACGTGATGCTATGGACGCTACGAAATCAACGAAACCTCACTTCACGCGGCCTCACCTGAGCACCGGACCTAGTCGCTTCTAGAGGCTGCAGAGGCGTTTCCTAAAATCAAGAGTTCGGCAGCTACCAGCGGATCTTTGAGGTCTAGCTCGAGGATCTCTGCGATTTCTTCCATGCGGCGCCGCACAGTATGGCGGTGGGTTTCCAGTTCTTCGGCAGTATGAGAAATATTGCCGCCATTGCGCAGGAAAGCCTCTAGAGTGCAGGCGAAATCGGTACGGCTGCCGGCATCAATTTCCTGCAACCTTCCCCAAGTCTCTTTTACGCGGTAGTCAATAGCACTGCGTACTTGAACATCACCAAGCCAATTCAGAGATTTGGCTTCGGGGCCGACCAGCGTTCCCGCCTGAAGCCTAAAGACTACGCGTTGTAGTTCTTCCACCACAGTTTCGTTCAGATCAGACCACAAGAGTGGAACTCCCACGGCGATGCGCTGGGTGGTGCGCATTCCTAGAAATAGCTCTCGGATATTTTCCACACTGCGGGTACCCCGGAAGATGAGGAAGGATGTGGTGGCGTCGATAGGCAGGGCAAAAAGCATGCGCCCGTAGCTGGCGAGTCGCTGATCTAAATTGCGCATAAACCGGTGGTGCCCCTGGGGCGATTTTGATTTCACCAATACTGGCCGCACCCGTCCATCCGCATCGCCTACGTGGTGAAAGATCCGCTGCATTGAGTCTTGGTCTTTCGAAAGCCCAATTTGGATAGCGATAGCAAGGGAATTGAGCTCCTGCTGCATCGTGCGCAATTCCCGCGGGCGGGTGATGATGAGCTCTGCCAAGCCAGCAGCATGTTTGAGCGCGGTGCGATCATGCGAGCTGAAAAGATGTGGAGCAGCCGCAATCAAGCCATAGATGCGGCCTCCTTGGGGCTGCAGCCGCTGGGCAATGACATTGAATGAGCCATACTGGGCGGCGATCCCAAATTTTCTTTTACTCGTTTCTTCCACAATGGGGCGAAAATCCAACTCCTCCGCCCCTGGTATCCGAGCTTGGGCAGCGATTCGCCCATCCAGATCGACGAGGCACATATGGGCCTGCAGAGCTTGCGCTGTGCGCGAGATTAGTTCTGGCAATCCCTGGGCAGCGGCCTCATTGAGTAACTGTTGCCGTTCTAAAAGCTCCGCATGGGCTAGGTCGCGCTGACGTATCACTTCACGGTGTAGCGCTGCCTGCAAAGAGATAAAGGGGGTCTCCAGCGGGACAATGAATAAGGATATCTCTGCTTCCTTGGCGGCGTCGATCATAGCTGAAGGAACCTCATCAAAAGCAATGCCCAAGCCGAACCCAATGCCTGCTACGCCGGCTTCGGCAAGCTTGCGTACATAAAGAGGAAGCTCTTGTGGCGTGTGCGCGAAGGCAATCCCCGTAAGTAAGACCACGGAACCTGCGCCGATAAATTCGCGCGGGTCAACGAGCTCACAAGGGTGAATAGCAGAGAATTTCCGCCCAGAATCGTGAACCTTTTCCAGGTTTAGTCCTTTTTGGGCCAATAGCCACGACAAGGACAGATCAATGTCTGGCCTAGTGAGATCAGCCGCACCAGGCACATCTGAATCGGTGCCTACTACGTTGAGTGAAACCATAGCCCGCCCCTCCACATCCATACTGTCTAAGTTTTTCTCCTCAATTCACCACACTGTCTATATCGCATATTACATCGTTCGGTACACAATGATTCACATCACATTCTCAATAAGTACCGAAAGAGTGACATGCAAGATTTCAACCACCGGCTTCCGCAGCAGCGGAACGTGCGTACCGCTATCCCCGGGCCGCGTAGCCAAGAATTGGAGCAGCAGCGAGAGGCTGAACTCGCCCGCGGACTAGTGCCGGGCCTGCCGGCTTATATCGTCGATGGCGATGGCGGCGTTTTAATCGATGTCGATGGAAATAGCTTTGTAGATTTCGCCTCCGGTATCGCCGTGACCACGGTAGGCGCCTCCAATGAACGAGTAGCCACCGCTGTCTCCGAGGCCGCATCGCACCTGCTTCATACGTGCTTTTTAAATGCGCCATATGAAGGGTTTGTTGCCGTCGCCCGCAAGCTCAATGAGCTCACCCCCGGGGAGCATAAGAAGAAGAGTGCACTCTTTTCCACGGGTGCCGAAGCGATAGAAAACGCGGTAAAGATTGCCCGCAACTACACCGGTAAAAACCGCGTGGTCGTCTTTGATTCCGCCTTCCACGGTCGCACCAATCTGACGATGACCATGACCGCGAAGAATAAACCCTATAAGGCAGGATTCGGCACTCTCGCTGCAGATATTTACCGTGTGCCCGGCTCGTACCCCCTGCGCGATGGCCTAGATGGCCAACAAGCAATCGAACGCACCATACGCGTCATCGAGCAAACAGTAGGAACCGAAGAACTCGCCGCAGTAGTCATCGAGCCCATTCAAGGCGAAGGTGGCTTTGTCGAACCCGCGGAAGGATTCCTTCCCGGGCTACAGAAGTGGTGCAAGGAGAACGGCGTCGTCTTTGTTGCCGATGAAATTCAAGCTGGAATGTGCCGCACCGGTTCCTGGTTTGCCTGCGATAAAGAAGGGGTTGTACCAGATCTGATTACAACCGCCAAGGGTGTTGGCGGCGGCATGCCGCTTTCGGCTGTAACTGGACGAGCAGAGATCATGGACTCACCCGGCCCAGGTTCTTTGGGCGGCACCTATGCCGGCAATCCGGTGGCTTGCGCGGCCTCCCTTGCTGCCATCGAAGAGATGGAAGAAAACAGCCTCGGTGCCCGCGCGCTTGAGATTGAGACCATCCTCCGCAAGGAGCTAGAACCACTGCTGGAGCTGCCAAATGTGGCAGAGGTTCGCGGACGTGGAGCAATGATTGCCATTGAATTCGCAGACGAAAAGGGCCGTCCGGATGCTGAGCTTACCGCCCAGGTAGCCGCCGCCTGCAAGGCCCAAGGGGTACTCGTCCTTACCTGCGGGCTCGACGGCAACGTCATCCGCTTGCTTCCGCCCCTAGTCATCAACGAGGAAACTCTGCGTGATGGATTGCAGGTCCTCGCCGCAGAAATCCGCAAGAACCAATCCCCCGCTCACCTCTAACCCCTAGATACCGGCTAAAGCAGCCACTGTCACTACCAAAGAAGGAGTACACCTCATGTCTAACCCACACATTTACGATTGCATCATCCTCGGCACCGGCTACGGCGGCATTGGTATGGGAGCCCAGCTGACCAAGGATGGCACCGAAAACTACCTCATCCTGGAAGCTGCCGATGAAGTAGGTGGAGTATGGCGCGATAATACCTACCCGGGTGCCGCCTGCGATACCCAAGCACTTATCTACTGCTACTCCTACTTCCTCAACCTCGGTGTCTCGCGCATGTTTGCCGGCCAAGACGAAATGTTGGACTACCTCAAGGCCATGGCAAAAGAGTTCAACCTCTACGAGCACATCAAGTTCAACCATCGCATCACCCGCTCCGAGTGGCTGGAGGATATGAAGGCGTGGGAGGTGGAAACCGCTACCGGTGAAACCTTCTACGGGCGTGTCTTTGTGGGAGCTTGGGGCCAGCTTTCCAAGCCGAAGATTCCTAATTTCCCAGGTCGAGAGCGCTTCAAGGGAGTACAGTTCCATTCCGCTGAATGGGATCATTCCACTGATTTGAGCAATAAGAAAGTAGCGACCATTGGCAACGCCGCCTCTGCCGTCCAGCTCGTGCCCGAGGTAGCTAAGGTGGCCGGTCACCTCGCCGTATTCCAGCGCTCAGCCAATTACATTCTGCCGCGCAACCAGATCATCTTTAGTGAGGAAGAACTGCAGGAATTCCAAGAGAACCCGGATTCCTACCGCGCTATCCGCAAAGAAATTCACGATACCCGCGAGGCAGGATTCGAACGCACCCGCACAGGCACAGACTCTGCTGCGGAGGGCGTCGAGCAGGCGATGGAACACCTGCGCTCCCAAGTCAATGATCCCGCACTGGTAGAAAAGCTAACGCCTACCTTCGCCTTTGGCTGCAAGCGCATCCTGCGTTCGGATGACTTCTACCCCACCTTCAACCGGGAGAATGTCTCCCTAATCACCGAGGGCATTGCGGAGATTACTGAAAACGGCATCCGCACTGCCGACGGCGTGGAGCACGAGTTTGATGTCATCATCTATGCCACCGGTTTCTACTCCCAAGAATTCCAGGGCGATCTCAAAGTCATTGGCCGTGGTGGTCTAGACCTGCGCGAGCGCTGGGGTAACTCGCCTGAGGCCTACCTGGGTATGTCTGTCGACGGCTTCCCCAACTTCTTTATGCTCTACGGTCCCAATACCAACCTGAACCATCACTCCGTAGTGGCGATGCTGGAAGAACAGGATAAATACATCAGCCAGGCGGTAGATTTCCTGCGCGATAATCCCGACAAGGTGTTGGACGTGGACCCGCAGGTACTGCGCGAGTTTAATGACCGCATCCAAGCTGAACTGCAAGATTCCGCCTTCTCCGCAGATTGTTCGTCTTGGTACAAGAACGAAGACGGCAAGGTCATCAATAACTGGTCCGGCAACGTGGCCGAGTACCAGGAACTCACCCGCGAGTTGCACGTAGATGACTATCGCGTGGCGTAATTCCCCATCTGCCTTCGTTCTTTTATGAGCCGAATCGTTTCCAGAAAGGAACGCTTTATGTACACACAATCCGATGAATACTCCGGCCGCCCTGTGGCCGAGGATGCGTGGAAAGCGCTCGCTCCTTTCCGTGATGCTGGAGCACAGTCTTTCCATCACTTCCCCATTCCGGAAGTCCGCGAAAGCTATATCAACTCCACCGGTGCCAATCCCCTGCACGAAACCACCCCGCCGGAGAGCACTGACTATCCCGTGCACGATTTCCAAGTACGCGTCTATGAACCGCGAGAAGCTGCAGCACGCGAGGATGCAACCCCAGCCATCCTCTTTATGCACGGCGGCGGGTGGCTGATGGGCAACCTGGAAACCCACGATTCAGTAGCGCGCAGATTAGCAGTGCTTACCGGTTTCCCTGTCATTGCGGTGGATTATCGCCTCGCACCCGAGCACCCGTACCCCGCCGCCATCGATGATTGCCGCGCCGCGTACCGCTGGGTATCAGATTCTTCAGCAGAACATGGTCTCAACGTCGATTCCATTGCGGTCGTGGGCGATTCTGCTGGTGGCCAATTGGCGGCCGTGATGGCCAATGAGTTTAGCGGCGTGGAAGGCGTTGCCCCGCTAAGCAGCCAAGTGTTGCTCTACCCTATTACGGATTGTTCCCAACAGCGCACCGAAAACGGTGCCTCCTACCAGCGCCTAGAAGCCGGCTTTCCTTTAGTGGCCGATACCATGCGGTGGTTTATCAATACTTTCATCACCGAGGAATCCCAGCGCACTGCGAAAGATCTATCACCGCTGCTGCACGAGCTTCCAGAAAACCTGCCCCCAGCACTGGTCATCACGGTAGATAACGATCCATTGGCGGATGAAGGCGGGGAATACGCGCTCAAGCTCGCCCGAGCGGGCGTGGATGTTACTTATAAGCACCTGGTGGGCTATCACCACGGGCTTTTTACCTCCGCAGGCATTATCCAGCGCGGCGAGCAAGAGCTTGCCGACGTCGCTTCTTTCCTCCGCCGCACCGCCCGCGGCTCATCCCCAAGCTAAGCCGCTTCTTCTTCGCCCCTATCACTTTCCTAGTAAGGAATCACTGACATGTTTAAACGTTCATTTGGCATCGCGATGGCCTTCATCGGCGTGCTTGCCGGTGCCTCCTTTGCCTCTGGCCGCGAGGCGCTGCAGTACTTCGTGGCCTTTGGCAATTGGGGCATAGTCGGTGCGGTTTGTACCGCGATTGCCATGATGGTCTCTGGCATCACCATCTTGCAGATGGGTTCTTATCACCGCGCTAAAGAACACACTTCAGTCTTTGAAGCAGTCTCCACGCCTATTGTGTCCAAACTGCTAGATTTCGGCACGCTTACCTGCCTGTTCTGCATTGGCTTTGCCATGTTTGCTGGTGCGGGTACCAACCTAAACCAGCAGTGGGGCTGGCCAGTATGGATCGGTGCGATCATCATGTTGATTTTGACCTTGCTCACCGGTCTTTTGGACGTTGATAAAGTCACCATAGCCATCGGCGCTATTACCCCACTGATTATCGCTTTATTGACCATCGGTACTTTGTACACGGTCTTTACCGCCTCCCCAGACTGGAGCCACCTCAACGAGCAGGCACAACAGATTCCCACCACTTTGCCCAATTGGTGGATCTCGGCGCTAAATAACATGGGCCTGAACGTCATTGTGGCGGTATCCATGACCATCGTCATCGGCGGCAATTTCCTTGATTCCAAAGAAGTAGGCTACGGCGGCATCATGGGCGGGCTATGCTTCCTCTTCCTCTTAGCCGTACTCGTTGGTGGCTTGTATATCTCCATCGGTCCAGTCACCGAGGCCGAAATGCCCACCCTAGAGATGATCACGCAAATTCACCCGTGGCTGGGTATCCCGATGGCCGTAGCCATCTACGGCATGATTTACAACACCTCGATCGGCATGTTCTATGCCTTTGCAAAGCGCTTGACCCGCAGCAAACCTCAGAACTTCTACAAGGTCTATTGCATTTCGGTGCTTATCGGCTTCGTCCTGTCCTTCATCGGCTTTGGCAACCTCATCGGTTGGGTCTATCCCATCTTGGGCTATATGGGCATCGCCATGATGTGCATCATCGGCTACGCCTGGGTCAAAAACCGCAAGGAACTAGAAAGCGAAAGCGAGCTGCGCCGCCGCGCAAGAGAGCTTCTACAAAAGCGCTTCGAAGGCGAAGAACCCCTATCCGAGGCAGAAATGCGCGAATTGGTTTCCATCGCCCGAAACTCATCGATCCCAGAGTCCGAGTTCATCGCGGAAATCATGACCGAGGTAGATGCCGAGGATCCGCACTTACAAATCCATGACGGTAAATTGCACTCGCTCATTACCGGCAAACCCCGCCCGAAAAAGCGGCGAATAACCGTCGGTGACCACACACCACCTCGTCCCCCGCACGAGTCGCACCAAGAAACTACAACCCCAAAGCTAGAAAAGGAGCTGTAATCCATCATGACTGAATCCCTGCAGATTAAAGGCGCCGTTCTCGAACGCTCTGATGCCCCACGCCCCTATGCGGCTTCGCGGCCGCTGACAATCAGCGATCTCGAGCTGACCGCCCCTGGCGAGGGCGAAATCCTCGTGAAAATCACCGCCGCCGGCTTGTGCCATTCCGATCTATCGGTGGTCAACAACAACCGTCCGCGCCCACTGCCTATGCTGCTAGGCCACGAATCCGCTGGCGTGGTTGAGGCAGTTGGGCCCAATGTCACCACCGTCAGTGAAGGCGACCACGTGGTCATGACTTTCCTGCCACGCTGCGGCGAGTGTGCGGGGTGCAAAACCAATGGCAAGATGCCTTGTGAGGTAGGCTCCAAATCCAATGGCGAGGGCACGCTCATCCGCGGTACCCGCCACCTCACCCGCAATGGCGAGGTAGTCCAACACCACCTGGGCGTTTCCGGGTTTGCCACCCACGCGGTGGTATCCGAACTTTCCGTAGTACCCATTGGCAAGGATGTCCCGGCCGATATTGCTGCCATCTTTGGTTGCGCCATCCTCACCGGCGGCGGGGCGGTACTCAACGAGGTTCAGCCCGGTCCGGAGGACACCATTGCCGTCGTAGGCCTTGGCGGCGTAGGCATGTCCGCTGTGATTACCGCTGCAGCACTGGGCGTCAAGGAAATCGTGGGCATCGATATGCAGCCGGATAAGCTAGAAAAAGCCCTCGAACTAGGTGCTACCTCTGCCATGTCCGCGGAGGAAGCAGAAGCCTCCGAGAAACGATTTAGTGCCGTGATTGAAGCAGCCGGCCACCCCAAGGCCTTGGAGACGGCCTATAAGATCACCGCTCCTGGTGGCCTCACCGTTACTGTTGGCCTGCCGGCCCCACATTCCGTTAGCGAAATTGACCCTCTCGTCATGACCAGTGAGGCACGCCGCCTGCACGGTTGCTACCTCGGTTCTTCGGTGCCAGCTACCGATATTCCCAAATACGAACAGCTCTGGCGCGAAGGAAAGCTCAACGCCGAGGGCCTCATTTCTTCCCATATCAAGCTCGAAGATATCAACACGGCAATGGATAACCTCAGCGATGGGCTAGCACTACGGCAAATCATTGAATTTGACTAGACCCTTGGTTCCTCACTCCTCCCGCGCCCCGCGCCAGTTCATTCCCGGCGCGGGGCGCATCTCTACCTAGCCATGTAGCTGCCCATGCTTGTGGACTCTACTCGCCCGCTACAGAAAGAAGCGTCCCATGTCTGAAGAAAAGAAGACTTCTCAAGGCTACGCCTCACCCACATCTCAATCCACCAATGGAATCGGCACTCCTTCTCCGCACTGGAAAGCGGGACCATTTGAGGTCCGCCTACCATTTATTCATTACCGCTTGGAATTGCCGGACTTTGGCCAAGGCCTTTTCATGTGCGTAGTCGATCTCGGTGCCATCCCACTGATGACAGAGGCGCTAGGCATACCCTATCAAGTGGCTCTGGCAGTGGTAATACTTAATGGTCTGCTCTACCTGACTCACCATCTACTTGGCGATCCTGTCGTACCCGGTTGGATCACACCTGCTATTCCGCTGCTGACACTCTATGTGCAATCTTTCCCAGAAGGCACAGAGCGCATTTGGGCACTAATCAGTTTCCAGCTCTTGCTCGGAGTATTTTCTTTAACGCTAGGAATTACCGGCTGGGCCGCAAAGGTAGTGCGCTTAATCCCCTCGGGTATGCGCTCGGGCATCGTACTTGGTGCAGGCATTGCGGCCATCATTTCCGTATTCGAGGAAGGCGGGCGCTTCCATACCTTCCCCGTATCCATTACCGTCGCGGTGGCAGTGGCCTTCTTTTTGATGTATTCGCGCGCTTTTGCCCAGCTGCGCCATAAAGCTGCTGGCTGGCGGTTTATAGCATCACTTGGCATCCTGCCTGCCATTTTCGTTGCCATTTTTATTGCGCCGCTGGCTGGTGAGGCACCGTGGCCAGACGTCGAGTGGGGCTTTTCCCAACCAGACTTTGCCTCACTGTGGAGCCACTACACCGTCTTTGGCGTCGGCCTTCCCCCGGCGCATATGTTCCTTAGCGCTATTCCCACCGTACTTGCCGCCTATATCGTGGTCTTTGGCGATGTCCTGCAGGCCAATGCCGTGCTCAAAGAGGCCGATCATGTCCGCACCGATGAAGCCGTGGTCTATAACCCTTCGCGCGCTCACCTGCTCTTTGGCGGCCGGAATATGCTCATGTCCATCTTTGGCCCGGACGTTGCCATGTGTGGGCCGCTCTGGGCAGCAATGCACGTTGTCATTGTGGAGCGCTATAAGCAAGGCCAACGCGCCATGCGCTCTATTTTTGGCGGGGCAGGTTCCTTCCGCTGGGGTTCTATTACCGGTCTTTTCCTACTGCCCATTACCTCCTTTGTGGAGCCCATCCTCCCCGTAGGTCTTGCGTTGACCCTGATTATCCAGGGGTTTGTCTCGGTGCGCGTGGGCATTATGGAATCCAAGAATCAAAAGGATTTGGGCATAGCCGGGGTGACCGCAGGCGTGCTTGCCACGCAGGGCGCCGCGTGGGGTTTTGCAGCCGGCATCGTCATGGTGCTGGTGGTCTATGGCAAGGCAATGTTTAAAGATGAACGCGATGGCACCCTCCGCACCTTTGATGAGATCGATCCCAAGGAAGGCTTTTCTGACGCCCAGGCTGACTTCACCGAGCTAGCAGAGCTTAACGACGTCACCGGCAACGCCACTCCCCCTCAGCCGCGCAGCACGCAAAGGGAGGATTAATCACTGCAGGACCGCTAAACGGGCGACCGCCTTCCGATGCACGCGATAATCAGCAATCTCAATGCTCACCGCGCGGAACTTCCAGTTTTGAGGTTACCCTCGTTTAGTAGACACCCCATTTGTACGGATCTTGTGCCCGTAGCAGAGGATGTTCATTGTGAGCCAACAGCGCAAGAAATACACGCCGGAATACCGGCGTGAAGCCGCGAACCTGGTAATCGAGTCAGAGCGACCGATTGCCCATGTGGCTAAGGAAATCGGTGTTTCCGCCGGGCTTTTAGGCCGGTGGGTCAAACTCGAGCGTGAACGCCGAGGAGCCTCGGATGGGATGAGTGAGGCTGATCTTCGTACTGAGAATGCTCGCCTGCGCCGTGAGTTAGCAGAAGCCAAGATGGATAACGAGTTTTTGTCAAAAGCGACAGCCTTCTTCGCCGCGAAGCAACGCGAGCAGAAAAGTTCGAATTAATGCAGCGAGAGAAAGCGAACTAGAGCATCAAACGTATGGCACAGCCATTAAAAGTGTCTCGATATTGGTCTAACCACCAGCAGGAAAGAAATAGCTGCCTAACCACTAGGTAGCTCCACTACGTGTACACGAATTGCGGTCAACCCCAAGCACGATTCAAACTTTCCAGGTTCTGGCCTAGGCTCGTCCGATCGTTTTCTTTTCCCTCTAAAGAAAAAGGACACCCTGCACAGGCGGGCGTCCTCTCAACTTTAGGCTCCTCTATTCGCAGGCGACGCCGTCACCGTCTCGATCTAAATTCGAGCTATAGCCTGGTTGACCGGCGTACAACGGCGCCGCACCTGCAGCGCGAGCGGCTGCACAATTGGGGTAATAGCTGGCTGCTCCACCATCACCACCAGCCGATTCACCACCACCATTATTGATTGACTGCTGTTGAATCACTGGCGCGGGAGCAACGAATCCATGCACACCACCATCAGCATCCGAATCGGCCTCCCCGTTCACATCTACTACTTCTTCTGCTGCTTCGGCAGGACTTACCTGCGGATCCAGCGTTGGCTCCTCAAACTCAACTGGCGCAGTAGATTCCGGTGCTTGATTTAGCGTCGAGCTTTGGACGGTTTCGGAAGCAGTAGTGGTTACCGTTGCGGTTTCTCGCACTGTAGTAGTTTCAGTGCTCTTCGTTTCGTCGGCGTCGGAGCATTGACTGAGAAGAGAAGAGACGACAAAAAGAGCAGCGATGCTGCCTACAATTTTCTTACCGGAGGCCATAATTCTCCCCAAGAGATGAGAGTGTATTTAATTGACACTTCAACTATAGCTCGGAGCGACTCTCCCACCTATTTACATATACGTGATTTAGAGCTCATATCTTCGGTAACCTATTCATTTTCCCACTCTGATGAGTTTCTGTCTGAATAGCTTTTCACCTCGTGGTCGGGAGGACCTGACCCCTGTTTGGTAGACACCTGATATCCAGCCCGGTTGGGTTGGGAAGAAAGGTAATCTACCACC
>OBCD01000187.1_pt1 | contig 21468 bp, 14 predicted proteins | sample 1480921 | NCBI WGS metagenome assembly OBCD01 (sample SAMN05301501, study PRJEB22388) | human skin metagenome | isolation source: Infant 2 DOL 22 skin | host: Homo sapiens | place: USA: Pittsburgh, Magee-Womens Hospital of UPMC | collected 2013/2014 | reverse complement strand
CTGGCGGGTGCTGACGACCCGGCTGGGCGACAGGGTGGAATTCTTCGACGGCTTGAAGGTGTGGTGACCTGGTTGGAAGCCAGGCTGGGCGTCGAGAGGGCGGCCAGAAGGGCCGCGAAGCCTACAGACAGGCATGTCAAAAAGGGTGAACGCATTTCGGCATGTCTTCGCGTGCGTGAATAACGGTCCAGGCTTCCGCTGGTTCGTGGTTACTCTCTGTTCATCGGAGTGTCTTCTGGGTGACCGGAACGAGCCCTCCTGACTCTTCCGACCAGGCCGTCAAACGAAACGGCCAACTGCTTCCGGGCCTGGATGCATTCAGGTTGTCCCGGCGATAACGGGCTTCACGAAGGAAAATCGGGGGACTCATCGGCGTTCCCAGCGTATTCCCCTACGAAAGCGGCGGCTATTGTGACCTATTTTGACGCCAGCCTTCTGACCATTCGTCGAATGGTCGGTTCCGGATGTGACGCGCCGGTTTCGCCGTGCAAGTGGCGATACTTGCGGGTCCGGCAATGACCTGTTGTTCGCCGTGGCCTTGGAAAGCCTCTGCGCCGGGGGTATGTTCGTGGTCCCCGTACCCGAGTGAAGCCCGTAGAAGCGAGTCCAGATATGACCGAAACAGCCAAGCGTCCCTTGTACGTTCCCCATGCCGGCCCTTCGCTGCTGGAGATGCCGCTGCTGAACAAAGGCAGCGCGTTCAGTACCCAGGAACGCATCGATTTCAACCTGCAGGGCCTGCTGCCGCACAACATCGAGACCATCGAGGAGCAGACCGAGCGCGCCTACAGCCAGTACAACCTGTGCAACACCGATCTGGACCGCCACATCTTCCTGCGCTCGATCCAGGACAACAACGAGACCCTGTTCTTCCGCCTGCTCGAGGAGCACCTGGAAGAAATGATGCCGATCATCTACACCCCCACGGTCGGCCAGGCCTGCCAGGAGTTCTCGAAGATCTATCGGACCCACCGCGGCCTGTTCATCTCCTACCCGGACCGCGAGCGGATCGACGACATCCTGCGCAGCGCCACCAAGAACAACGTGAAGATCGTGGTGGTCACCGACAGCGAGCGGATCCTCGGCCTCGGCGACCAGGGCATCGGCGGGATGGGCATCCCGATCGGCAAGCTGTCGCTGTACACCGCCTGCGGCGGTATCAGCCCGGCCTACACCCTGCCGGTGGTGCTGGACGTGGGCACCAACAACCCGGACCTGCTCAACGACCCGATGTACATGGGCTGGCGCCACGAGCGGGTGAGCGGGGCGCAGTACGAGGAGTTCGTCGACCTGTTCATCCAGGCGATCAAGCGCCGCTGGCCCAACGTCCTGCTGCAATTCGAGGACTTCGCCCAGACCAATGCCATGCCGTTGCTGGAGCGCTACAAGGACGAGCTGTGCTGCTTCAACGACGACATCCAGGGCACCGCCGCGGTGGCCGTGGGCACCCTGCTGGCGGCTTGCAAGGCCAAGGGCGAGAAGCTCAGCGAGCAGACCGTGACCTTCGTCGGCGCCGGCTCCGCCGGTTGCGGCATCGCCGAGCAGATCATCGCCGCCATGCAACTGGAGGGCCTGGACGAGGCCCAGGCGCGTCGGCGCATCTTCATGGTCGACCGCTGGGGCCTGCTCACCGACGACATGAGCAACCTGCTTGACTTCCAGCACCGCCTGGCGCAGAAGCGCGCCGATCTCGGTGCCTGGGGCGGCCAGCAGGGCGACGACCTGGCGTTGCTGGAAGTGATCCGCAATGCCCGGCCGACGGTGCTGATCGGCGTCTCCGGGCAGCGCGGGCTGTTTTCCGAAGAGGTCATCCGCGAGCTGCACAGCCATTGCAAGCAGCCGCTGGTGATGCCGCTGTCCAACCCGACCTCGCGGGTCGAGGCGACTCCGCAGGAAATCCTCAACTGGACCGACGGCCAGGCGCTGGTCGCCACCGGTAGCCCGTTCCAACCGGTGCAGGTGGGCGACAAGCGGATTCCCATCGCCCAGTGCAACAACGCCTATATCTTCCCCGGCATCGGCCTGGGGGTGATCGCCGCGCGGGCCAACCGGGTCACCGAAGGCATGCTGATGGCCGCGGCCAACGCCCTGGCCAACTGCTCGCCGATCGTTACCCGGGGCGAGGGCGCCGTGTTGCCGGCGCTGGGTGACATCCGCGAGGTCAGCAAGCGCATCGCCGTCGCCGTGGCCAAGCAGGCCCAGGCCGAGGGCAAGGCCCTGCATACCAGCGACGAGGTATTGAACGACGCCATCGAGGCGAACTTCTGGTTCCCGCGCTACCGTGCCTACCGCCGGACTTCGTTCTGAGGCTTAGCCGCAGGCTGCGCACGGGGGAGAGGCGTTAACCGCCGATATTCCGCGCGATCGGTGCGAGAACGCGAAAAGGCCACCCCGAGGTGGCCTTTTTCGTTGACGGTAGCGCTAGCGCTCAGCGCACATGATCGGGGCGCGTCCGGTGTTCGGCCTGGGTTTCCGGGTTTTCCGCCGCGCGCCGCGCCAGGGCCGGCAGGACATGATCGCGCAGCAGCGGCGCGAGATTGTCCGGCTGCGCTTGGCCGGGGACCAGCCAGGCCAGTTCCTCCAGCTCCGCCTGCGCACAGACGGCGTGGGGCAAGCGGGCGACGTAGATATCGGCATCGACGCGGGTGTTCGCCTCGTTGGCCGCCGGCGCCTGGAAGCTGCCGAGGTGCTCGAAGGTCGAGGCGCCCATCGGCAGGCGCAGTTCCTCCAGCAGTTCGCGCTGTAGCGCGGCGAGGGGCGTTTCGCCCGGCTCGCGCTTGCCGCCCGGGAGCATGAAGGCCTGGGTGCCGCGCTTGCGCACCAGCAGCAGGTTGCCCTGGTCGTCGAACAGGCAGGCGGCGGAAATGCTCAGCAGCTTGTCGGTCATTGCGGGTCGTCCTCGGCGATCACCTGGTAGCGCATCTGTACGATGCCGCTGTTGTAGCCATGTTGTTCCAGCAGTTGCAGGCGCCGCTCGCGGCCGCCGGCGAACAGCGGGATGCCGGCGCCGAGCAGCTGCGGAATGACGCTGACGATCACCTCGTCGAGCAGCCCGGCCGCCAGGCAACTACCGGCCAGGCTGCCGCCGCCGGCCAGCCAGATCCGCCGGCAGCCCTGTTCGCCGAGGCGCGCGAGGCCTTCCTGGGGTGTGACGTGGCGCAACTCGACGCCTTCCGCTGCGCTTTCCTGCGGGTTGCGGGTGAGTACCTGGCAGGGTTTGCCCGGATACGGCCAGTCGCCGAAGCCGCGCACGATATCGTAGGTGCCGCGGCCCATCAGCAGGCCGTCGATGCCCTGGTAGAAGCTCTTGTAGCCGTGGTCGTTGCCGCCCTCGGCGAAACGGTCGAGCCAGTCGACGCTGCCGTCGGGGCGGGCGATGAAACCGTCCAGGCTGGCGGCGACGTAGTAGGTCAGGTGCGGTTTCATGGACGGTTTTCCTCGGTTCAGGCGGTGGCTTCGTCGCTGCGGCTCGGCGCGGCCAGCGCCTCGAACGAGCGGGCCCCGGCGTCACGCCCTTCGAGCATGCCTTGCAGCCCCTGGCGCAGGTCCTGGCCGCTGGGCTGCTGGTAGGCGCCGAGGCCGAACTCCGGCATCACCGCCAGCAGGTAGTCGAACACGTCGCCCTGGATGCGCTCGTAGTCGACCCAGGCGGTGGTGCGGGTGAAGCAGTATATCTCCAGCGGGATGCCCTGGGCTGTCGGCTGCAACTGGCGGACCATGCAGGTCATGTGCGGATGGATGTCCGGGTGGTTCTGCAGGTAGGCGAGGGCGTAGGCGCGGAACGTACCGATGTTGGTCAGCCGGCGGCGGTTGGCGGCCAGCGGGGCGACCCCGCCGTTGGCGGCATTCCACTCCTGCAACTCGGTCTGCTTGCGGGCCATGTATTCGGTGAGCAGGCGCACCTGGCTCAGGCGCCGCTCTTCCTTCTCGTCGAGGAAACGCACCTGGCTGGAGTCGACGTAGATTGCCCGCTTGATCCGCCGTCCGCCGGACTGCTGCATGCCGCGCCAGTTCTTGAACGACTCCGACATCAGGCGCCAGGTCGGCACCGAGACGATGGTCTTGTCGAAGTTCTGCACCTTCACGGTGTACAGGGTGATGTCCACCACGTCGCCGTCGGCGCCGACCTGCGGCATCTCGATCCAGTCGCCGACCCGCAGCATGTCGTTGCTGGTGAGCTGCACGCTGGCGACGAAGGACATCAGGGTGTCCTTGTAGACCAGCAGGAGGACCGCCGACATCGCGCCGAGGCCGGACAGCAGCAGGAGCGGCGAGCGGTCGATGATGATCGAGACGATGATGATCGCGCCGAACACGAACACGGCGATCTTCGCCAGTTGCACGTAGCCCTTGATCGAACGGGTGCGGGCATGCTCGGTACGCGCGTAGATGTCCAGCAGGGCATTCAGCAGCGCGGTGAGGGCGAGGATCAGGAACAGCACGGTGAAGGCCAGTGCCAGGTTGCCGAGGAAGTGCGCGGCCTTGTCCGGCATCTCCGGGATCCATGGCAGGCCGAATTGCACCAGCAGCGAGGGCGTGGTCTGTGCCAGGCGCTGGAACACCTTGTTGCGGATCAGGTCGCCGAGCCAGTGCAGCGCGGGCTGGCGGGCGAGCAGGTTGGCGGCGTAGAGGACGATGTAGCGGGCCACCCGGCCGAGAATCAGGGCGCCCACCAGCAGCAGGCCGAAGGCCAGGCCGGCGTGCAGGATAGGGTGTTGGTCGAGCGCCGACCAGTACCCGGAGAGCTGGTCGAGAAGGGATGTGGAGTCCATGGACAGGCGACTTCCTTTGTTGCGGGCGGGGGGGACGGGCCGGCCCCGCGGTTGAACGGAGATCCCGACGCGGGGGCCGGGAACGCACAAAGGAACCAAGAGTGCCCCATCGGGCGCCGGATCGCATCCCCGACGTGTCTACAAAGGTTTTCCGCCGACGCGCGGGCTCAGCCGGCAAGCTCCTCCAGGGTGCGCCCGCGGGTCTCGATGCCGAAGGCCCAGACCACCAGGGCGGCGACGCCGAAACAGAGGGCGCCGAGGGTGAACACCCCGCCCTGGCCGGTGAGCGGCAGGACCAGCCCGGTGACCAGCGGGCCGAGCAGCGAGCCGATTCGCCCGACCGCCGAGGCGAAGCCCGAGCCGGTGGCGCGCGCGGAGGTCGGATAGAGTTCCGGCGTATAGGTGTAGAGCACCGCCCACATGCCGAACAGGAAGAACTGCATGGCCAGGCCGAAGCCGATCAGCAGCGCCAGGCTGCCGCCGAACACCGCGGTCTGGCCGTAGGCGTAGGCAATCGCGCCGCCGCCGAGGAGCATCAGCACGCAGCTCGGCTTGCGGCCCCAGCTTTCCACCAGCCAGGCCGCGCAGAGGAAGCCGGGTATCCCGGCCAGCGAGATCAGCACCGTGTAGTACACCGACTGGGTGACGGCGAAGCCGGATTGCTGGAGCAGCGCGCTGAGCCAGGAGGTCAGGCCGTAGAAACCGAGCAGGGCGAAGAACCACAGGCCCCAGACGGTCAGGGTGCGGCGCCGGTAGGCTGGCGACCAGAGTTCGGCGAAGGCGCTGAAGAAGCCCGGACGGCTGCGTTCCCGCTGCGGCTGGCGCAGCGGCGGCGGCAGCTCGGTCAGGCCCAGCGAACGCATCACCCGTGCTTCTATGTCGCGCAATACCCGGTCCGCCTGTTCGCGCCGGCCGGCCTGCTCCAGCCAGCGCGGCGACTCGGGAATCAGGAAGCGGATGGCGAGGACGAACACCGCCGGCAGCGCCAGCACCAGGAAAATGCTGCGCCAGCCGGTCAGCGGCAGGAGGAAGTAGGACAGGCAGCCGGCGGCGACGAAGCCCAGCGGCCAGAAGCCGTCCATCAGCGCAATGTACTTGCCGCGGCGGCTGGCCGGGATCATCTCCGACAGCAGCGACTGGGCGATGGGAAACTCCATCCCCATGCCGATCCCCAGCAATACCCGGTAGAAGGTCAGGCTGCCGAGGTCGCCGGCGGTGGAGCACAGGTAGCTGGCCAGGCCCCAGAGCACGATGCTGGCCTGGAATACCGGCTTGCGCCCGAAGCGGTCGGCGAGCATGCCCGACAGGGCCGCGCCGATCACCATGCCGAAGAAGCTCGAGCTGGCCAGCAGCCCGGCCTGCGCCGAGTCGAGCCCGAACTCGGCTTTGATCGAGCCGAGCAGGAAGGTCATCATCGCCAGGTCCATTGAGTCGAAGAAGAACGCCAGCGCGATGATCACGAAGATCAGTCGGTGATACGGACTCAGCGGCAGCCGTTCGAGGCGTTCGGCGGCGGATGCGGGCGCGTCGGGCATGACCTGGTTCCTCTGGGCGGCGGGCGTCGAACGAGTCTGCGATCGCCGCCCGCGCCGCGCTTGCCTGGCGGCGACCCGGCGTCGAGCCGATTGCGACGCCGGCGCTGGCCGTCGCGCCGCGCGAATAAAGCCTGCGCGCCGGCGCGGCAACCGTTAGGCTATGCACCTGTCCATTTTCACGTGCAATGCCGAGGTCTCCCTTGTTCAGCCAATTTCCCCTCCACGAACGCCTGCTGAAGGCACTGGAAAGCCTGTCCTTCAGCGAGCCGACGCCGGTCCAGGCCGCGGCCATTCCCAAGGCGCTGGAGGGGCACGACCTGCGGGTCACGGCGCAGACCGGCAGCGGCAAGACCGCGGCCTTCCTGCTGCCGCTGCTGCACCGCCTGCTGGCCGAGGACAAGCCGCGCTCCCTGGCGCGCGCGCTGATCCTCCTGCAGACCCTCAAGGAAGTCGAGCGCTTCGCCCAGTTCACCTTCATCAAGGCCTGCCTGATCACTGGCGGCGAGGACTTCAAGGTGCAGGGCGCGCGCCTGCGCAAGAACCCGGAGATCATCATCGGCACCCCCGGCCGCCTGCTCGAGCAGCGCAACGCCGGCAACCTGCCGTTGCAGGACATCGAGGTGCTGGTGCTGGACGAGGCCGACCGCATGCTCGACATGGGCTTCGCCGACGACGTGCTGGCCCTGGCCAATGCCTGCCCGGCCGAGCGCCAGACCCTGCTGTTCTCCGCCACCCACAGCGGCGCCGGGTTGAACAAGGTGATAGCCGAGGTGCTGCGCGAGCCGCAAGTGCTGCGCCTGAACCAGGTCGGCGAGCTGAACGAGAACGTCCGCCAGCAGGTCATCACCGCCGACGACGTGGCGCACAAGGAACAGTTGCTGCAATGGCTGCTGAGCAACGAGACCTACACCAAGGCCATCGTTTTCACCAATACCCGGGTCTCCGCCGATCGCCTGACCGGGCGGCTGATCGCCAACCAGCACAAGGTCTTCGTCCTGCATGGCGAGAAGGACCAGAAGGACCGCAAGCTGGCCATCGAACGCCTGAAGCAGGGCGCGGTGAAGATCCTCGTCGCCACCGACGTCGCCGCACGCGGCCTGGACGTCGAAGGCCTGGACCTGGTGATCAACTTCGACATGCCGCGCAGCGGCGACGAGTACGTGCACCGCATCGGCCGCACCGGTCGCGCCGGCGCCGAGGGCCTGGCGATCTCGCTGATCTGCCATGGCGACTGGAACCTGATGTCGAGCGTCGAACGCTACCTCAAGCAGAACTTCGAACGACGCAACATCAAGGAACTGAAGGCCGCCTACCAGGGGCCGAAGAAGCTCAAGGCCTCGGGCAAGGCCGCCGGCAGCAAGAAGAAAAAGCAGGACAGGAAGGGCACCGCCGCCAAGCCCGCGGCCAAGCGCAAGCCCGCCGCGCGGCCGAAGGCCGGGCCGTCGGCGGTGGTCAGCGCCGACGGCATGGCGCCGCTCAAGCGCAAGAAGCCGACGGCGGAGTGATCGCGCGCTACTGACCGCTTCGGAGGGCGGATAACCGTTTGCGGTTATCCGCCGCGCCGGCGTTGGATGGCGGATAACGCCGCTGGCGCTGTCCGCCCCAGGGGACTGCCAGGCCCCGTTCTCAACTCCCCGCCGTCGCGCCCGCCTCGTCGTTGCCCGGCGGCGTGGCGCTCTTCACCAGCGGCGTATCGTAGCTGCTGGCCTCGTAGCTCACGCAATGGCGGATCTGCGGCGGACCGTCGCCGGCATGCAGGGCGGTGACGTTGTCGATGACGATCTTGTCGGCCAGGGTCATGCGGTCGAGCATGCGCAGGTGCTGGATCCAGTTGTCCACCAGGAACAGTTCCTGCCAGACCTCCGGGTTGCTCACGTCGCGGAACAGCGACCAGCGCTCCGCGCCGTTGCGCAGGCGCAGGCGGCGCAGCGGCTGGGCGGCGCGAACGAAGTCGCGGGTGCGCTCGGCGGGAATCCGGTATTCGATGGAGACCAGCACCATGCCCCGCCGCGTGTTGAAGACGAAGCTCGGCTGCCCGGGCATGCTCGCCGGCGCGCGGGAAATACTGGCTGCGTCCATTTCCGGCAGGCGCGAGTTGTACAGCAGGATCACCGAGGCCAGCAGCAGGCAGCCGGCGGCCAGCAGCGCACCGTGCACGGTCATGGTCTCGGCGAGATGGCCCCAGAGGAACGAACCCAGCGCCAGGCCACCGTACAGCGCGGTCTGGTACAACGCCAGGGCGCGCGCCTTGATCCAGTCGGGGACGAGGATCTGCACCGCCGAGTTGTAGGTGGCGAGGGCGCCGATCCAGCAGCCGCCGCCGAGGATCAGCACCGGGAACAGGACCCAGAGGTTGTCTACCAGGCCGAGGGTCAGCAGGATCAGCGCCAGGGTGAAGCCGGCCAGACTGATCAGCCGGCTGCTGCCGATCCGCTGGCGCAGGCGCGAGACCTGGGTGCTGCCGAGGATCGCGCCGAGGCCGAGGGCGCCGAGCATGTAGCCGTAGATCGCCGCGTCGCCGTCCGGGTTGCGGTGCGCCAGCAGCGGCAGCAGGGCCCAGACCGCGCTGGCGGAGAGGCCGAAGGCGAAGGAGCGCATCATCACCAGGCGGGTGACGGTTGAGTACTGGGTGAAGCGCAGCGCCGCGGTGACGCCTTCGAGGATGCCTTCCGGCGGCAGGCTGCGCTTGGGCACGTCGCGCCGCCACTGCCAGATCGCCCAGATCAGGGCCATGTAGCAGAAGCTGTTGAACAGGAACACCCAGGCCGGTCCCACCGCGCTCAGCAACAGGCCGCCGAGGGCCGGGCCGGCGGCGCGGGCGACGTTGTAGTTGACGCTGTTGAGCAGCACCGCGTCGCTGACCATGCGCGCCGGCACCTGCTCGTTGACCGCCGCCTGCCAGGCCGGGATGGTCACCGACCCGCCGAGGGAGATCCAGAGGATGGAGATGATCAGCAGCACCGGGTCGAGGTAGCCGAGGAAGGCCAGCAGGGTGGCGAACATCGCCCCGGTCATCTCGAAGCTGAGTCCCCAGAGCATGATCTTGCGCCGGTCGTGGTTGTCGGCGATGACCCCGGAGAGGATCGACAGCAGCACCAGCGGCAGCGCCGCGGCGACCTGGATCATCGCCACCATCAGCGGGCTGGCGTGGGCGTCGGTGACCACCCAGGCGGCGGCCACCGACTGGGCCCAGGTGCCGAGGTTGGCGAACAGGTTGCAGATCCAGATGATGCGGAAGGCCTGGATCGAGAACGGCGCCCAGGTGCCGGTGCGTTCTGGCTTGGCCGCTTGGCCTTCGGGTTTGAGGGGCAGGTCGTGCTTGGGCGAAACGGACTGGAGCATCAGATGGGTGCCTTGTATCAGCGTGCCTGATGTCGGGAAAGTCTAGCCGCCTGGCGCCTGGGCGCCATTGATGGCGGTCATGGGGCCGGCCCGGCGTGGATAGACATTGGTCCGATGGCGCTATCGGAGAGTTCCGATGTCCAGGCAGGACAGTGCCCTGGGTGTCCCGCATTGGTAGGCTTGCCGGCACCGAATCGAGACAAGAGCGAAAAGCCGATGAAGTTGCTGTTGCGTTGCCTGCTGCTGGGGGCGTGGGTCGTCTCGCCGAGCCTGTGGGCCTGGTCCAACCATACGGTGGGCAGCTACCTGGCATTACGCGAGCTGGCGGCCATCCGCGAGGCGCCGGAAGTCGAGGTGGAGCCGCTGGAGGCGTTCCTCGCCGCCGAGCGCGGCGGACTGGCCGCCCTGCTGGATGAGCAGGAAGCCTACGCCCGTGCGCATATCGGCAACTACCCGGCGCGTCCGGACGCCCTGCGCTTCGCCGCCGACGGCGAGGCCGGCGACTTGCGCCAGGCGTTCCTCGCGGCGCTGCGGGTCAACCCGGAGATCCGCCTGGCGCTGGCGATCCAGCCGCTTCCCGGGCAGGACCAGCCGCAGCGCCCGCACCTCAAGCCACAGGAGGTGCTGGTGTTCCAGAACCTCTCGCCGTGGACCGCCTGGCGTTTCATCCGCCTGGAGCCCGGCGAGCGAGTCGCGCCCCTGGCAGTGCTGGCCACCGCCGCCGACGAACCGGACTACGGCCACGACATCAACCTGTTCAGCGACAACCCCGGCGAGGCCGGCCAGCGCTACGGCTTCGGCACCCAGCCATTCGGCGACCCGCGCTTCGAGTTCAGCTCCCAGGCGCCGTTCCACATGGGCTTCTACCACGAGGCGGCGGTGATCTACAGCGGCGCGCCGTTCCTCGCCCGGGCCTGGCCGGAATGGCGTGCCTACCAGTACTTCGGCCTGTCCCGCTTCGCCTTCGCCAACGGTCATCCCTACTGGGGCTACCGGTTCCTTGGCTGGGGCATGCACTACATCCAGGACATCACCCAGCCCTACCACTCCACGCCGCTGCCCGGTGCCAGCCTGGCGGCGATGCTACAGATGGAGGGCAAGGCATTGCTCGGCTACCCGGAGGAAAAGCAGGCGGCCATCGAGCGTGTCGCGAACCGCCATACCGCGGTGGAGAAATACCAGTTCGACTGGCTGCGCCAACTGCTCCGCGACGGCCGCCCGCAGCCGATGCTCGACGCCTACGCCGACACCCGCCGCGACGGTGCCTATCCGGCCTATTCGCCGACCTACTTGCGCGAGGTGGTGGCCGCCGAGTCGAACGCCCACGCCGCGGCCTTCGACGCCGCCATCGGCGAATGGCTGGCCGCCCGCCCGGCCTTCGCCGCGCAGGACTTCAGCGAGAGCAACCAGCCACGCCCCGAGGCCCACGACAATGCGGTGCTGAACGCGCAACTGATCGAGCTGATCGGGCATTTCGGCGCGCATAGCCGGAACATCGCCAGGGCGGCGTTGGAGACGGAGGAGGGTGAGGCGAAGGAGTGAGGGGGACGGCGGATAAGCGGCGGATAACCGCGAGCGGTTATTCGCCCTGCGGAGCAGGGGCGCTGTCCGGCGTTTCCGGGGTGTGCAGGGCGGCGAACCCGCCCCGCCAGGCGGGTCGATGCCGCGACTCAGTCGCGCAACAGCTCCGCAGGCACCTCGCTGCGCAACATCAACTGGCACTGCTGGCTCTCCGGGTCGAACAGGATCACCGCCTCGCCCCGCCGCAAGGCATGCCGGGCGCGTTCTACACGCACGTCCAGCGGGGTCTCGTCGCCATTGTCGGTGCCTTCGCGGGTGACGAAGTCTTCCAGCAGGTTGTTCAGGGTGTCGGCTTCGAGCAGGTCGTGGGGGATCAGCATGGCGGTACTCCGGTATGGCGGCGAATGCTAGCGCGACGCATCGCGTACTGTCATGCCTGTCGCGAAGGCTGGCCGAGTAGGCGTTCGAGGGTGGCATAGAGTTCCGCCCGGTCCACCGGCTTGCCGAGGTAGGCGTCCATGCCGGCCTCGATTCCGGCCCGGCGGTGTTCGTCGAGGATGTGCGCGGTCAGGGCGACGATCGGGACGCGCGGCCAGCCCTGGGCACGCTCCTCCCGGCGGATCAGGCGGGTCGCCTCGAAGCCGTCCATTTCCGGCATCTCGCCATCCATCAGGATCAACTGGATGCCGTTCGGGTCGCGCAGGTACTCGTCCAGCGCGAGCCGCCCGTTGCCGGCCAGGCGCACCGCGTAGCCGCGCTTGGCGAGGAAGCCGCGCACCACCAGCTGGTTCACCGGGTTGTCCTCGGCGACCAGGATGCATGGGGCGTCCAGGCGTTCGTCCGGGGCCGCCTCGCTGCTCCGCCCTGGCTGTCGGCGCCGCTCCCGGTACAGTTCCAGCAGGGCTTCGCGCAGGGCCTTCACCGCCACCGGCTGGGCCAGGGCCAGCAGGCGCAGGCCTTCGTGCGGCGGCAGGTCCTGGCAGTGCGGCGGCGGGCATAGCAGGAGGATGCGCTGGCCTTGCTCCAGTTGCGCATAGAGGGTGTCCAGCCAGATCGACGGCGGCCCCGGCCAGGGCGCCGCCAGGACCAGCAGGGGCGGTGCGCTGAAGTCCTCCAGGTAGGCGTTCAGCCGTCTCGGCTGCAGGCAGCGTTCGACCCGCAGCCCCCAACGCTCCAGCAATGCCTGCAGGCAGTCCAGGGTCAGGTTGTCCTCGCTGGCCAGCAGGGCCGGGCGGTGTTGCAGCAGTTGCGCCAGTTCGTCCGCTTCGCCGGCCTCGAGGGCGGGGCTGAGCGGCAGGTCGACGCTGAACCGGGTGCCCTTGCCCGGCTCGCTGCTCACCTCGATGCGCCCGCCCATCATCTGCACCAGCTCGCGGCTGATCGCCAGGCCCAGGCCGCTGCCGCCGTAGCGGCGGGTGGTGCTGGAGTCGGCCTGGGAGAAGGATTCGAACAGGGTCTTCTGCGCCTGGGCGGATATCCCGATGCCGCTGTCGCTGACGCTGTACAGCAGGCGCTCGCGTCCGCCCTCGTCGAAGCGCCGCTGCACGCGCACGGCGACATGGCCTTCGGCGGTGAACTTGAGGGCGTTGCTGAGCAGGTTCATCAGTACCTGGCGCAACCGCGTCGGGTCGCCGTTGAGGCGGCGCGGCACGCCCCTGTCCAGGCCGAGGTGCAGGCGCAGGCGTTTTTCCACGGCCTGGGCGCTGAACAGCGCCAGGGTGTCGGAGAGCAGTTCCTCCAGGTCGAAGTCGATGCGCTCCAGGTGCAGCTTGCCGGACTCGATGCGAGCGTAGTCGAGGATATCGTTGATCACCGACATCAGCGCGCTGCCGGAGCTGGCGATGGTCTCCACGTAGGCCGCCTGGCCGCGGTCCAGCGGGGTATCGCGGAGCAGTTGCAGCATGCCCAGCACGCCGTTCAGCGGGGTGCGGATCTCATGGCTCATCTTCGCCAGGAAGCGGCTCTTCGCCTCGTTCTCCACCCGCGCCTGCTCGGCCGCCTGGCGCGAGCGGAAGCCTTCCTCCTTGAGCGCATTGATGCGGTCGGCGAGGCCGATGGACAGGGTCACCAGTTCCACGGTCATGCCGATCTTGACCACGCTGCTGCCGAACAGGCCGAACAGTTCGAAGCCCAGCGAGGCGGCGGTGGTGACCAGGAACGACAGCAGCAGCGCGCCCCAGGCCAGGATGTAGTAGAGGCCGTAGCGCAGGCCCTGGCGCCAGACGTGGACGCCGGCCAGCAGCAGGCTGAGGGATACCAGCATCACCGTCAGGCTGGCGAGGACGTTCCAGGCGCGCAGCCCCACCAGCGGCTCGCTGGCCAACAGGACCACGCAGGCCAGCAGCAGGCCGCGGAGGAAGCGGTCGAGGCGCGGGAAGTCGCGGCGGGTGTAGAGGTAGCCGCGGCTGAACTGGATCGACACCAGGCAGCTCAGGTACATCAGCAGGTAGATGCCGGCCGACTCCAGCGCCACGTGTCCGGGCAGCAGCTTGAACAGCAGGCCGTCGAAGCTGGCGGAAAACAGGCCGAGGCTGAGGTTGTACAGCAGGTACCAGGCGTAGGTGGCCTCGCGCAGCGAGACGAAGAGGAACAGGTTGTAGCAGAACAACCCGAACAGCACCCCGTAGAAGGCCCCGTTGAAGCCCATCAGGGTTTCCTGGCTGGCCGCGCTGGCCGCGTAGGTGCTGAAGTACAGCGGCACGTAGACGGTGCTGCTGCTCTGCACGCGCAGCAGCAGGGTGCTCTCGCCGGGCGGCAGTCGCAGCGGGAACCAGAAGTTGCGCACCTGCACCGGGCGCTGGGAGAAGGCGAACAGGTCGCCGCTCTCCTGCTGTTCGATGCGCCCATCGGCGGTCAGCAGGTAGACCTTGAGGTCGTCCAGCAGCGGGTAGTTGACCTCCAGGAAACCGGCCAGGTCGGCGCCGTTGCGGTTGTCCAGGCGCACCCTGAACCACCAGGCCGCGGCGTTCTTGCCGAAGTTCGCGTGGTCGCCGCGCAGGGCGGCGAAGGCCTGGGCCGGCAAGGCGAGGATGTCGCCCAGGCGCGCCTTGCCGCCGGCGTCGCGGTAGTACTCGGCGTATGCGCCCAGGGATAGGCGCAGGTCCTCTCCGTCCAGCGGTGCGGGCGGCTGCGCCCGGGCCGGCAGCGCGCAGCAGAGCAACAGCAGGACCAGGCAGAGTCGGGACATGCAACTACTCCATGGACACGAGTCGGCACGCATGATGCTACGGAGGAAATGAGACAGGCGAGGGAACCTGCCATCAGCCTAGCAGTTGGCTGGAGAGGAGGGCGGCCTCCCCGGGGGCGGGGAGGCCGGCGCGGGCTCAGCCCTTGTCGCTGTTGTTGCTGCTGTCGAGCACTTCGTCCACTGGCGGGACGTGGGTGCAGCTTTCCATGTGCACCGGATGCTCGAGCTGCTTGTTGAAACGTTCCAGCGAGGTTTCCCGGGGCTTGGCGTCGCTGGCGAAGACCGGCGGGCTGAGGATGTAGGCAGTGAGCAGGCGGCTCAGCGCGGCGAGGCTGTCGATGTGCGTGCGCTCGTAGCCGTGGGTGGCGTCGCAGCCGAACGCCAGCAGCGCGGCGCGGGTGTCGTGGCCGGCGGCGATCGCCGACTGCGCGTCGCTGTGGTAGTAGCGGAACAGGTCGCGGCGCAGGGCGATGTCGTGGCGCTCGCCGAGCCGCAGCAGGTGCCGGGACAGATGGAAGTCGTAGGGCCCGCCGGAGTCCTGCATGGCCACGCTGACGCTGTGCTCGTTGGAATTCTGGCCTTCGGCCACCGGGGCGATGTCGATGCCGACGAACTCGCTGACGTCCCAGGGCAGGGCGCCGGCGGCGCCGGAGCCGACTTCCTCGGTGATGGTGAACAGCGGGTGGCAGTCGATCGGCGGCTCCTGCCCGCTTTCCTTGACCGCCTTCAGCGCCGCCAGCAGCGCCGCGACCCCGGCCTTGTCGTCCAGGTGGCGGGCGCTGATATGGCCGCTCTCGGTGAACTCCGGCAACGGATCGAAGGCCACGTAGTCACCCACCGAGATGCCCAGGCTCTCGCTGTCGGCGCGGCTGGCGGTATAGGCGTCGAGACGCAGCTCGATGTTGTCCCAGCTGATCTTCAGGTTGTCCACCTCGGTATTGAAGGCGTGGCCTGAGGCCAGCAGCGGCAGCACGCTGCCACGGAACACGCCCTGTTCGGTGAACACCGTGACCCGGCTACCCTCGGCGAAGCGGCTCGACCAGCAGCCTACCGGGGCCAGGCCGAGGCGGCCGTTGGGCTTGATCTCGCGGACCAGCGCGCCGATCGTGTCGAGGTGCGCGGAAACCGCCCGGTCCGGGGTATTCAGGCGGCCCTGGAGGGTCGCCCGGATGGTTCCCCGGCGAGTCATCTCGAAGGGCACGCCAAGTTCGTCGAGCTGCTCGGCGACATAGCGCACGATGGTATCGGTGAAGCCGGTGGGGCTGGGGATGGCGAGCATCTCCAGCAGCACCCGTTGCAGGTAGTTGAGGTCCGGTTGTGGCAGAGGGGTCATGAAGGCACCTCGCGGCTGAGGGGGAAGAGAAGATCGACGAAGCGTTCGGCGGTCGGCTGCGGCTCGTGGTTGGCCAGGCCGGCGCGCTCGTTGGCTTCGATGATCACGTAGTCGGGCTGGTCGGCGGCCTCGACCAGGAAGTCCAGGCCCACCACCGGTATTTCCAGGGCCCGCGCGGCCTGGATCGCGGCCTCGCGGAGGGCCGGATGGAGGGCGTCGGTGACGTCCTCGAGGATGCCGCCGGTGTGCAGGTTGGCGGTGCGCCGCACGGCCAGGTGTTCGCCGCTGGGCAGCACGTCGTCGTAGCCATAGCCGGCGGCCCGCAGGGTGCGCTCGGTCTCGTGGTCGAGCGGGATGCGGCTTTCCCCGCCGGTGGCGGCCTGGCGCCGGCGGCTCTGCGCCTCGATCAGCTCGCGGATGCTGTGCCGACCGTCGCCGATCACCGCGGCGGGACGACGGATGGCGGCGGCCACCACCTCGTAGCCGATCACCAGCACGCGCAGGTCGTGGCCGGCGTGGTAGCTCTCCAGCAGCACGCGCGAATCGAAATGGCGGGCGGCCTCGATGGCCTCCTCGACCTCTTCCGCGGTGCGCAGGTCCACCGCCACGCCCTGGCCCTGCTCGCCGTCCACCGGCTTGACCACCAGCGAACCGTGCTCGGCGAGGAACGCGGCGTTTTCCTCCGCGCTGCCGGCCAGGCGCTGCTGCGGCTGGCGCAGGCCGGCGTGCTGCAGGGCGCGGTGGGTGAGGACCTTGTCCTGGCAGAGGGTCATGCTTACCGCCGTGGTCAGGTCGGAGAGCGATTCACGGCAGCGGATCTGCCGGCCGCCCTGGGTCAGGGTGAACAGGCCGCCCTCGGCGTCGTCGACGCGCACCTCGATGCCGCGCCGGTGGGCCTCGTCGACGATGATCCGGGCGTAGGGGTTGAGGTCTTCCTCCGGGCCGGGGCCGAGGAACAGCGACTGGTTGATGCCGTTCTTGCGCTTGATGGTGAAGGTCGCCAGTTCGCGGAAGCCGAGCTTGCGGTAGAGCGCCTTGGCCTGCTGGTTGTTGTGCAGCACCGAGAGGTCGAGGTAGGCCAGTTCGCGGCTCATGAAGTGCTCGACCAGGTGCCGCACCAACGCCTCGCCGACGCCCGGCCGGCTGCATTGCGGGTCCACCGCCAGGCACCAGAGGCTGGAGCCCCCCTCCGGGTCCTGGAACGCCTTGGCGTGGTTGAGGCCCATCACCGTGCCTACCGCGACGCCAGTGTCGGCGTCCTCGGCCAGCCAGTAGATCGGCCCGCCCTGGTGGCGCGGGCTGAGGCGCTCGGTCTGCACCGGAAGCATGCCGCGCGCCAGGTACAGGCGGTTGATCGCCGCCCAGTCCTCCTCGGTATGCACCCGGCGGATGCGGAAACCGCGTGGCGGACGGCGCGCCGGGCGGTAGTCGGTGAACCACAGGCGCAGGGTATCCGAGGGATCGAGGAAGAGCTGCTGCGGGGCGTGGGCCAGGACCTGCTGCGGCGCCGCCACGTAGAGCGCGATGTCGCGTTCGCCGGGGGCTTCCTGCAACAGGTCGCGGGCCAGTTCCTCGGCGTCCGGGTAGGTCTGCCCGATCAGCAGGCGGCCCCAGCCGCAGTGGATGCTCAGCGGTTTCTCGGTGGGCTCGCTGTGATCTTCGGCGAGACGCGCCTGCAGGCGTTCGTAGGTGGGCGCCTGGATACGTTGCAGGCGCTGGTTGTGCGGGTGAGGCAGATGCAAGTGGCCTTTCATGATCGCTCCTGGTTCGGGCCCCTGCGTTGGGGGCCCATTTTCAAAGTCCCTGTTCGCTGAGCCAGAGGTTGAGGGCGGCCAGCTGCCACAGCTTGGAGCCGCGCAGCGGTGTGAGGTCGCCGTCCGGATCGCTCAGCAGGCGATCGAATATCGCCGGCTGGAACAGGCCGCGGTCCTGGCTCGGGTCGAGCAGCAGCTCGCGTACCCATTCGCGGGTGCGGCCCTGCAGGTGCTTGAGGCCGGGCACCGGGAAGTAGCCCTTGGGCCGGTCGATGACTTCGCTGGGAATCACCTTGCGCGCGGCACCCTTGAGCACCTGCTTGCCGCCATCGCCGAGCTTGAAGCGGGCGGGAATGCGCGCCGACAGCTCGGCCAGACGGTAGTCGAGGAACGGCACGCGGGCTTCCAGGCCCCAGGCCATGGTCATGTTGTCGACCCGCTTGACCGGGTCGTCGACCAGCATGATCGTGCTGTCCAGGCGCAGCGCCTTGTCCACCGCGGCCTCGGCGCCGGGGCTGGCGAAGTGGTCGCGGACGAAACGCCCGGCGACGTCCTCGACGCGGAAGCGCTCGCCGACGGTGGCCAGGTATTCCTCGTGGTCGCGGTCGAAGAACGCCGCGCGGTACGCGGCGAAGGCGTCGTCGGCGCCATCCACCTTCGGATACCAGTGGTAGCCGGCGAACAGCTCGTCGGCGCCCTGGCCGCTCTGCACCACCTTGCAGTGCTTCGAGACTTCCCGCGCGAGCAGGTAGAAGGCGATGCAGTCGTGGCTGACCATCGGCTCGCTCATGGCGCGGAAGGCCGCCGGCAACTGCTCGATCACTTCGTGCTCGCCGATGCGCAGGCGATGGTGGCGGGTGTGATAGCGCTCGGCAATCAGGTCGGAATACTGGAACTCGTCGCCGCGCTCGCCGCCGGCATCCTCGAAGCCGATGGAGAAGGTCAGCAGGTTGTCCACCCCGGCTTCGTGCAGCAGGCCCACCAGCAGGCTCGAATCGACCCCGCCGGAGAGCAGCACGCCGACCTCGCGGGCGGCGCGCTGGCGGATCGCCACCGCTTCGCGGAGGCCGTCGAGGACGCGCTCCTGCCAGTCGTCGAGCGTCAGCTCGCGCTCGTCCGGGCGCGGGCCGTAGTCCAGCGTCCACCAGGTGCGCTGCTCGCAGCTGCCGTCGAGGTCGACGCTCATCCAGGTCGCCGGCGGCAGCTTCTTCACGCCCTCCAGCAAGGTGTGCGGGGCGGGAACCACGGCGTGGAAGTTGAGGTAGAAATTCAGCGCCTGCGGATCGAGGTCGCTGGCGATGTCGCCGCCCTTGAGCAGGGCCGGCAGGCTCGAGGCGAAGCGCAGGCGCGAGCGGTCGAGGCTGTAGTAGAGCGGCTTGATGCCGAGGCGGTCACGGGCCAGGAACAGCCGCTGGCGATCGCGCTCCCAGACGGCGAAGGCGAACATCCCATTGAGCCGGGGCAATAAATCGGCGCCCCAGGCATGGTACCCCTTCAAGAGAACTTCGGTGTCGCCGCCGGAGAAGAACCGATAGCCAAGGCTTTCCAGTTCGCCACGCAGTTCGGGGTAGTTGTAGATGGCGCCATTGAACACCATGGCCAGGCCGAGATCGGGATCGATCATCGGTTGGCCGGAAGCTTCCGCCAGGTCCATGATCTTCAGCCGTCGATGTCCGAGGGCGATCGGGCCCTGGGCATGGAAACCCCAGGCGTCGGGGCCTCGAGGGGCCAGGTGGTGGGTGATGCGTTCGACCGCTGCGAGGTCGGCTGCCTGGTTGTCGAAACGAAACTCTCCTGATATGCCGCACATATTCCTTACCGGTTCTCCGTTGGGGAAGTGGGTTACGTACTCCTTCCGGGTACATGACTTACCTAACAGAGGACCGTTACAGTTGGAAGGAGTTCTATACGAATTTTCCGGGCCTATCAGGACCCTTAACGAAGAATTTATTATGGTTGAAAGTAATAAGACCGCTGCCGATACCTATTCGCTCGCTATTTTCCGCGCCATCCGCCGCCTCCAGCAGGCCGCTGAAATCCACTCCAAGCGTCTCAGCCGATACGGCGGCCTGACCCCGCTGCAATTGCTGATCCTGCATGTCCTGGCGGTGGAGGGAGAACTGACCGCGACGCAACTGGCCAAGCTGGTCAGCCTGTCCCAGGCATCGCTCTCCGGCGTGCTCGACCGCCTCGAAGGACGCGGCCTGCTCTATCGTCGGCGCGACGAACAGGACCGGCGCAAGTCCTGGCTGCACCTCGACCCGGCCGGCCACGAAGCCCTGGCGGAAGCGCCGCCGCTATTGCCGGAGTACGTGATCGAGCGCTTCGCCGCGTTGCCCGAGTGGGAGCGCCACGGCCTGCTGGCCGCGCTGCTGCGCGCGGCCGACCTGTTCGGCCTGCCGGAAGAGGACGTCGAAGAAGAGTGAGGGCGCCAGGTTCGCTACGAAAGACAGTCGCGTCGGCGGTCTTTACCTGGCGAACCTGCCGATGCCTTGCCGGTGCAGGCTGGTGGACAAGCGCGTTGCGGTTATCCGCCCTGCACCATGGCGTGACCTCCGCGTAGGGCGGATAACGCCGTCGGCGTTATCCGCCGACCCAGCGATATCCGCCCGACGACATGGCATGACCGTCGAGCAGGGCGCATAACGCCGCTTCCCCGGTGCCCCGGCCGCCGAGGAAAACTACCCGCCGTAGAGCTTCTGCGCCGCCAGGGAGAAGCTCACCGCCACCAGCATCAGCGCGAACAGGCGTTGCAGGGTCGGGCCGCCGAGGCGCTGCGCCAGCAGGTTGCCGCCGAGCACGCCGACCGCGCCGCCGGCGGCGAGGCCGCCGAGCAGCGGCAGCGGCGGGTGGGCGCCGGTCAGGTAGATCAGGAAGCCGCCGCCGGAGACCAGCGCGATCACCGCCATCGAGGTGGCGGTGGCGGCCATCATCGACAGCGGGGTGAACCAGAGCAGCCCCGGCACCACCAGGAAACCGCCGCCCACGCCCATCAATCCCGACAGTAAGCCGACCGCCAGGCCGATGCCGAGCAGCGGCAGGCTCCGTGCCTGGTCGCTGGCCTCGCGTTTCATCCCGGCGCCGCGCCACATGCGCCAGGCCGACCAGAGCACCAGCAGGCAGAAGGCGACGATCAGCACGCCTTCCGGGACGAAGCGGCCGAGCCATTGGCCGACGGCGTTGCTCGGCAGGCCGGCCAGCGCCAGGACCAGCACCGGCCGCCAGGCCACCTGGCCCTGGCGAGCGCGCGGGATGGCGCCGATCAGCGCCGACAGGGCGACCGCGCCGAGGCTCACGCCGATGGCGTCGCGCAGCGGCAGGTGCAGGCTGAGCAGCAGGGGCAGGGCGACCAGCGAGCCGCCGGCGCCGGTGAGGCCGAGCAGCAGGCCGAGAACGGCGCCGATGCCCAGGGATTCGAAGAGCAGTACATCCATCGTCGATCAACTGTTTCCGCGGGTGAGCCAGCCGGTGGTCCGGTATGGCCTGCGCGTGCGGCAGGCTCGAAGGGTAGCGCAAATCGGTGCGCCCGGGGCTTCAGCCGCGCTGCCCACGCACCAGGTCGCGCAGCAGGAAGCGGTTCGGGTGGCAGGCCTCGGCCACCGCGCGCGGCAGCGGCAGCGGCTCGCCGCAGATCCACGCCGCCAGCAGTTCGCCGGACAGCGGCGCGCTGATCAGCCCGCGCGAGCCGTGGCCGCTGTTCAGGTACAGGCCTGGCAGCCAGGGGCAGGCCCGCTCCGGCACCTGGCGGGCGTCACGGGCGAGCACCGCGTAGGCCTCGTCGAAGGCCGCGCGCTCGGCCAGCGGGCCTACCAGGGGCAGGTAGTCGGGGCTGGTGCAGCGGAACGCCGCGCGGCCTTCCAGGCGCTCCAGCGGCAGGTCGTCGGCGCCCAGGCGCTGCAACAGGTCGGGGGATATCTCCCGCAGCAGTTCGAGGTTGCCCTGGTGTTCGGCGAGGGTCGGCGCCAGGTCTTCGCTCTTGAAGTCGAAGCTGGCGCCGAGGGTGTGTTCGTCGCCACGCGGCGGT
>OBCD01000183.1_pt1 | contig 22244 bp, 16 predicted proteins | sample 1480921 | NCBI WGS metagenome assembly OBCD01 (sample SAMN05301501, study PRJEB22388) | human skin metagenome | isolation source: Infant 2 DOL 22 skin | host: Homo sapiens | place: USA: Pittsburgh, Magee-Womens Hospital of UPMC | collected 2013/2014 | reverse complement strand
TCCACGGCGGTGGAGGTCGGAGGGCGCTGGGTGTTCAAGTTTCCGCGCGGCGCGGAGGCCGAGGCGGCGCTGCTGCGCGAGGCCGCCGTGCTACGCCTGGTGCGTCCGGCGGTGAGCCTGGCGGTGCCGGCGCCGCAGGTGTTTGCGGGACCGCCGCTGTTTTCCCGCCACGAGAAACTGCCTGGCGGTTACCTCCTGGGCGAGGACTATCGGCGCCTGGACGAACCCGCACGGCAGGCGGTCGGCGATGCGCTGGGGCGCTTCTACGCCGAGCTGCATCGACTGCCACCGGCGCGCATGCGGGCGGTTGGAGCCTTGCCGGTGCGTCCCTGGGAGTCGCCCGCGGCGATGCGCAGGCACGCCTTGCCGCTGCTGCCTGCGGCCTGGCGCGAACGCGCGGAACGCTTGGTGCGGGAATATGCCAAGCTGCCTGCCGATCCGCTGGGTTCGATCTTCGGCTTCTTCGACGGCCATGGCTGGAACATGGCATTCGATAGCGAGGCCGGGCGGTTGAACGGTGTGTACGACTTCGCCGACGCGGGCATCGGTCCGCTGCACCAGGAATTCATCTATTCCGCGTTCATCGATGCCGACCTCACCGAGCGCATCGTCGCCGCCTACGAGCGCTTCAGCGGTCGGCGCCTGGAGCGTCGGCGGATCGCCTTGCTGACGGCGGCGCATCGGCTGTCGGAGCTGGCCGAGCTGGCCGACGAGCCGCGCCATCTGCCGGACATGCTCGCCGGCGCCCTCGACGGCCTGGCCCTGGCGGAGGCGCAGGGCCTGGCCTGATGAGGGGACGCGCGGTCGTGCTGGGCAGGACGGATATGCCCGCGTGCGGACATTCGCCGCGAAGTACCGCTACCGCTCAGAGATAGGCTTGCGCGCGGCGCCGCGAGCGCGGCATGCGGTTCTTCCCGGACAATTCGTTGAGACGCGCCTGCCAGGCCTTGCGGGCGGCATCGCGGTCCTGGCGCTGCGCGGCGGCGGGCCTGGCCTCGGCTTTCGGCCGCGGCGCGGCCTTGTCGGTCACTGGCGCAGCGGCGGTGGGGGTGACAGGGGCACTGGCCGGAGCGGCGTTTTCCTGGGCCTGGGCGAAGGCGTTGGTGCGCCGGCAGGTCTTGCAACTGACCTGGCCGACATCGCTCGAGCCGTTCACGTTGCTGTCGCCGCGCCCGCAGGCTGCCTGGCCGGATTCGCTCAAGAAGTGCGTAACCATCTGATCCTCCTGGAGAAAAAAGGGCGGCATTATTCCCAGAAGTGCCTTCGAGTGCCAGTCTCGGGGGAGAACAGCTGACGAACTGCAAGACCTTTCCGTCGACCTCCGTTCAGTCGGCTGGCCGCCGCATGCTGTCGCGCACGTAGCGGGCCGGGGGGCTGCCGAGCGCCTTGCGGAACATGCCGATGAACGAGCTGACCGACTCGTAGCCGAGGATCTCGGCGGTGCGTTGCACCGAAACGCCGGCGGACAGTTGCTGCAGGGCGATGATGATCTGCAATTGCTGGCGCCACTGGCCGAAGGTCATGCCGGTCTCCCGGCGCACCATCCGCGCCAGGGACCGCTCGCTCATCGCCACTCGCCTGGCCCATTCGGCCATGCTGGCGCGGTCGCCGGGGGCGCGGGTCAGTTCGTCGGCGATGCGGCGCAGGCCGCGGTTGTCCGGCAGCGGCAGGTAGAGCTGTTCGGTCGGCGCCTGTTCCAGGAGTTCCAGCAGCACCCCGGCGAGACGTGCGAGCGGGCCGTCGTGCGGATAGTCCTGCGGTTGCGCGCTCAGGTGCAGGATCAGTTCGAGGACCAGCGGCGACAGGGCCAGGGTGCAGCAGTCGCTCGGCAGGCGTGCCGCCCCCGGCTCGACGAAGAGGAAGCAGACCTTGCCGTTGGCGGTGACCCGGTTGCTATGGGCGATGCCGCCGGGAATCCACACACCGAACCCGGCCGGCACCATCCACAGGCCATCGGGCACCGTGCAGGTGATGCCGCCGCGGCAGGCCACCACCAGCTGGCCCTTGCGATGCCGGTGCACCGGCACTTCGGTGTCGTTGTGCCGGGCCTCCAGCTGCAGGGCCAGGGCCGGCTGGCCGAGCGCGTCGGGATCGAAGCGTTGGGCGAGGTAGGTCTGCGGTTCACGGCTCACGGCAGGTCCTTTGGTTGTCCGAATTCGATTATTTTCTGGCTGAGTAGTCGATATTTGCAAATCGCCACGACCCGTAGCCTGTGCTCCTCAACCCGACAGGAGCGGCCGACCGCTCCGCGCCCTCGATACCCTGGTGCCCTGCATGCTGAGCGAAGTCTCCGTTTCCGGCCTCTACGTGCCGCCATTGTTCCTCTACCTGTGCCTGGCGATGCCGCTCTACCTGCTGCTGGAGCGCCTCGCCTGGCGCTGGCTGGAATGCGCCTGGCATCCCGGCCTGCTGCGTTTCTTCCTGTCGTTCATCGTGCTGTCCGTGCTGGTGCTGAAGTTCTGAGCCGAGGTCCCCATGTCCATCGTTCGTCTTTCCAAGGTGGCTGCGACCTTCGCCTGCGGCCTGCTCGCCCTGTGCCTGGCGTTGCAGTTGTGGCAAGCCTACGTGCTGGCGCCCTGGACCCGCGACGGGCGGGTCAGCGCGCAGGTGATTCGCATCGCGCCGGAAGTTTCCGGCAGCGTCGAGGCGGTGCTCGTCGCAGATAACCAGCGGGTGGCCCGCGGCGATCCGCTGTACCGCATCGATCCGCGCAGCTATCGCCTGGCCGTGCGCCAGCGCGAGGCGGAGCTGGAGCAGGCGCGGGAAACCCTGCGCCAACGTGACGAGCAATGGCGCCGACGCATGCAGTTGGCCGGCGCGGTTTCGCGCGAGGAGGTCGCCAACGCCGGTCGCGCCCTGCGTATCGCCCGCGCCCGCGCCGAGGCCGCTGGGGCGGCGCTCGACCAGGCGCGGCTGGACCTGCGGCGCAGCGAGTTGCGCTCGCCGGTGGACGGCTATGTGACGCAGTTGCGCGTGCAGCCCGGCGATTACGCGGCGGCGGGCCGGACCAACATCTTCATCGTCGATCGGCGAAGCTTCTGGGTCACCGGCTATTTCGAGGAAACCAAGCTGCGCAATGTACAGGTCGGCGCGCCGGCGACGATCAAGCTGATGGGGTTCGATCCGCTGCTCGACGGCCATGTCGCGAGCATCGGTCGCGGTGTCGCCGACCTCAACGAAAGCCGTGCCGACAGCGGCCTGCCGCAGGTCAGCCCGAACTTCAGCTGGATACGCCTGGCGCAGCGCGTGCCGGTGCGCATCGAACTCGACCGGGTACCGGCGGGCGTGGTGCTTGCCGCCGGCATGACCGGCAGTGTCGAGGTGCTGCAGGCGGGGACCGCGCGGCACTGGCGGCTGACCCGCTGGTTGCAGGAGTACCTTTGATGGCGGCGTCGGCGTCCGGCGGGCGCGATTGGTACGCGGCGTTGCCGTTGCCCTGGCGGACCGACAGCCTGGGCTACGTGCTGCGCAGCATCGGCGCTGCCGCTCTGGCGCTCGGCCTGGGGCTCTACCTGCAACTGGATTCGCCGTTTTCCGCGGCGTCCACTGTGCTGTTGCTGATCAATCCGGTGCAGGGAGCGGTGGTCGGCAAGGGCTGGTGGCGCGCCGTGGGTACCCTGGTCGGCACGCTCGCTGCCTTCGTCCTGACCGCGCTGTTCGCCCAGAAGATGCTGCTGTTCGTCGTCGCCCTGGGTTTCTGGCTGGGTCTCTGCGTCGGCGTCATGAGCCTGGTCCGGCACTTCTACGCCACTGCCGCGGTGGTCGCCGGCGACACCGTGTGCCTGGCGCTGGGACCGGCCATGGTCGAGCCCGAGGCGGCCTTCGAGCACATCGTCACCCGCGCCTCGGCGGTAATCGTCGGGGTCTGCTGCCTGAGCTTGGTGACCGTGCTCTTCAGCCGCAGGACCGTGTCCGGGCGGGTGCGCCAGCGTCTCGTCTCGCTCTGCGCGGCGACGCTGGCGCTGGTCGCTGCGCGGCATGCCGGTGCGGCTGACGGGGAACTGGAGCGCCGTCGCCGGACGCTGGCCGGCGAGGTCTACGCGGTAGACGACCTGCTGGGCGTCGGTCGCGCCGAGTCGCGGGCGCTGAGCGCTGCGCTCCCGGCGATCCGCGGTGGCCTGGCGGCGCTGTTTTCCACGCTGATGGAGTTCCGCTTCGCCGGCGAGACGCATTGGGCCCGGCGCTTGGCGGAGCGTGGACTGGCGCTGCCGATGGCCGACGACCTGTGCCTGCTGGGCGGCCAACTGGAGCGCGGCGAGCTCGACTTCGCCGGCGCCGCGCGACGGCTCGCGAGCTTGCGCGGTCGCCTGGCGGCGATTCGGCGCGGACTTCCGACAGACCAAGCGGATGCCTGTCGCGAAGGGCTGTTCATGGAGCGTCTCGACGAGCAACTGGATGACCTGCAGGCCGCCCTGCGGGGGTTCGCCCGGCTCGACGGCCGGGCCCGCGCCGACGTCCGCCCAGCGGCCTTCCATCGACATTACCGCGAGGCCTTGCGCAACGGCGCGCGAGCCTGGCTGGCGATGCTGGTCGGCGGCGCCCTGTGGTTCCTCAGCGGGTGGGACCAGGGGCCGACCCTGCTGGCGGTGCTCGGCCCCTACTGCACGCTGCTGGCAGCCTCGCCCTTTCCCGCCGAGGGCACGCGCAATTTCATTCGCGGCACGCTCTACGCGATACCTGCCGCATTGCTCTGCAAATTCCTTCTGCTACCGCTGATCAACGGTTTTCCATTGCTGCTGCTGTGCCTCGCCTTCTTCTGGTCGTTCGGTATCCAGGCCACCACAGTGCCCAGGCGGGCGTTGCAGGGAATCGCCTACCTGATCGCCTTCAACACCCTGGTCGCCACCGGCAATCTCGCCCGCTTCGATTTCGGCGACTTCGCCAACCAGTCCTGCGCCTGGGTGCTGGCGCTCTGCATCAGCCTGCTGGTCTACCGCCTGCTGCCGAAGGACCTGGAACGGCATTCGGCGTCGCTGCTCGACCATCTGCGCCGCGAGACCCTAGCCTTGCTGCGTCGTCGCGCCGGTTTCGACGCGCATGCCTGGCAGGCCCGCCAGCAGCATCGCATCGCCCAGCTGGGCGCGTTGCATGGCATGGAACATCCGCGCAGCGCGCTGGCCCTGCGCCTGGGCTTCGTATCCCTGCAACTCGGCCGCGAGTCGCGGCGCCTGGCGCGCCCTGGCCGGGCTCGACCCGGCCGCCGCGGAGGCGCGGTGGATCGAGTGCGCACTGCGAGCCATCGCCGTCCGCCATCGCGATCCGCCGCTCGCCGCGCGGCACGCACGCCGTGCCGGCGCTCGCCTGGCGGCCGCCGGCGAATGGCGCCTGGCCGCGATCCTCACCGACCTCGCCTGGTTGCTCCGGGCCTATTCGCAAAGCGTCTCGTCCGACGGGGCGCAGCATGGAGAAAAGACCTCATGAAAACCTCGTTCTTGCTGGCCTTGCTGCTGTCCTGCTGGTCCCAGGTCCAGGCGGCGGACGACGACGGGAAAGAGTTGCCGCCGATCGAGCGCTACGACTACGGCATGCCGCTGGACATCGAGCGGGTGCTTTCCGTCACGCCGGTGCCGGCCACCTGTGGCGTGGTGCCGCTGGTGATGCTCTACCGCGACAGCGCCGGACGCCTACATCGCTTGCAGTACCGAGGCCTTGGCGCGGGCTGTTCGCGGCACTGAGAAGCGGGCGCAGGCGCTGTCTCAGCGCACCGCGCCTTCGATGATCGCCAGGACGTCGCCGATGGCGTGCTCCAGGTAGTCGCCCGCCTTGTACGCCGCAAGCGCCTGCGGACCGCCGTCGAGCACCGCCTGCGGCCGTTCGACGAAGCGTCCGAGCAGGTTGAACTCCTCGTCCAGCACCAGTACCAGCGGAATCGGGATTCGCTCCAGCGCCAGGCGCTGGCGCAGGTCGTCCTCGGCGCGGCCCTTGGAAATGATCGCCAGCTCGATGTTCGGTTGCAGGCGCTGCGCGAAGTCCAGCGCGGCCAGGTTGATCTGGCAGTCCGGGCACCACATTTCCCCGGCGACCAGCAGGCGATAGCGCCGTTCGATGCGTTGCAGGCGTTCCGTCAGCGCGCTCGGCAGCCCGTTGCTTTCCAGCTTCTGCCGGAACCGCGCGACCGCGCCCTGTTCCGTGGCCAGGCCATGGCCGACGAAGGCGGCGAAGTCTTCTCCGATATCGAACAGTTCCGCGTAAGAGGCCATGCTGGTTTCGCTCCTGTGCTTGGGGAGGGATGGCGCGGCGGATACGCCAGGCAGTCGCGCCACGCCGGGGCGGCCAGGGTAGCGCGCTCGCCGCGTCGCGGCGAGCGCCGGCGTGCTTCGCCGGGACTGGTCGTTAGCATGGCGCGGCTGGTAAAAAGACAGCGCCCCCACTGCCCGCCAAGGCCCGTCCGATGCTGATCGACCTGCCTTCCACCCGTCCGGTCTTCGCCTATGCCCAGGATTATCTCCACGGCGAGCGCGTCGAGCTGCACCGGCATTCGCGCGCGCAATTGATCCATGCGCTCAGCGGGGTGGTCACGGTCGGCACCGCCGAGGGCACCTGGGTGGTGCCGCCGGGACGCGGTGTCTGGTTGCCGGCCGGTATCGAGCATGCCCTGCGTTTCGCCGGCCAGGTGCGCATGCGCACCTTGTTCATCGCCCCGCAGGCGCGCCACGACCTACCGCAGGACTGCCGGGTGGTGGACGTGCCGCCGTTGCTGCGGCAATTGATCGTCGCGGCGATGCGGATCGCGCCGGACTACCCGCCGGGCGGCCGCGACGAGCGGGTGATGGAGCTGATCCTCGATGAACTGCGGGTGCTGCCGATCCTCGCCCTGCACGTGCCACAGCCGGTCGATCGGCAACTGGCGGCGCTGTGCCGCAGCCTGCGCGCCGAGCCGGCCGCCGACTGGAGCCTGGGCGATGCCGCGCGTCGCCTGGGCGTCAGCCCGCGGACCCTGACTCGCGCCTTCCAGCGCGAAACCGGTCTCAGCTTCGTCCAGTGGCTGCGGCGCATGCGCCTGCTCGCCAGCCTCGATGCGCTGGCGGCAGGGCATTCGATCCTCGAGGTCGCACTGGACCTCGGCTACGACAGCCAGAGCGCCTTCAGCGCCATGTTTCGCCGGACCCTGGGCGTTTCGCCGAGCCTCTATTTCGGCCGCGGCGCCGCCTACGGGGTGGCCGAGGGCGACTGAGTTCAGTCCTTCTGGCGCAGCATCAGCGAGGCCAGGGCGCAGGCCAGGAGCGCCACGCAGGAAAGGTAGAAGGCGTCGGAGTAGGCCATCAGGTAGGCCTGCTGGCGCACCCCGTGGTCGAGCAGGGCCAGCGCCTGCTGCTGCTCCGGCAGTTGTATCCGCACCTGGCTACCGCCCAGGCGCTGTTGCAGGGCGCCGTCGAAGATCGTCAGGGTCTCGCCGATCCGCTCGGAGTGGAAGCGCTCGCGCAGCGAGACCAGTTGCGTCAACAGCGCGGTGCCGATCGCGCCGCCGAGGTTGCGCAGCATCGAGATCAGCGCCGAGGCCGAGCCGGCCTGGGCCTTGTCCGCGCACGACGATGGAGGGGATGATCACGTTGCGTCCCGCGTCGGCGTTCAGGTGCGCGCCCATCCAGCAGCCCAGGGCCATGATCGCGAAGCCGCCGGCCACCAGCAGCTTGGGGTTCAGCCAGCGCATCAGGCGCGGCAGCAGCGGCGCCAGGAGCAGTTGCACGAGGCCGTAGAGGATCAGGCTGTCGCCGATCTGCCGGGCGTTGAAACCCTGCAACTGGGACAGGTAGTTGGGCACCAGGAACACCAGGCCGAAGGTCGCCGCGCCGAACACCGCCATCGCCAGGCTGGACACGCCGAAGTTGTAGCTGCCCAGCAGGCGCAGGTTGATGAACGGCCGCGCGCCCCACAGTTGGCGCTGTACGAAGAGCAGCAGGGCGAGCACGGCGAGGACGGCGAAGGTGCGGATGAAGCCGGACTCGAACCAGTCGCGGCGGCCACCTTCCTCCAGCACGATCTGCAGCGCGCCGAGGCCGGCGACCATCGCGCCGATGCCGAGCCAGTCGGCCTGGCGCAGGCGTTCGCGGTCGCCGTCGCGGGGGCGGATCGACCAGGCCACCGCGGCCAGCAGGGCGATCCCCGGCAACAGTTGCAGGAGAAAGATCCAGCGCCAGGAATAGGCATCCGCCAGCCAGCCGCCGATCGACGGGCCGGCGGCCTGGGCCACGCTGTTGGAAAGGCTGAACAGCGCCATGCCGAGGGGTATCCGGCTGGACGGCAGCTCGGTGAGGATCAGTTGCATCGACAGCGGGATCAGCACCGCCCCCGAAGCCCCCTGGATCACCCGGATCAGGATCAGCGTCGACAGGTTCGGCGCCAGCGCGCAGCTCAGCGAACTGAGCAGGAACACCAGCGAGCCGAGGAGCATCACCCGGCGCAAGGAGAACACTTCCACCAGCCAGGCGGTAAGCGGGATCATGCTGATTTCCGCGACCAGATAGGCGGTGGATATCCACGAGCCCTCCTCGAAGGTGGCTCCCAGCGCGCCTTCTATCTCCGGCAGCGCCGCGCTGGTGACGTGCACGTTCATGCCAGCCATGAAGCAGCCGAACAGGCCGCCGGTGACGGCGACCCAGGCACGCAGCGATACCTTGTCGTCAGCGCTCATCGGCGGAGGCTCCGTCCGGTTCGCGAGTGTCCACGGTGGCGATCACCGACATCCCCGGCAGCAGCCGGCCCCGCTCGGCGGCGTCGGTGTCCAGGCGGATACGCACCGGGAAGCGCTGGACGATCTTGGTGAAGTTGCCGGTGGCGTTGTCCGGCGGCAGCAGCGCGAATACCGCGCCGGAGGCCGGCGCCACGCTGTCGACGCGGCCGCGCCAGCGGCGGCCGAACGTGTCCACCTCCAGCTCTACCGGTTGCCCGGGGCGGATGTGTTCGAGCTGGGTCTCCTTGTAGTTGGCCACCACGTAGGCCTGCTCCAGCGGCACCACCGCCAGCAGCGGCAGCCCCGGCGTGACGTACTGGCGCAGGCGCACCTTGCGCTGGCCGACGCGGCCGGCGAATGGGGCGCGGATTTCGGTATCGTCCAGGGCGTGGCGCGCCAGTTCGCGCGCCGCCGCGGCTTCCTGCAGCTCCGCCTGGCGCTGGGCGAGCGCCGCCTCCGCCTCGCGTCGCCGGCTCTTCAGTACGTCCCTGGCGGCGCGCTGGCGGCCTTCCTCGGCGCTTGCCCGCCGCGCCGCCGCCCGCGCTCGCTGGTGCGCCGCGTCGGCATTCTCCAGGCGCTGGCGACTGGTGGCATGCTCGTCGGCCAATTGCCGGTAGCGTCGCCAGTCGGTCTCGGCGCGGCGCCATTCGGCTCGCGCCGCTTCGCCATCGGCGCGGGCGCGGCTGATCGTCTGCACCTGCTCCAGCAGTTGCCGATCGAGGGTCTCCAGCTTCGCGCGCTGGGCTTCCAGCGCCGCCTGCGCCGCCGCTTCGCGGGCCTCGGCGGCGCGCAGGCGCTGGCGGAAGTCGCGCGGGTCCAGGCGCAGCAGCAGGTCGCCGGCCTGGACGTCGGCGTCGTCGGCCACCAGCACCTCGGCGACGTAGCCGGAGACCTGCGCGCTGACCGCCACCCAGTCGGCGCGTACATAGGCATCGTCGGTGCCCTCCAGGAAGCGTCCGCTGCTCCACCACCAGGCCAGCAGGGCGGCGAGCGCGATGGCGCCGGCGAGGCCGCCCAGCAGCCAGGTTCGGCGCCGGCGCGTGACTGCTGGCATGGTTTCGCCAGTGGTGTGTTCGATGGGTTCCCTGATTGCCTGGTTCATTGTCCGTTATCCTGGTGGGAGGGGCTGGGAGCGGCTTGCCAGCCGCCGCCGAGAGCCCGGAACAGTTCGACCTGGCGCTCGGCGACGCGCATCTCGGCGTCGACCAGGCGCGCCCGGTCGGCGACCAGGCTGCGTTGACTGTCGAGCAGCTCGAGGGCATCGAGGGCGCCGGCGCGATAGTTGCTGCGCGCCAACCGGTAGGCGTGGCGCTGCTCGTCGAGGGCACGCTGGAGGTCGGCACGCCGCTGGCGCTCGCCGGCATACAGCGCCAAGGCACGCTCGACCTCGCGCAGGGCGCCGAGCACCGCTCCGTCGAAGCGCGCCAGAGCGGCGTCGCGCTCTGCCGCTGCGCTGTCCAGGCGGCCTCGCGCGCTTTCCCGGTTGGGGAAGCGCCAGCCCAGCAGAGGACCGGCCGCGTAGGCTAGCGCGCCGCTGCCGCCGAGGCCGGCGAGGGTCGCTGCGGAGGTTTCGGCGCCGACGGCGAAGCTGATGCGCGGGTACAGCTCGGCTTCGGCCAGCGCGCGCCGGGCGTCGGCGGCGGCGAGCCGGCGCTCGGCCGCGCGGACGTCCGGGCGGCCAGCAGGCTCCAGCCGTCGCCGGTGGGCAGGGCACGGCGCAGTTGCGGTATGCCGGCGCAGGTCGCGGCAGGAGCGTCCAACTGGCGCGGCGAGCGCCCGCTGAGCAGCGCCAGTTCGTAGAGTGCCGCGCGCCGCCGCGCCTCGAGCATCGGCAGCGCGGCGCGGGTCCGCTCGCGCAAGGCCAGCAGCCGGCGTCGCTGCAGCTCGCTGGAAAGGCCGGCGGCGAGCTGGCGTTCGCTCAGCGCCAGGCTCGCGTCGAGCAGGCCGACCGATCGGCGTTGTACCTCTGCCCGTCGCGCCAGGGCGCAGGCGCGGACGTAGGCGAGGGTGGTCTGGCTGGCCACGCTGACCCTGAGCAGGTCGCGCGCCGCTTGCGCCGCTTCGGCATCCGCCTTCGCCGCGGCGATGCGGGCGCGGACTTCGCCCCACAGGTCCAACTGGTAGGACAGGTCGAGGCGGGCGGTGTGTTTCCACTGGCTGCGCAGCTCCTCGTCGGTGGCTTCGGCGAGGGTCTGGTCGTCGCCGTCGCGCCCATACTGGTAGCCATAGCCGACCTCGGTCCGTGGCCAGCGTTCGCCCTGTGCGCCGCGCAGATGGCCGAGGAGCGCGCGGGCATGGGCATCGGCTGCGGCCAGGTCGCGGTTGTGGCGCAGCGCGGCGGCCACCAGGTGGTTCAGCCCAGGGTCCTGGTAGAGCGTCCACCACTGGGCGGGCAGCGCGTCGCCGCGGGTTCCCGCCACCCTCGACAGGCCAGGGTCGAGGCTTTCCGCGCGTGGCGCGGGTTGGTTGCGGTTCGCGCAGCCCAGCGCGGTGGAGATCCCCAGCGCCAGCGCCACGCAACGCAGATGACTGGCAAGCGGCATTGCCCTGCTCCCGTGTCTGAAAGAGCGGGGAACGGTAAGGCAGGCGCGGGCGGCCTGCGCCGGCAAAAGCGCCAGTCATCGTCGCGAAATGGACAGTCGGCGGATTTTTCAGCGTTGTCGCATCAGGTACGGGCCGCAGCCCAGGGCCAGCAGCCCGGCCGGGATGGCCAGCAGGGAGATGCGGGCGATCTGCCGGGAGTAGCGGTTCACCCCGGCAAAGCTGTCGGCCTTGGTGGCGGTCTCCCGGCGAAACCCCGGTCGCGGCTTTCGGCGCGGCTGCGTTCGAGAAGGAACTCCACGGCGACCACGCCCAGCCAGAATGCGACGGCGAACAGGCGAAGGGACAACGGCAACGGGTGTATGGCGCGCTCTCGCTGGTCTTTCAGGCGTTCTCCCGATGCCGTCTCAGCCAGCGCAGGGCGTCGTCCCACAGCGCCTCTGCTCCGGCGCGGAAGTAGCCCATGTGTCCGAGCGGTCCACCGTCGGGTCGCAGGTCGAGGGTTTCCAGCGGTGCGTTGCGGTAGGCCTCGACGAAGGCGTCCCGCGAGCGCGGCGGTGCCCAGGGATCGTCCAGGGCGGTGGCGAACAGACAGGGCGTGCGCACTGCGGCGTAGCGCTGGTGGAGGTGGCGCATCGCCGGGTCGTCGAAATAGTAGCGGGGATGGCGGCACCAGCGCTTCCAGTCGCGGTAGACCCCCAGCGGCAGGTCGTCGCCCATGCCCAGCAGGCTCCAGGCCATGTAGCCTTTCCAGGCCACCAGCGGCGGCAGCACCAGGGTCCACAGCAGGCGCACCTTGAGCGCTTCGCGGCGTGACATCCAGCCGCTCCAGCCGGCGCCGCTGCCGAAGCTGTAGCAGGCGGCGAGCCGCCCATGGTCGGGCAGCAGGCCGATGGCGTGGCCGCCGAAGGAGTGGCCGATCCAGTACAGCGGCCGCTCCTCCCGGCCGAGCAGCTCGACGGCGGCGGCGAGGTCCCGGTAGGCCCAGTCCAGGTAGGACATGGCGAAGCCCTTCAGGCTTGCCGGCGCGGATTCGCCGATGCCGCGATAGTCCAGGGTGAGTACGTCGAAGCCCTGGCGCGCGGCGTGTTCGGCGAAACGCCGGTAGAAGCGCTGGGCGACGCCCGTCGCGCCGGCCACCAGCAGGTTGCCATGGGCGTGGCCCGGCGCGTGGTAGCGGTAGGCGGACAGCGGATAGCCGTCGGTCGCGGGCAGGGCCAGGCGTTCCATCCGCACCGGCGCTGCGGAATGTTGAGTCAACGAAGTCATGTCGGTTTCCGCAGGAGAGATGGAGCGGAGCGACCGGGGGTCGACCCGCAGGGGAGCTAGCGGCCTTTGAACGCCGGCGCGCGCTTTTGCACCATCGCCAGCACGCCCTCGCGGACGTCCTCGCTGCCGATCAACGCGGCCAGCGACTCGTTGACCCGCGACAGCGCCGCATCGTCCCCCTCGTCGCGCCCCTGGAACGCCGATTGCAGCGCGGCGCGCACCGCCAGCGGCGCGGCCCGGGCGATCCGCTCGGCGTATTCGAGGGCCCGTGCCAGTTCCTCGCCGGGTTCCACCACCTCGGTGAGCAGGCGCATGCGCAGGGCTTCGTCGGCATCGAACTCATCGCCGGTGAGGATGTAGCGCATGGCGTCGGTCCAGCCCGCCGCACGCGGGAAGCGCACGGTGGATCCGCCCAGCGGCGGGATGCCGCGTAGCACCTCCAGATGGGCGAAGCGCGTGCCGCGCGCGGCCACCGCGATGTCGGCATTGAGCATTAGCTCTATCCCGGCGGTCCAGCAGGTGCCTTGCACCGCGACTACCAGCGGCTTGCTCCGACGCGGCTGGACCACGCCCCAGGGATCGACGCCGCCGTCCGGATAGCGGAAACCGCTGGCGGCGAGCTTCGGTGCCAGTTCCATCAGGTCGAGCCCGGCGGTGAAGTGCTCGCCATGGGCGAAGAGCACGGCACAGCGGGATTCCTCGCTGCGCTCGTATTCACCCATGGCCAGCGCCAGGTCCGCCAGCATTGCGCTGTCGAAGGCGTTGCGCTTGCCCGCGCGGTCCAGGCCGATGAGAAACAGATGACCGCGCTGCTCTCGGGTGACGCGGCCCGGGCCGCTGTTGGCTTCGCTCATGATGCCTCTCTCCTGTGCTTGGGTTGGTGGAGCGGAAACTTCTTCTAGTTACCTACCGAACATTCGGTTTGTAAAAACTAAACAAACATTCGGTAACCGTCAAATTGAGGCGCCAAGGCTTATGGCATAGAATCAACGCCTTTGATCGAGAGCAGGAACCTTCCGTGCGTCCGTTGAAAATCTCCCGCGACGAGCTTCTCCAGCGCTGCGCCGGCACCTTCCGTCGCTACGGCTACCACGGCACCACCATGGAAATGCTGTCCAGCGCCTGCGGCTTGACCAAGGCCTCGTTCTACCACCACTACCCGAACAAGGAAGCCTTGCTCCGCGACGTTCTCGAATGGACCCACCAGCGGCTCGCCGAGACGCTCTTCAGCATCGCCTACGACCCGCTGCTGACGCCCCGCGAGCGCCTGGAAAAACTCGGCCGCAAGGCCGCCCGGTTGTTCCAGGACGACAGCATCGGCTGCCTGATGGGCGTGGTCGCGGTCGACGCCAGCTATGGTCGCAGCGAGCTGATGGCGCCGATCCGCAGTTTCCTCGACGACTGGGCGCAAGCCTTCGCCCAGCTCTACCGCCCGGCCTTCGACGAGGCGCAGGCGCTGGAGCGCGGCCGGCAACTGGTGGCCGATTTCGAAGGCGCCATCCTGCTGGCGCGCATCTATGGCGAGCCGGGCTATATCGATGGCGTCACCCGGCGAGCGCTGGAGCAACTGGCGGGCTAGCCTGCGCCCGCCTTCAACCTGAACGAAGCGTTTCGCCAGGCGGTCGGAACAACAGGTCCCCGTTCCGGAAGCTGAGTCCATGCCGCTGCGCCGTGCCGTTTTCGCCATCCTTTTCGCGTCCCTGGGCAGTCCTTTGGTCGCCGCCGAAACACCCCTGCGCCTGGAGCGCCTGGAGCGCTGCGGCGATCTCCTGGCCAGCGAGCGGCAGGAGTGGTGCCTGCGCGTGCGCGGCCTGGGTGCCGGCCTGCCGCGCCTGTTGCTGGACGGCCGCGAACTGCCGGCCACCGCCCTGCGGCGCGAGGGCGACGGCCTGCGGCTCCGCCTGGACCGCCGTGGCCACGCCAGCGGTCCGCTTTGGCTGGAGCAGGGCGGGCGCAGCAGCAATCCGGTATGGCTGACCCTGAACGGCAGCCATGTGCTCGCCGCCGGTCCCGACGAGGTGGCGAAGAACATGGATGGCCTGACCACCTACGTCGACCTGGTCAGCCTGTTGATCGAGGAGAACCACGACGGTCGCCGGGAGGCCGAACGCCTGGCCGATAAATATGGCGCGCGGGTGGTCGGCGCGATCCCGCCGTTGAACCTCTACCAGTTGCGCCTGCCGGCGCGCGACCTCGTCCAGCGCGACGCGCTGGTCCTCCGCATCGGCAGCGAGACCAGCGTGGACGCCGTGGTGGTGGAGGAGTCCGCGCCGGAGAAGGGCGAGGAAACCGAGGCGGCGCGCCGGCCCGTGGACAAGCCGGACAGCGACTCCGACGAGTGGGCGGCCAATCGTTTCATGGACGCGGTGAACTATTACCAGCGTCGGGTCCGCGCCCGCCAGGCCCCGCTGGAGACCCGCCCGGTGCGCATCGGGGTGATCGAGCGCGACGTCGACTTCGACGCCCCCGACTTCGCCGACTACCTCGGCCCCTGCAAGGCGCCCGCGCCGCGTACCTGCCTCTACGCGCGCGATGCCGAACGTCCCGACAACCACGGTTCGACGGTCGCCGGCATCCTCGCCGCGCGCTGGGACCAGGGCGGCAACAGTGGCTTCCTGCGTGGGCTGGACCGCGCCAGCCAGGGTTTCGAAGTGATCGTCGAGCGCAATTCCGACGCTGGCATCACGGCCAACGTCGCCGCTTCGGTGAACCTGGTGGAGGATGGCGTGCGGGTGCTCAACTGGAGCTGGGGCATCCACCGCGTCGGCGCTCGCGACGTCGACGGCGACGAGGTGGATTCGCTGGTGCGCTCGGGGATCGCCATGAGCGGCTACGAGGAGTTGCTCGAGGAGTTCTTCCTCTGGCTGCGCAAGGAGCATCCGGACGTGCTGGTGGTCAACTCCGCCGGTAACGGCTCGTCCTACTCCGGTACCGACGAATACCGCCTGCCGTCCTCCTTCGTCACCGAGCAGTTGCTGGTGGTGGGCGGCCACCAGCGCAGCGAGCGCCAAGGCCTGGCGGTGGACGACCCGGCCTACGCGGTCAAGCGCAGCACCTCGAACGTCGACATGCGGGTGGATGTCACCGCCGCCGCCTGTACCCATGCCTCGACCCTGGAGCGGGACGCGTGGGGCGAGGTGCACTGCGGCACCTCCTATGCCACGCCGATGGTCGCCGGCACGGTCGCCGCCATGCTTTCCCTCAACCCGCGGCTGCGACCCGAGGAGATCCGCATGCTGCTCCGGCGCAGCGCCATGACCATCGGCGGCGACTACGATTTCGAGCCGGCCGATGCCGAGGACCTCACCGCACCGATCCTGCCCTCGGAGCGCGGCTACCGCCTGGACCACCGTGACGTCGGCCGCTCGGCGCGGCTGGACATGCAGAAAGCCCTGGACCTGGCGGTGAAGAGCCGCGAGCGCGTGCGCTGAGGCGTTCCGCCGGCCCTGGGCCTCACGGCGAGGCTTCCAGCAGCCGGGCGAGGCGTTCGGCGAGTTCGTTGTGGCGGAACGGCTTGGTCAACACCTCGAAGCCGTTGAGTTGCTCGGGCGTGAGATTGGCGTAGCCGGTGATGACCAGCACCGGCAATTGCGGGAAGCGCTGGCGCAGTTCCTCGGCAAGCTGCACGCCGGTCTTGTCGGCCATGAGATGGTCGGTGACCAGCAGGTCGGGCGCCAGGCCGCGCTCGACCTCGCCCAGGGCTTCCTCCGCCGACGCCGCCTCGCTGACCTGGTAGCCGAGATCGCCGAGCAGCAGCGCGGTGGTGTAGCGCACCATCCTGTCGTCGTCGACCAGCAGCACGTGGGTCGGCCGCAACGCTTCCGGTGCGTCCGGGCAGCTTTCTGCGGTGGATTGCGTCTGCTCCGCGGTGATCGGCAGCCAGATGCTCACCCGGGTCCCCTTGCCGATCTCCGAATGGATGCCCAGGCCGCCGCCGGACTGGGCGACCAGGCCCTGGACCATCGACAGGCCGAGGCCGGTGCCCTTGCCCACGCCCTTGGTGGAAAAGAACGGCTCCATGCAGCGGGCCAGCACCTCGGCGGGCATGCCTCCGCCGTTGTCGGCGACTTCCAGGCACACGTAGCGGCCGGCGCCGAGACCGTCCACCGCGCCGTCGATCACCAGGTCGGTCCGCGCGCCTATTTCCAGGCGGCCGCCTTCGCCCATGGCGTCGCGGGCATTCACCGCGAGGTTGAGGATGGCCAGTTCGAACTGGTGCGGATCCACCACCACCGCAGGCAGGCGTTCCGGGATCTCGATACGGACCTCGATGGTCGGGCCGAGCGAGCGCTCGATCAGGTCGCGCATGCCCTCGACCAGTTCGCGCAGGGCTACCGCCTGCGGCTTGAGGGTTTGCCGGCGAGCGAAGGTGAGCAGGCGGCCGACGAGGTTCCGCGCCCGCTCCGCGGACTGTAGCGCGCCGTCGATGAGGTCGGTGGAGCGGGCGTCGTCGAGCCGCCGGCGGATCAGTTCCAGCGAGGCCATGATCGGCGTCAGCAGGTTGTTGAAGTCATGGGCGATGCCGCCGGTCAACTGGCCGACCATCTCCATCTTGCGTGCCTCGTGAAGCTGCGCCAGGGCGCTTTCGCGCTGGGCGAGCATGGTCGCGACACGTTCTTCCAGGCTTTCGTTGAGTTCGCGCAGCTCGTTCTCGGCGCGTACCCGCGCGCTGATGTCCATGCACACGCAGAGCAGGCCGCTGGCGGCATGCTGCTCGTCCACCAGCGGCGTGACCTGGTTCTGCACCCACACCGTATCGCCGTCGGGGCGAACGTAGCGGCCGCTCATCTCGAACGCCGCGCCGGTCGCTCCGCCTGGCGCCGCAGGGAGGGCGAAGTCGGCGGGGTCGAGGATGTCCTGCATGCGCAGGCCGAGCAGGGTCTCGCGCGAACGGCCGGCGATCTCGCAGTAGCGATCGTTGACCCGGGTGAAGCGCCAGTTCCGGTCGCATACCGCGATGCCCGCGCTGGCCTGGTCGAACATCGCCGCCAGTTGCGCGGAACTGGTGCGCAGCGCCAGCTCCGCGCGGGCATGGGTGAGCGAGGTCCAGGCCAGCTTGGCGGCTTCCTCCGCCAGGCGGCGCGAATCTTCGCCGAGCGCCTGCGGATGGGCGAAGTGGATCGCCAGCAGCGCCTCCAGCCGGCCGTGGCGCAGCACCGGGACGTGCAGCGTGGCGCCCAGCCCCAGGCGCGCGCGGCTCGCCGCCTCGTCGAGACTCATGCCGCGCTCCCCGGCGAGGTCTTCCCGCGCCACGCTGCGTCCGGCATGCAGTTCGCCGGACAGGGTGGCGCCGAACGCCAGGTAGCGATGCCGACCGACCGCCGAGCGGCCGTCGTGGAGATAGTCGCGATGGACCTGGAAGGTCATGCCGTCGCCGTTGTCCTCGCCGAAGAATATCCGCGACGCGCCCAGCTCCTCGCCGAGCCGGCGCAGGGCGGTGGCTTCGATTTCCAGGGGATCGGCCAGGGACGGCAGGGTCTGGCCCAGTTCCAGGAGGAACGCCTGGCGGCGTTCGAAACGCACCCGCTCGGTGGTCTCGGTGACGATGCACAGCACGCCGCCGACGGAACCGTCGGTTTCCCGCACCGCCGAATAGGACACGTCGAAATAGACCGTCTCGCCGCGTCCATGGCGTTCGATGTAGAAGGGCCGATCCTTTGCCGCGAAGGTTTCACCGGTCTCGTACACCCCGCGCAGCAGCGGTTCGAGGTCATCCCACAGCTCCCGCCAGTTCTCTATCGCCGGCCGGCCGAGGGCGCGCGGATGCTTGTCGCCGATGCTCGGCGCGTAGGCATCGTTGTACAGGGCGACGAATTCCGCGCCCCAGAACAGCACGATCTGCGCCTTGGCCGGCAGCAGCGTGGCCATCGTCGTCTTCAGGCTCGCCGACCAGGCGTCCGGCGGGCCGAGGGGCGAACTGGCCGCGTCGAGGCTGAGCAACAGTTTCCCGACCGCTCCTCCGTTGGCCAGGAAGGCCGGTGGATGGTCGAGGGTGTTCGGGTCCGGTTCGATGGTGAAAGGCTGTGCCATGTCTGCGGAGTCTTGCTCGGTTCCGGTTGAGGTGGTGGGTCGTATGGAATATAGGAGGGCGGTGGGTGCGCTTGCGTTCAATCCGGCTGGGCGGGATGGCGCACCGGGGCGCTCCAGACGCTCGGCGCGTTGCCAGGCGGAGTCTGGCGATGATTTCGTACGCGGTGCCCGAGACCGCGATGGAGACTTGGCGTAGGGGCGAACGACGCCACCGGCGTCATTCGCCATGGCCGGGTCAACCGGAACGTCGAGCGGCTACCAGGCGCTGCTGCAGGCGCGTCAGGAAGGCCACTTCGAAGGCGGTCTTCTGCATCGGTGTGGGCAGGCTGTCGCGGCCGAAGGCGAAGGCGGTCCAGAGCTGGCCTTCGATCTGGTCGGCAAGCCAGTTCTCGGCCTGGCGGACGCCCTTGTCGATGGCGGGCTGGGCGGGAACCGGCCAGAGCAGGGAGAGACCGGGTTGCCGGTCGGCGGGGGGAATCTCGACCATCAGGTCCTTGTAGCGTTCGATGATTGCGTCGACGTGGGTCTTTTCCTTTTCATCCTTCGTCATGCTGGGTACTCCGTTTCTGAGAGTCACATGACCTGCCGCCTTCGCTGTCAATCGATGGAGGCAGGATCGCGCAGGGTTGACAGACCGGGAAACGGAACCGGCAGACCACGAGGGTCTCCCCACGCGATCCGCCATGAAGGCCCGCAGTTGGAAAACTGCGGTCGAGCCGATGCCTGCAAAAGCATTCGCTGCTTTCGCATGCACCGCTCGGCGCATCGCGCCGTCTCTTCGGGCTGTCAAACCCGGTCACGGATTTGGCCGTGACGGGCGCAGGATAGGGGCAGGCAAGGCGGGGAGCAAGGGCGGGAACGGGTGACGGCAGAGGCTATCGGCAGGCAAGGCGTTGGCTGAAGCGATTCATGGAAATAACCCGGCGTTGGGAGCGCGCCGTTAATCATCGTTTACCAGGAGAAAACAATCCGCCTGGACTGTTCGATTCAATATTTTGTGATGCGCTTCACGCAATAAGAGTATTCCTTATGAGCCACGCAAAAGTGTCATTCGCTTCTTCGAAGAGGGCGCTGCCGAAGTTGCACGCTAGTTGGGCACGCCGCGAGGGCGGCTCGGCACTTTGGTGCATAAGGATATAACCCTTTCTTCATTTCTGATTTTCGTCAGAGTTCGTGCCGGGGCGACCGTCCGTCATTCGATATTAATTAAAAGCGTCAATAATCCGTTTAGGAATCAGGGGCTTGGAAATCCACCTGGCAGAACTGACAGGTCGGTATGCCCAACCAAAGTATTGAACTGATTTAAGTGGTGGTACAAATTTGCCTTTCCCATGTTAGTCCTACTTAACAGGCGAAGCGGTGGAGAGCGCTCTGTTGCGGGCTGCTCGGGATTAAATGGGTTTCGCCCTCGGGGGGCTCCTGTCTTCCAATAAAAACAAGTTGTCGCCAGGCCTGATGAACTTTCAGGTACCCGCGTTCCGTTTTCTCGCGGAACTCACTGACTGCGCTTAACCGCGTGACCGGTTCGGTCGGTAAACAGCGACCTGCGCCGGAAACGCGATAACCGAGACAACTCAATCGAGGAACAGAAGATGGGATTATTCAATGCAGCCGCGAACCTGTTCGGCCAGGTCTACGAGCGCGCGACGCAGGTGGCCGCCACCGCCGTCACGGCGGTGGCGGACGTGGCCAGGACATTGGTGGGCTCCACCGTCGACGCTGTGGAGCAGCAGGTGCACGAAGCGCTGACATCGGTGCATGACGCCGTTGCCAGCGTGGAGCAGGCGCTGGAGGGTACGGTCGGCGCGGTGGCCGGCACGCTCGGCGAGATCGCCGGCGACGCCCTCGACACCGTAGGCTCCGCGGTCGGCACGCTGGGCGGGCTGGCCGGCAACTCGCTGGCGATCGCCGACGACTTGTTGCACGGGCGCGTCGAGCCGGAGGATTACCTGAAGCTGGTCGGTGACCTGGGGCAGGGCGTCGGTGCCACCGTCGGCCATGCCTGGGAATTCGGCAGCGACAGCCTGAAGGCCGCCAACGATCTCTACCACGCCGCCTACCAGGGTGGCTCGCTAAGCCTCGGCAATAGCGACGGCCTGCTCGGGGTCAATGTGATCGGCTCGCTGCTCGGCGGCAATCACGACCAGGGCGTGATTCCCGATAGCCGCGGCATCCTCGGCCCGCTGCCGATCAACGTCTCCTTCACCGAGCAAGGCCTGACCTTCGGCGGCGAGACGCCGCTGACTCCGCTGGTCACCGCAGCCCTGGCGCTGAATCCGATCACCGCGCCGCTGGTGCCGGTGCTGGCGCCGCTCAACCTCGGCGGCCTGGGAGTGGTCGGCTCGGTCGACAAGGAAGGCTTCAGCGCCAAGTTCTACGGTATCGCCGGACCCAGCTACAACCTCGGCGTGGCCAATCTCGGCGGCACCCTGGAGCTGGGTAGCTACAACGAGGTCAAGCTGCTGAGCTGGAACGAGGTGACCCTCAAGGACCTGCCCATCGTCGGCGGCATCCTCGGCTACGTGCCGGTGGTCAAGGACATCGGTGTCTCGCTGCCGACGCTGGACCTGCACTTCGACAGCAAGCTGTATGCGCAAACGATTGCCGGTGTCGATGTCGCCGGGGTCGGGCCGAAGGGCCAGATCGAGCTGGTGCATGACCTCGACAATGACCTGTCGATCGTCGCCGGTATCGCCGGGGATACCGCGCACAGCGCCCTGGACGGTGCCGGCAAGGTGCTCGCGGCGCTGCTCGGCCACGGCGGCGAAGCGGCGCCGCCGACAATCCAGCTGATCGGCGCCGACCCGGCGCCGGAGCATCAGGCCCTGGCCGCCTGACGGCGAGGGAACGCCCGGCACAGGGAGGTGCCATCCGGGCTCATTCGGGATTCCAGCGGCAGTCGTGGCAGAAGTGAGCGCGCTCGATGGCAAGGCTCGGTTCCAGCGTTACCAACGAAATCAAACAGGCCCTGGCGGCCAGCCGCGGCGCGTTGCGCAGCGTGGCGGCGTTCTCTGGGGTGATCAACCTGCTGATGCTGGTGCCCTCGCTGTACATGCTGCAGGTGTACGACCGCGTGCTGTCCTCGGCCAACGAAGTCACCCTGTTGATGCTGACCCTGATGGCGCTCGGCGTGTTCGTCTTCATGGGCGCGCTGGAGGCGCTGCGCAGCTTCGTCCTGGTGCGGGTCAGCGAACGCTTCGACGGCCAGTTGCACGGGCGGATCTACGCCGCCGCCTTCGAACGCAACCTGCGCGCCGGCGGCCAGGAGGCCAGCCAGGCGCTGCACGACCTGACCACCCTGCGCCAGTTCCTCACCGGCCAGGCGCTGTTCGCCTTCTTCGACGCACCCTGGTTCCCGGTCTACCTGCTGGTGATCTTCCTCTTCGACCCCTGGCTCGGCCTGCTCTCGCTGGTCGGCGCGCTGGCCCTGATGGCCCTCGCCTGGTTCAACGAACGCGCCACCCGTGCGCCGCTGGCCAAGGCCGGCGAGTTGTCGATCAAGTCCGGCCAACTGGCCAGCAACAACCTGCGCAACGCCGAGGTGATCGAGGCGATGGGCATGCTCGGTAGCATGCGCGGGCGCTGGGAACGGCTGCACCAGGCGTTCCTCGACCAGCAGAGCCTGGCCAGCGAGCGCGCGGCGCGGATCAACGCGCTGAGCAAGTACCTGCGCATCGCCCTGCAATCCCTGGTGCTCGGCCTCGGCGCCTGGCTGGCGGTGGAGGGACGCATC
>OBCD01000165.1_pt1 | contig 23630 bp, 28 predicted proteins | sample 1480921 | NCBI WGS metagenome assembly OBCD01 (sample SAMN05301501, study PRJEB22388) | human skin metagenome | isolation source: Infant 2 DOL 22 skin | host: Homo sapiens | place: USA: Pittsburgh, Magee-Womens Hospital of UPMC | collected 2013/2014 | reverse complement strand
AAACATATGAAGTCGTTTCTTTAGAAACAGCTAGAAATATTGCCAAGAAATTTAAAGCTAGTTTGAAGCAGAAAACAGACCTTTATGTAATTGAAAGTATTTTGATTGATGCTGGTTATAAAAATGAGCCAGTGAATTTATAGAAGGGAGTGGAGGTTTGGTCGACCACAAAGAATTCTTTACTCCTTTGAAATTATGGAACTAACAACACAAAAAATAAATGAACTATTAGGTGTTGACGATGCCTACAAAGCGCCAGAAGCGCTCATGAATATATTGAAAAATAAAGATGCTGTTAGAAAACTGTTTGAAAAATTTCTAGCCATCGAAACAGATTTAAGCTTCGATTGGTTTCACGAATATTTTCAAGAAGAACATGCTGATCGAAAGCAAAAGAAACAAGACTTCACGCCAAACTCAGTTGGAAAAGTGTTGTCACTGATTTTAGGCCATTCAGAGTCAACGTTAGATGTCGCAGCAGGTACTGGCGGATTAACGATAAAAAAATGGTGGAACGATGGACAACCAACAAATAACGAGTATCTTTGCGAAGAGCTATCAGATAGAGCAGTACCATTCTTACTATTTAATTTAATGATTAGGGGGATGAAAGCTCAAGTGATTCACGGTGATAGCCTAAGTGGCGTGACAAAAAAAGTATATAAAATTTCAGATTACGAATTAACAGAAATAAACGAAGAATTAGCAATTGAAAAGGTAGGTGCTGTGATTTCGAATCCGCCCTACTCAGCAAAATGGGATGCTAGTCCAACGTTGCTCGATGATCCAAGGTTTAGTCATTACGAAAAGTTAGCACCAAAAACAAAAGCAGATTTTGCATTCTTGCTACATGGTTTTTATCGTTTAAAAGATTCGGGGACAATGGCAGTTGTCTTGCCGCACGGTGTTCTTTTCCGTGGTGCCGCTGAAGGTGTTATTCGTAAAAAATTATTAGAAGATGGCAGTATTGATGCAGTTATTGGATTGCCTGCTAACTTATTCTTTGGCACGTCAATACCAACGGTAATAATTGTTTTAAAGAAAAATAGACAAACACGTGATGTCATGTTTATTGATTCTAGCAAAGAATTTGATAAAGGAAAAAATCAAAACTCTTTATCAGACGATCACATCAATAAAATTATTCACACATATAAAGAACGAAAAGACATCGAGAAATATGCTCATTTAGCTAGCTATGATGAAATAACAGAAAATGACTTTAACTTGAATATACCAAGATTTGTAGACACATTCGAAGAAGAAGAGCCAATCAATCCATTCGAGTTATTAGCAGATATAAGAAAAACGAATGAAGAGCTAGCTAAAGCAGAAAAAGAACTTGTCTCAATGCTAGATGAGTTAGTCGTTGATACTGATGAATCAGGAGTGTTAATTCAAGCAACAAAAGAGGTGTTCGGAAATGGCTAAAAATTCAAAACAAACAGAGAGAACCTTTGCCAGTTATTTTGCTGAATGGATTGCAACTTATAAAGAAGGAGCAATTGCAGAAATATCAGTCAATAAGTATTACTATGCGTTAGATTTTATTTTACAAACAATACCGTCGTTAAAAATAAAGGATTTAGACAGACGTGCCTATCAGAATGTGTTGAACGAGTACGCAAAAACACACGAGCGACAAACAACAATGGACTTCCACCATCAAGTGAAATCATGCATCCAAGACATTTTCCATGATGGGTTGATAGAAAGAGATCCAACGTATAAAGCAGTAATAAAAGGACGTCCACCAGTTCGAAAGAAAAAGAAAAAATTTCTACAGAAAGAAGAACTAAGAAAGCTTATAAGTTCATTGGACTTAAGTCCCGAAATTAGTATTGACTGGTTTATTTTAATTATAGCAAAAACGGGTCTGCGTTACGCCGAAGCATTAGCTTTAACGCCAGCGGATTTTGATTGGTCGGCTCGCACACTAAGAGTAAACAAGACATGGAACTACAAAAGCACCCAAGGCGGCTTTAAGAGTACGAAAACAACGAGTTCAGAACGAACAATCAGCATAGATTTTCAAATTGTTGGTCAGTTTCAACTAGTGATTAAAGATTTGCCAGCAAATGAACCGATTTTCGTTGAAAAATTTGAAGATGGTTCTTATAAAAGACAATTCAATTCAACTTACAACCATTTTCTAGTTAGCGAATGCAAACACTTAGGAATAACACCTATCAGTTTACATGGATTACGTCACACGCATGCAAGTGTATTGCTTGCTGCTGGAGTATCGATTCATAGTATTTCTGCTCGTCTTGGTCATGCGAATATAGGTGTTACACAAGAAACTTATGCACACGTATTGGACGAGTTACAAAGAAAAGACGATGAAAAAATGATGGGCGCATTAATGCAGTTAGCTTAAACGAGGTGAATCAATACATGGCTAAAAAATGGACAGAAGATGACGACATTTATTTAGAATATTTTGTTTTTGAAGGCGACACTTTAGTAGAAGAAGCTGCTGATTTTTTAGGTAGAAGCTTTGGTGCTGTTTGTATGAGGCTAACAGAATTGAGAAAAAAAGACCCAGAAGTGCGTTATTTAAAGCGTCGTTGGTCTAAAAAAGAAGATGATTTTCTACGTAGAAACTACAGGTCCATATCAACAAATGATTTAGCGTTAGCATTAAATAGAACTACTGAAGCAGTTAAATCTAGAAGAGCATTTCTCGGTTTGACTTTGATACGACCAATAACGCCAAGAAAAGAAGAGATACTTGAATTGATTAAGAAAGGTTATTATAGACCACAAATAGCAAAAACTCTCAATATAGATGAAAAATCACTTAGTAAATTTTTAAAGATAAACAATATATATTGTCCTGCTGTACCTTATGAAAAACGAACAAAAGAAGCAAAAAAATATATTTACAAACAATACAGATAAAAACATATCGCAATCACAACTAGATGCTGAAAGATGCCTTCGAAAAAATAAATTATAGAAGGAGGTGAGGGGTTTCTTCTCTTACCACCGAAACATCAAGCAAATAACTCAGCTCAGCTTCTACTTTTATATCTTTGAATAGGCGGTTCCAAGATATAAAAATATAGAGGGCAGCTAGCGAGCATGCCGGATAGTGTGCCATGACCTAGTCTTTCAGCATCTAGCTGTGATTGCGATATAAGTTTCTGTTTAGAAAGCGAGTTAAGAAGATGATTCCAAAAATAGAAGTATGGTAGATCGATTACAACAAAAAAACAGCCACGAATGGCTGTTTAAATCAATTGTACATTAGTTCATTGCACCTGTCGTTTGCTTGAACGAGGGTACTGAATTTTTCAATGTCAATATCTAATATCGATAAACATAGTTCAATGTTTCTTAGTTCTTTTAAATTTAATACGGCGTAAAAATGTGGAATCAAAAAATTGAGAGGAGTAACTTTTTGCGGTAGATTTGCTTTAATACGTGAAGAATACAGCCGATAGTTCAAGCTATAAACTTTGACGGGATAAAAATTAGTATTCATACGAACACCTACTTTCTGTCACTATTTAAGAGTAACACGAAATGTTAGTAATGTCGGTTGCAAAATGTAAATATAAAGAAACCTTAACAAAAATATTTTAGATAGAGAAATATAAAAAAAGCCAGCCGACCACTGGCTGACTAAGAAGAATATTTTACCAGAAAAGTGGTAGCTTGTGATATGTGAGGTTACTTTGCCCCAAACATTGGTCACAATAAAAATATTTTATCATGAGTAAAGAAAGCTGCCAATAAAAAAAGCCGGATTCCTCCGACCGTGGGTAATATTCTCGACACGAATATTATACCATAAACGGGGGAATCAAAGGATGGTACTTTTTGACGTAAAGAAATATGAAACACCAGATGCAAAGGACGTAGATATGGAGCAAACTAAACATAACGTCAGTGTGTTCCTGTCTGCCTATCTTGCTGCTAGATGTCGTGTTGGCCAGCCGAGGGAACCGAAAGTAACAGCTTCATTCTCTTTGGTTCCACCATCAACGGCCAATAACACTTTTGAAGCCGAGCAAATGTTAATCCAGAAAGAAGAAGCTCAAGAAGAGTTTGATTATTTGCATAAGCTTTTCGTTAGAGGTTATTCTGCGATTCAGCATCCGCACAAACCAGATGTTACTGAGCGAAGAAAAAGAATCTTCTATGATCGCTATATCAATGGCAATTCAATCTATCTAGCGGCACAACGAAACTGTATCAGTGAAGAATCAGTGAAACAAGAATCTAATATGATTATTGTTCAATTTGCTTCGGCACTGGAACTGGTTGCTTTTAAGTAACCAGTTATTACACTTTTTATACCTCTTTTATACACTTTATCTACACTTCATATACATTTGAAACGAGTTATTATGATAGTGTCAAAAAATAAGAAATGCGACACACTTACACAAAATTTAAACGGAACGATTGCCTACTTATTTTTTTGATTTGAGATTACAAGGAAGTAAAAAAAATCTACTTTCTTCGTTTAGTCACTTGTGATCTCATTTAGATTCTCTCGCAAACCACCAATTATAAAACTAAAGAAGTGAGGTGAATTTCCTCTCTCTTTTTTCTATAGGTTTGCGAGAGTTAATGGAGCATAGCTTAATCGGTAGAGCAGCGGTCTCCAAAACCGTTAGTATAGGTTCGAGTCCTATTGTTCCAGTAAGTGGCATAAGCTGCTTAAATAATATAGATCGTCAATGAATGTTCGGACAAACAAATTGGCGCTACTACCTTTCACGAGGGCTGCATATAAATGCAGCCCTTTTTGTTTTAAGTGTAGTAGATTTTTCATTTTGAAAGGGGATAAGTAAGACAATGCGTGTATTAATTAGAAGTTCAGCATCTGGTTCAGAGTATTGGGATACCGAAGAAAAAAGAAATGTGTTTGTACCTAAAGGTCAAGAACCTGATTTTGAAGTTACTGAAAATCCTGAATCAATGCTAAGTAAAGAAGCTGATTTATATGTTGGTGGTTTACCAATTACTGTTGGGAATGTAACGATTGATACTGATGGGATTAAAGGCGAACGATTATTAACAACTGCAAGTGCTGATGATGATGATGAACAAGATGAGCTTGTTTCGTCTGATGATGAATCTGTTGTATTAGAAGAAATGAATGTAAAAGAATTGCGTGAATATGCAAAACGAAAAGGTATTGAGATTCCAAGTGCTGTACGTGCAAAAGGTGAAATTCTCAATATTATTAAAGAATCTGAATAATGCGCTATTGTCAGTTTGAAGGTTGCTCTAATACAACAGAAAAAGGGGCTTATTGTTCCGAACATGCTAGGAAGTCTAGAAAAAAGAAAAAACCAAGCAATGTTTATCATCATGACAACAAATCATTTTATCGAACAAAAGCATGGCAAGATGTCGCTGACTTTGTCTATGAAAGAGAAAACGGCTGTTGTCAAAGGTGTGGTCGTTTTGTGTTTGGAAGGCAAGCACATCGGCATCATATAATACCAATCAAGAAGAACGAAATGCTCAAACTTGATCCAAACAATATTCGTTTATTGTGTCCAAAGTGTCATGTGATTGAGGAAAATGAAGCGGATGAGAAAAAAGTTTTTCCATCTTATTTTAAAAAATGAAGCCCCCCTATCAAATTCGATTCAAATTTTTTGTCGGGGGATAGGGTAGGGGGCAGTCACGCGTGTCGTTAGGTCAAAAATTTTAAAAATAAAAGGGGGGTGTATAAAAAAATGACCACAAAAGCGCAACGCAAAGCGATTATTGATGAAAAAGTTAATCACGAAAAAACGCGAATTTTAGAAATTATGCGCAAGTCTGATTTATACACTATTACTCTTGATCCATTGATTGAATCATACTTGGATATTTTTGAAGTTTACCAATACAAATACATGCTGTGGAAAGAAAAAGGATTTCCCGAAACCCAAAAAACAACAAACAAGGCTGGAGCTACTAACAATAGCAAGCATCCACTAGCGCAACAAGTCGAAGTTTGGGCCGATAAAAAAATGAAAGCATTGGATTTATTAGGATTGACCAATAAGTCAAAAACAGGCAGACAAATTACTGGTGGTTCAACAGCTAGAGCAGATGAAGAAATGAAACGGCCAGAAGAAAAGCCTGTAGATGAATTGGCAGAACATCGGAAAAAATGGCGTAAAAAGGCAGGGAATGAAACATGATTGAACCTGGTGTAAATTATGCTGATTTATTTGCGAAAGAAGTTCGAAAACATCCTAAGAAATATCCGAAAACGGTTCGTTTAGCAATAGATCGTTGGTATCGATGGAAGAAACGAAAAGATATTTGGTTTGATGTTGATCGTGCAAATGAAATGATGGACTGGGTAGAATCTTTTATTGTTCATACAAAAGGCGATATGGTAGGTAAACCATTTCTTTTAGAGCCATGGGAAAAATTCATTTATTCTTGGATTTATGGCTGGGTAAAAGAAAATGAAAAAGGGCAAGTAGTCCGTGTTACTCGTGAGGCATACGTACAAATACCAAAGAAAAATGGGAAAACATTAATAGCCGTAGGGGCGTTGGGATATGCTATGTATGGCGAAGGTGCCTTATCTGTCGATTGCTATGCATGTGCTTCTGATTTTGCGCAAGCTCAGTATGCTGCTAAGCCTTTTGCCGCTACTATCCTAAATAATCCAGTGCTATTAGATGGGACTAAAATATTTAAAGGTCCAAAAGGCACCGTTTCAAGTATTACGTATGACTATTTACATGGAGATATGGCTTATACAAATAAGTTTATTGTTCAGACAAAAAACATTGATAACATAGAAGGTTCCAATCCATATTTTGTTTTAAATGATGAGCTGCATAAACAAGAGAAAATGGAGCAGTACGATAACTTTAAATCTGCACAAATTTCATTGCCACAGCCGTTAATGTTTAATATTTCTACAGCTGGTAAAGGAAGTAGTTCGGTTGGTATTCGTGTTTATAAAGAAGCAAAAGAAGTTTTGAAGCGTGATGATAATGATTCAAACTTTGTTTTGATTTATGAACCAAATAAAGGATACGATTGGACAGATAAAAAAGTTTGGGAAATGTGCAACCCTAACTGGGGAATATCTGTTGATTTGTCTGCTTTAGAATCAGCCTTTAAAACTGCGCAACGTTCCGCTCACTCGAAAGCTGAATTTTTAACGAAGCATTTAGATGTGTTTGTGAATGGTGCAGATAATTTCTTTGAACAAGATCAAGTGGAACCGTGTTTGGTTCCCACAAATGAATTAGGAAACTTAAGTGGCGAGCCATGTTGGATTGGTTTGGACTTATCTAAAAGCCGAGATTTAACTTGTGTATCATTAAATTTTCCTACATGGGATGCCGAAGGAAAAGCGATACTCAAAGTAAAACAATTATATTTTATTCCTAGTGAAAATATTGATTTTCGAGAAAAGGAAGATAATGTGCCGTATTCTGAATTAGCAGAACAAGGATTTGTTGAATTTTGTGATGGTAAGTTAATTGACCAAGAACAAATATTTCATTTTATTGAAGATTGCATGGATTTTTATGATGTTCAACAAGTTAATTATGATCCAGCGATGAGTGACCGATTAGTTGAAAAATTGGAAAATTTAGGCTTGGAATGTGTGCAAGTTGATCAGTATGCAAGAGTATTGAACTCGCCGCTTGAAGATGCCGAGCGATTATTTTATGAGCAAAGGATTATGTTTGATAATCCTTTATTTTTGTATTGCGCTTTAAATGTGGTTGTCAAAATGGATTTTCAAGGCCGTAAAGTACCAAGTAAAAACCAGTCAAAGAGAAAGATCGATGGATTTGTTGCTTTCCTTTGTGCGCATAAGGAAACAATGGATCAAATGATTGATGTCAACGAAGATGATATGGATGAATATTTAGATTCTATCTATCGATAATAGAAAGGCGGTGAGATTTTGAAGCTAAGAGATAGACTTTCAAATGCTGTATATGGATTTTTGGAAAAGCGTGGCTGGATTGAAGATATTTATGGCAATGTAACAAGATATTCACAACGTTTTGTTAACGATTCTTCTATTATGGAATCGTCTGATGTTTATGAATTGGTACAAGATATTTCTAATCAAGTTGCACTAGCAGAGCCAGTAGTGATTGGCCCTGATGGCGAAGAAGTCAAAAACCATTTCTTGCTAAACATATTGAAAAATCCTAATGATTATTTAACTGGTTTTGAATTTGCAAAGCTTGAAACAAATACATTGTTAATCAATGGAGAAGCTTTTCCTATTACAGATAATGACCAGTTACATTTAGGATATGGTGTTCAAACGAAATTAGATGATCGTTTGATTGAAAAATTTTCAATGAATGGCCAACCAATACCAGGGAGTATGATTCGTCATATAAAAAATATTGGTGTGGATTCCTTAAAAGGTGCTGGAATTATTGATCTTGCAAAAAGCACGTTAGAAGGCGTTTTAAGTGCTGAAAAGGTTTTGACAGAAAAATATAAGAAAGGCGGCTTGCTCGCTTTCTTGTTAAAGCTGGATGCGCATATCAATCCAAATAACAGCGCTCAACAAAAGATAGTAAAAGCTATTTTAAATCAGTTGGAAGAAACGCAAGATAATGATAGTCATTCAGTTAAAATGATTCCTTTGGGCAAAGGATACTCAATTGATACTTTAAAAAGCCCAATTGATGATGCAGCTATTCTTAATTATTTGGGTGTTTACAAAAAAGACCTAGGAAAATTTTTAGGAATAGATGTAAATACTTATCAAGCATTAATGAGAACAGATATTGAAAAAGCAATGATGTATCTGCACAACAAAGCAATTAAACCAATATTAAAAAATAAGAGCGAGCATTACTCGGCTCTTTTTTTTGTACCTAATTCTGGTTATCGAGTGGAATGGAAAATTAATATTTTGGACTTTGTACCTTATTCCACCAAAACAAATATTGGGTACAACATTGTTCGAACAGGTATTACCAGTCCTGATAATGTGGCAGAAATGCTTGGTTTTCCTAGACAAAATACTGAAGCAACACAAGCCGTCTATATTTCAAATGATTTAACGGAAATCGGCAAAAAGAATGCTACCGATAATTCATTGACAACAGAGGATGACTTGAAGGGAGGTGGTAAGAATGAAGAAACAGGAAATTCGGACATTTGACATCACAAACCTTAAAACAAGAAGCGAAGAAGATAGTCAAACACAGATTGTTACTGGCTATGCGGCGGTGTTTAATAGTCCAACAGAATTATGGGAAGGCCTAAATGAAGTGATTAAGCCTGGAGCTTTCAGTCGTGCTTTGTCAAATTCTGATGTTCGTTGTTTATTCGATCATGACTGGGGCAAAGTATTAGGGCGCACAAGAAGTGGAACTTTGAAACTTGAAGAAGATGATAAGGGACTACGATTTGAAGTTGAGTTGCCCAATACAACCGTTGCCAATGACTTGATTCAATCAATGTCACGTGGGGACATTAATCAGTGTAGCTTTGGTTTTTATCCAACGGAAGAAACTTGGGATTATAGTTCAGACCCAGTTTTAAGAACTATCCATGAAGTCGAATTGTATGAAGTTTCTATTGTTTCTTTACCTGCTTATGAAGATACAGAAGCAGCACTATCAAGAAACAAACAAGAAATGAAGCAAGATATTAAAACTAGAAAAAAATTAATTGAAAAAATCAAAACAGCGCTTGAAGCGTAGGAGGAATTTATTATGAACAAAGAATTATTGCGTCAATTACAAGCTCGTCACGAGAAACGATTAAGTGATTTACAAGGCAAAATTGAATCTGGAGAAGTGCGTGAAGTAGATTTAGATTCAGTTAATGAAGAAATTGATGGTTTAATCGATGAATTAAAAGCCATTAAAGCTGAATTAGGGGATGATAATTCAGAATCTGGTGATGGTGAAGGCGATGACGGAACCGCTAAATCTGATAATACTGATGATGAAAATAAAGAAGATCGTGAGAAAGATACGAACGGAAACAACGATGATAAAAACGAAGAAAATCGTGGCGGCATGATTAGCCAAGAACAGCGTGATGGCTTGTTACGCACAATTCATGAAGGAATGGAGGCTAGAAATGCGATGTCTAATGAACAACGTGAAAAACAAATTCGTAAAGCATTTGCTGATTTTGTTATTGGTAATATTTCAGAAAGTGAAGCACGTGCATTAGGTATTGAAACAGGCAATGGTTCAGTGACAGTACCAGAAGTAATTGCATCCGAAGTGATTTCTTATGCTCAAGAAGAAAACTTATTGCGTAAATACGGAACAGTGATTCGCACGGCTGGCGATGTGAAATATCCAATTCTTGTGAAAAAAGCAGAGGCTAATGTAAACAAAAAAGAACGTACGACAGATATTGCTGAAACAGCGATTCAATTTGACGAAATTTTACTTGATCCAGCAGAATTTGATGCATTGGCAACTGTAACGAAAAAACTATTAAAAATGTCTGGTGTGCCAGTAGAAGATATTGTTGTAGAAGAATTGAAAAAAGCATATGTTCGCAAAGAAATTAATTATATGTTTAATGGCGACGATGCAGGAAATGAAAACCCAGGAGCTTTAGCTAAAAAAGCTGTTGCATTTGAAAAAACTGTAGATTTAACAGCTGCAGGTGCTGGTCAAAAATTATATGATGCATTGATTGAATTTAAAAATACACCAGTAACAGAAGTAATGAAAAAAGGTCGTTTTATTATTAATCGTGCAGCTTTAACTGCTATTGAAAAAATGAAAACAGATGATGGATTCCCATTGTTACGACCATTCACGCAAGCAGAAGGTGGTATTGGTTATCAATTAGTTGGTTATCCAGTTGATTGGACCGATGCAGCAGATAAAAAAGGTGAACCAGATACACCAGTATTATATTTTGGTGATTTTTCTGCTTTCAAAATTCAAGAAGTTATTGGAGCGTTAGAAATTCAAAAATTGGTTGAAAAATTCTCTGGAAAAAATCAAGTTGGGTTCCAAATTTACAACTTGTTAGATGGCCAATTAGTTTACTCACCATTCGAGCCAGCTGTTTATCGTTATGAAATTACAAAACCAGTAGGTGGTTAATGTGAATAACGAAGCTGAAACATTATCTTTAGAAGAAAAATTCAAAGCACATATTCATTTTGAAGAGGGGATGGATGATTCCATGCTCTCTTTTTATTTAAATATGGCAAAAAATTATGTAAAAACTGCAACTGGAGGGCAAGAAGAATATTTAATTTTGATGGTTGCTGGTATTGCTTATGAATATCGTGTTTCAGAAGATGAATTAGATAAGGCGTTGAATGCGATCACGCCATTTATCATCCAAGGAGTGATTCAACATGCCGAAGAGGCAGACGAATAGGTTTCGATGGAAAGCGGACTTGCTAAATGTAAAAGAAGAAACAGATTCGAACGATAAAGTAGTTACGACCTATAAACTTAATAGGCTTTTATGGTACGAAGATATTGGAGTAACTGCACAAGAAAAATATCTTTCACAGCAAGCCAAAACAGACGTTGTCAGACGGATTAAAGTGAGATTGGATAAATCTATCACAGAAAAGTTTAGCGCTGTTAGAATCGATTCTGTGACCTATAAAATCACTCGTATTTACACAAATATGGATAAACGAGAAATGGAGTTGAGTTTGGCTTATGTCGATTAGTTTTGAAAAATTGAGAATAACTCTGAAATCAGTAGGCGTACCTGTGACACGTGATAAAGCGGAAAAAGGAACGGACTATCCATATATTGTTTATTCAAATGTTAGTCAAGGTAAAAAAATGGCATCGTCTAAAGTGCATAGACGAATGCCCTACTATCAAATCTCTTTTTATACAACAGGTACTGAAAAGGATTTAATTGCTTTAGAAAATGCATTGGAGGAAGCTGGTATTCCTTACACTGATTTTGTAGGCATTCAAGGCGATGAAAATGATGATACGGTGACAAATTTTTACACATATGTGAGGTGTATTGAAGATGGAAAATAATAATGGTTTTGCAGATATTGCAGACTATTTAGGAAAGCTTTCGCAAGTAGATGCGAAAAAAGTATCAATAGAATCATTAACCGCTGCAGCTAATTTTTATATGGAAAAATTACTACCCAATATACCTAAATCGCTTCTAAAAAAGAAGCACATGGTTGATCAAGTGAAAGTAAATATTAAAGATAATGAAGTACAAGTAGCTTTTGAAGATACAGCTTTTTATTGGCGATTCGCTGAAAATGGAACAGTAAATCAAAAAGCGCAACATTTTGCCAGTGGAACATTTGAACAAAATAAAGATCAAATTGAAAAAATTATGACTCAACAAATATTAGATTTATGGAAAGGATGAGTAAATTGGGAAAACAAGATGTGTATTATTTTGAAGGCTTAGATGACATCTTAATTGCCATGATGACCACAAAAGATGCAGTAGGTACAGAACCAGCATTTGGCGAGGTTGTTCGTTTGCCAATAGCCACAAAATTGGGAATTAAAGGAAATGGAACAGCTTTAGAAAAATGGGCATCAAGTAAAATGTTCCGACGCGTAAGTCGTGAAACGAAACATGAAATTGCGCTAGATCATGTGGGCATTCCTATTGCGGTGATGGATGAAATAAAAGGATTAATCGCTCAAAGTGGAGTGACTTTTGGTAAAAACACTGCGCGAGAATTTCCTTATTTTGCCTTTGGGTTTATCGGAAATATTGAAAATGGTGGAAAAAAAGCTGTTTGGTATCCTAAAACGCAGTTATCAAATGTTATTGATGAAGAATACACTACTGCAGAAGATGAAACCAAAATTGATGATGTAACTGCTAACTTTGTTTCAACTGGTTTAACATACAATAATGTTATGTATTCAAGTTTTGATTCTAATCGGGATAGTGCTTCAATAGAACTATTTGAAAAATTTATCGCACAACCTGTTTATGACGAAGAACAATGGAAGAAACTAGCAGGTCCTTCACGTGGAGGTGGCAGTGAATAATGGCAAAATTAGCGGATTATGGGATTGTTATTTCAGATACACCCACAGTTACTATTCAAGGGCATCAGTTTCCCATTTTGTTAACGATGGAAACAATGGAGTATATTGCTGATGTTTATGATGATGACTATTCAAAATTTGAAGCAGATATGAATGAAATGATTAACAAGAGTGGTGGTCGTATTTCATCAAAAGATTTATCAGCTTCTGATTTAAAAATTATGCGTGCATTGATTTACGGCATGCTAAGAACTGGTGGATTGGAAGAAACGCCAGAAACCATTTTTAAGTTTTTAGGTATGAGTGCCACAATTGTTGAAATTTATGGTGCATGTATGGAAATATTTGCAAAGCAGAATTTTCAAGTTGAAGACTTAAAAAAATCCAAGAAGCCACAAGATTATCAAACTCCGAAAAAAAGGAAAAACAAAAAGAAAAAGCCTCAACGGAAATAGGAACGCCGTGGGTTTTTTATTTATATGTAGCTCTCACTCTTTTGGGATGGAGTGAGGACTTCTTTTTAAAAGCAACTCCCAACTTGTGGCTTAAGTCATATATTCAGTGGTTAGTAAGTAATACGGAGTTTGAACCACCCAGAAGTGTGACAATGGATAAAAGTCCTTGGTGGTAGGAAAGGAGCGCTAACGTGTCAAAACAAGAATCCGATGTTGTCTTAAATTTTAAGATGAATGGAGAAATAAACTATTCACGAACAATTAAAGACATTAATAAAGAAATGAACTTAGCGGCTACCGAGTACAAAAACCAGGTATCCGCAATGGATAAAAATGCAACTCAAACTGAAAAATTAACAGCTACAAAGAAAAAACTAGAAAAACAATTATCTTTAGCTGAACAAAGAACAAAATTATTACGTGAGGAATACGAAAAATCAGTAAAAGAAACTGGTGAATATTCAGAGCAATCACAAAAGCTGTATAAGCGTTTATTGGAATCCGAAACAGGTGAAAATAAACTGCGTTCTGCATTGCAAAGTACCAATGAAGCTTTGAAAGAGCAAGGTAATTTATCAATAAAAACAGCTGAAAAACTAGCCAAAATTGAAAAAGCTGGAGACAAAATTAAATCAGTTGGGCAAAAACTGTCTGTTGGATTAACAGCACCAATTATGGGAATTGGTGCTGCTTCTATTGCCGCATTCAAAGAATTAGATGAATGTTTGGATAATATAACAACAGCAACAGGGGCTACTGGTAGTCAGCTAGAATCTTTACAAGCCAGTTTTAAAACAGTAGCAGGTCAAATACCCGCGGATATGCAAGATATATCAACTGGTATTGGTGAAGTAAATACTCAATTTGGCTTAATGGATAAGCAATTGGAAGATACAACAGGCCGAATGCTTAAATTTTCAGAAATTAATGGCTCAGATGTTTCTCAATCAACTATTAATGCAAAAAAATCAATGGACCTTTTTAGGTTGTCTATTGAGGATTTGCCAATGATTTTAGATTCAGTATCTAAAACTAGCCAAGATACTGGAGTAGGGGTAGATCAGTTATTTGATGCCGTAAATAGAGGTGCGCCCCAACTCAAAGCTATGGGACTTGGTTTTTCTGAATCAACTATGTTAATAGGTCAAATGGAAAAAGCTGGTATTGATTCAGCAGGAACTCTTGGCTATTTGGCAAAAGCTAGTGTCGTATATGCGAAAGATAATAAAACCATGCAAGAAGGGCTTAGCGGAACTATTGAATCTATTAAAGGGGCCACAACTGAACAAGAAAAACTCACTATTGCTAGTGAAGTTTTTGGAACTAAAGCTGCTTCAAAAATGGTAGAAGCTATTGATAGCGGAGCGTTGTCAATGGATGGTTTAGCAGATTCAGCAAAAAACGCAGCTGGCACTGTGGATCAGACGTTTAGTGATATTCTTGATCCAATTGACCAAGCAAAGTTGGCACAAAATCAATTTAAAATAGCAATGGGTGAACTTGGAGAACAAGTACAAATAGCATTATTACCAGCATTTCAAGCTGCAACGGATGCAATAAAAAAAGTTTCAGAATGGTTTGGAAGTTTAACAGATAGTCAAAAGCAAACCATACTGAAAATAGCTGGTGTTGTGGCTGCTATCGGTCCAGTATTAGTAGTTTTAGGAACACTTGCTAGTTCCATTAGTAGTTTGATTCCAGTTATTGCTTTTATTGCGTCGCCAATTGGTTTAGTAATTGCGGCGGTTGCCGCTTGGGTAGCTGCAATCGTAGTTGCATATAATAAAATCGGTTGGTTTAGGGATTTTATCAATACCTCCTTTAAAGTAATTAAAGATATTGTGGTTGGTGTATTTAATGTTTTGAAAGATACGACAAAATCTACTTTTGATTTCATCACAGGATTTATTGGTGGTGCCATGGATGGGGCTGCAAAAATTATTGGCGATTATGTAAATGCAATTAAGCGTATTTTTGGCGGTATCGTTGATTTTGTAACGGGAGTATTTACTGGAGACTGGTCAAGAGCGTGGCAAGGTGTTGTTGACATTTTTGGTGGTATTTTTGAAGGTATCGCTGCAGTAGCTAAAGCTCCAATCAATGCCATGATTACGTTAATCAATGGATTTATTGGTGGATTAAACAATATAAAAATACCTAAATGGGTGCCAGGAATTGGCGGTAAAGGATTTCATATTGGAAAAATCCCTTATTTAGCAGAAGGTGGAACTATTCTAAATGGTCAAGCCATTGTTGGTGAAGCTGGTCCTGAACTTTTAACCGCTAAAAACGGCAAGACAACAGTAACTCCATTGTCACCAGAAGAAAAAGCTCGTGGAATTGGTGGTGCTTTGAAAGGTGGTAACACTATTGAACAACATGTTCATATTGGCCAAGTAGATGCAAATAATCCGAGTGAGTTAGATCGAATGAATCGCAAGCTTTATAAAGCAAGTGCGCAAGCTTTCTATGACTTAGGAGGTGTTCCAACATGATTTTTATGAATCCTGATGAACCCAATTTCATTTGGAAAGATTTGAATGCAGTTCGTGATATGGGGTGTATTATCGAAAATGAGCTGTCAGAGGTTTTACCAAATAAACGATATGAAACGTATTCGATTATCGGAAGAAGTGGTGAATTTAATGAAACGTTCAATGATTATGAACCCTTTGATTATGAAATTGAAGATGTAACTATTCCATATGAAAATTTAGCGGCAGTCAAAAGATGGTTAACTGGTAAAAGTAAACTTATTACTCACAATGATGAAGATAAATATTTAGATGCTATTTGTACAATGAGTAAACCAACTTCATTCAAAAATGAATGGGGTGTTTTTTATACCTTTAACGTTGAATTTAGATGTCAACCGTTCAAAAGAAAAGTAAACGAACAACCAAAAGTGATTAAAACAAAATCAATTGAAATTACTGATCACGGTGATGAAATTGCTTTTCCTTATATCGAAATTAATTCAAAAGGTGGCGATATTACGTTAAACATTGGTAGTAACTCACTAACGATTTTGCGTACACAATCAGGAATCGTCACTATTGATACCGAAAAGGGAAAAGCAATACAAGAAGGAAATCCACTATTTACACGCGGCAGTTGGATAAAAACGAATCCCGGTCAAAATAAATTAAATATATCAGGAAATTTCACAGAAGCTAAGTTTTGGAATAGGAGCGCGTATTTATGACACAAAATTTTATTTATGCATATACGGCTATTCCTGAAAATTTAAATGATAACGGAATGGCTTTGCCAGATTGGCAAGATTTACCAGAAATTAATCGTGTGTTAAATGGTGCGTATCGATTCTATGGTAACTATGCAAGAGATGGCCAATATCGCTCGTACTTAAAAAAGGGAAACTTTTTAAAGGCACAAGTTGAAGATGGGTCATATCAATATTTTGAGATTTACAATATTAAAAAAAATCTGCAGTCAGTTTCAGTGACAGCAAGACACATTGGTTTTATGGCAAATAAGAATTTCATTATTAATTCATTTACTGCTAACGGAAATGGCACGCAAATCATGAACAATTTAAAAGCTGCATTAACGTTTAAGCAACGGTTTAACTATTTGTCGAATGTCGGTACTACACATCAATTTACAGCAAAACAAGTCGGACCAATTGATGCAATTATTGGTTCTAACAATGGCAATCAAAATTTAACAGGTGTTACTGGTGGAGAATTAGAGATGGATAACTTTAATTTGAAATTAGTAAAACAAATTGGAGCAAATAATGGTTTTAGAATTGATTTTGGAATTAATTTGGAAGCTATAGATGAAGACTATGACGACGAATCAATTATAAACAGTCTTTTTCTTATTGGTGGTGTACCAGACAATGATTATGACCAAGATAAAGAGCCAATCACGTATGGTTTTTTAGAAATTGCTGGTGTAAATGATAGTAACCGAAGAATTGGAAAACGTGAAAATTCGGAATGTAAAACAGTTGATGAGCTTAAAAAATGGGGCCAGTCATTGTTTGATAAAGATCGTATTCATGAACCGAAAGTAACGCATACTATTAGCATGGTAGCATTAGAACACACCTTAGAGTATGAAGACATGTACGAAGAGCTTTCTTCTTTGCATTTTGGTGATGTAGTACATGTGCGAGCAAAAGAAGTCGATATTGAAGTAACGGAGCGCATGGTGGAATATACTTGGTTTCCGACTTTAGGTAAATTTAAAAATATTGTTTTGGGGAATGATTTATCACTTTACACCTCAACAGTAAACAATCAAACTCAAGAGCTAAAACAAAAAATTGATAATCGGACAGAAACATTAGTACAAAATGTTTTAAATGCAACGGCATGGATTACTGGAAACAGTGGTGGACATGTCGTTTTTCGTCCAGAAAAAGCTCCGTCTGAAATTCTTATCATGGACAAAAACAAAGTAGCTACTGCAAAACGTGTGTGGCGCTGGAACTTAAATGGTTTGGGTTATTCCTCCAACGGCGTGAATGGTCCGTTCGAACTTGCTATGACTTCTAAGGGAGAAATCGTTGCTGATTTTATTAAAGTGGGCATTATTAACGCGAATGTTTTACAAACAAGCTTTAATAATGCAACAGGCGATGTACTAAAATTAGTAGCTGGTGCTTTGCAAATTTGGAACAATAAGAAAAAAATCATGGAATTGACTAAAAAAGGGATGGAATTTTGGAATGGCTCTAGTCATATTGGGACAATTGGTACGAAAGGAAATCCTTTTCCTGATTTAAGAGATGAAAACGGAAATCCAGTTATAAAAGATGGTAACTCACTTATCATAACTGGTGATGATCCAAAGACCAACGTTATTGGTTTTTCTAATAAAAAAGGTACTGGAATAGCTATTGCAGGGGGACAGCAATTTCATTTGGGAAATGATTTTTATTTTATTGGAATAGATGGTCAGGATAGTACGATTCACGCTAAAAAGTTATTTTTAAATGGCAAAGAAGTTATACCTGGTCAAAATGGTGGTGGCGGTTCTGGAGCTGGTACAGGTGGTTATCCATCAGAAGTTACAAGCGATGCAGATAAATTTGCTTGGGACTTATGGAGTTACCTATTAGCTAACGGATACAGCAAAGCAGCTGCTGCAGGTATCCTTGGAAATGTACAAGGAGAAGTTGGTCCAAGTATGAACCCAGATGCCGAACAAATAGGCGGTCCAGCTTACGGATGGGTTCAATGGGACGGTTCAGCATATCCATTGGTAGGTGCACCAACTTGGAATGGCCGAGAATATGTACAACGCTTAATCGCAGCTGCAGGTATCAAACAAGACTATAGGACGTCATTAGCTCAAGCTCAATTAATTAATTGGTGTATGTTCAATGGGCAATGGTTAGGACAAGTAAGTCCATTAACAGTTGATGAATTTAAAGTTGTCAGCTCACCTAAAACAGCTGCTTATGCGTTTGAGTTAAACTTTGAACGTCCAGCTGCAGCACATCCAGAAAGACAAAACTATGCACAAGCATGGTATGACAAATTCAAAGATTTGAAAGCTTCTACTGCAACAGGAAAAGCTGGCATAGAACATTTGGAGACCTTAATGGGCAAATGGCTTGGTAATGGGCAATGTTATGCCGTTCCAGCCGAATATTCTGGTTTTATGGGCGGCTGTGGTTTAGGTGCAGGAACAATTTATGGCTTTTCACATGTAATTGGTGATACATCATCTGCTGCAGATATTGGTGAAGCATATGATTGGAATGCGGTAGGTTGGCGAGTAATCCAAAATCCAACGTATCAAGATTTAGTAGTAGGAGCAATCGTCAATATTAGACGAGGTGGCCAATGGGGAACAGGTTGGACAGTAGACCCAACATATGGTCACACGGGCGTGATTTACGGCTTAAATAACGGACGTATCCAAACCATAGAACAGAACGCCGAGCAAGGGCAAATTGTCGCAAAATATGACCGATTATATTTTGCTAATTCTATTCAATCGATTGTTATTCCACCAAAATAACGAAAGGAGGATTTTTCAATGGTTAAATGGCAAGCAACGCTAAGTACAACCGAACCATACAATTACATTGGGATTCAGAATGTACGACAAGGAAATCGAAACACAGAAGTCTTAGAAGCCATACTAGTTGAAAATGCTTGGCCACTTGATTTAACAGGTTGCGAAGTTTTTTTTGAATCGGTTATTGATAATAAATATCCGATTCAACGTTCAGCAAAAATTGTGAATGCCAAAAAAGGGATTATTCAGTATACCTTTGATGAATATTCTATGCAGTCGTTACACAGACAAGAAGCATATTTCAGTATTCATAAAGGTGATAACCTGATTGGTGCAACGCAAAACTTTTCTTACTTTGTAGTGAATGCTGCTTCGAAAATAGAAGGTGAAATGGGTTCTTATTGGCAGTCCATTGAAGATTTAATCGCGGACATGACCGCTTTTATCAACGAAAATAAGGGCGATTTTACTGATTGGATGAATGCTAGAAAAGAAGAGTTCGAAGCATGGCGAGATGCGCAAAAAACAGATTTCACTTCATGGTTCGAATCAATCAAAGATATTTTAAAAACGATTGATCCTGGCGGTACGATGTTAGCCGAGCTAATGGATGCACGTGTAGACATTCAAGGAGTGCGCCATAATTCAATTTCTGAACGTTTATTGGCAGATATGGAATATTTGTATCAGAAATTAGAGAAACGCTTATATACGTTAGAATATGGCGAAATAAGTGACTTGATTATTTTACAAGATGATGCTTTTTCGCTAAATCATGAAACAGAAATTGTTGGCACTGTTGATTATCCTGTGTCCGATGGAGCATTGGTTATCGCAACAGTTGATGATACAAAACAGAACGCTTATGTGTTTGAAAAAGTGGGTGAAATAAGTGGTTAAAGTAAAACGAATGATGGAAACCGAAGAAAATGGCGTGGAACGTCAGTTTTATCCTATTACACATGTATCCGCTGTTCGAGGATTAGAAAAAATTATTGCGGGTCAATCAAAAGTATTATCTGTTAATGGATATACTGGGGCAGTAATTATCACTAAAGCAGATTTAGGCTTAGAAAATGCACTGACAGAACTTCCTTATGCGACAGAAGAAACAGACGGTATTATCACTTCTGAAATGTTTCAACGATTGTCAAATGGCGAGGGAGGCGTGTATATTCTTCCAATCGCTACCACAGACGAACTGGGCGGAATAAAGGTTGGCCAACTGTTAGAAATTGCAGAAGACGGCACGTTGTCTGCGGTAAAACAAACAGATCAAAATTTCACCACTGAACTAAAATTGAAACTGGAAGAACTGAAAAATTATACTGCTGGAGCGAATATCTCTATTTCAGAAGATGGTGTGATTTCAGCAACTGGTGGCGGCGATGGCGGCGGAGTGAATCAACAATATGTCGACCAAAAAGTTCAAGAAGCCATTGACAGAATACCTGATATTACGTTTGAGAAAGTAGGCGAAGTACAATGACAGACATTGTTAAATTAAAACAAGGAGGAATACAGGTATTTCCTCAAACACATTGGAATGCCGTGGAAGGGAAACCGGAAGTATTAAAAGGTGAAAAGGGAGACCCTGGTCCACAAGGTCCAAAAGGAGATAAAGGAGATGTTGGTCCGCAAGGTCCAGCAGGGCAAAACGCTACAACGACAGACGTTGCAACCTCAATAAAAAATGGCTTGATGTCTAAAGAAGATAAAACAAAGCTAGATGGATTGCCAGCAATTACATTTGAAAAGGTAGGGGAAGTGTAATGACAACAGATATTGTTCAATTAAAAGAAAATGGCACTGTAAAGTATATGAAAACACACGCAGATGCTATCGATGGTATTGAAGGTAAATTAGTAAAGGCTGTTGGAAATGAAACTATTCTAGGTACTAAGGATTTTGCAGATGGAGCTCTTTCGAAAGGCAACGCAGTATTAACTCAAAATGGATTAAAATATAAATCATTTACGCCAACTGATCTTGATTCTTTACAAGGTGGATCTGTAACTTTTGAACGTTACGGTGACATTGTAACTGTTCAATTTACGATTCAAACGCGAATCGATAAAGATTTTGCAAAAGATCAAACGATTGTTTGGGGAATACCAGATGAATTTCAACCGAACACAGACAAACTATTTCCGTTAATTAATAGTGTTGGGAGTGGCGGAATTGTTAAATTTGTCAGTGGTGTTAGAATATCAGCTCAAACAACCATCGCAAAAAACACGTGGTATTGGGGAACAATCGCTTATATTGCTAAAAACAGATTATAATCAGGAGATGACATAGATGAAAACTATTTATAAAGTTTTGTATCCTGTGGGCTATGAACCACAAGAAGTAAATGACACATACAACGTTGCTTTGCCATACGTGGAAGAAAAACCACTTGAAGGTTTAGCAAATGAACAATCACAATTCTTTAATTTCTCGGAGCGAAAATGGGAAGAAGCAGTCACGCAAGATTATTCGAAGAAATTAAATCTGTTAGAAAACCTTTCAGCAGTATTAGAAGCAGATAACACTGCTTTAAAACAAGCAAATGAAAAACTAACTGCTAAAGCAGAATCATTAGCTCAAATCAATTCAAAGACTATGCTTACTTCGCTTCAAAATTCAAAAGAAATTGATGCGATTAAAGAACAAATCGGAGGTGCAAAATAATGTATTCATATGATGACATTAAACTGATGTTTGATTGGGGTTGTTTCACTCCTGAACAAGTAATGGAGTTTGTACCACTTTGTATAACAGAAGATGAATTTACAAAAATGACAGGAAAACCGTTTAGCAAAAGCTAGGCGGTTTTTTGTTACAGGAATGGAGACGATAACTTGAAAGATGATCCTTTAATTGAAATCGTCGATCGTTTGGCACGGATTGAAACAAAGTTGGATAATCATGAACAATTAAGAGAGAAAGCAGATATAGCACTCTCAATGGCCAAAAACAATGAAGGCGATATTGCGGAAATAAAAGAGAATCAAAAGTGGACGTGGCGAACAATTGCAGGAATTGGGGTTTCTGTTGCTGTTTATTTAATCACGAAATACTTAGGAGGGATTTAGAAATGATATTACCAGACAAGTATTACAAAATTATCAAATGGGGCGTGCTAACAGTGCTACCTGCAAGTTCTGTTTTGGTTGCCACGCTAGGTAAAGCTTATGGATGGCAGCAAACAGATATGGCTGTTTTAACTATTAATGCCATAGCAACTTTTTTAGGAGTAGTAACAGGTGTGTCAGCATATAATTTAAAAGACAAGGAGAAGTAAAAATGAAAAAGAAAATTTTAGTAGGAGCGCTTGTCGCTCTATTTTTTATGCCTTTAAATGTATTTGCTGCAAAAGGTGACCAAGGCGTTGACTGGGCGATTTATCAAGGCGAACAGGGTCGTTTTGGTTATGCACATGATAAATTCGCTATTGCTCAGATTGGTGGCTACAATGCTAGCGGTATTTATGAACAATACACATATAAAACGCAAGTAGCAAGTGCTATTGCACAAGGTAAACGTGCGCATACCTATATTTGGTATGACACTTGGGGAAACATGGACATTGCGAAAACAACAATGGATTACTTTTTGCCACGTATTCAAACGCCTAAAAATTCCATCGTTGCATTAGATTTTGAACATGGAGCGTTGGCTAGTGTTCCAGATGGATATGGAGGATATGTAAGTTCAGATGCCGAAAAAGCAGCAAATACAGAGACTATTTTGTATGGTATGCGCAGAATCAAACAGGCTGGCTATACTCCAATGTATTACAGCTATAAGCCATTTACACTAAATCATGTAAACTATCAACAAATCATCAAAGAGTTTCCTAACTCTTTATGGATTGCTGCGTATCCTATCGATGGTGTGTCACCATATCCATTGTATGCTTATTTCCCAAGCATGGATGGTATTGGTATTTGGCAATTCACATCCGCTTATATTGCAGGTGGTTTAGATGGTAACGTAGATTTAACAGGAATTACGGATAGTGGTTATACAGATACCAATAAACCAGAAACGGATACGCCAGCAACAGATGCAGGCGAAGAAATTGAAAAAACACCAAGTTCTGATGTTAAAGTTGGCGATACGGTCAAAGTGAAATTTAATGTTGATGCTTGGGCAACTGGTGAAGCCATTCCACAATGGGTAAAAGGAAACAGCTATAAAGTGCAAGAAGTAACTGGAAGCAGAGTATTGC
>OBCD01000156.1_pt1 | contig 24654 bp, 19 predicted proteins | sample 1480921 | NCBI WGS metagenome assembly OBCD01 (sample SAMN05301501, study PRJEB22388) | human skin metagenome | isolation source: Infant 2 DOL 22 skin | host: Homo sapiens | place: USA: Pittsburgh, Magee-Womens Hospital of UPMC | collected 2013/2014 | reverse complement strand
CCGCTCCGACAGTGAACGATATCGTTCGTGAGCAGCGTGGTATCGCCGCAGATATGGCGATTCGTCTGGGGCGTTACTTTGATACGTCCGCTCAGTTCTGGATGAATCTCCAGAGTGAGTACTCGTTAGCAACTGCTTATGCGGCGAATGGCGAGCAGATCGAACATGAGATTGAGCCGCTGCTTGCTCACGGATAGCGGTGACGTTGATCGTAGAGCCCCGCAGATGCGGGGCTTTTTCATGCGAACCGTAAATCGGTAAAGGGGGCGTAGACGGTTTGTAGTCGGTTTGTAGTCTGCCGACCAAAACAAAAAGGGGTTAGCTTGCGCTAACCCCTTGAAAAATATGGTGGCTACACCGGGACTTGAACCTGGGACATCAGCATTATGAATGCTGCGCTCTAACCGACTGAGCTATGTAGCCGAGTGGCGCGCATTTTCCGTATCTCGGGCGGGGCTGTCAACCCCTGGGCCTAGATAATTTTCTGATCTTTCAATCGTTTAGACGGAAGGGGTCGGATCGCCGGAGAGAGGGCGATGGGGAGGGGCAGGAACGAAAAGCCCCGGCGCTTGGCCGGGGCTTTCCTGGGACGGGAAGGGGATTACACGTTGAAGCGGAAATGCATCACGTCGCCGTCCTTGACGATGTAGTCCTTGCCTTCCAGGCGCCACTTGCCGGCTTCCTTGGCGCCCTGTTCGCCCTTGAACTGGATGAAGTCGTCGTAGGCGACCACTTCGGCGCGGATGAAGCCTTTCTCGAAGTCGGTGTGGATCACGCCGGCGGCCTGCGGGGCGGTGGCGCCGACGCGGACGGTCCAGGCGCGGACTTCCTTCACCCCGGCGGTGAAGTAGGTCTGCAGGTTGAGCAGGCCGTAGCCGGCACGGATCACACGGTTCAGGCCGGGTTCCTCGAGACCGAGGGACTCGAGGAACATGTCCTTCTCTTCGCCGTCTTCCAGCTCGGCGATCTCGGCTTCGATCTTGTTGCACACCGGCACCACCACCGCGCCTTCTTCCTCGGCGATGGCCTTCACCACATCCAGGTGCGGGTTGTTCTCGAAGCCGTCCTCGGCGACGTTGGCGATGTACATCACCGGCTTGCTGGTCAGCAGGTGGAAGCTGCGTACCAGGCGCTTCTCCTCGTCACCGAGGTTCTTCAGCAGCGAACGCGCCGGCTTGCCCTCGGTGAAGTGGGGGATGAGCTTTTCCAGCAGGGCCTTCTGGGCCAGGGCTTCCTTGTCGCCGCCCTTGGCGTTGCGGGCGACTTTCTGCAGTTGCTTCTCGCAGCTGTCGAGGTCGGCGAAGATCAGTTCGAGGTCGATGATCTCGATGTCGCGCTTGGGGTCGACGCTGTTGGACACGTGGATCACGTTGTCGTCTTCGAAGCAGCGCACCACGTGGGCGATGGCGTCGGTCTCGCGGATGTTGGCGAGGAACTTGTTGCCCAGGCCCTCACCCTTGGAGGCGCCCGCCACCAGGCCGGCGATGTCGACGAATTCCATGGTGGTCGGCAGTACGCGCTCGGGCTTGACGATCTCGGCCAGGGCGTTCAGGCGCGCGTCGGGCATCGGCACGATGCCGCTGTTCGGCTCGATGGTGCAGAACGGGAAGTTTTCCGCCGCGATACCGGATTTGGTCAGGGCGTTGAACAGGGTGGACTTGCCGACGTTGGGCAGGCCGACGATGCCGCAGTTGAATCCCATGCTATGTCCCTCGCGCTCAGACAGGCGCTAGAAAAGTGGTTCAGGCCTTCTGGCTGTGCAGCTTCTGCATCGCCCGGGTCCAGTCCCCGGCGAGCATTTCCGGCAGCACGCCGAGGGCGAAGTCGATGCTGGTGTCGAGCAGTTCCTGCTCGCTGCGCGGGGCGCGGCCGAGCACGTAACCGGAAACCAGGCTGCTGTGCCCCGGATGGCCGATGCCAAGCCGCAGGCGATGGAAAGAATTCTGATTGCCGAGCTGGGCGATGATATCGCGCAACCCGTTGTGCCCGCCGTGTCCGCCGCCGGTCTTGAGCTTGGCGACGCCAGGGGGCATGTCGAGTTCGTCGTGGGCCACCAGGATGGCGTCCGGGGCGATCCGGAAGAATCCCGCCAGCGCCGCCACGGACTGGCCGCTGCGGTTCATATAGGTAGTCGGGATCAACAGACGAACGTCCTTGCCCTGGTGGCTGAACTTGCCGACCAGGCCGAAATACTTGCGGTCAGCCACGAGGCTGACGCCCTGGGCATGCGCCAGGCGCTCAACGAAAAGGGCCCCCGCGTTATGCCGGGTCTGGTCGTATTCAGGACCCGGGTTTCCCAGGCCAACGATCAGTTGTACGGCAGTCACGACGGGAGCCCCTCTCTATAAAAAGGCGATCGAGTAATGAATTACTCGGCGGCGCCTTCTTCGCTACCTTCTTCCTTCACCACGCGGGAAGCGTGGATGTTGGCAACGGCCAGGTCGTTGCCGTGGGCCAGTTGTACCAGCTCGACGCCTTTCGGAGCCTTGAGGTCCGACAGGTGAACGATCTGGCCCAGCTCGACCTTGGCCATGTCGACTTCGATGAATTCCGGCAGGTCTTTCGGCAGGCAGGAAACTTCGACTTCGGAGATGGTGTGGGAGATCTCGCCACCGGATTGCTTGACGCCAACGGCTACTTCTTCGTTGATGAAGTGCAGCGGTACGTGGGCGGTCAGCTTGTGGTCGGCGACCACGCGCAGGAAGTCGGCGTGCATCACGAAGCCTTTCGCCGGATGGCGCTGCAGGGCCTTGATCAGTACGGTTTCCTTGGCGCCGCCAACGTTCAGGGCGATCACGTGGCTGAAGGCAGCCTCGTTTTCCAGGAGCTTGGCGATTTCGCGCAGTTCCAGGGTTACGGACTGGGGCTCTTTGTCGCCGCCGTAAACGACAGCAGGAACCAGACCGGCGTTACGACGCAGGCGGCGGCTCGCACCTTTCCCCAGATCGGAACGCACTTGGGCATTCAGAATAAAGTCGACCATTGTGTATCTCCAAAAATAACAATGCGCCCGAACGCTTGCGACCAGCGTTCGGGCGATTTCAAAGGCCCCGCCGGAGCGGGGCGTTTTCGTTCAGGCGCGTTCGCCGAGGCTGGGCCTCAGCGGAACATCGCGCTGATCGATTCTTCGTTGCTGATCCGGCGCATGGCTTCCGCAACGACCGGAGCGATGTCCAGCTGGCGGATGCGGCCACAGGCCTGGGCAGCGGCGGACAGCGGGATGGTGTTGGTCACCACCAGCTCGTCCAGTACGGATTTCTCGATGTTCTCGATGGCACGGCCGGACAGCACCGGGTGGGTGCAGTAGGCGATGACCTTGGCGGCGCCGTGCTCTTTCAGTGCCTTGGCGGCGTGACCGAGGGTGCCGGCGGTATCGACCATGTCGTCTACCAGTACGCAGGTACGGCCTTCGACGTCACCGATGATGTGCATCACTTCGGACTGGTTGGCCTTGGGACGACGCTTGTCGATGATCGCAAGGTCCACGCCCAGGGACTTGGCCACGGCGCGCGCGCGCACCACGCCGCCGATGTCCGGGGAGACGATCATCAGGTTCTCGAAGCGCTGGTCTTCGATATCGTCCACCAGCACGGGGGAACCGTAGATGTTGTCTACCGGGATATCGAAGAAGCCCTGGATCTGATCCGCGTGCAGGTCGACCGTGAGGACACGGTTGACCCCGACGACGGTCAGCATGTCGGCCACTACCTTGGCGCTGATGGCCACGCGGGCGGAGCGCGGACGGCGATCCTGGCGGGCATAGCCGAAGTAGGGGATGACAGCGGTGATACGAGTGGCCGAGGAGCGGCGGAAGGCATCGGCCATCACCACCAGTTCCATCAGGTTGTCGTTGGTCGGCGCGCAGGTCGGCTGAATCAGGAATACGTCCTTGCCGCGGACGTTTTCGTTGATTTCGACGCTGATTTCGCCATCGGAGAATTTGCCAACTGAAACATCGCCAAGAGGAATGTGCAGCTGACGCACGACGCGTCGTGCAAGATCGGGGTTAGCGTTCCCCGTGAAGACCATCATCTTGGACACGCTACAGGTACCTGTGTCGACCGAAGGGATCCGGATGAAATACAGAAGAGGAAAATGGCAGGGGCGGCTGGATTCGAACCAACGCATGGCAGGATCAAAACCTGCTGCCTTACCGCTTGGCGACGCCCCTGTGGTATTGCTCGAATGCCGTTTCGGCATTCCTTTCTCAGACCAGAGTTTCCAGCTTCCGGTGCAACATCGAGACGTTGCTTCCTTTGGCGACGAACCTCTGAAGGTGGTCTGGAAGAAGGGCCGAGACTTTATCAGCTTCAGCTTTGTTTGGGAAGCTCCCAAACACACAACCTCCAGTGCCGGTTAATCTAGCTGAAACAAATTTGTTTAGCAAGATCAAAGCGTTACGAACTTCTGGGTAACGCCTCTCGACTACCGGCTGACAGTCGTTTCGGCTGTCCCCCTCGAGAACGGTGCGCACTTTAATGGCGGGAGAATCGCGTGTCAACAGTGGATCTGAAAAAATTTCTGCTGTGCTGACAAGTACTTGCGGAACCAAGACGAGATACCAGAGCTCCGGGATGTCCACCGGGGTGAGCTTTTCGCCCACGCCCTCGGCGAAAGCCGCGCGTCCGCGGGTGAAGACCGGCACGTCGGCGCCCAGGCGCAGGCCCAGGGCGGCGATGCGGTCCTCGTCCCAGCCGAGTTGCCAGAGATGGTTCAAGGCCAGGAGCGTCGTGGCGGCGTCGGAGCTGCCGCCGCCGATGCCGCCCCCCATGGGCAAGCGCTTGTCCAGCCAGATGTCGACGCCTTGCAGGCTGCCGGAGGCTTCCTGCAGCCCGCGCGCGGCGCGCACGATCAGGTTGCTGTCGTGCGGCACCCCGGCGATTTCCGTGTGCAGGCGTACCTGGCCGTCCTGGCGGGCTTCGAAATGCAGCTCGTCGCCGTGGTCGAGGAATTGGAACAGGGTCTGCAACTCGTGATAGCCATCGTCGCGGCGGCCTAGGATATGCAGGAACAGATTGAGCTTGGCCGGGGCTGGCAGGCTGAGGCGCACGCTCATGTCAGCGGCCGAGCTGGCGCGGCTGCCAGTCCTTGATCACCAGGGTGACGTCGAGGTCCTGGCCGTGCAGCTTCAGGCGCTCGGGTAGCCAGTAGCCGTTCTGTTCGGCGTAGCGGGTGTATTCGATCTGCCAGCCGTCCTGTTCCAAGCGCGCCAGGCGACTGTCGGCGTCGAGGGTCAGGCGGCTCTTGCTGTCCGGCGCCGGGAGGCCGCGTACCCACCAGAGCAGGTGCGAGACCGGCAGGCGCCAGCCTAGTTGTTCTTCCAGCAGGGCTTCCGGGGACTCCGCCTGGTAGCGGCCCTGCCCGGCGACTTCCAGGCTCACCGCGCCTTCACGCCCGGTCAGGCGTGCTGCGCCGCGGCCGAGCGGGCCGGACAGGCGGATGTCGTAGTAGCCCTGGCGCTGCAGCCAGAACAGGGTGCCGCTGCCGGAGTCGCGCGGGGCGCGGATGCCGACCTTGCCGTCGATCTGCCAGGCATCCAGCTCGCTGAGTTGCTGCTTGTGGGTTTTCCAGGTCTGCGCATCGCCCTGGCCTTCCAGGGCTTCGTGGGAGGTCAGGCCGGCGCAGCCGCTGAGCAGGGCCAGCGCGGAGGCGGCGAGGAAAAGACGTAGACGCATGGTTTCAAGGAGTCTCGGCGCCGGTCAGGCGCTTGATGGTGCGGCGCAGCACGTCGCTGTCGGGCTGCTTGTCGAGGTATTCGCGCCAGATGGCCCGGGCGTCGTCTTGGCGCCCCTGGGCCCAGAGGACTTCGCCCAGGTGCGCGGCGACCTCGTGGTCGGGGTAGCGCTGCAGCGCCTGGCGCAGGTAGCGCTCGGCGTCCGCCAGCTTGCCCTGGCGATAGTTGATCCAGCCCATGCTGTCGAGGATCGCCGGGTCGTCCGGGTTCAGCTTGTGCGCCTTGAGGATCAGCTCGCGCGCCTCGGTGTAGCGGGTAGTGCGGTCGGCCAGGGTGTAGCCGAGGGCGTTGAGGGCCATGGCGTTGTCCGGCTCGCGGGCGATGACGAAGCGCAGGTCCTTTTCCATCTGCGCCAGGTCGTTACGCTTCTCCGCCAGCATCGAGCGGGTGTAGAGCAGGTTGAGGTCCTCCGGGTACTGCTTCAGACCCTCCTGGATGGCCTGCCAGGCCTTTTCCTGCTGGTCGTTGTTGGACAGCGCCTCGGCTTCGATCAGGTACAGCTGGATGGCGTAGTCGGGTTGCTCGCTGCGCGCCTTGTCCAGGCGCTGGGCGGCTTCGTCGACGCGACCGGCCTTGAGCAGGACGTCGGTCTGGCGCAGTTGCGCCGGGAGGAAGTCATTGCCCGGGCCGACCTGGGCGTACTCGTCGAGGGCGCGCGCGGTGTCCTTCTGTTCCTCGGCGAGGCGGCCGAGGTTGAAGTGGGCGGCGTCGACGTGGCTGTCGCGCTCGACCAGTTCTTCCAGGTAGATCCTGGCTTCGTCCCAGGCCTGGGCTTCCAGGCAGACCAGCGCCAGGGAGAAACGCAGGTCGTCGTCGTCGGGGAATTGCTGGACCAGTCCGGCGAACTCGGCCTTGGCGTCATCCAGGCGGTTCTGCTCCACCAGCAGGCGCGCGTAGGCGAGGCGCACGCGCTTGTCGTCCGGGTGTTCCTTGATCCCGGCCTTGAGCAGCGGCAGGGCCTCGTCGCTGCGCTTCATGCTCTGCAACAGGCGGGAGCGGAGCAGCAGCGGGGCGACTTCGTGGCGGCTTGCGGAGTTGTCCTCGAGCAGGGTCAGGGCTTCGTCCGGGCGGCCGTCCTGTTGCAGCAGCAGGGCCTTGCCGAACAGCAACTGGCCGTTGTTCGGGTATTTCTTCAACAGGTGGTCGAAGCTCTGCAGCAGGCCGGTGCGGGTATCCGGGTCGGTCTCCGCGGCAGACAGGGCGAGGAAGTCGAAGTGCGTGTCGCCCTGGCCGTTGAGAACCTTCTCCATGTACACCATGGACTCCTCGTAGCGCCCGGCGCGGGCCAACTGGATCGCGGCGGCGCGTTGGGCATCGAGGTTGTCCGGCGCGCTGCGCGCCCAGAGCAGGGAGGTGTCGAGGGCTTCCTGGTCGGCGCCGAGGTATTCGGCGATGCGGAAGGCGCGCTCGGAAACTCCGGGGTCGCGGGTTTTCTGCGCCTGCACCACATAGTTGCTCAGGGCGATGTCGAAGCGGTTGCGCTGCCCGGCCAGTTCGGCCACCAGCAGCGAATACAGGCTGTCCTCGCTGAAGGAGCCGTACTTTTCCGGCTTGGCCTTGGTCTCGACCGCGGTGTCTTCCACCGGCGGGGTGCCATCGGGAGTCTTGTGGATAAGTGACTGGCAGCCGCCGAGCAGCAGCGTGACGGTCAGCAGCGCAAGGGATTTGTTCATAGAGGAAGAAAGCCGGCCTTGAACCTGCGAGGGTGGCGCCATCATGACATAAGCCGTCCGGCAAGCCCAAGGGGGCCGGGACGGGCGTCGACGAAGCTGTCTATGGGGTCAATACATCGGCAATGGTTGTCCTGCCCTTGGCGAAGTAGGAGAATTGCGCGTTTCCCCGATTAGCTCAGCGATCCTGCATGGCCTTCATTGCCCTCGGCATCAATCACAAGACCGCCTCGGTGGCTGTCCGCGAGCGCGTGGCTTTCACTCCGGAACAGATGGTCGAGGCGCTGCAGCAGCTCTGCCGCCTGACCACCAGCCGCGAGGCGGCCATCCTGTCGACCTGCAACCGGAGCGAACTCTACCTGGAGATCGACCATCCGACCGCGGACGACGTGCTCGCCTGGCTGGCGGACTACCATCGTCTGACCCTCGACGAGTTGCGCGCCTGCGCCTATGTGCACCAGGACGAAGACGCGGTGCGCCACATGATGCGCGTGGCCTCCGGCCTCGACTCGATGGTCCTCGGCGAGCCGCAGATCCTCGGCCAGATGAAGTCGGCCTACGCCGTCGCGCGCGAGGCCGGCACCGTCGGTCCGCTGCTAGGCCGCCTGTTCCAGGCCACCTTCAGTACGGCGAAGACCGTCCGCACCGATACCGCCATCGGCGAGAACCCGGTGTCCGTGGCGTTCGCCGCGGTGAGCCTGGCCAAGCAGATCTTCAGCGACCTGCACCGCAGCCAGGCGCTGCTGATCGGCGCCGGCGAGACCATCACCCTGGTCGCGCGCCACCTGTTCGAGCAAGGCGTGAAGCGCATCGTGGTGGCCAACCGCACCCTGGAGCGCGCCAGCCTGCTCGCCGAGCAGTTCGGCGCCCATGCGGTGCTGCTTTCGGAGATACCCGAGGAGTTGGCCAACAGCGATATCGTCATCAGCTCCACTGCTAGCCAGTTGCCGATCCTCGGCAAGGGCGCCGTGGAGCGCGCGCTGAAGCAGCGCAAGCACAAGCCGATGTTCATGGTCGACATCGCCGTGCCGCGCGACATCGAGCCGGAAGTCGGCGAACTGGACGACGTCTACCTCTATAGCGTCGACGACCTCCACGAAGTAGTGGCGGAGAATCTCAAGAGCCGCCAGGGCGCTGCCCAGGCCGCCGAGGAACTGGTCGGCAGCGGCGTCGCCGAGTTCATGCAGCGCCTGCGCGAACTGGCTGCGGTGGACGTGCTGCGCGCCTATCGGCAGCAGGCCGAGCGCCTGCGCGATGAAGAACTGGGCAAGGCCCAGCGGCAACTGGCCAACGGTGCCGACCCGGCCGAGGTGATGGCCCAGTTGGCCCGCGGCCTGACCAACAAACTGCTGCACGCGCCCAGCGTGCAGATGAAGAAAATGTCCGCCGAGGGCCGCATCGACGCGCTGGCCCTGGCCCAGGAGCTGTTCGCCCTCGACGAGGGCGCGCCGCGCCACTGACCGGTACCTATGCCTGCATGAAAGCTTCTCTGCTGAAAAAGCTGGATGTCCTCAGCGATCGCTACGAAGAACTGACGGCGCTGCTCGGCGACGCCGAGGTGATCAGTGACCAGACCCGCTTCCGCGCCTATTCCCGCGAGTACGCCGAGGTCGAACCGGTGATCCTGGCGTTCCGCGACTACCGCAAGGTGCAGGCCGACCTCGAGGGCGCCCAGGCGTTGCTCAAGGACAGCGACCCGGAGTTGCGCGACCTCGCCGAGGAGGAGGTCGCCGAAGCGCGCGGCCGCCTCGCCGCCCTCGGCGACAGCCTGCAGCGCATGCTGCTGCCGAAGGATCCCAACGACAGCCGCAACGTGTTCCTGGAGATCCGTGCCGGCACCGGTGGCGACGAGGCGGCGATCTTCTCCGGCGACCTGTTCCGCATGTATTCGCGCTACGCCGAGCGCCAGGGCTGGCGGGTCGAGACGCTGTCGGAGAACGAGGGCGAGCACGGTGGCTACAAGGAAGTGATTGCCCGGGTCGAGGGCGACAACGTTTATGCCAAGCTCAAGTTCGAGTCCGGCGCGCACCGCGTGCAGCGGGTGCCGGAAACCGAATCCCAGGGCCGGATCCACACTTCCGCCTGCACTGTCGCGGTGCTGCCGGAGCCGGACGAGCAGGCAGCGATCGAGATCAACCCGGCCGACCTGCGGGTGGACACCTACCGTTCCTCCGGCGCCGGCGGCCAGCACGTCAACAAGACCGACTCGGCGGTGCGCATCACCCACATTCCCAGCGGCATCGTGGTCGAGTGCCAGGAAGAGCGCTCGCAGCACAAGAACCGCGCCAAGGCCATGGCCTGGCTGGCGGCCAAGCTCAACGACCAGCAGCAGGCCGCGGCGCAGCAGGCGATCGCCAGCACGCGCAAGCTGCTGGTGGGCTCGGGCGACCGCTCGGAGCGCATCCGTACCTACAACTTCCCGCAAGGGCGGGTCACCGACCATCGCATCAACCTCACCCTGTACTCCCTGGGCGAGGTGATGGAGGGCGCGGTGGAACAGGTGATCGAGCCGCTGCTGCAGGAATACCAGGCCGATCAACTGGCGGCCCTGGGCGACTGACATGACCACTATCTGTACCCTTCTCAAGGATTCCCAACTGCCCGATTCGCCCAGCGCCCGGCTCGACACCGAGTTGCTGCTGGCGGCGGCGATGGGCAAGCCGCGCAGCTTCCTGCGTACCTGGCCGGAGCGCATCGTGCCGCGCGAGGCCAACGAGCGGTTCGACGACTGGATCGCCCGTCGGCGCAACGGCGAACCGGTGGCCTACATCCTTGGCCACCAGGGCTTCTGGAGCCTGGACCTGGAGGTCGCGCCACACACACTGATCCCGCGCCCGGACACCGAACTGCTGGTGGAAACCGCGCTGGCGACCCTCGCGGCGGACACCGCTACGGTGCTCGACCTGGGCACCGGCACCGGCGCCATCGCCCTGGCCCTGGCCAGCGAGCGGCCGCTGTGGACAGTGACTGCGGTGGACCGTGTGGAAGAGGCCGTGGCGCTGGCCGAGCGCAATCGCCAGCGGCTGCTCCTGGAGAACGTCGAGGTGCGCCGCAGCCACTGGTTCTCCGCCCTCGATGGCCGGCGCTTCCGGATGATCGTCGGCAATCCGCCGTACATCCCTGCCAGCGACCCGCACCTGAGCGAGGGCGACGTGCGTTTCGAGCCGAAGAGCGCGCTGGTCGCGGGTAGCGATGGCCTCGACGACATCCGCCAGATCGTCGCCCAGGCGCCGCGGCATTTGCTGGACGAAGGCTGGCTGCTGCTCGAGCACGGCTATGATCAAGGGGCGGCGGTGCGCGAACTGCTCGGCGCCCGCGGCTTCGCCGGGGTACATACGTTGCGCGACCTCGGCGGCAACGAGCGGATCACACTCGGACAATGGGCATGCTGAGCGACGAGGAACTGCTGCGCTACAGTCGCCAGATCCTGCTGGCGCAGGTCGACGTCGAGGGCCAGCTGCGCCTGAAGCGCAGCCGCGCACTGATCGTCGGTCTTGGCGGCCTGGGTTCGCCGGTGGCGCTGTACCTGGCCGCGGCCGGGGTCGGCGAGCTGCACCTGGCGGATTTCGATACGGTCGACCTGACCAACCTGCAACGGCAGGTCATCCACGATGGCGCCAGCGTGGGTATCGGCAAGGTGGAGTCGGCGATGCGCCGGCTGGGCGCACTGAATCCGCAGATCCGCCTGGTCAGCCATAGCGCCGCGCTGGACGAGGACTCCCTCGATGCCGCCGTGGCGGCGGTCGACCTGGTGCTCGACTGCACCGACAACTTCGCCACCCGCGAGGCGGTCAACGTCGCCTGCGTGCGCGCCGGCAAGCCGCTGGTCAGTGGCGCGGCGATCCGTCTTGAGGGCCAGCTTTCGGTATTCGATACCCGCTGCGACGCAAGCCCCTGCTACCACTGCCTCTACGGGCACGGCAGCGAGGCCGAGCTGACCTGCAGCGAGGCCGGCGTGATCGGTCCGCTGGTGGGGCTGGTCGGTAGCCTGCAGGCGCTGGAGGCGCTCAAGCTGCTGGCCGGTTTCGGCGAACCGCTGGTGGGCCGCCTGCTGCTGGTGGACGCCCTCGGCACGCGCTTCCGCGAATTGCGGGTGCGTCGCGATCCTTCCTGTGCCGTCTGCGGGCAACGCCATGGCGGTTGAGTCGGCCGCGGTCGGCGTTTTCGATTCCGGGGTCGGCGGGCTCAGCGTATTGCGTGAGATTCGTGCGCGCCTGCCATCCGAATCGTTGCTCTACGTCGCCGACAACGCCCATGTGCCCTACGGCGAGAAGAGCGCGGAGTACATCCGCGAACGCTGCGAGCGGATCGGTGATTTCCTTCTGGAGCAGGGCGCCAAGGCTCTGGTACTGGCCTGCAATACCGCGACGGCAGCGGCTGCGGCGGAATTGCGCGAACGTTATCCGCAGGTGCAGCTGGTGGCCATGGAGCCGGCGGTGAAGCCGGCCGCGGCGGCCACCCGCAACGGTCGGGTCGGCGTCCTCGCCACCACCGGAACTCTGAAGAGCGCGCGTTTCGCCGCCTTGCTCGACCGCTTCGCCAGCGATGTACAGGTCTTCACCCAGCCCTGTCCGGGGCTGGTCGAGCGCATCGAAGCCGGCGATCTCTATGGGCCGCAAACCCGGGCACTGCTGGAACGCCTGCTGGCACCCATCCTCGAACAGGGCTGCGATACGCTGATCCTCGGCTGTACTCATTATCCCTTCGTCAAACCCCTGCTGGCCGAGCTGATCCCGGCGGAGATGGCGGTGATCGATACGGGAGCGGCTGTCGCCCGGCAGCTGGAGCGCGTATTGTCGGCGCGGGCGCTACTGGCCTCTGGCCAGGCCGCGACGCCGCGTTTCTGGACCAGCGCGCTGCCGGAGGAGATGGAAAGGATCCTGCCGATCCTCTGGGGAAGCCCGGAAAGCGTAGGAAAATTAGTCGTTTAGTCGTTCCTGGCAGACGTGACAGCGATTTTTTGAACTAAAGCGTTTGGTCTAGTATCTGCTTTAGTAAGTGCGCTCTTATAATGCGCAGCTTGAATGCGGGGGCTTTCATGCAACTTTCGAAAAGGACGTTTCAATGAAGAAACTACTTCCGCTGGCCGTTCTGGCCGCACTTTCCTCCGTCCACGTGGCCTCCGCCCAGGCGGCGGACGTCTCGGCCGCCGTCGGTGCGACCGGCCAGTCGGGCATGACCTATCGCCTGGGCCTGAGCTGGGATTGGGACAAGAGCTGGTGGCAGACCTCCACCGGGCGCCTGACCGGCTACTGGGATGCGGGCTACACCTATTGGGAAGGTGGCGATGAAGGCGCCGGCAAGCATTCGCTGTCGTTCGCTCCGGTATTCGTCTACGAGTTCGCCGGCGACTCGATCAAGCCATCGAGGCCGGTATCGGCGTGGCGGCGTTCTCCGGCACCCGTGTCGGCGACCAGAACCTGGGTTCCTCCCTGAACTTCGAAGACCGCATCGGCGCCGGCCTGAAGTTCGCCAACGGCCAGTCGGTCGGCGTTCGGGCGATCCACTATTCCAACGCCGGCCTGAAACAGCCGAACGACGGTATTGAGTCCTACAGCCTGTTCTACAAGATCCCGATCTAGTCGGCACGGTCGAAAAAAGCCGGGTTCATCCCGGCTTTTTCATGCCTGCGATTCTTCCACCACGCCGCACCGCCCTATGGAAAGAGCGAGCCATTTGGCGGGAGGCGATAGCTCGCTGACGCGCCCTACGCGCGACCATCGCGCGGCGGCAGGTTGCGGAAAGCCGCCAGCGCCCGTTCGCGGCTGGCCTTCAGGTCGACCATCGGCCGTGGATAGTCGACCCCGGCGAACAGCCCCAGGCTGGACGGATCGTGGATCGCCTTGCGCTCCAGGCCGGCCAGTTCCGGCAGCCAGTGGCGGATGAACTCGCCGCGTGGATCGAAGCGTTCGGACTGCGAGAGCGGATTGAACAGGCGGAAGTAGGGGACGGCGTCGGTGCCGGTGGATGCGCTCCACTGCCAGCCACCGTTGTTCGCCGCCAGGTCGCCGTCGATGAGGTGGCGCATGAACCAGCGTTCGCCTTCGCGCCAGTCGATCAGCAGGTTCTTGCTGAGGAACATCGCTACCACCATCCGCAGGCGATTGTGCATCCAGCCGGTGGCGAGCAACTGGCGCATTGCTGCATCGATGATCGGTATGCCGGTGCGCCCCTGTTGCCAGGCTTCGAGTTCCGCCGGGGCCTGGCGCCAGCGCAGGGCTTCGGTCTCCTCGCGGAAGGGGCGGTGCCGGGAGACCCGTGGGTAGCCGACCAGGATGTGCTTGTAGAACTCGCGCCAGAGCAGCTCGTTGATCCAGGTCGCGGCGCCTTGCTGGCCGCCGCTGAACTCGCCGCGGTTGGCAACCAGCGCGGCGTCCAGGCATTGCCTGGGCGAGAGTACGCCGGCGGCCAGGTAGGGCGACAGTTGGCTGGTGCCGGGAAGCGCCGGGAAGTCGCGCCGTTCATGGTAGTCGGCCAGGTGCTGGTCGGCGAAGCCGCGCAGGCGTTCCTGCGCTACCTCTTCGCCTGCCGGCCAGAGGCGGCGCAAGCTATCGGCCGGCCGCGGGAAGGCGGGCACGGCATCCGGCAGCGGGTCGCTGGCCAGCGCGTGCGGTGGTTGGGGCTGCGGACGCGGGCGGACACCCGGCAGGGCCTGGTACAGCCGTTCGTGGCAGACCTTGCGGAACTGGCTGAACACCTGGAAATAGCCGCCAGTTCGGGTCAGCACCGAGCCGGGGGCGAAGAACAGCTGGTCGAGGTGGCTGTGGAAGGCCACGCCCTGTTCGCGCAGGCGTTGGCCGACGGCCTGGTCGCGGCGTTCCTCGTTCACCCCGTATTCCTGGTTGACGTGTACCGCGCCGATTCCCAGCTCCCGGCAGAGCCGGCCGATGACTTCCGGGGCTTGCCGCCAGTGGCCGCAGTCGCGCACCAGCAGCGGGATGTTCAGCGCGGCGAGCTGGCGTTGCAGCTCGCCCAGGTTGCGCAGCCAGAAGTCGACCTTGCAGGGCGCATCGTCGTGTTCCCGCCACTGCGCCGGGCTGAGCAGGTAGAGGGCCACGCAAGGGCGTCCATCGGCGGCGGCGAGGAGCGCGCTGTTATCGGTGGTTCGCAGGTCGCAGCGAAACCAGATCAGGTTCATCGGAAGTCCGTTCATGGGTTCAACAGGCCTCGTTCGCCGAGCAGGCGGCGGGCTTCCAGGGGCGTGCTCGCCAGCAGCAGGCCGGCTAGCGCCAGGGTTTCGAAGGCTTCGCGCTGGATCTCCACGGCCGGTCCGACCAGCACCACCGGGCAGCTAACCCCTGCCAGCAGGCGCGGCAGGTGCTCCGGGTTGAGGCGATGACTGGCGTACAGCAACACGCCGCGAGCTTCCAGGCGTTCGCAGGCCAGGGCCAGTTCGGCCGGTGGCAGCGGCCAGTCGAAGACCTGCAGCGGCACCTCGCCGCTGCCGAGCAACCAACTGCACAGCCAGAGGTTCGGTTCCAGCGACAGCTCGGACTGGTTGACCAGCAGCAGCGGCGCGCCCTGTTGCAGCCGCTGCTGGTGATAAAGGCGGGCGCCCAGCTTGCTGCGCAACCAGGAGAAGAAGAAGGCCCGCTCCATGCGCGCGCCGAATTGTCCCTGCCAGCGTCGTTCGAGGTGCTGCAGCAAGGGTTGCAGAAGCTTTTCGCAGAGGGTCGCTACCGGATAGAGCGACGCGGCCTGGTTGAACAGATCGTCGAGGCGTCGCTCGGCCAGCGCGGCGATGGCGTCCAGCAGTTGTTCGTGCAGGCGTTCCCAGGGGGATTCGACATCCGCCGCCGGGGTTTCCTCCGGACGCTCCAGCAGCGCGCGCACCTGGCTGATGGCGACGCCACGCTCGAGCCAGACGAGTATCCGGCGGATGCGCTCGACCTGCTCTTCGCTGTAGAGCCGGTGACCCTTGCCGGTGCGTTGCGGCACCACCAGGCCGTAGCGGCGCTCCCAGGCGCGCAGGGTGACCGGATGGACGCCGGTCAGACGAGTGACTTCGCGGATCGGCAGGCCGCCGCGTTCGAGGTGGGGCGAGTTCATCGGGAAATCCTAGAGCGCGTTGCGCAGGCCGAGTTCGGTCGGGTGCGGTTGCAGGTAGGTCTGCTGGGCGATGTATGCATGCGGGTGGCGACGGAAGTGGTGCTTTAGCAGGGTCAGCGGTACCACCAGCGGCACGCTGCCATGCCGGTATTGCTCGATCAGCTCACGCAATTCACGCCTGTCTTCGGCTACGAGGTCGCGTTTCAGGTAGCCGCTCAGGTGCAGTAACACGTTGCCATGGCTGCCGCGGGTCGCGCAGCGGCGCAGGCCCTGCATCAGCTCGCCGAAGTAACGCGTGCCGAGGGCTTCCGGCTGGTAATGGCCGGCTTCGCCGAGCAGGCGGCCGAGACTGCGGTAGTGCTCCGGCGAATGCGCCAGCAACTGGTACTTGTAGCGGCTATGGAAGGCGACGATGGCCGAATGGCTGAGGCCGCGCTGGCACAGGGCCTGCCAGTGGGCATGGGCGAACACGCGGGTGAGGAAGTTCTCCCGCAGGACCGGATCGTGCAGCCGGCCTTCTTCTTCCACCGGTAGCTCCGGCAAGGCTTCGCAAAGGGCTGCGGCGAAGCGTCCACGGCCTTCGGCGCGCGGCGCGCCGCCGCCTTCAGGGTAGAGCTTGACCCGTTGCAGCCCGCAGGACGGCGAACGTTGCATGAAGATGAAACCGTCCAGCGTATCCGCCCGTTGCGCCACCCGCCGCGCATATTCGGCGAGCGCTCCGCCGACCGCCAGGCCGTCGCGGCTCCGCGCCTCGGCGGCTTCCGGAGTGCCTTCCAGGCGAATCGCCGGGCGCGGCGTGCCCAGGCCGATGGCCTGTTCCGGGCAGAAGGAGACGAATTCGACGTGTCGCGCCAGTTCCTCGCAAAGCGCGGATCGCTTGTGGCCGCCGTTGAAGCGCACCGGTTTGCCGAGCAGGCAGGCGCTGATGCCGAGTCGGGGCGTCAGGGAAGGGGGGTGAGATTCGTGCATCGGTGTCGTCTCCCGAGGGGAAAGGAGGTTCGCGCGCAGCTCGACAGCCAGGCGGTCATACGACACATCCTAGAACTTATCTTGTACAGGTCAATGTATTTGTATAGGTATTTTCTTGTCACATCGGGCCGCCAGGCGACGGCCCGATCCCCTCAGAGATGTTCCAGCAGGCGCCGCGCGGCTTCCTGGCCGCTGAGCCAGGCGCCTTCGACGCGGCCGCTGGAGCACCAGTCGCCGCAGGCGTAGATGCCCAGGTCGGGATCGCCGAGGGCACCCCATTGGTGAGCCTCCGCCGGGCGTGCATAGAGCCAGCGGTGGGCGATGCTGAAGGCGGCTTCCGGCACGGCGCAGCCGATCACTTCGGCGAAGGCGCAGCGCAGGTGCTCGACCACGTCCTCCTTGGCCATGTCGATGTGCTGCCGGCTCCACTGGCTGGTGGCGTGCAGCACCCAGGTGTCGAGGGCGGTGTCGCGCCCCGGCTTGCTGCGATTGCAGGCCAGCCAGGCGATCGGACTGCCGTGCACGAAGCAGCCCTGCACCGGGGTGTCGAGTACCTCGCGGAAGCCCAGCGCCACCGCCCAGGTCGGCTCCATGACCACGCTCGCGGCGGTGGCCGCCAGTTTCGGCACGCTGGCCAGCAGCGGCGTGGCCTGGGGAGCGGGGATGGCGATCAGGACCTGGTTGAACGGACCGTGGTTCTGTCCCTCGGCGTCCTGCAGGTGCCAGTGCTGCTTGCCGCGGAAGACCTCGGTGATGCGGCAGGAGAAGACCACTTGCAGATCGGTGAGCAGGGCGCGGGTGATCGCACTCATCCGTGGGATGCCGACCCAGCGTGGCTGCTCGTCCGGGGAGGGGCTCAGCTGGCCGTCGCGGTATTGGTAGAGAGCGGGTTTCCACTCGTCCACCCAGCCTTCCTCGCGCCAGTGTTGCAAGGCGTCGAGGAATCGCCGGTCGCGGGCGGTGAAGTATTGCGCGCGGAGGTCCAGCGTGCCGGCCTCGCTGCGCTTGCTGGCCATGCGGCCGCCGCTGCCGTGGCCCTTGTCGAACAGTTGTACGGTCTGGCCGGCGGATCTCAATGCGTGGGCGGCGGAAAGCCCGGCGATGCCAGTACCGATGATGGCGATGGGGACGCTCATGACATGCCTCTCTGGTTGTGTAGCGTCTGGACAGGCGAATCAGGTTTCTTGTACAAGCTTGATTTAATGTACAGTATTGCGCGTGCTTCGAGGCGCACCTTGCATCGCGCCGATGGCGCGCTTGCGGCGCACGGCTCGCTTCCTGGCCTGTCGAACCTTCAGACGTTCCGTTCGGAAGTATCAACCGAGTTATCTGAAGAATAGACGGCTGGCGCCGTTCACTAAGGCACCAGTGCGATGCAAGCCCTGTTCCTTGGCTGAGTCGAAAACGACGCCAGGGTTCCCCGGCCGGAGCCGACGGATCTTCCATTCACAGGATAACGCCGGAATGGGGGGAGGATGCACGGTCATCGGGCAGATCGATGTCCAGGGTCCAGACTGAAAGGGCACGCAGGCAAAACGAGGAGACAGCCATGCACATTCTCTTGACCGGCGGTACCGGCCTGATGGGTCGCCGCCTGTGCGCCCGCTGGCGACAGGCCGGACACCGGCTGACCGTGTTCAGCCGGCGGCCGCAGCAGGTGGAATCGCTGTGCGGCGTCGGCGTGCGCGGCATCGATCGTTTCGACGAGTACGGCGACCAGCCGCTCGACGCGGTGGTCAACCTGGCCGGCGAGCCGATCGCGGACAAACCCTGGAGCCACAAGCGCAAGGCGCTGCTGTGGGAAAGCCGGGTACGCCTTACCGAGCGCCTGATGGAATGGCTGGACGCTCGTGAGCAGCGCCCGGACCTTCTGTTATCGGGTTCTGCGGTGGGTTGGTATGGCGACAGCGGCGAGCGCCCGGTGACCGAGGAGGGGGCGGCGGCCGGCGAGGATTTCGCTAGCGAGCTATGCCTAGCCTGGGAGCAGATCGCCCGCGAGGCGGAGAAGCTCGGCACCCGTGTCGTGCTGTTGCGCACCGGCCTGGTGCTGGCCCCCGAGGGCGGCTTCCTCGGGCGCCTGTTGCCGCTCTACCGGCTCGGCCTGGGCGGACCGCTGGGTGACGGCCGGCAATGGATGCCGTGGATTCATATCGAGGATCAAATCGAGCTGATCGATTTTCTTTTGCGGCGGCCCGATGCCAGCGGTCCCTATAATGCGTGCGCTCCCAACCCGGTGCGCAACCGCGATTTCGCCAAGGCCCTGGGCCGGGCGCTGCACAAGCCGGCGCGGATACCGACCCCCGGGTTCGTACTGCGCCTCGGGCTGGGAGAAATGTCCGGATTGCTGCTCGGTGGCCAGCGAGCCTTGCCGCAGCGCTTGCAGGATGCCGGCTACCGTTTTCAATTCACCGACCTGGACGCGGCGCTGGCCGATGTCCTGGCCGCCCGACGAAAGGATCAGGCATGACCGAGAATGCCCTGCTGTTGCTCAACCTGGGCTCCCCGGATTCGACCCGGGTGGAGGATGTCCGCCGCTATCTCGACCAGTTCCTCATGGATCCCTACGTGGTCGACCTGCCCTGGCCGCTGCGGCGCCTGCTGGTGTCGCTGATCCTGATCAAGCGTCCGGCCGAATCGGCGCACGCCTACAGCTCGATCTGGTGGGACGAAGGGTCGCCACTGATCGTCCTCAGTCGTCGCCTGCAGGAAGCGATGAAGCCGCACTGGCCGCATGGACCGGTGGAACTGGCGATGCGCTACGGCCAGCCGGCCATCGAGAAGGTCCTGCTCGACCTGGCGCGCCGCGGTATCCGGCGGGTGACCCTGGCGCCGCTGTATCCACAGTTCGCCGACAGCACCACGACCACCGCCGAACAAGAGGTGCGCCGGGTGATCGCCGCCCATCGCCTGGAGCTGGAGGTCAGCACGCTGCCGCCGTTCTACGACCAGCCGGTCTACCTCGATGCCCTGGTGGAAAGCGTGCGTCCGTACCTGCAGCAGCCCCACGACCATCTGTTGCTGAGCTTCCATGGCTTGCCCGAGCGGCACATCCGCAAGCTGGTGAAGGATCCTGCCCACGACCTGCTGGCCGAGAACAGCCGCAACGTCAGCCCCGAAGCCCTCGCCCTCTGCTACCGCAGCCAGTGCCTGCGCACCGCCGAGGCCTTCGCCGAGCGCGCCGGCCTGGAGCAGGGGCGCTGGTCGGTGTCGTTCCAGTCGCGCCTGGGGCGCGCCAAGTGGATCGAGCCCTATACCGACGCCAAGCTCGACGAACTGGTGCAGCGTGGGGTGAAGCGCCTGCTGGTGATGTGCCCGGCGTTCGTCGCCGACTGCATCGAGACTCTGGAGGAAATCGGCATGCGCGGCCGCGAGCAGTTCATCAGCGCCGGCGGCGAGGACCTGGTGCTGATTCCCTGCCTCAACGACCACCCCGCCTGGGTCGGCGCCCTGGGCGAGATGAGCGGGCGCTTGGCCAGGCCGCTCTGAGAGCCTGTTCATGATCCGCTGCGCGGCGCGGTATGACGGCTTTGAAGTGCTCATTTGCCGCTCGTCAGCTCCGCTTCCCCGCCCAGCTCGCGAGATGCTGGACAGGCTCTGAGCGCACGCGGCGGCGAATGACCTGGCGGTCATTCGCCGGAACCCGCTTCCCGCATTCAGCAGTTCTATAGTCCCTTGCCCTGGGTATAAGCCCGGATGTTGCCGGCTTATCCTGCCTGTCGACCCTCCCTTCGCATCCGCCGCTTCGGCGGCGTCCAGGAGTTCGGCATGCATAACAACAATAACGGCTATCCCTCCAACCTTGCGGCCTGGACCACGGTGGCGATCCTCATGGTCGCCTATGTGCTGTCCTTCATCGACCGGCAGATCCTCAACCTGCTGGTCGGCCCGATCCGCCGTGACCTGGCCATCAGCGATACGGAAATGAGCCTGCTGATGGGCTTGTCCTTCGCCCTGTTCTACACCCTTTGCGGTATCCCGCTCGGACGCATGGCCGACAACCGCAGCCGGCGCGGTCTGATCCTGTTCGGCGTGCTGGTGTGGAGCGCGATGACCGCGGCCTGCGGTCTGGCGCGCAGCTATTGGCAATTCCTCACCTTCCGGGTCGGCGTCGGGGTCGGCGAGGCGGCGCTGTCGCCAGCGGCCTATTCGCTGATCGCCGACAGCTTCCCGCGCGAGCGTCGGGCGACGGCGATCAGCGTCTACTCGATGGGCATCTACCTGGGCTCGGGGCTGGCCTTCCTGCTCGGCGGGCTGGTGATCAAGTTCGCCTCGGCCCAGGGCGACGTGCACCTGCCGCTGTTCGGCGAGGTGCGCCCGTGGCAACTGATCTTCCTCATCCTCGGCGCCGCCGGCGTGCTCTTCTGCCTGTTGCTGCTGGCGATCCGCGAGCCGGCTCGGCGCGGAGTCGGCGCAGGCGTGGCGGTGCCGCTGGGCGAGGTCGGCGCCTACCTGCGGGCCAACCGCAAGACCGTGCTCTGCCACAACTTCGGTTTCGCCTGCCTGTCCTTCGCCGGCTACGGCAGCGGCGCCTGGGTGCCGACCTTCTTCGTCCGCACCCACGGCTGGGACGCCGGTCATGTCGGGGTGGTCTACGGCAGCATCGTCGCGGTGTTCGGCTGTCTCGGCATCGTCTTCGGCGGGCGCCTGGCCGACTACTGGGCGAAGCGCGGGCGCAGCGACGCGAACATGCGCGTCGGGCTGCTCGCCGCCTGGGCGGTGATTCCCTTCACCCTGGTCTATCCGCTGCTGGACAACGCCAATTGGGCGGCGGCGCTGATGGCGCCGACGGTGTTCTTCCTGAGCATGCCGTTCGGCGTGGCCCCGGCGGCGATCCAGGAGATCATGCCCAACTCGATGCGCGGCCAGGCCTCGGCGATCTACCTGTTCGTGGTCACCCTGTTCGGTCTCGGCGTGGGCCCGACGGCGGTGGCGCTGGTCACCGATTTCGTCTTCGCCGACGACATGGCGCTGCGCTACTCGCTGCTGCTGGTGACCCTGGCCGCGGTGCTTGGCGCGGTGGTCCTGCTGGGGATCGGCCTCAAGCCCTATCGCGCCAGCCTGGAGCACCTGAAGGACTGGAGCCTGCGACGGGAAGGCGAGGGCGGCGAGGATTGGAAGGCGTCCCGGCAGCCGGCCTGACTCAGTAGGTGAGGATGACCCGCACGGTATCGCTGTAGGTACCGGCGGGGACGTTGCCCTGTGCCGGGTTGACGATGGCCCGGTACGGCACGTTCTGCGCTGCGCCGCTACCGGTGCCTGCCTGGGTGTTGCTGGTGGTCCAGACCGTCGAGTCGCCCGGTTTGTAGAGGTTGTACTGGATCGCGTTGGCGCCGCTGAGCATTCGCCGCCAGCCGCCGCTGAAGTTGTTGCCGTTGTCGAAGCCGATGGTATAGGTGGCGTTCAGGGTGCAGCGCACGCCAATGTTCTGGTTCACCGCGGTGAAGGCCGAGACCAGCGCGGCGCTGCCGAAGCTGAGGTCCGGAGCGCTGTCGATGAAGCAGTCCTTGAGCACCGTCAGGGTAACGTTGACGCTGCTGCTGGCGGTGCCGTCGTCGTATACGCAGACTGGGCCGATGCCCGCCGCGCACAGGTGCCAGGCCCAGTTCAGGCCGATGGTATCGGTATAGGTGCCGGCCGGCAGGGTCACCCCGGTGGCGGTGCGCAGGTACAGCGGCAGGCTGCCGTCGGTGGCGTTGAACAGGCCGAGGATGCCGAGGAAGGTGGTGCTGCTCCAGCGTACCGTCGAGCCGACGTTGTAGACGGTGCCGCAGCCGTTGTCCTTGCAGATGCTGTAGGGCAGGTAGGTGCCGCTGGCGGCATTGTACAGCCGCGGCGTGGTGCCCAGCGGATTGGCGGTGCTGGCGATGGTCGCGTCGATGGTGTTGGTGCTGAGGATCGACAACAGGCTGCCGGTGCACTTGAAGCCGGTGGTGCCGGTGATGGTCTGTGCGGTGCTGGCCACGGTGAACGAGCTCAGGCTGCCGAAATTGCCGGTGCCGGAGCTGGTGGTGCAGGCGGCGAGCAGCAACGGGCTGGCGCAGAGCGTAGCGAAGCCGAGCAGGCAGGCGGACGTGGAGTGGCGGCTCATGGCGTATCTCCGATGGGGGCCGAGCAGGTCAGCGGGCCGACCTGGCTGACGGTGGGTTTGCGCGTGTCCAGGCGGAAGCGTGCCTGGCAGGCCCGGCCGTCGGGGCGGACCACGCGTAGCTGGTTGTCGCTTTGCAATCCTTCGAAATAGACCTGGCCGTCCCAGCCGACGCTGGCGCGCTGGCCGCTGCCGGTTTCTTCGGCCCGGCTACCCAGCGGCAGCGGTTCGCCGCGCTCGTCCACCAGGCTGATGCTGGCGGCGACCACGGCACGGATCGGGAAATCCAGCAGCAGGCCGCTGCCCTGGCGTACCGCCACGCGCTGCTCGACTTCGGGCGCGCTGACGTTGGCCGGAAGGTCCAGCGGCTCGATCTGGAACTTCGCCGGGTAGTAGGCCGCGACCCAGGGCACCAGCAGGTGGCCGTTGTCGTCGGTGCTGCCCATCAGTTGGTTCTCGTAGCGGATCGGCACCTGTGGATAACCCTTGGTGCTGACCAGGACGAAGGCGTCGTTGATCCGGTTGCTGGCGAACACGGCGTTGTCCATCCATACCAGCGAGCCGCTGAGATCGGCCCAGCGCGTGTAGTTGCCGGTCTCGCCATAGAGGCCGCCCTGCAGTTGCACGTTCTGCATGCGCCAGGTCAGGTCGGCCTGCTGGTAGCGGCTGGCGCCGCCGCCATAGCCGAGGTTCCAGCCGAGACCGCCCTGGCTCGGCGTGGAGCGGCTCCAGATCACCCGCTCGCTGTAGCGCCGGTCGCTGTCGCGGGTGACGCCGATGTTCAGCAGGCCGTTGATGTCGAAGGGAATCACCAGTTGCATCAGCGCGCTGTAGCCGTCGCCGTCGAGATCCTTGTTCAGCGCCAGGTAGAAGCTGCTACGGCTGCCGATCGGGCGGCTGTAAGAGAGGTTGGCCAGGCGCGTGCGGCTGCCGTCGCGGGCGCGGATGTCGAAGTAGCCGGCACCGATGGTGCCCTGCTCGTCGAAGGTCAGGCTGGCGGTAGCCTGGTCGGTGCGCCGGCTCAACTGGTACTCGCCGTCCAGGGTGCCGAGGTCGCCATAACCGGCGCTGCGCTCGATGTGTTGCAGGCTGAGGCCGAGCCGTCGCGAATAGTAGGAGTAGCCGAGCAGGTATTGCTGGCCGCTGTCGCCCTGGCCGTCGCTGCCGCTGGCCGCCAGGCTGAGGGTGCCGAAGGTGGCCACGGCGATGTCGCCGCCGATGCCGAGCAGGCGCAGGTCGCTGGCGGCCTCGGCGTGGGTGGAGAGGGTCAGGCGGTCGCTGACGCCGTAGCGGTAGATGCCGCTGGCGGCATTGTCGGCATAGGAGAAGTTGCGCAGGCCGTAGTCGTCGCGCAGACGCCCGACGGACAGGTCGAAATCGCTCAGGCCGCGCGCCAGCAGGGTGTTGGATACGTAGAACGGCAGGCTGGTCACCACTTGTCGGCCCTGGGCGTCGGTGGTCACCACCGTGGCTTCGCCGGCTCCGTTGATATACGGCACGTTGCTGATGGCGAAGGGACCGGGCTGCAGGTCGGCGCTGCTGGCCTTGTAGCCGTTGATGAACAGGTCGACGGTGCTGGGTACGGCGGCCTGGCCGTCGAAGCGCAGCAGCGGATAGGTGACCAGGTCCGGACGTACGCCGAAGTTGCGGGCGAAGCGAAAGCCGCCCATGCGTACCGGGGTGGTCCAGTTCAGCGCGCCGTTGACGTAGTCGCCCAGTTGGTAGCTGTGCATGTTGCGTTCGTCGTTGTACAGCCAGTAGGTGTCATAGCGCAGGTAGCGGCTGTCGAGGTTGTCGGCGTCGCCGAAATAGCGGGTGTAGACGCCGGTGTTGGAGATCACCCCGAAGCCGTCGAACAGACGTTGCTCGAGCAGCGCGGAAAGCCAGGGTGTGGCGCCGTCGGCGGGGGCCGAGTAGTACAGGTCGTAGTTGAACAGCGCGCCGAGGCTGCTGCGCGCCGGGGCGCGGGCGACCAGTCCGGGATCGTCGAAGCGCTGCTCCGGCAGCCAGTCCGGCGGCACTTGCAGGTGCAGTTGCTGGCTGGCGCTGTCATAGTCCGCCCGGACCTCGGGCAGGGCGTCCACCGCGACCTGTCCGGCGGGGTTGCCAGGCAGGCGCACGCCGGCTTCGCGCAGGGCCGCGGCGTC
>OBCD01000100.1_pt1 | contig 35130 bp, 34 predicted proteins | sample 1480921 | NCBI WGS metagenome assembly OBCD01 (sample SAMN05301501, study PRJEB22388) | human skin metagenome | isolation source: Infant 2 DOL 22 skin | host: Homo sapiens | place: USA: Pittsburgh, Magee-Womens Hospital of UPMC | collected 2013/2014 | reverse complement strand
GGAGTTCAGAGCATGAAAATCAACGATTCCGGACACACATTTTGTCGCTTAACCCCCTAGGGGGTAGGATAAGGCACCATGACTGCAGACAATTCCACCGTTTCCCGCGTCCTGTCCGGTATCCAACCCACCGCTGATTCCTATCACCTGGGTAATTACTTGGGAGCGCTCAAGCAGTGGATTGACCTGCAGGACGGCTATGACGCCTTCTACTTCATCCCTGACCTGCACGCGATTACCGTGGAGCAAAACCCGGAGGAGCTGCGCAACCGCACCATCGCAGGTGCCGCACAGCTCATCGCCCTAGGCATTGATCCGGAAAAGTCCACGCTCTTCGTGCAGTCGCACGTGCCCGCCCACGCGGAGCTGACCTGGGTTTTGCAGTGCCTGACCGGCTTTGGCGAGGCCTCCCGTATGACCCAATTTAAGGATAAGTCCGCCAAGCAGGGCTCGGATCGCACCTCGGTAGGCCTATTTACCTACCCGATCCTCATGGCCGCAGATATTTTGCTGTACTCGCCGGATTATGTGCCGGTGGGCGAGGACCAGCGCCAGCACCTGGAGCTGACCCGCAACCTGGCCGAGCGCTTCAACAATAAGTACGGCGAGACCTTCAAGGTACCGGAGCCGTTCATCCCGGAGGGTGCGGCCAAGATTTATGACCTGCAAGAGCCGACCTCCAAGATGTCCAAGTCCGGCGCCAATCCGAAGGGCTTGGTCAACCTGCTCGACGCGCCAAAGACTTCGGCCAAGCGCATCAAGTCCGCCGTAACGGATGATTTGGGCTCGGTGGCCTTTGACCGCGAAAATCAGCCGGGCGTGTCCAACCTATTGGTCATCCAGTCCGCGCTGACCGGTGAATCTATCGATTCCCTGGTGGAGAAGTACGCTGGCCAAGGCTATGGCCATCTCAAGGTCGATACCGCAGATGCGCTGCAGGAATTTACCACTCCGCTCAAGGAACGCTACGACGAACTTATGGCAGATCGCGGCGAGCTCGAGCGCATCCTGGCCAAGGGCGCAGAGACAGCGCAAGAGATTGCCCAGCCGCTTGTCGATGCCGTCTATGAAAAGGTCGGCTTCCTTCCTCGCCTGCGCAAGTAGTCGGCGGCTGCTTCCCCCGTGCACCACCCCACAAAGGGACAAGTGGGCATTTGCCAGTTACTCTAGGTGAGATAAAAACTGTGCGAGCAAGAAGGGAAGCACGTGCCTACCACCACGCAATCCTCCTCGAAGAAGACGGACCACTACGGCATCGAACGCGCCAATGCCGACGATCCCGGTGCGGTAGATAAGATCCGCTCCAAGTCCGGATTCGTTGACCACCTCATGCGCATGAACGAGCGCTATGGTGCAGAAGGCGGCAACCAATTTGCCGCCGGTATCACCTATTATTCGGTACTCTCCATCTTCCCGCTTGCCATGCTGATCGTGGCCACCGTCGCCGCCGTCTTGGCCAACCGCGAGGACCTGCTCAATGATCTGCAATCCCAGATCACCAGTTCTATCGATGGCGATATGGGAGATACGGTCAACGAGATCCTCGATACCGCCATTGGCCAACGCCGCGCCATGTTCGGCATCGGTGGTTTGACCACCCTGTGGTCCGGACTCGGCTGGATGAATAACCTGCGCATCGGTATCTCGGCCATGTGGGGCATCGATGCCAACGAAGGCGGTTCCTTCCTGAAGAAGAAACTCTCTGACTTGGTAGGCCTCATTGGCCTCATCTTGGCGTTCCTCATCGCCTTTGGCGTCACCGCCGCTGGTTCTTCCGGACTTACCCAGAAGATTTTCGAGCGGGTCGGCATCGAGTCCTTCCCGGGTATGGACTTTGTGATTTTCTTTGTCGGCTTGGCAGTGGGCCTATTGGCCAACTTCATCGTCATGTGGTGGATGATTATGATCCTGCCGCGCACCAAGGTGCCGAAGAAGTCCGGCCTCATCGGTGCGGCCATCGGTGCCGTCGCTTTCGAGCTGCTTAAGCAGCTGTCTACGGTCATCATGTCCTCTGCTACCGGCAGCCCTGCCGGCGCGGTCTTCGGCCCGGTCATCGTGCTCATGGTGGTTATGTACCTAATCTGGCGCGTGGTGCTGTATATCTCCGCGTGGACCGCCACCACCGCCGAGTCCCTGAAATTTGCTCACCCGCCCGTCCCGGAGCCAGCCGTTATTCGCGTCCGCAACGAGGTCAAGGAAGGCGCACCTGCAGGTGCGACCTTCGGCGTTGGCGCCGCTGTAGGCGCCGCGGCCGTGGGCGCATGGAGCCTATTGCGCCGGAAGTAAACCTCCTCCTTAGGGGTGAGGACGCAGCGGTCCTTTGGCTTTAAGATGAGTAATTATGAACGCCAATGACATCGCACCGAATCTTTATGAAGAATGGGGACTAGACCGCCGCGATGGCGAGCGGGAACTCTTAGTCTTGCTAGAGTCCAAGGATTTATTACTAGAGCAGCAAGGGCAGGACATCGAGGACCCGCGGCGCGCGCAGCTGCGCATCGCTGCCAGCGTTGTGGGTTCTGCTGCAAAGCGGGCGGAATACGATAAGGCGTGTGAGGCAGGGTTGCGCCCCACGTGGGGCGATTTAGGTCAGCTAGGCGCGGTAGGGCAGTGGAACCCGCGGCCACAGCAAGCCCAGCAGCACGCTCAGTCCTTTCAGCCCGGTCAGGCGGCCGGGCCGGGGCGTCACGCTCAGCAGGAACCACGGTTTACGCAGACTGCTAGCCCTTATGGGTCGCCATATTCGCGCAATCCCTTTGCCCCGCAGCACAATCCATTCCCGCCGGCAACGGCGAACGTGGCCGTCCCCGCACCGCTGCTACAACACCCAGCGCCTGAAATTAGCCAGCGCGCCGGTAAAGATGCGCGCATCGGCATGGCCATTGTGGACTTTTTCTTCTTCTCACTCATCAGCGGTAGCTTCGGCGGTGCCTTGCTTTCTGGTGGCGCGGATGAACTCTCGACGTTTATCGGTGGTGTCATCATTTTGTTGCTCTACGTTTTGGGCACCGAGTGTTGGCTCGGCGCCAGCCCGGCCAAGCTGCTGATGGGCTACACAGTGCGCGATGTCGATACCAAAGAGCGGCTTAGCCTCACCCAGTCCGCAAAGCGCCAGTGGTGGCGCCTAGCCAATATTGTGCCGGGCCCCGGTACCTTCGCCAGCTGGGTGGGCGCCGGCGTGCACACCTTCACCATTTCGGAGAAGAATAACCGGCGCGGCTCCCACGATGAGTGGGCTAACGCCGAAGTAGTGAAAAGGCACCCACGCAAATAGCCAGCAAAGCTACAGCGCCAGCGATGACCCAGCCGAGCCACCCCTGCACCCCAGCTAAAGAGGAGCTCGCAGATTGCGCCCGGGAATCGGGCGCCGGTGTGGGTGCAGGGGACGCAGGGGAGTCGGCGTCGGCAAGCAGCTGGCCTACGCCATCGCCAGGGGAAACCTTATAAGCCTCGTGCAAAAGTTTTTGAGCCTGCTCCCAGGCACGCGGGCCGTGCTCCACGGTGGTATCGAGTAAGACCGCCTGCAAGCGCCGACCATGGCGGTCAAGCGCGCCGACGAAGGTATGGTGCGCATCATCGGTAAAACCCGTCTTGCCACCAATACCGTCCGGATCGTTGAGGAAAAGCCCGTTATCGTTTCCTAGTTGGTAGCCTTCATAATCTCCCCAGCCCGGAAAATCTACGGACTCCGTATCGACAATGCGCGCAAAGGTTGGGTTATGGAAGGCCGCGCGGTAAATGCGGGAAATATCCTCGGCCGAGGTAGACATGCCTGGGGCATCGAGCCCGGAGTAGCTGGCCGCGTAAGTGGAATTCGTGCCGATCTCGGCCGCCTTGTCATTGACCTTGCGCAAAGTGACCTCGTCGCCACCCAATTCCTGTGCCAGCGCGTGCGCGGCATCGTTGCCGGAAGCCATAAGCAAGCCCTGCAAAAGCTGCTCCACCGTGTACTTGCCGCCGGGTCCGATGCCCACCGCTGAGCCATCAATCTGTGCCGATTCTTCGCCCACCTCGATCTTCTGGTGCAGGTCTAGTTCTTCGATGACTACCAGCGCCAGCAGCGCCTTGATGATGGAGGCCGGCCGGTAGCGGCCGTTAGGGTCCTTCATCGCGATAATCTCGCCGGAATCGATATCGGAGACCATCCACGCCGCGGCCACCACATCTTTATCCACCTTGAACCCTTCGGGCAGGGTGGTGCCGCAGGGCTCATCGCTGTCCACCGGTGGCAGCGGGGTGGGTGAGGCCTGCCCAGGAGTGAGGCGCTCCGAGGTGGTGGTGGCCTTTTCCGGGCGCTCGGCGTGCGGGCATTTATCGGTATTCGGGGCGGCGGTGCGCGTGGTGGTCGGAGTTTCCGGCGATTCCGCCAGCGCGAGCGGCGGGCCGCTGAGCAGGACGGCAACGAGAGGACTAGCGATAATTCTTTTCATGACATGACACATCTTAGGCCCGTGCCTACGATGGGACGCATGCATGACGCGCCTTTGATTAGCCCTGAAAACAAGGATTCCGCCGCCGACGTGGTGGCCAAGCTTCCTAAGGTCTCCCTCTTTGAGACTATTTCCTCCTCGGCCGCTACACCGGAGGAACTTACCGTGACCATCCGTGAGCGCTACGAGGCCTTGGCCGAAGACGGCGTGGTCTACGCGGAATTGCACCTGGATCCAGCAGCGATTGGCTTAGACGCTGCCACGGTCGTCGAAGCCGCCGCAGCCGCCCGCATTCCTTCCCTCGACTCTCGCATCGTTCTGGCTGGCACGGACCCTGAGGTAGCAGTGCCTGACGACGCCCCCGTGGTGGGCTACAACCTGCCGCAGGACCAGGCGAACGCGGCCGCGGACTTCCGCGCCGCTTACCTGCCTACCCAGATTCACGTGGGCGAAGACTTTGCAGAGGTAGAGCGCGCCGCCCAGGCTGGGGTGAATCGCCTCATCCACCCAATCAATATGATCGATGATTTCACTGCAAATATCGATGGCATCCTGCCCGGCAAGGCCTCTGGATACATCCGCGATCGCCACATCCCACTTGTCTTTACTCCACTTGAGGAAGCCGAAGACCTCAATGACCATCCGCTGCCGCTGCTGCAGCAGCTGGGCTTTACCTGCGCCATTTCCTCGGGTAAGACCACTCTGACAAACCAGTTCCTTGCTCTAAGTGAAACCTTTGGTTATGGCCTCGAGGAGTTTTTCGATCTCACCGTCAAGGCGGTAGAAAATTCCTTTGCTGACCAGGAATCACGGCAGCATCTGCTAGAAACGGTTATCCTGCCAGCATACGAGGAATTATCTGATCCGGAGCTTGCTGGCCCGGACACTGAAGAGTCTTTGGCAGACACCGCTGAAGAAACTACTGACTAAAGGAGAATTACATGCCTTCCGTACTTTTTGTTGTTACCGCCGCTGAGGAATGGACACTGGCCGATGGCACTAAGCGCCCGACCGGTTATTGGGCCGAGGAGCTTATTGCACCGCACCGCGTCTTCCAGGGCGCAGGCTGGGATATCCACTTCGCCACCCCCGGAGCAAAGGCTCCTGTGGTAGATGAGTACAGCCTTGAGGTACTGCCCGATAACGTGCGCATGGCGCAGGAAAATTACTTGGCAGAGTTGGGCGTGGCACTAGAGAACCCGATGAACTTGGCTGAGGTCGATGAAGCGGATTATGACCTCATCTTCTACCCGGGAGGCCACGGCCCGATGGAGGATCTTGCCTACGATCAGGATTCTGCAAAGCTTATTCAGGCGCGCATGGATTCCGGCCGCGCGCTCGGCCTCGTTTGCCACGCCCCGGCCGCGCTATTGGCCTTGGATAACGAGAATTGGCCGTTCAAGGGCTACAAGATGACCGCCTTTAGCAATGCCGAGGAAGGCGAGGAGATGGTTGCCGCCGCTAAGTGGGCGCTGGAGACCCGCCTGCGTGAGCTCGGCGCGGATTACCAGGAGACCGATCCGATGTCCCCGAACGTCATCGTGGATCGCAACCTCTACACCGGCCAGAACCCGGCTTCCTCTGAGCCGCTGGCACAGCGCATTCTGCGCGATTTCTAAATGCGCGTTTTGCGAGTCCTCAAGGCCGGGGCTGCCCTGACCGGTGTGGTCGGGGTAGCGGGCATGGCGGCGTATGCGCTCAGCCGCCGGCCGTACCTGCGCGAGGTGGCACCGGGGTTGCGCAGCCCGGTTTTATATCTGCCGATGCATGTGCTTCCCGACGCCACCTTTGCCCGCGCCAGCCGCTTCTTTGCCAGCATCGACTTTTCCCGCCCGATGCGGCACGCGGTGGACGTCAGGGAGTTTTCCGCGTCCTTCGCTGGCCATGCTTTTAGCGCTCGCGTGCTTACCCCACGCGACGATGCCCAGGGCGTAGCCGATGCTGGGCCGCGCCCCGTGGTGGTGTGGACGCACGGCGGCGGCCATCTTATCGGTGGCCCGGCCATGTATGACCCGCAAAATGCTCGCATGGCGGCCGAGCTCGGTGCCATTGTGGTGGCCCCGCGCTACCACAAATCCACCCAGGAGCCATTCCCCGCGGACCACGATGAGTGCTATGCCGCGCTGCGCTGGGTACAAGAATACGGCGATAAGCTGGGTGGGGATGCCTCGCGCATCGCGGTCGCCGGCGATAGCGCCGGCGGCGGCCTCGCCGCGGGTCTGGTGCAGCGGGCCTTTGATGAGGGCCATCCGGTCTGCGCGCTCGGCTTGGTCTATCCCATGCTGGATCACCGCACCACGGATAAGTCCGGTGCGGTGGGCCAATTCATCTGGACGGCGGGCCCGAACCGCGGCGCGTGGTCCATGTACCTGGGAGATGACCACCTGGATGTTGACCAGCCGCCCTATGCTTCGCCGGCCACGCGCAGTGACCTTTCCGGCCTGCCGGCAACGTGGATCGGGGTAGGCGGAATCGACCTTTTCTGCGATGAATCCGTGGCCTTTGCCCAAGCCCTCGATGCGGCCGGCGTGGATACGACCCTCGACGTGTGGGCCGGCGCCTATCACGGCTTCGACCAGATTAAACCCAAGGCGCCACAATCGCGTGAGCTTATCGACGCCCTCATTGACCACCTTCGCCGCCACCTTTAAAGCCACGTACTCAGGGAGGTCAAGCGATGAACTACAACACGCATGTGTCGTGGGTCGTATTTTTCGCCAGCCTGATTGTTCTCGGCCTGATTCTGGGCGGGGTCTTTGGGATAGGTACCCTGGGTTGCTCCATTATTGGACTCAGTCTGGGGATAGGGTGGCTAATTTTCGATAAATACATGCGCGACCGGAGCCGACGCCAAGAGCAAGAAACACGCGGCGACTAGACGCACAAAGCCGCCCCCCTTCTCCTCCCACCTGCTGTGAGTGGGGAGGAAAGGCGAGGCGGCTGATGCCACGCGCGGCCGCGGCCGTGCGAACCGTGCGGGTTTAGAACTTGGAGAAGCGCTTGATGAGCATGTCTTCCAAGCCCTTCCAGGACTCGGCGTGCTCGTTATATGGCTTGGACGGTACGTAGCCGGCGTGCTCGGTGGAGCCGAGCATGTAGCCCAAGTAGTCCTGCAGGCGCGGGTGAGCCAGCATATAGGAGTTAATGGAATCGTCGCCGGCCCAGTCGGCGGCATCGGCGCATACCTCGTAGCAGCGCGCCATCTGATCGGAATCGACGGCCTCTGGGCCCTTTTCGATATCGCGCACGATGCCGTTGAAGGAGTACTGGTTATCCGGGTGGACCTGAATTTCTAGCTCGCCGGCATTAGCGGCGGCAACAACCTCTTCCCAGGTGGATACGCGGGCTAGGTCGTGGTCATCGTTGTCCATAATCCAGCGCACGAGCGTCTTCGGGGAGTCGAAGGTGAAAATTTCGCCCCACTTGCCCAAGAAAATGGGCTTGCCGTCTAGGTAGGTGCGCAGGGTGTAGACGGACTTGGACTGCGCGGTGATCTTGATGGGATCGATGCCAGCGGCAGCCCACGGAGAATTATCATACGGGTCAGCGGCCTCGGCGGCGGCCTTGCGCTTTTCCTCGGCTTCCTTGGCTGCTGCAGCGGAGGCGGCGGCAGCAGACGAGATGCGCTCCTTGGCATCGGAAACCTTGGCCGCATCAAAGTCATCGCTGGAGACCACGCGGACGTGCTCATCTAGGTCCTCGATGACCTTCTTCCAGTTGCCAGCGATGACGTGGCCCACGCCGGACCACTCGCTCATGCCCTGCTCGCCGGAGTAGTGGTCGGCGCCGCGGGAGACATTGCGCAGAATAGAGTGGGAGGCGAAGAAGATGGTGGTGTGCTCTGCACCAGCGACGTCGGCAAGCGCGGAGGCCATCTCCAGGTTGCGGGCCACCGTGGATACGTTCTGGTGGCTCGGGCGACCAGCCAGTGCCTCCGGCATGCCGATGAGGTCATACTCATCGCGCTTCGCCGGGGTAACGCGGTCCGCATCGCGGCCGGCAAACTGGTCCCACTGCGGGTGGTCCAGCAAATCGTGCTTGGTGCCAGACTCCACGAAGCACAGCAGCTCGGCGGGCGAGTTAAAGGCTAAGATGGCCTCGTCGTCGCCCAAAAAGGCCTGCCACTCGGAGCCATTTTGGCGCCACTTGGGTGCCCAGAGGGTATAAAAATCGCCCTCGGTCAGCGAGAGCTTTACAGGTACAATTGCGCGGGTGCTCATGGCGTTTTAGTCTACCCAACGCCCTAAGTAACGCGCGAGAGCGCACCGGCCTTAGGCCGTGGGGCGCCAAAAGCCTTTGAATTGCATGCCCATATTCGTGGTGCGCAGCGGGTTAGTTTGCACCGGATCACCGGCCTCCACGATTTCGCCATTGCCGGAATACATTGCCACGTGCCCGTCCCATACCACCAGGTCACCGGGCTGCAATTGATCCGCACTGACCTGCTGACCAACCGCCTGCTGGTCCGCCGTGCGCGGCAAGTCCACTCCGGCCTGTGAATATGCCCATTGGGTAAGGCCCGAGCAATCGAAGCCACCGTTTCCGGTGCCACCCCATACGTAGGGCTGGCCCACTTGGCTCTTCGCCGCGGCGACCGCGGCCTGCCCGGCGGCCGAACCACCCTCGGCAGAGGGCTCTGGTGTCGGCGGGGGAGAAGACGCGTCGTGTGCGGCAGCATCGGCGTCGGCCCCCTCGCCCGCCGCAGATTGTGCAGGAAGAGCGGTGGCTTGCTGGGCGCCGGTGGGGCTTACGGGGGCGTCGGCAAGCGCGGAGTGCACCGGCCGCTGCGCTACTGGCTGCAAGGACTGAGCGGCCGCGCTGAGATCACCCATCAGGCGTTGCACGCGAGCAGCGGCCATGCCCAGGTGTTGGGAGATAAGCGCGCGAAGCTGAGCCAGAGCGGCGGCACGCGCCGATGGATCCAAGGACAGGAAACCCAGCGCGGTGGGCAGGGCCTGGCGCACCAGTTGCGTGGCGATGCCCACCAGATCCCGGATGGTGCCTGCTACCAAGGTGCGGGCCTGGCCAAGCGCGGCAGAGATGGTTGCATTATCGAGATCGATATTTTTCGCCGACTCGAGTAGGGGAGCGGGATTGCCATGGGCGATGGCGGCTAAAGGCTCGGCGGCGGAAAGATCCGGCACGCGGGGAAGCTCTACCTCCGGAAGCTGCGCCGGTTGCATGGTGGCAATCTGCTTAAGCGCGGTATCGAGCATTTACATCGCCGCCCCAAGGTGCTGGCCTAGCGAGGCATCGGTGTCTTCTGCCTCGCGCGACATCTGGAAACCGGAGTGGGCAACCTGCCCCATATCGTTGCGCAGCACGCTCATGCGCGCGCCCACATTATCGAGCGCGGCATGCACCGCCTCATTGAAAGCGGTGAAAGTGGGATCTTCAGGCAAAACTGGGTGGGGCGGATTCTCCCCTTGGGACTGGGCATGCAGGTCGCGGGCGAGGTGGCGGGCATAGTCAGTATCGATCGTGAAAGGTCTCATGCCCTATTGGACTGCCCGATGGCCCATTTGGTTCCCAAAAAGTTTAAAGTGGTGGTCATGGACATCCACGTAGTAGACCACCCGCTTGCCGCCTCCCGTCTTACCCTCATGCGCGATGCGCGCAGCGATAACTCCGCCTTCCGCGCCGCTCTGAAAGACTTGGGCGCCATGCTTGTATACGAAGCATCCCGCGACCTTGCCGTGGAGAACTTCGACTGCGCCACCCCGGTTTCTACCGCTCAGGGCACCCGGCTACAGGACCCGCCTATCATTGTGCCGATCATCCGCGCCGGGCTGGGCATGGTGGACCCGGCCCTGTCCATGATTCCGGATGCACAGGTCGGCTTCATAGGCATGGCGCGCAACGAAGAGACGCACGAGCCAGTGCCGTACCTGGAAGCACTGCCGGAGGATCTGACCGGCCGCACGGTGTTCGTGGTGGATCCGATGCTGGCCACCGGTGGTTCCCTGCTGCACGCATTGCGCCTGCTTGCCGGTCGCGGCGCCACCGATATCACCGCCATCTGCATGGTCTCGGCGCAGCCGGGTGTGGATGCGCTGGCTGAATCCGATCTGCCGGTGCGCCTAGTCACCGCCGCTATCGATCCTTCGCTCAATGAGGATGCTTATATCGTGCCGGGCTTGGGCGATGCCGGCGACCGCCTCTACGGTCCGCGCAATATCGACCTTTAAGGTAATCTTCTCCCTGGCAAGGCGACCGCGCTTTCCAGGGGGGAGAATATGAGTTTCATTCATCTAATGTGGTCGAGCTACGGCCACGGATTTTCGCAACAATTGCGGCGGGTGCGAAAGCGTCGGGGGATTTCGCAGCAGGCGCTGGCGGAGATTTCTGGGGTTTCCCGCAGCCAAATTTCCAATCTGGAGCGCAACGAGAATGGCGTGCACGCCATGGCCGATCCGCAGCTGTCTACGGTATATAAGCTGGCCTTGGCCCTAGAAATCCCGCCGGCGGTGCTGCTGCCGGCCGGCGGGGACGTGGTGGAGGGGCATTTGACCGATTCCGCGGTGGCCGCCGCCGAGGACGTCGCGCCCTTCCCACAAGGCTATGTGGACCGGCGTCGGTTTGCCGCCACGTGGAATGGCGCCTTGAGCTAGAGCACCCCGCATTACCACCTGAGTTACTGAACCGCATGGTCTAGTTGTAGACTTTGCACCCAGACGTATTTCAACGATAGGGAAGGCACGCGGATGATCTCGGAATTCATCAACGAGTGGTTCAATGCCCACCGTGCGGAGGTCATCGCGTGGCGGCGCCATATCCACCGCCACCCGGAAACCGCGAACCAAGAGGTAGAAACCACCAACTTTCTCGCCTCTATCCTGCAGGACTATGGCTTGGAGCCACAGCGTTTCCCACAGACCGGTCTCATGGTCGACATCGGCCCCGATACGGAACTAGGCCGCTTAGCTTTCCGCGCGGATATTGATGCCCTGCCAGTCACCGAGGTCACTGGCCTGGAATATACCTCTGAGGTGCCCGGCAAGATGCATGCTTGTGGCCACGATGTGCATACGACCGTGGCGCTCGGTCTGGCTTGCGCATTGGCGGATTTTCAGCGTGTCCACGCCCTGCCATTAGGTATTCGAGTCATCTTCCAACCGGCCGAGGAAGTATGGGTCGGCGGTGCGACCGACGTTATTGAATGGGGTGCGCTGGAAGGTGTGCATTCCATTTTTGCCATCCACGCCGAGCCCAAGCTGCGGGTGGGACGAATTGGTATTCGCGCTGGGGCGATTACCTCCGCCACTGACGTCGTGGAGCTCAATATCAAGGGCCCGGGTGGGCATACCTCCCGGCCACATCTTTCCGCCGATGTCGTCTATGCCCTGGGCAAGGTCATCACCGAACTGCCCGCGCTGCTCTCGCGCCGCGTTGACCCACGCACCGGCACCGTTTTGGTCTTTGGCCAGGTTAATTCCGGATATGCACCCAATGCCATTCCGGAGACCGGTAGCTTGACCGGCACCATGCGCACGGCGGATATTGGCATCTGGCGCGATATGCAAAGCCTCTTTACCGAGCTGGTGGATCAAATCCTTGCGCCGGTAGGCGTAGAACATGAGCTGACCTATAACCGCGGCGTTCCGCCGGTGCTTAACGACGACGTCGCAACCGCCCTGCTTGCCTCCGCAGCCCAATCCATCGATCCGCAGGCCGTGGTTCAAGCCCCGCAGTCCTCCGGTGGCGAAGACTTTTCTTGGTACCTGGAAAAGGTCCCTGGTTCCATGGCGCGGCTGGGCTGCTGGTCCGGCGAAGGCGAGCAGCATGACTTGCACATGGGCGATCTTATCGTCGACGAGAGGGCCATCGGCGTGGGCATCAAACTCTTCGGCGCCGTGGTTGAGCAGTTCATAGGGGAGAATGCGGAGACAGACTAACGCGCTTTAAGGTCCTACACGTTAGACTCGTAAGCGACTTTTAAAGTGGAGCCGATAAAGGAGCATGTGCGTGTTGAACCAGACCAAGCGAATCGTCATCATCGGCGGTGGCCCAGCCGGCTATGAGGCAGCGTTGGCAGGTGCTAAATATGGTGCAGAAATCACCATTATTGAAGACCAAGGCATGGGCGGCAACAGCGTTATCTTGGACTGTGTTCCTTCCAAGTCCTTCATCGCTGGTGCCAATATTAAAACCGACCTGCGCCGTGCTGAGGATATGGAACTTAACCAGGGCATTGGCCAGGCCCATCTTTCCTTGACCGCACTGAATAAGCGTGTGCAGGACCTAGCAAGCAAACAATCTTCCGATATCCGCGCCACCATGGAATCCCTAGGAGCCCGCGTTATCGACGGCCGCGGTTACTTCCCAGAAGATCAGGAGGCCGATGCCTTTGGCGGCCACAAGGTCACCGCCGTATTCAACGAGGACGGCCACGAGGAAACCATTAACGCAGATCTCGTCTTGGTAGCCACCGGCGCCACCCCTCGCATTCTCCCCGGCGCGCAGCCAGATGGCGAGCGCATCCTTACCTGGCAGCAGGTCTACAACCTCACCGAGCTGCCGGAGCACCTCATCGTCGTCGGTTCCGGCGTCACTGGTGCCGAGTTCGTCTCCGCCTTTGCAGAGCTGGGCGTCAAGGTCACCATGGTTGCCTCCCGTGACCGCATTTTGCCGCATGACGACGCCGATGCGGCCGACGTCCTCGAGACCGTGCTGAGCGAGCGCGGCGTGGAACTGGAAAAGAACTGCCGCGTGGAAACCGTCAACCGCACCGAGGACGGCAACGTCCTGGTCACCACGCAGGACGGCCGCGAAATCACCGGCTCACACGTCATCATGTCCATCGGTTCCATCCCGAATACCCAGGACCTGAAGCTGGAGAACGTTGGCGTGGAAACCGCCAAGTCTGGCCACATTCAGGTCGACCGCGTCTCCCGCACCAATATTGCCGGAATCTACGCCGCTGGTGACTGCTCTGACCTCTTCCCGCTGGCATCTGTTGCCGCAATGCAGGGCCGCGTAGCCATGTACCACGCACTTGGCGAGGGCGTTTCCCCGCTGCGCTTGAAGACCGTGGCCAACGCCGTCTTCACCCGTCCGGAAATCGCCGCCGTCGGTTTCACCCAGGCAGAGATTGAGGCCGGCGAAGTCGCCGCCCGCACCATCACCATGCCGCTTAATACCAACCCGCGCGCCAAGATGCGCTCGCTGCAGCACGGCTTTGTCAAGCTCTTCTGCCGTGCCACCTCCGGCCGCGTTATCGGCGGCGTCATCGTCGCGCCGACCGCCTCCGAGCTCATCCTGCCCATCGCTATGGCCGTGACCAACCAGCTCACCGTAAACCAGCTGGCTGATTCCTTCGCCGTTTATCCGTCTCTGTCCGGCACCATCACCGAGGCTGCGCGACGCCTCGTAGCTCACGACGACCTGGAGTAAACCACACCGTTTTCGCCACTAGTACAGCGGCAGCGTATGACAAGAATTCCCCCGGCTCCAGAGACTGCAGTCTTCTGAAGGCGGGGGAATTGGTGCATTTAACAACGGGGCTGGTTAAGGCTGGATGCGTCGCGCTATGAAGTGGATGCCAGCCGAGCAAATGATGATGCTTAAGCCCGTGAAGAAAAATAGGCCAGGCCAGGGTGCGCCGATTCTCATTTCCCCGAAGGCCTCGATAAGGGTAATCAGGAGACCATTGGCGAGAGCAAGGCTCACAATAATGCCGATGATAAACAGAATCCGCGCTAGTAGGGAGCTTTGATTGGCGCTGCTTACCACGGACCCTATGAGCGCGCCAATATATCCGGTCAGCAGGTGACCGCAGGAGAAGCTGCCGTAAGTGGCTATGTAGCTAAGCGTGGGGCTTGTGTTGAATACGCTGGAGGTAACAATCCATGAAGAATAAATATCGTCCCCGCCTTGCCGTGCGATGTAGTAGACAGCCCAGGCTACAGCACCGAAACTTAGTGCGCCTAGCCACAACGTTGTATGCATGCTGGCGAGCCAATTACTAGGTTTTATCCCCAGGCCACGCAGAGCACGATATTCGGTCGCGGCGAAAGCGCAGTAGATTCCCCAGAGGAGGATTGCGACAAAGTCCCAGTAAAACCCTGCTGGCCCCACTGCCGAGGGGTCATTGCTCAATAAGTAGGGCAATGCCCACAGCAACACGACGATGATGCTTATGACGATGAGCGCCTTGGTGGCGTTGAGATTAAAGGTCTTGAGTGTCTGCATGGCTAGGACTCCTCTTGTGAGGTGCGGGCGGATTCGTGGGCGCGGGAGACAAGGGAATCAATGAGTTGGCCGTCGTCGAGGTAGGAGACGGTGACCTGGGCGGCGGCTGCGGTATCGGCCGGGAACGGGGCCGGGCACCAGGCGTGCACCTTGGAGGTGGAGCCAAGGGAGGATTGGTGGAGGGGGAGGGCGTCGGCAAGCGCGAGTGCTTGCTCCACGTCCTTGGTGCTGCCGCTAAGCACGGGGTAGTGCGGCCGTTGGGATTCCAGGTCGGTGGGTTTATTGACCGTGCCGTCGTGCACGGTAATGACTTGGTCAACCAGACCGACGAGGTCTTCGGCGCGGTGAGAAGAAAGCACCAGCAGCCAGTCCGGGGTGCCGGAGGCGTGGGCGATAATGAGCTCACGCAGGCGCGTGCGCGTCGGCGCGTCCAGGCCGTTGAAAGGCTCATCGAGGAGGGTGACCGGTGTGCGCGCGGCCAGGGCAGTGGCACAGGCAACCAGTTGGCGCTGGCCGGTGCTCAAGGTGCGGTTCTTGCTGCGCTTATCGACGCCCACCTTATCCAACAACTCCTCCGCATACCCCACGTCGAATCCTTCGCGCACATGCTGTGCGGCGCGCAGATGCTGGGCCACGGTGGAACCGGCGAGCAAAATATCGGCGCCGGTGCGCGCTATCGCCACCTGCGAGGTATCGATGCTGCCCTTGGCAGGCAGGAACCCTGCTACCGCGCGCAAGAGTGTGGTCTTGCCAGCACCATTGGGGCCGATCAGCCCGTACATGCCGGCGTTGAGATCGAGGTGCGGCACATGCAGGCGGTGCTTGCAGGTAACGTTCTGCAGCTTAAGGTGCGTCATGATGGTCTCCTTCGGCTTCAATAAGGTCGGCGATATCGCTGGCGCTTAAGCCCAGCGCGGCGCCTTCCTTGATGAGGGGCACGATGAAGTCTTCTCTCAGGGCTTCTTGGCGTTGGTGGCGGACCTTGTCGCGCGCGCCTTCGCGTACAAACATGCCCAGGCCGCGCCGCTTTTCGAGTAGGCCTTCCTCGAAGAGGACGGTTAGTGCCTTTGCAGAGGTAGTGGGGTTGACGGAGTGGAAAGCCGAAAGCTCATTGGTGCTAGGGGCGCGTTCTCCCTCTGGGAGTTCGCCGGAAATAATCATGTCCCTGATCCCTCCTGCTAGTTGCTGATAAATGGGCCGGGTATCGCTCATGGTGCGGCCTCTCGTGCATGCGGCATGTGATTCCTTCCGTGGTGTATGGGTGTACCACCTATGTAGGTAACCATATAGCCGGGGAGGTGTTTAGTCAACAACGGTTTACTTGGGCACGCAGGTGTCCCCGCTGCATATTTTGTTGAGGTTAAAATTTGCAAGATTTACAGATCGGCTAACCCTGTTATTACTGGTCGGGCTGCAGAAAACTCGCTTGTAACGGTTTAAGCGCTGGATAGTGTGGCAAACTCCGCTTGAAAATGGGCAGACAAGGAAGGTTTCGATCTCTAAACTGAGATACGGATCACCCGAGTGGAGACGTTGTATTCCAGCGCCTTCCGAGTTGAAAGGAACACAGAAGTGGCTAATCCCGCGCTTCCATCGTTCAAAAAGATTCTGGTAGCCAACCGTGGCGAAATCGCCGTGCGTGCATTCCGTGCTGCCTTTGAGACTGGGGCAAAGACCGTCGCGGTCTATCCTCGCGAAGACCGAAACTCCTTCCACCGCGCCTTCGCGGATGAGGCTGTCCGCATCGGCGCCGAGGGGCAGCCGGTCAAGGCATACTTGGACATTGATGAGATTATCCGCGCCGCCAAGAAGGCTGAAGCGGATGCCATTTACCCCGGCTACGGATTCCTTTCGGAGCGCGCGGATCTCGCTAGGGCCTGTGAAGACAATGGCATCAAGTTCATTGGCCCTACCCCTAGCACCCTTGACCTGACCGGCGATAAGGCTGCCGCGGTGAACGCCGCTAAGGAAGCTGGGCTGCCGACGTTGAAGGACTCGGAGCCATCGACGGACGTCGATAAGCTGGTGGAATACTCCAAGGACTTCAACTTCCCGGTCTTTGTTAAGGCTGTCGCCGGTGGTGGCGGGCGCGGCATGCGCTTCGTCGAATCCGAAGATCAATTGCGCGAGAAGGCTGCCGAGGCTTCCCGTGAAGCAGAGGCAGCCTTCGGTGATGGCAGTGTGTATCTTGAGACTGCGGTCATTAAGCCACAACACATTGAGGTCCAGATTCTGGGCGATAGCCAGGGCAACGTCATTCACCTCTTTGAGCGTGATTGCTCCGTTCAGCGCCGCCACCAGAAGGTAGTGGAGATAGCCCCAGCGCCGACGCTAGACCCAGAGCTGCGTGACCGCATCTGTGCTGACGCAGTGAAGTTCTGTGAGCACATCAACTACGAGGGTGCGGGTACCGTGGAATTCCTCGTCGATGAGCGCGGCAACCACGTCTTCATCGAGATGAACCCGCGTGTGCAGGTGGAGCATACCGTGACCGAGGAAATCACCGGCGTCGACATCGTGAAGGCCCAGATGAATATCGCGGCCGGCGCATCGCTGGAAGATATTCACCTCGCCCAAGACAAGATTTCCATCACCGGTTCTGCTCTGCAGTGCCGCATCACTACCGAGGACCCGAATAACGGCTTCCGCCCGGATACCGGCACGCTGACCGCGTATCGTTCGCCGGGCGGCGCCGGCGTGCGCCTGGACGGTGCAACGTCCGTGGGCGCAGAGGTTTCGCCCAACTTCGACTCCCTGCTGGTGAAGATGACCTGCCGCGGCGTCAACTTTGAGCAGGCCGTGCAGCGCGCCCAGCGTGCGCTGAACGAGTTCCATGTCTCTGGCGTAGCCACCAATATTGGATTCCTGCGTGCCTTGCTGCGTGAGCCGGACTTCACCAAGACGCGCGTGAACACGGGCTTCATTAGTGATCATCCGGACCTGCTCAAGGCTCCACCAGCAGTCGACGAATCTGGTCGCATCCTCGAGTACATCGCAGAGACCACCGTCAATAAGCCCAACGGTACGCGCCCAACGGCGCTGCGCCCCTTTGATAAGCTCCCCGAGCTGGACCTTTCCGAGCCGCTACCACGCGGTTCGCGTGATGATCTGCTAGAGTTTGGACCACAGAAGTGGGCAGAAAAGATCCGCCAGCAGAATGCGCTGATGGTTACGGATACCACCTTCCGCGACGCCCACCAGTCCCTGCTGGCCACCCGCGTGCGTAGTACCGCCCTGGTTTCTGCGGCCGAGGCTGTTGCGCGCATGACCCCGAACCTGTTCTCGGTCGAGGCATGGGGTGGTGCGACTTATGACGTCGCCATGCGCTTCCTCCACGAGGACCCATGGGTCCGCCTGGACATGCTGCGCGAGGCTATGCCAAACCAGAACATCCAGATGCTCCTGCGCGGACGCAATACTGTGGGCTATACCCCGTACCCGGATTCGGTCTGCCGCGGCTTTGTCCAGGAAGCAGCCAAGTCCGGCGTGGACGTCTTCCGTATCTTTGATGCTCTTAACGACGTCTCCCAGATGCGCCCCGCCATCGATGCCGTCCTCGAGACCAATACCACCGTTGCTGAGGTGGCCATGGCGTACTCCGGTGACCTTTCGTCGCCGAAGGAGAACCTGTACACGCTGGATTACTACCTCAAGCTGGCCGAGCAGATTGTAGAGTCGGGAGCCCATATCCTTGCCATCAAGGATATGGCCGGTCTGCTACGCCCTGAGGCCGCTTCCAAGCTGGTTATGGCTCTGCGCAAGGAATTCGACCTGCCGGTGCACGTGCACACGCACGATACCGCCGGTGGCCAAATGGCTACTTACTATGCGGCTGCGCTCTCCGGTGCCGACATTGTGGACGGCGCCTCCGCACCACTGGCTGGTACTACCTCGCAGCCGTCGCTGTCCGCCCTTATTGCAGCGTTCTCCCAGTCCAAGCGCGATACCGGTATCGACCTGCAGGCCGTATCGGATCTCGAGCCCTACTGGGAGGCCGTGCGCCAGCTCTACGCCCCGTTTGAGAACGGTATCCCTGGCCCGACCGGCCGCGTCTACAAGCACGAGATTCCGGGCGGTCAGCTGTCCAACCTGCGTGCCCAAGCCGCTGCCCTTGGCTTGGCGGACCGCTTCGAGGTCATCGAGGACACCTATGCAGCAGTCAATGAGATGCTGGGCCGTCCGACCAAGGTCACCCCATCCTCCAAGGTTGTGGGCGACCTCGCCCTGCACCTTGTTGGCGCCGGCGTCGATCCTGCAGACTTCGCCGCTAATCCGACGAAGTTCGATATTCCGGACTCGGTCAACCAGTTCCTCCGCGGCCAGCTCGGTACTCCTCCGGGCGGTTGGCCGGAGCTGCGCGATAAGGTGCTCGATGGCCGCGAGGAAACCGGCGCCAAGGTGAGCGAGGTTCCTGCGGAAGAACAGCCGCATCTGGAATCCGATAACTCGGATGAGCGCCGCGCCAGCCTGAACCGCCTCCTGTTCCCGAAGCAGTTCGAGGAGTTCAACGAGTTCCGCCGCAAGTACGGCAACACTGAGGCACTGACGGATACCACCTTCTTCTACGGCCTTACCGAAGGCGAAGAAAAGGTCGTCCACTACTTCCCAGAAGGCTCTACCGATCGCGCCGATCTCAAGCAGGTCGTGGTGCGCCTCGATGCCGTGGGCGAGCCGGACGAGAAGGGCATGCGTAACGTGGTTCTCAACGTTAACGGCCAGATTCGCCCAATGAAGGTGCGCGACGAGAACGCCGAATCTACGGTCGCTACCGTAGAAAAGGCTGACCCCTCCAACGAGGGCCACGTCGCCGCACCATTTGCTGGTGTGGTCAACCCGACCGCCAAGCCCGGCGACGAGGTTAAGGCCGGCGACCAAATCGCCGTCATCGAGGCGATGAAGATGGAAGCGTCCATCTCCGCCACCAAGGATGGCGTGGTCGAGCGCGTGGCCATTGGCCAAGCTACCAAGGTTGAAGGCGGCGACCTCATCGCCGTGATTAGCTAACTTCTGCACACCAGCGCCCCGTTTCCTTCGAGTAATTCTCCAGGAAGCGGGGCGCTGTGGTATCTAACTGTGGTAAAAATCAACGATTTCGCCCATCCAAACGACCAAAACCGTCGACGAAATCGTTGGTTTAGATGGACGAAATCGTTGATTGGCGATGATAGCGGAGGTTCGCCTTAACCAAGGATGACGGGCAATGCTAACGAGCCGACCAGGATGAGTATCACGAGGCCGAAAAAGATTTTGGCCTGCCACCGGGCATAATTAAACGACATTCCCGTACCGAAGCGCTTATCTACCAGTACCGCCGGATCATCCGGGTTGTAATACATTACGCCCCATTTATAGAGGTGGTCATTGTCCGGTGATTCTTTGTCTTCATCAGCGAAGTGAATACCGCGCAATTGCTCGGATAACCGGGATTGTTTGTAGAGAATAAATACAACTAGGCCGATGCTGCCACCGATGGCGAGAATCAGCATTGTGATGATCGCGGCGCTGTTAAAGCGTTGATAGTGCGGGATAGGGCCGGTTACCTGCATGAAGGCCATCCCGGCGCTGATGAACAGAGTGAGTACTCCCATTCCGGTGTTCGTGAGAGCGAGGTTTGCTTCGTTGCGCACACGAGCTTTAATGTTGCGCTCAGAGCGTGGGGATACCTCACTATGCGCGATAAAAGAGCAGATAATCGCAAATAGGACCAGCAATGCCAAAGCAACGAATGAGGAGAAAAACACGCTCCCAATTGATTTGTCGCTCCAATTGTCGGCCTCCATGGAGTCATTCCAGTGCACGGGAACGGGGTCCGGAATGGCGGACCAGTGGGAAGCAACGATGATGGCACCGGCCGCGATGCACAACAGGGAGGCGAGCATTGTTAACCACGGAAAAGTCGGTGTGGGGATGCCTTCGAATTCGGGTGTGCCATTGGCGTTGGTGGAAACACGAGCAGCGATGGTGGTTTCAACCTCGTCGAACCAGCCGCCGGCCTTTTTAGCGGCGATGATGCGGCGGCGTTGAGAGATGTAGGCCCACAAGCCGCCGAGCGTCACCAAGAGGGACGGTACGGCGGCGAGGAGTGGCAATTTCCAAGCAAAGAGGGACAGAATTGTTGCCGCGATGCCGCAGCCCCAAGTACGGACCTTGTATCCAGCAAGGGCAGAGGTAACTGCACTATCGGAAAGGTAGGCCTTTGGTACGCGAACACCGAGCGGTGTGCCGGGCGAGGCAAGGGCGGGCATTTGGGCCATAATCCAGGTAATAGCGAGAGTTGTGACGGCCATTAAAAGTGCGAAAATCATGACGATACTTCCAAGTGTTTAAGAGTAGAGCTGAGGTGGGTGTGGAGCTCATCTGGGCTAAAGCCTTGGGCACGAGCGAGCGCGACTACGCGGCCTAAATGCTCAGCTAGTTGCCTTTCTTGAGCCTCGGTGCGAGCACCGGGTCTGACGATGGAGCCGGAGCGGCCGGCGGTTTCAACGAGGCCGTCAGAAACCAAGAGGTCGTACGCCTTCTTCACGGTGGCCGGGTTGATGCCTATGTCTTTCGCGACGCGGCGGACGGGGTCGAGCTTGTCGCCATCAGAGAGCTGTCCGCGAGCGATAGCCAAAACGATTTCATCGTGAATTTGTTGGAAGACGGGGATATCTGAATCGGGGTTGAGGTTAATAAACATCTGTCACCTCCAATCTTTATTCTGTGTCACTTATAGTAACACAAACTGTGTTATGTGAAGTAATACAGAATCAACCTCAAAAGAAATCCCCAGGTATGTGCAACTTATTGAAGTGACGTACCTGGGGAAAGTGCAGGGCGACTAGAAAAAGAGGACCACAGCTATGGCCGCAATACCGAAGCCACCGCGCAGGAAGTAACTGAAGACCTCGGGGGAGAATGAAGCACCGAAGCCACCGGTGTCGATGATGCTCATAGTGGTCACGCGTGCGGGGCGGGAGCGCTTGAAGGAGGCATAGGTAAGTCCTAAACAGCACGCGGCGAGTACGAGTATCGGCAGCTTCCATACGGTGGCGATGAAAGCGGTGCCAAGAACAGCGGCACCTGCGGAAGCGGCCAGTGGCAGTCCCCAGTCGGGCAAGGCGCCATCGATGATGCGGCCAAAGGATGCGGCGCGGCCGGTGGCGGCGCCGACGATGGTCCATGCGGCAGCGAATCCAATGAGGGCAAGGCTGCCAAGCTGTGGTGCTAGACCTAGGGTTAGGCCCATGACGGCGACCGCGCCGAGCGGGATGTACCAGCGGCGGTACAAGCGCCGGAAAAAGAGGAGACCGGGCGATACCGTGGCACGCGAGCGCGGGCGCAGGCGCGCGCACTGGGAGGCGGTGGCATCGGCAGATACCTCGGAATCCAGTAGCCCGAAGGAGGACGAGCCGACGGCACGGGTACGGCCCGCGCGGAGGAGCGAGGCGAGGTTGAAGGAACGCCAGCCGATGAGAAACCGCAGCAGTGGCAGGGCTATCGCTGCATAGAGCGGAAGGTGCAGCGATGTACACAGGGCTAGGCCGAGGAGGCTCACGCCGGCGAGCTGGGCAATAGACAGCTTATCGACGCCCCGCATATGCCCCTGCGGCCTATCCACATAGACCCACCGGCCTAGGGAAAGGCTGCGTAGTGGATAGAGCGCTTCAAGGAGAACGATGAGGGCGAGGGAGCCGAACGCAGCGCCAATGGTCGCGGTGGCGGGTAGAGAAGCGGCTGTGCGTTGCGCGAGCGAGGGCAAAACTTCGGCGGCATTCTGCCAAGCGTAGACGCTGACGCTCGCGATGAGCGCCGCGAAGAAGGCGAAATAGAGGGCTGAAGAGGCTTGAGATAAAAGCTTCATGAAATCTCCACCACCTCGTCGCAGGCAGCGAAGATGGCCGGGGAGTGGGAGGCCAGCACTACACAACGGCCCTCGGTGGCGAGGTGGCGCAGCTCCTCGGCCAAGAAGGCGGTCCAGGTGTGGTCAAGGTGGCGCTCGGGTTCGTCGATAAGCAGGGCCTTGGCCGGTTGATAGAGCTGGGCCGCAAGGTAGACGCGTTGGCGCTGGCCAGAAGAAAGGTCGCTGACCGCGGAGTTCTGGATGGCGTTATCGATGGCCCAAAGCTCATAGACCTCGGCGAAGTCCACGCCGGTGCGGCGCCCAAGGAGGGCAAAGTGCTCGCCGACGGTGAGGTCCGGCAAAAAGACCGGGTCCGCGACTGCGATGACGGAGCCGGCGGCCTCTGTGCTGCCGGGTGTGGCACCGTCGATGGAGACGGTGCCTTTCAGTGGGGCAATTTCGCCGCTCAACGTCTGCAGCAGCGTAGATTTACCCGCACCATTGGGGCCCTTCAAGCCGTAGACGCACCCGGCGTCGAATGCGTGGCTTAGGTGCCCCAAGGCAGTGGCATGTCCGTAAGTTGCATCTATTTTCAGCATCGTAGCCAGGTTAGCAGGCAGGCGGCCGGTCCTTGGGGATTAGAAGCGGCGGAAGTACTTGCCGGGGGTGAGCTCTTCGAATCCGGGCAAGGGCTCGACGGAAGAGATGCCGGGTGCAGTTTGCTCGGCTGCGAGGTCGATGGCGTTGGCAATAAGCAACTCGCGGGCGGCGGGGTCATCGCTGGAAACGGCGAGCTCGGGAATGTCCTCGGGATCGAAGGGGGTGAGCCAGGCGGCGTCGTCAAGCGGGTGGGCCGAGGGATCGCCAAGGAAAGCTGGGCCTTTGTCAGCGGCGGGGTAGTAGCGCAAGAGCGCGGCGCCGCGGGGAGCCACGGTGGGATCCTCATTCGCGGACATGGGCAGGGCGATAACCCCGCCATCCACGATGGAGGACCACTCAGAGATATAAGAAGGGAAGAGGCCCGCGAGATAGTCGCGGTCCTCTTCCTTGGCCAAACGCACGCCGAGAGAAGAAGCAGTCATTCTTCTAGGCTAGCGGTGCGTGCTATTTGATTTCCAGTAGCACGCTTCCCTTGGTGGTAGCAGCGCCTGCTTCTACTGCTAGGCCGGTAACGGTGCCGGTCTTATGGGCCTTGACGGGGTTTTCCATCTTCATGGCCTCAAGCACGAGGAGGACCTCGCCTTCGGAAACCTCCTGGCCTTCTTCCACGTTGACCTTGATGACCGTGCCCTGCATTGGGGAGGTAACGGCATCGCCGGACACTGCGGCCTTGGCGCCAGAGGCCTTGCGCTTCTTCTTCTTGCGTGGGGTGCCGGTGGCGCCGAAGGAGGCGGGGAGGGCTACCTCAATGCGGCGGCCGTCGATCTCTACGGTGTGTACCTGGGATGGCTCTGCCTCTGCAACCTCGGCATCGGTGGAGTCATCGTGGGCGGGCAGCTGGTTATCCCATTCCTCTTCAATCCACTTGGTGTAGACACTGAAGTTGCCGTCTTCTGCGGTGAAAGCTGGGTCAGCAACGATCGCCTGGTCAAACGGGATAACGGTAGGCAGGCCCTCCACCGTGTACTCGGATAGGGCGCGGGCGGAGCGACGCAGAGCGGTCTCGCGGTCGGGGCCCCAGACGATGAGCTTGGCCAGCATGGAATCGAATTGGCCGCCAATGACGGAGCCCTGGACGACGCCGGAATCCACGCGCACGCCCGGACCGGCAGGCTCGGAATATTTCACGATGGTGCCAGGCGCCGGCATGAAGTTCGCCGCGGCATCTTCGCCGTTGATGCGGAACTCGAAGGCATGGCCATGCGGGGCGGGGTCTTCCTTCAGCGAGAGTTCGTGGCCCTCAGCGATACGGAACTGCTCGCGCACGAGATCGAGGCCGGTAGTTTCCTCGGAAACTGGGTGCTCCACCTGCAGGCGGGTATTGACCTCTAGGAAGGAGATGAGGCCATCGGCGCCGACTAGGTACTCCACGGTGCCGGCGCCGTAGTAGCCGGCCTCGCGGCAGATGCGCTTGGCGGATTCGTGGATGGAGGCGCGCTGCTCCTCGGTGAGGAAAGGAGCCGGGGCTTCTTCGACCAGCTTTTGGAAGCGGCGCTGCAGGGAACAATCGCGCGTGCCGACGACGACTACGTTGCCGTGCTTATCCGCCAGTACCTGGGCTTCCACGTGGCGGGCCCGATCCAGGTAGCGCTCCACGAAGCACTCGCCGCGGCCGAAGGCGGAGGTTGCCTCGCGGGTGGCGGATTCAAAGAGCTCGGGGATTTCCTCTGCGGAGTAGGCCACCTTCATGCCGCGGCCGCCGCCGCCAAAGGCAGCCTTGATGGCTACGGGCAGGCCGTATTCCATGGCGAAAGACTGCACCTCATCGGCGCCGGCTACCGGATCTTTGGTGCCTGGGGCCATGGGGGCTTCGGCGCGCTCGGCGATGTGCCGCGCGGTAACCTTATCTCCCAAGTCACGGATGGACTCGGGGGAGGGGCCAATCCAAGTCAGGCCGGCGTCGATGACGGCCTGGGCAAAGTCGGCGTTTTCAGACAAGAAGCCATAGCCGGGGTGGATGGCATCGGCGCCGGATTTTTCTGCGGCGTCCAGAATCTTGTCAAAGACGAGGTAGGACTCGGCAGAAGTGGTGCCGCCGAGGGCAAAGGCTTCGTCGGCAAGCGAGGCAAAAGGTGCCTGGGCGTCTGGCTCGGCGTAGACGGCGACGGAGGCAATGCCAGCGTCGCGGGCCGCGCGGATCACGCGAACGGCGATCTCACCGCGGTTCGCCACGAGAACCTTAGAGATCTTTTTGGTTTCTACTGCCACGGCAGCAACCTCCTGAACACATTAGGTTGAATACGCAATCTATTCTTGCACACAAAAGCATGAGTTAATTTTCACGCATGCGAGTGGGGATGTTTTTGAACAAAAATAAACCCACATCCCTGCCGGATATGGGTTTATGTGGCGAAGCCGAAAAGTTAACGCTCAATCGGCATTTTCACCATATTGCCCCACTCAGACCACGAACCATCGTAGACCTGCGTCTTTGTGAATCCCAAAAGATGCGTCAACACAAACCAGGTGTGTGCGGCCTGTGCGCCCACGTGGGAGTAGAGAAGCGTTGCAGATTCAGGCTCCAACATTCCGTAATTAACCTTGAGCTCCTCGGCCGAGCGGAAGCAGGAGTTGGGATAGATGGAACGGTCCCACTCGAGGTTGATGGCGCCCGGGATGTGGCCGTGGCGCATGGTGGTGCCGTAGGCGGAATCGCCATTGGGATCGTGCTCGGTGGCCTCGCCCGCAAACTCCTCTGGGGAGCGGGTATCCACGAGCGCTCCCTCGGACTCGCGCACCTGGTCTACGAAGGCACGCAGGACGGAATCATCGCGGCTTACCTCGGGGTATTCGGATACGGGGAAGTCCGGCACCATGAAGGAAGTATCGCGTTCCTCGGCCATCCAGGCATTGCGGCCACCATCGAGCAGGCGAACATCCTTGTGGCCAAAGAGGGTAAATACCCACAGGGCGTAGGCGGCCCACCAATTGGACTTATCGCCATACAGGACAATCGTATCGTCGGCATTAATGCCCTTGTCTCGCATCAAAGCAGTGAACTCTTTGCCATCGATGAAATCGCGAGTAAGTGGGCTCAGTAGTTCCGTGCGGAAGTTGATGCGGGTGGCGGTGGGGATATGGCCAATGTCATAGAGGAGCGAGTCTTCATCGACCTCAATGACGCGCAGGCCCTTGACGCCTAGGCGTGCGGACAGCCACGGTGCAGACACGAGGCGCTCGGGGTGTGCGTATTCCTGAAATGGGGGATAGGGATCAACGTCAGCCACTGTCCGCCTGCCTTTCCGATAAGGGTTAGTATTTCGCTCCCACCACTTTAACCCGAATTTTCCCGTGGTGATCACTCGGGGATCATTCCTGTGGTGTGCGATACAGGGCTCGGCCGGGGAAATGGGGGTGCCGGCCGGCGGGGTTAGGCAGAGGGGGCAGTTGGCCGCGCGGGGGAGGTAAAGCTGGGATAAACTCCGGATATGGTGCGACAACGTGCTATGAACACCACCTAAGAAGGGAATTGCTAGTGCACAAGGCAATCGTTGTATTTGAGGTAGAGGGCGGCTCCGATAAAGGCGCAGATGGTCACCGTAAGGACACCATGCCGATCGTCAATGCGATCAAGGAACAGGGCTGGGAAGCTGAGGTTATCTACTTCCACCCAGACAAGGCGGAAGAGATCTACGCCCAGGTTTCTGAAAACTTTGATGCGTATATCTCTCGCGTGAACCCAGGCAATATCCCCGGTGGCGAGAAGGGGTACTTCGAATTGCTCACCAAGCTGGCAGACGCCGGCCTGGTAGGCATGTCCACCCCGGCGGACATGATGGCCTACGGCGCCAAAGATGCGCTGGTCAAGCTCAATGACACCCCGCTGGTGCCGGACGACACCGCCGCGTACTACGAGGTAGAAGAGCTGCATAATACTTTCCCCACCTCGCTGTCTTATGGTGAGCGGGTGCTCAAGCAAAACCGCGGTTCCACCGGTGAAGGCATCTGGCGCGTGCGCCTCGCGGACCAGGAGCTTGCCCAATCCGTGGAACCGGGCACCGCGCTCCCGCTCGACACCGCCCTGAAGTGTACCGAGGCAGTAGACAACCAAACCCACGACTATAAGCTGGGCGCCTTCATGGATTTCTGTGACCAGTACATTGAGGGCGATAACGGCATGCTGGTGGACATGCGCTTTATGCCGCGCATTGTGGAAGGTGAAATCCGTATTCTCCTCGTGGGGGATGAGCCGGTATTCATCGTGCACAAGAAGCCAGCGGAAGGCGGCGACAACTTCTCTGCCACGCTCTTCTCTGGGGCCAAGTACACCTACGATAAGCCGGAATCCTGGCCGGAACTGTTGGAGATGTTTAAGAAGGCTCGCCCCGTTATTGCAGAGAAACTCGGCGATACCAAGGATGTTCCCCTGATTTGGACCGCGGACTTCATGCTTGACGATGCCCCCGATGGCACCGACACCTATGTCCTCGGTGAGATCAACTGCTCCTGCGTTGGCTTCACCTCCGAGCTGGATATGGGCATCCAAGAAAAGGTTGCCGCCGAGGCGATTCGTCGCGTTCAGGACGCGAACGCCTAGCGCACGCTGTATTCTGCCAAGTGGCCCCACGGGTGACCGTGGGGCATTTTCCTACCATCCCCTAGAGCATTTTCTAAGGACCAGATTATGGCTGATAATGATTTCGACTCCGACGGCTTCCCGAAGGATTTTTCTCCGCGCGATTTTTCCGAGACCCCGCAGCACCGCGCCGAGGACGCGGCGAAAGACGCCGAAGGCGCCGGCGCTTCCGAGGTGAATGAAACCAAGGAATTCGGCTCTACTGATGCCAAGGAGACGAAGTCTTTCGGCCACACCGATAAGCCTGGTGAGTCTGGGCATTCGAGTGCTCTTTCCTCCCCGCAGCCGAGCGCGGAGGGCAAGTCCTCTGACTTCTGGGCCTCCTCGAAGTCCTCCACCCCAGGCGAGGGAGCTGCCTCCCGTGCGCATAATCCATTTACGGATCCGGCATCGTCGGATGCTGCTGCGAACGGCAAGCAATTCGGTTCCGCCCAGTCCGCTAACGATCAGCCGGTTTTCGGCGGTTACACCCAGCAGCAGAGCACGAGCCAGGGATTCGGACAGTTCCCGCCAGCAGGTGAAGCTTCTGCCGATTCTGGCCTGACTCTTGGTGATAAGAAGAGCCAGATGAGTGGCACCCTCAAGGGCTTGGGCAAGAAGGACGGCCTATTGGGCGGGCTCTTCGAGTTCGAGTTTAAGCACTTCCTGACCCTCACCCACGTGAAGGAAATCTACAAGGTCGCCATGATTCTTGGTGGCATCATGTGGATCCTTGACCTTCTTGGTGCCTTCTTCTTCGCCACCGGCATGGGCATTTATGGCATTCAGGAAGATTCCGCGTCCGCCATCTTCGGAAGCATCTTTGCCTTCATCTTCCTAGCGGTACTGAACACTGTCATCTACTACGCAATCATGGTTGCCATCAGGCTATTCCTGGAAGCCATGGTGGCTAACGTGCGCATTGCGCAAAACACCGGCGACATCCTGGACAAGATGGACTAGCACTGTAATGAGCTGATTGCTCAATTAAGCGAGCAACGACGAGCGCCCCAGCGAAATTCCGCTGGGGCGCATTGTATTGCAGGCCCAGGCGATTGAATGCCGGCCTAAAAGTTAGTCGTAGGTGCCCAGCTGGTAGCTGGGAAGGTCAACCCACATCTTGTTGAATTCCTCGACTTCGCCGGATACGGGTTCGAGCGAATCGCCCTGTGCCTGCAGGCGCACGGTGTGGTGGGCGGTAATGCCCTCCGCGGTGGTGCGGCTGCGTTCTCCCCACGTGAAATCGACCTCGTTGTCTGAGACTGGGGTGACGCTCTCTACCTTGTCAAAGACGGACATGTCCTTTACCGGGGCACCGTTGACATAGAGGGCTAGCCCATCAGCAATCGAGGCGCCGGTGCCTGCCGGACCGTTCAAATCACCCATTGAGCCGCGGAAGATGATCCAGCTAATCGTCGAGCACGGGTCATAGGAGTTGTCGATATCGGCGATCCAGTAATTGAAATCGCTGCCGTCATCAGCGGGCATGCGCCCAGGGGCCGTGCCAGAGGCGTAGACCTTGCGCGGATCGTTGGGGAGCTCCGTGCACTCGCTGTCCTCGCTCTTATCTTGCTGCTGCGTGGCTGACTCCTCGCCCTTATCGGTGGACTCAGACGGGGAGGGTGCTGCTGCGGAAGCTGCATCGTTCCCGCCGGCGGAATCATCTTCGGCAGGTGCTTGGCTGGAAAAGACCGGCTGATGGGAGGAAGAAGAATCCTCCTGAGTACCGCAGGCGCTCAGCGCGAGCGGCACGGCAGCGGTGAGCAATACGGCGGCAGAGAAGCGGCGTAGGCAGCGCGGTGTCACGGCAGGCATGCGGGAACTCCAGGATTAGTCGAGGAGGGTGGCGACGGACTCCGGGTCGGCGTCGGAAAGCATCTGGCGAATGCGGTCGTATTCGTCGTCCTCGCCGATGGCCTTGGCGGCGTGGCCGAGCGCGGCGATGGCGCGCAGGACACCCTGGTTCGGCTCATGGGAGAAGGGGACAGGGCCCCAACCCTTCCAACCATTACCACGCAGGCGATCGAGGCTGCGGTGGTAGCCCGTGCGCGCGTAGGCATAGGCGGTGATGAAAGCGGACGGCTCAGAGCCCTCTTGCTGGTTGAGTTCCTGCTCTGCTAGGAGCGCCCACAGCAGCGGGGAATCGGGATGGGCAACAATGCCAGCGGCCAGATCCGAGGTGGACTCTGCGCCGGGATCGGCCGGCAGCTCAATGGGTTTCGGGGCAAGCATGTCTTTCATTTCCATGCCATCCCACTGTAGCGACGCCGACGCGTGGCTACCAGAAATCGGAGACGTTCAGGTCAAAGGCGTAGAGCGCGCGGCGCACCACGGGCAAGGACAAACCGATAACGGAGGAAGGATCGCCTTCGATGCGGTCAATGAACCAGCCGCCCATTGCTTCCAAGGTGAAGGCACCGGCGCAGTGGAGAGGCTCGCCGGAGTGGGCATATGCTGCGATATCGGCCTCGCTGGCCTGGGCAAAGTGCACCGTGGTGGTGGATGTTTCCACATGGCGTTTATTGCCAAAGATGAGGCAGTGGCCGGTAAGCAGCTCGGCTGTGCGGCCGGCTTGCTGGTGCCAGCGCTCGATGGTGGCTTCCTCGGTATGGGGCTTGCCTTGTAGCTCGTCGTCGAGCAGCAGCATGGAATCGCCGCCGATGACGGGCTCGGTGGGGTAGCGCTCGGCCACCTTTTCGGCCTTGGCGGAGGCTAAGGCCGCCACGATATCGGCCGGTGGGTGGCCCGCGAGCGAGGCTTCGAGGGAGCGCTCGTCTATATCGGCCGGCTCTAAAACGGGCTCCACGCCCGCGCCGCGCAGAATAGACGCGCGCGAGGGTGATTGGGAGGCAAGGATAAGCCGCATTAGAAGTACCGCACGGTATGGAAGGCGGAGGGGTTGTAGACGCGCTGCGCGCCAAAGCGCTCGAAGCGCTCGGCAGGGTTACCCCATTCATTGCGCTCGCCGGTAGCGCCCGAGTGCTTCGCGCTCATCTGCGCCAATACGGTGCGCAGGGCCGCGAGCTCATCCTCGGTGGGATTGCCCTTGACTACCTTGATTTCAGATGCAGACATTTCCCCTCCTAAACGGTTCCGTGCTTCTTCGGTACCTGGGCTACGGCCTTGCGCTCTAGCAGGCGCAGGCCTTCTACCAGGTAGTGGCGGGTTGCCGTTGGTTCGATAACATTATCGGCCAGCCCGCGCTCCGCTGCGGCATATGGGTGTAAGAAGAGCTCGTCCATCTCCTCTTCCTTGTCCTCCGAGCCATAGATGGCCAGGGAAGCTTGGGAGGCCTGGGTGACGGCAATTTCCGCGGTGGGCCACGCGTAGACCAAATCCGCGCCGAGGTCCTTGGCGCCCATAAATGCGTAGGCCGGACCGATGGCCTTGCGGGTGATCACAGTGAGCTTGCCGACGCTCGCTTCAGCCTGCGCATAGGCAAACTTCGACGCCCTGCGCAGCAGGCCGGCCTTTTCTTCTTCCGGGGTAGGCACAAAGCCTGGGGAGTCCACGAATTCCACAATGGGGGTATTGAAGGCATCGCAGGTACGCACGAAGCGTGCGGCCTTTTCTGCGGCGGCGGAATCTAGGGCGCCAGCCAGTGCCAGTGGCTGATTGGCAACGATGCCGACGGCGCGGCCGTCGATGTAGGCAAAGCCGGTAAGGATGTTTTGTGCGGCCTCGGCGGATAACTCGAAGAAGGAGCCTTCATCGACGACAGCCTTGATGACATCGCTCATGTCATAGGCCTGCGCGGCAGTATCCGGGATGACGGCGTTCAAATCAAAGTCTGCGACGCTACCGGCTTCCACTCGCGGCGCCTCGGCCCGGTTATTGGCGGGGAAGTAAGCCAAAACGTCGCGCACGAGGGACAAAGCCTGCTTGTCGTCGCTGGCCACCAGGTGAGCGGTGCCGGACTCTGCGTGGGCTGCGGCGCCGCCAAAGGTCTCTGGCTCCGCACCTGCCACGTGGCTGGCGGCCTGGTGGAGAGCGGTGCCTTGGGTGACTATGAGGACATCGGCAAACGTGGGTGCGAACGCTGCAATGCCGCTGGTATTGCCCGCGATAACGGAAATCTGCGGGATGAGACCCGAAGCCTGGGAGACACGCGCCATGAGGCGGGCGTATCCGGCCATGGTGACGATTCCCTCTTGTACACGCGGGCCGGTGGATTCATAGATGCCGATGATGGGCACGCCGGTCTTGATGGCGAGGTCGTATACCTTGGTGAGCTTTTCGGCATAAACCTCACCCATCGTGCCATCGAAGATTTCGCCGTCCTGGCTAAAGACGCACACGCGGCGGCCGTCGATAGAGCCGTAACCGGTGACCACGCCATCGGTATAGGGGCGGTCATGCTCGCGACCGAAATCGGTCGAGCGGTGGCGGGCCAGCGCGTCCGTTTCTACGAAGGAGCCCTCATCGAGCAGCTGCGTCACGCGGGCGCGGGCGGCCGGCTCGCCTTCTCCCAGCGGCGCGCGGGACTCGGCGAGCTTGGCGTCCAGGTCCTCGATCTTGCCGGCGGTGGTTTTCAGGTCAGTCATAGGCCCCCACACTACTAGCGCACCCCGCTCAATGCGGAATGGAACGCTGCGGGGACGCGGTGAAGAAAACGATTGTGCGGCAAATGCCACCACAGTGTGGGTGGTGCATAAAACCTGGGAATTCCTTGAATGCACCAGGGCAAGGAGCCCTAATCTGGGGGTGGAGCCTACTGTAAACATTTAACGGCGCGGGGCAGGTGAGTGCCCATTATCGCACCTCAAGGTAGGTAAAAGCATTAGAAAGATTTTCATTCAACTGTTGATGTGCGTCCGGTAATCCCTTATGATTGCCTGAGTCTTCATGAATGTTTCCCCTAATTTTTAACGATCTATTAAGGACGGTCTTCTGGTGATTAAAAAGGGACTGCGTTTGCTCGCACCGCTCGCCGTAGCGGCTCTCTTCACGCCAGTGGCACACGCGGGAGATGTTCCCCCGATGCCGCAGGCATATCCCATTTCCAACCTCTACAAGAGCTGCAGCGCTGCCGGCGATAATGCTGAGCGTGAATGGCGCTTTGCCGAAACCGGCCGCCGCTACATGAGCGACGGCACCCTGCAGTTCAAAAACACCACCAACCAAGAAGTGCCCTACACCGCCGAGGTAGAAACTGGTACCAATCACGAGATTGAAGCCAATTCCAAGGCCAAGCTGCCTTCCGGTTGGGACACCACCGCCAAGTCCGATATCGGTCTGAAGATGACCAACGGCTGGCGCGATAAAGAAACTTTCGGCCCAGTGAAGCTGAAGCCGGGTGAGTCCTTCCGCGTCGAGTACGGCGTCATCGAAAAGGACTTCATCTCTATGTTTGTAGGCTGCAATGATGACCGCCTAGAAAACATCCCAGGTGCCAACGTCATCCGCGGTAAGGGCCCGGCCGAGCGCTACGCCTTTGCTTATATCATCAAGGCGGATGGCTCAGTATCCGATCTGGCCATGGAAATTCCTTCCCGCTCTCCGGGGGCAAACTCCAAGCCGATCGAGGGTAACTACACCTCCGTATCCGGCCCGAGCCTAGAGAAGATCGCCGATCCGAAGAAGGATGAGATCATGCAGCCGGCCGCGGATCTGCAGCGCGATCCATCCTGGCCAAAGGAAGGCGATAAGTGTGAAGCTGGCGATACCTCCTGGTACCCGCTGGACATCACCGCTGTAAAGCCGACCTACCGCAAGGCTGGCTACTCCACCGACTTCCTCAACTGGTCTAAGGGCGATTACGAATTCGCCCCAGTGACTGACTTTGTCGTTGGCGCCGAGCACGCCCCGTACACCAACTGGCAAGGCAACCGCGGCGATATTCCGAAGGGCTGGCTGGAGTCCGTCGGTGCCGTAAAGCGCGCCTACATGCCGGTCGGCACCGAGCTCAAGCACGTAGATCTCAAGCCGGGCGAGCGCGTGCGCGTGGAGTATGGCACCACCATGACCCGCATCAACTACCGCGAGGTTCACTGCGGTAAGAGCGGAAACTACGACCTCACCTCTAACTACAAGCAGACCTCCGCCCCGAGTGGGTTCTGGGCAGAGGCCAAGATCACCGATAAGGCCGGCAATACCCGCACCGAGGACGTCACTCCGGACGAATTCCGCGACCTGCCGGTTCCGACCCAGACCATCTACTAAACCCCACCACACCTACACAAGGAGAAAGTTCCATGTTCAAGTCCAAGATTGCTTCTACCACCGCGGCTATCGCCGTTGCTTCCGGTCTCGTCTTCGCTCCGGCCGCTAACGCCCTGCCACAGCGCGACCTCGGCCCGGCTAACCCGACTACCATTGGTGAGCGTTGCTCCAACCCGGGTGATACCGGCCAGACCGTTGACATCAAGCGCACCTACTTCGATGGTTCCGCTGGCTCCTGGACCGTGTCCAACTACAACGATGAGCCGCTGCCCGTTACCCGTTCTATCAAGGAAACCAAAACCAAGACCTGGAATGTTTCCGCCGGCGTTGACTTCAAGTTAATGGATCTCATCAACTTCACCTTCTCCTCCAGCTACACCGATAGCCAGTCCTACGAGGTGGGCGAGCAGGTTGGCCCATACAACATTGCTCCGGGCAAGACCGCCGTCCTGCGCGCCGGCTGGGTTGTATCTGACTTCGAGGGCCAGAAGACCGTGTGCGGCTCCGACCACAAGTGGCAGGCCAACGGCGGCACCTTCACTGCCACCCTGCCGAAGGAGCGCCACATCGAGGTCTCCACCCGCGATAACAACGATTGGGGCTAAACGTGAGCAAGACGTCCATCGCTAGCGCCCTCGCGGCGCTGAGCCTGGTGGCCGCTCCTGTTGCCCACGCCGCTGATTTCGGTGGGGACTTTGAGCTGCCCCAGCGCTGGAACGACGATTATAAGCCGGGCACGCATTGCTCGACGCCGGGTGAAAACGGCACCTACGTCACTGCAAAGCGCCGCTGGTTCAAGCAGACCGACGCCACCAGCGTGGCCAACCGCAACGCCGAGGAGGTGCCGGTCAAGCACACCGTCACCCAGGCTCGCACCCAGACCATCGAGGTCTCCGGATCCGTTGAGGGCACCGGCGATCTGGCCAAGGTGCTGACCAAGACCTATGGCTTCAACTACGTTAGCGAGCAGCACTGGAAGCTAAACCAGGTGGTTGGCCCGTACACCTTGCCGGCAAACTCGCAGGGCAAGCTGGTGTGGGGCTTTACCATGCTCGATACTGACGGTCAGGACGTGCGCTGCAACTCTGACCAGCAGTGGGAAGCCCAAGGCAAGCCGTACTCGGCTTCTGTGCCAGAAGCACGCTACTCCGAGCTGCGCCTCGAAGACGCGCCTGAGTGGAACTAGGCCACCACAACTATTAAGCGCCCTCTCGGTCCATAAGGACCGGCGGGGCGTTTTTCTCTGTGGGTTGCGCTTGAGTTCAGAGGGTCGTTGCAACACTTTCCCTTAGGAGGGTGTTGTTGTGTCT
>OBCD01000092.1_pt1 | contig 37658 bp, 29 predicted proteins | sample 1480921 | NCBI WGS metagenome assembly OBCD01 (sample SAMN05301501, study PRJEB22388) | human skin metagenome | isolation source: Infant 2 DOL 22 skin | host: Homo sapiens | place: USA: Pittsburgh, Magee-Womens Hospital of UPMC | collected 2013/2014 | reverse complement strand
AGCGCCACTCCGATCGCATCGCCGCGGCGCGCGCCGGCGCGGACCAGGCGGGTGGCCACGCAGCGCGCCACATGGTCGAGGTCGCGATAGGTCCAGCGTTGCTCCTCGAAGGCCAGCGCGGCGCTGCCCGGCAGCGCCTCGACCTGGCGTTCGAACAGGCTGACGACGTCGACCAGCGGCTCGGGCTGGGAAGCGGCGTCGCGGCGAGGGGCGAGGAAGGCGAAGTCGGCGGCTTCGTCGGGATGCTCGGCGAGGCGCCACAGGAGTTCGACGAAGGTCGCGCCGATCAGCGCGGCCTGGCTGCGGCTGATGCCGCGGCCGTCGCTGTCGATGCGCAGGTACATGCCGTCGCTGGGCGTGGCGATCACGTTGACCAGCAGGGCGAAGTTGGTTTCTTCCCAGACGCGGAAGTCGCGCAATTGCCACAGCGGTTCGAGGACATGCAGGTTGACGTAGTTGAAGGCGCTGCTCAGTTCGTCGCCGACGATCTGCTGGATGGCGCTGAGCGGATAGCGGCGATGGGCGTGTCCGTCGCGCTCCTGGCGGAACAGCGCATCGGCTACCTCGATCCAGCTATGCCCGGCAATCTCCGAGCGGACCGGCACGGTATTCAGGAACAGGCCGACCATGCGGTCGGCGTCGGGCAGTTCGGGGCGGCCGTTGCTGATCGCGCCGGTGACCACGCTGTCGCTGCGGGAGAACAGATGCAGGGTCAGGCAATGGGCGGCGAGCAGCAGCGATTTCAATGGCAGTCCGCGTTGCGCCGCAGTGGCCTTGAGTCGTTCGAGCAGCCCGTCCGGCAGCGCTTCGCGATGGCTGGCCGGACCTTGCGCGGCTTGCGGCTCGTGGGCGCCGAAGCCGTCGAGGCGGGTCATCCTCGCGCCCTCCAGCAGCCCGGTCCAGTACCCCACGGCGGCCGGCGAAGCCAGCGCGGCCAGCTCCTCGCGGACATGGCAGGCCAGCGCCGGCGCGGGGCTCGGCAGCGGCTCGCCACGGTAGGCGGCGACCAGCGCGACGATCAGGTTGGCCACGCTCCAGCCGTCGAGGATCGCATGGTGGAAGCTGAACACCAGGTCCAGGCCGTCCTCGCGGACGAACGCGGCGAACAGGAACAGCCCGGGCTGTTGCAGCGAATAGCGATGGAAGCGGCGTTGGCGGATGTGCTCGTCGAGCACCGTCCCGGCCTCCGGGTTGCCGCGCAGGTCCAGGATCAGCGGTTCGCTGCGCGCCTGGGCATGCACCAGTTGCAGCGGTTCGGATGCGCCGCTGAGGTCGAACGACGAACGCAGCGCGGGATAGGCGGCGACCACCCGGTCCAGCGCGTGGCGGAACGCGGCTTCGTCCCAGGCCAGATCGAAGCGGTAGTGGAACACGTCGTGGTAGACCGACGAGTCGGGGCGCTGGCGGCTATGGAAGAGCAGGCCGAGACTCAGCCGGCTGGTCGGGAAGGCGTCCTCCAGCCCTTCCAGGCGCGGCTTGTCGACTTCGGAAACCAGTTCGAACGGCTGGTAGCTTCGCTCCGCGAGCGGACGCACCAGGCGCTCGGCAAGACCCGCCACCGTCGGGTTGCGCATCAGGTCGGCGAGTTCGAAGCCCAGGCCGCGCCGCTGTGCGGCGGCGCGGATGCGCAGCATCAGGATCGAGTCGCCGCCGAGGGCGTAGAAGTCGTCGTGCACGCCGACCTCCGCCACGCCGAGGACATCGGCCCACACCGCCGCCAGTTCGGCCTCGGTCGCCGTGCGCGGCGCAACCGCCGCCACCTGTTCCGGCGGTGCCGGCAGTTGCCGGCGGTCGAGCTTGCCGTTGGCGCTGAGCGGGAGGCTGTCGATGCGCACGAAGAAGGCTGGCAGCATGAAGTCCGGCAGCGTCGCCGAAAGTCCGGCGCGCAATTGACCGGCGTCGAGTTCCGCCGCAGCCACGTAGTAGCCGACCAGGTGCGTGCCGCGTACCGCCGAATCGCGTGCCACGACCGCGGCGTCGCGTACGCCGGGAAGCGCGGCGAGGCGGTCGCGTACTTCGTCGGGTTCGACCCGGTTGCCGCGGATCTTCACCTGGTCGTCGGCGCGGCCGAGGTATTCGAGGTTGCCGTCGGCCAGCCAGCGGGCCAGGTCGCCGGTACGGTAGAGACGGCCGCCGGCGACGAAGGGGTCGGCGAGGAAGCGCTCGGCGTTCAACTCCGGCCGGTTCAGGTAGCCGCGGGCGACGCCGACGCCTCCTATATATAGCTCGCCGACGGCGCCGAGGGGCTGCGGCCTGAGCGCGCGGTCGAGGACGTACAGGCGCAGGTTGTCGATCGGCCGGCCGATCGGGACCCGCGTGGGGTTGTCGCTGGCGCACTCATGGTCGGACACGTCGACGGTGGCCTCGGTCGGTCCGTACAGGTTGACCAGTCGCACGGCGTCGCCGAACAGCCGGCGGAAGCGCGCGACCTGCAACGGCGCGAGGGCTTCGCCGCTGCAGAACACCAGGCGCAGCGAGCTTGCCGCCGCGCGGGCGGTCGGGTCGCCGTCGAGCAGGTCGAGGAACGGCGTCAGCATCGACGGCACGAAGTGGATGACCGTGACCGCGTCGCGCTGGATGCTCCGCAGCATTTCCCGCGGGTCCTTCTCGGCGCCGGGCGGCAACAGCGACAGGCGGGCGCCGGTGAAGCTCCACCAGAACAGTTCCCAGACGGATACGTCGAACGTCACCGGAGTCTTTTGCAGAAGCACGTCGCGTTCGCCGATCGGATAACGACGCTGCATCCAGTTCAGGCGGTTGACCACCGAGCGGTGTTCGACCATCACGCCCTTGGGCACGCCGGTCGAACCGGAGGTATAGATGATATAGGCCAGGTCGCTGGGCGCCACGTTGGCCGCCGGCAGGTCGCCGGTGCTCTGCGGCAGGCGTTCGAGGTGCAGCACGCGCGTCTCGCCGAGGCTCTCGCCGAGTGTCGCCGCGCGTTCGTCCACCAGCACCACGCGGGCGCCGCAGTCTTCCAGCAGCAGGCGGACGCGCTCCAGGGGATGGTCGGGATTGATCGGCACATAGGCGCCGCCGGCGCGCTGCACGCCGAGGATCGCCGGCAGCAGGTGGGGACCGCGGGCGACCAGTAGCGCTACCCGCTCGTCGGCGCTAACACCCGCTGCGCGCAAGGCGTCGGCCACGGCCTGGACCTTGGCGTCCAGCTCGGCATAGCTGAGCGTGCCGCCGTCGGCTTCCAGCAGCGCGGTGCGTTGCGGGGTGCGTGCCACCTGCTCGGCAAACAGCGTGGGCAGGGTAGCCTGCTCGGGGAATGCCTGGTCGGTGGCGTTGCGGGTGTGGATCAGTTCCTCGCGCTCGGCGGCCGACAGCGGATCGAGTTCGCCGAGGCGGCGCTCGCCGCCCTCCACCAGGGCGCGCAGGAAGGTTTCGATATGCCGCGCCGCGGCGTCCATGGGGAAGTCGGCGTCGAACACATCGCAGGCGTATTCGAAATCCACCTGCGCGTCGCTGTGCCCGTCGAACTCGGAGACCCAGATGGCCAACGCGTCCGGGTCATGGGCGTGGGTCTGCGCCACGGTCTCGACGCTGGCGTTCGGGATCGCCTGGGCGGCGGGCCAGCGCATGTAGGAAAGGGTGGTGTCGAACAGTGGCGAGGCGCCGCGCAACAGGTCGCCGAGGGGCATCTTCTGGTGGCGCAGCAGCGTCCGGGTCGCCTCGCGCAACTGCGCCAGGAATTCGTCGACGGTCTGTTCCGGCGCGGTGCGGATGCGTAGCGGCAGGGTATTGGCGAAGTGCCCGACCACTTGCTTGGCCGCGCGGTCGGCGCGGTTCAGCACCGGTACGCCGAGGACCACGTCGTCGTTCTGGTGGATCCGCGCCAGGTACAGCGCCACGGCGGCGGAGAGGAACAGGAAGGGCGATTCGCCACGATCGCGGATCGCATCGAGCAGTGTGCGTTCCAGCGTCAGCCTGTGGCGCGCGGTGCGGCGCAGCCCGGCCGGGCGCCTGCGGGTGAAGAGGGCCGGCTCCAGGCCCTCCAGGGCCTCGGCGAAATAGGCGCGGTCGTCGCGGTACTGTTCCGAACCGGAGTAGTCGTCGGTCTCGAGCTGCGCCAGGAGGGAAGCCGTCGGCATCTGCGCCTGCGGCTCGCCTAGCTCGCCCAGGTAGCCGGCGCGCACCCGGCTGAGGAATAGCTGCAGGCCCCAGGCGTCGCTGACGATATGGTGGGTGCGCACGTAGACGTAGAGCGCCTGGTCGCTATGCAGCAGGGCCAGGTCCACCAGGCTGCGGCCGTCCAGCGGGTAGGCGTGACGGAAGGCGTCGCGCAGCCAGGATCGCACGGCGGCCTCGGGGTCGCGGTCGGCGCGCAGGTCGACGTGGCGCGCCTCGAACTCGGCATCCGCGTCCAGCCACTGGTACGGCGTACCGTCCGTCTCGCCGAGGCGCAGGCGGAACGCCTCGGTGTCTCGCGCCGCCTGCAGCAGCGCCCGTTCCAGGGCCTGGGTATCGACCTCGCCGGTGAAGCGGTCGTAGCTGAAGATGGTGTACTGGTCGAGTTCCGGAAACTGCGCGGCGGCGACCCAGATGTCCCGTTGGTAGGGCGATAGCGGCAAGCGAGCGAAACGAACCATCCCTGCGTCCTCTTCAACAATCCATCGATTCGGCGAACACGGGCACCGCACGCCTCGCCGGACAGGTTCCACCCGTCGACGTTTCAGCGCGCCGTAGCCAGCGTGGTTGGCAGGGAAGCGGCGGCACCCGAAGCAAGAGCGGGGTGTACTATTACTTTTGGCAGGCTCGAAGAAATAGCTGTTAATTCTTGCAGGGTAATCGCGTTGTTAACTGTTAATTCTGGTAGGTATTTACGAGGCAACTTACAAATCTGTTAGGTTCCGGGAAACGTACGTCGCGGCCCTGCATGGCTATGCTTCACGAGATTACCTTCGCCGGTCTTTTCGAAGTTGAAGCAAGCCTTTCGAAAGTGTCTGGCTGATGCATAATGGGGCGCTCGGAAGAGGCGCATTAACGGATATATATCCGCGCCCTGGCGAACAACGAACGCATGCCCTGAAAGGTTTGCCGGATGGATTACCAACAGTTCCAGGAGGTTGCATGAAAACCGATGACAAGGACCGCGAAGGCGGCGACTCCCACGGCGCCATCGGCGCCAAGCTGATGGAGTACGCACTCAAGGTCAGGAAGGTGTTCGTCACCGGCGGGGTCGACGAGAAGATGGCCAAGGACGTCGTCCAGCAGCTGCACATCCTCGCCTCGATCAGCGACGATCCGATCTACATGTTCGTCAATTCTCCGGGTGGCCACGTCGAGTCCGGCGACATGATCTTCGACGCGATCCGCTTCATCACACCGAAGGTCATCATGATCGGTTCCGGCAGCGTAGCCAGCGCCGGCGCGCTGATTTACGCCGCGGCGGACAAGGAAAACCGCTATTCGCTGCCCAATACCCGCTTCCTTCTGCACCAGCCGTCGGGCGGCATCCAGGGGCCGGCGAGCAACATCGAGATCTACCGCCGCGAGATCGTGCGGATGAAGGAACGCCTCGACCGGATCTTCGCCGAAGCCACCGGGCAGACGCCGGAGAAGATCAGCGCCGACACCGAGCGCGATTTCTGGCTGAACGCGGAAGAAGCCGTGCAGTACGGCCTGGTCAACAAGATCATCGTTTCGGAACGGGAGATCACGCTGCCTGGCCAGTGAGTCACCGCAGGTCGGACAAATACGAAGGCGGGCGCGAAGAGCGTATTTCTCGATTCTCTTCTCGCTCGCTTTTCTTTCTTTAATTTCCGATCGATAGGGTAACTTTTCTTACTTTTATTTTGCTTGTCTTCAAAATGCCATCAGAAGAATGGCTGGCTTTTTGCAAAGTCTCGCCTCACGCGCCCGTTATTTTCAATCATTCTATCGAGCACCATTTTTCAGGCTTACGGAAATTACCTTCCGTCTGCCGGCCTTGTTTGACGTCGACCTGACGTAAGCAATGGGCAAGCGCCGCGAAAGTTCCAACTTTCGCGGCGCTTGCCGGTATTTCCAGTGAATTGTTTTCAGGCGTTCGCCGCGCGCCGGGCCGCCGGCGAGTTGGCCAGGTATTCCAGGGCTTCCTGGGTATTCGCCTCGTGCTCGGGGTGGTACCAGGGATTGAAGTAGCGGGCGACGTCGCGGAAGGTGTGCGCGAGGTTCGGCAGCAGGCCCTGCTTGCCGAGCCGCCACCAGGTTCGTAGGAATCCCTGGCGCTTGGCGCCGCGCAGGCTCGGGTCCTGGTCGAGGAGGGTGCGGGTGCCGTCGGCGAGCAGGTAGACCAGTATCGCGATGACCAACAGCATGGTCAGTTGCCGGGTGACGAAGCTGCCGCCCAGGTGCACGTGCAGGTCGTGGGCGACGCTGCGGTGCTCGACTTCCTCGGCGCCGTGCCAGCGCAGCAGGTCGAGCATCACCGGGTCGTTGCCGCGGCGATCCAGCTCCCGGGCCTCCAGCACCCACTTGCCGAGCACGCAGGTGAAATGCTCCACCGCGGCGATGATCGCGCAGCGCTGGCGCAGCCACCAGCCGTCGAGGGCGCGGGTCAGGCGGTTCTGCCCCAGCGGGTAGTCGCAGAGCAGGCGTTCGAAAAGGAAATCCATCTTGTCGGTGAACGGCTTGGAGTCGATGTCGAACCTGCTCAGGTAGCGCTGGATCGCGCCGTCGTGGGCCCGCGAATGCATCGCTTCCTGGCGGATGAAACCCTGCACGTCGTCGCGCAGGCGGGCGTCGCTAACCAGCGGCAGGGCCTTGTTGTAGAGGCGGCAGAACCACAGTTCGCCCGAAGGCAGGAGCATGTGCAGGACGTTCATCACCTGGGACGCTTCCGCTTCGCCGGGAACCCAGTGCAGGGGGGTATCGCTGAAGTCGAAGCGGACCTTGCGCTGGACCAGCTTGTGGTGGAATTCGCTCATGGCAGGCTCTCAGGAAGTCAGGTCGAAGCGCGCGAGAAACCGCGTGGCCCAGGGCGCGAAGCGCCATTGCAGGGCGCCGAGGTGCACCTCGCTGCCCACCGAGACCACCGCCTTGTTGCGCTCCACGGCGCGCACCAGCTTTTCCCCAACGGTGTCCGGGCTGAGCCGGCGTCGCTTGTAGAAGCGCTGGATCTTCGCCTGGCGCCGCGCCTGGCGTTCGGCGTCCATGCCGACGAAGCGGGTGGCCTGGACGATGCCGGTATCGACGAAGCCCGGGCACACCGCGGTGACTCCGATCGAACGTCCGGCCAGTTCCGCCCGCAGGCATTCGCTGAGCATCAGTACCGCGGCCTTGCTGGTGGCGTAGGCGGGGTAGTTGCGCGACGGCGCGAAGGCCACGCCGGAGGCGACATTGACCAGGTGCCCCGGCTTGTTCGCCGCGATCATCTGCCGGCCGAACAGGCGGCAGCCGTCGATCACGCTCCACAGGTTGACCCGCAGCAGGCGCTCCCATTCCGCGGGCGAGGTGTCGAGCATCGGTCCGGCCATGCCGATGCCGGCATTGCTGACCACCACATCCGGGACTCCGAGGGTGTCGCGGACCCACTCGGCGAAGCGCTCCATGGCCTGGGTATCGCCGACGTCGACCTGGTAGGCATGGGCCGTGGCGCCAAGGGCGCGGGCCAGTTCGGCGCTGCGTTCGGCGGCTTCCAGGTCGAGATCGGCGGCGAGCAGGCTGGCGCCGCGCTCGGCGAAGCTGAGCAGGGTCGAACGGCCGAGCTTGCCGCTCATCGAGCGCGCGTCGGGGCGGACCTGTGCGCGTTGCAGGGCCGGCGGCGACTCGCCGGTTTCCTGGGCGTCGATGAACTCGCCAAGCCAGCCGGCCAGTTGCTCCGGCTCGGCCAGCAGTTGCCAATGGCCGACGCTCGCCTCGCGCCGCCACAGGCGTGGCGCCCACAGGCTGAGGTGCTGGAACAGCTGGGCGCCGACGTAACGGTCGCGGGTCGGTACGATCAGTTGCACCGGCACTTCGGTGTGGCGCTTGCGCGGACGGAACAGGCTGCGGATGAAGTTGCCGCGGTACAGCTTGACCCCGTGCCGGCCGTCGCTGGCCTGGGTCGGGTTGACCTGTGGATGGCGGACGCCTTCGGCGCGCTTCAAGAACTGCGGCCAGAGCCGGGCCAGGCCGACGCTCCAGAGCAGCTCGGGTACGACGGGGGTATGGAAGAAGGCGATGTACCAGGAGTGGAGCAACTGGCCGAATACCGCTTTCAGGGCCTTCGGACTGCGCTGCCTGAGGTGTTCGCGCATCCAGAAGCCGACATGGTCCAGGCAGGGCCCGGAGATCGAGGTATAGGACGCGATCAGCGGGCGGCACTGCGGATCGGTGACGCTTTCCCAGGTCTGGATCGAGCCCCAGTCATGGGCCAGCAGGTGCACCGGGCGATCCGGGCTGGTGGCGCGAATCACCGCCTGCAGGTCTTCGCTGAGCCGTTGCAGGTGGTAGTCGCGGCTCCAGCGTGGCTTGTCCGAAGCGCCGGCGCCGCGCACGTCGTAGGCGACGATGCGGTAGCGCCCAGCCAGTTGGCGGATCAGCGGCAGCCAGGTCTCGTGGTTGTCCGGGTAGCCATGCACCATCAGCAGCGTCGGCTTGTCGTTGTCCGGCGCGCCCCAGCAATGAACCGCCAGGCGCACGTCGCCGGACTGCACGAACAGCCGTTCCGGCTGCAGGTCGGGGAGGGCGAGGAGCGCGTTCATGCGGCCTCCCGTGCTTGCGGCAGCAGGCCGCGCGCCTGCCAGCGGCGGACGTGCGGCAGGTCGTCGTCGAGCCAGTAGGCGTCGTCTTCGGTGACTACCAGCAGTTCCTCGAACTTGGCGCCCACCCCGCGTAGCCCCAGGTGCGGTTCCACCGCCCAGAGACCGGGCGTCGGCGGGTGCTCGGAGCGCTTGCCGCTGGACCACAGCGGCGACCAGCCTTCGCGCTTGCCGGTGACCAGCGCGTTGCGCGTCAGGGTGTACAGGTTGCGCACGCCGAAGCGCGCCACCGAGGGACCGCGGCGGTTGCCGAGCTTTTCCACGCGATGGGCGAGCACTTCGAAGGGATAGGCCTTGTGCCGTGGCAGGGTGCCCTGGATCACGCAGAGCCGGTCGACCGCCTGGCTGACTTCGGCCAGGGGGCGCCGTTCGCGGACCAGGTCGAGGATGGTGCGTCGGTGTATCAGCAGGTCGTCCATCAGCCGCTCCTGCAACAGGTTGTGGCCGAGCGCGCCGGAGTAGCCGACATCGGCGGTATAGGCGCCGAGGGTCGGCGCGCAGTCGAGGATGAACGGCATGCCTTCCTCCAGGCGCTGCTTGCCGGGGTAGAAGGCCAGGTTGAAGCCACCGAGATGACGCAGGCCGTCGAAGCCCTTGAACGAGGTGCGGCTGCCGAACCAGGCGAAGGGCTGGTGGAACCAGTCGTCGACGCCGTGATCCTGCAACCAGGTCTTCATCAGCGCCGCGGCTTCCCTCTCGCTGATGCCGGGGCGCAGTTCGCCGTGGATGGTTTCGCAGCAGGTATAGGCCAGTCGCTGGACCTGGCGGAAGTGATCGAGATCGTCGGGAGTGGGTACCCAGGCGCCTTGGGACATGGCTCTCTCCAGGCTGGCTTGTCGTTATTGTGACATTGATTGATGTCATGGTTGATGCTGGCCCATAAGCAGGCGTTGCGCCAGCCCTGGGAAGTCTCTTCACGCCGGTGTTACGGCACTTGCTACCGGCGCCGGAAGGCCCGGGGCAGAAGGCTCGGGACGTTTCCCCCGGGTTGTGGCGGCGGTGCCGGAGGAGCGGCTGACCGACGAGTCCAGTCTTTGGTTGGCGCCCGCGCATCCCGACGCCGGCAAAGAGCGTTGCACCCCCGGAGGTTGTGGCCGTTCGGCGGGCCTCGTTATGATCCGCCTCCATGAGCACACCCCTGACCCTCCTGCAGCGCCTGCTGCAACGTGGCGAGCAGCCGTCCGCCGAGGATGCCCGCGAATACAGTGTCGACGAACTGGCGCGCGCGGCCGGCAGCAGCGTGCGCAACGTGCGTGCCTACCAGGACCGCGGCCTGCTGCCGCCGCCGGAGCGGCGCGGCCGGGTCGGCGTGTATTTCGACAGCCATCTCAAGCGCCTGCGGCTGATCAACCAGTTGCTCGAACGCGGCTATTCCAGCGCCAACATCAAGGAATTGCTGGAGGCCTGGGAACAGGGCCGCGACCTCGACCACGTGCTCGGCCTGGACCAGGCGATCATCGGCGAGTGGAACCTGGAGACGCCCGGCAGCATCGGCTTCGACGAACTCCAGGCGATCTTCGGCGACGAACTGAACGACCGGGTGATCGACAAGGCCCAGGCGCTGGGCCTGCTGCTGTTCGACGGCGAGTGCATGAAGATCCCCAGTCCGCGGCTGTTCCAGGCCGGGCTGGAGCTGTACCGCAGCGGCATCCCGCTGGAGGCGTTGCTCGATCACCTCGGCGAGTTGCGTAGCGACACCGAGCACCTGGCGGCGGGGATCGTCCGCCTGATCGTCACCCACCTGGTGGACGGCCGCGGCACCGACCTGCTGCCCGGGGCGCCGGACCTGCAGGAGCTGGCCAAGGTATTCCTGCGCCTGCGTCCGCTGGCGGAACACGTGGTCCAGGTGGAACTGGCGCGCGGCCTCAAGCTGTCGGCCAACGAAATGCTCGGCGAGCGTGTCGGCGAGATGCTGCGCAAGCTGGAAAAGCCTTCCTGACTCTTCTTCAGATCTTCCGCGCCGCCGCCTGGATCTGTTCCCGCAGCCAGGCGCCGGCCGCTTCGCGCTCGGCGTCGCCGCGCCAGATCTGCACGTAGTCGAAGCGCGGGATCGCCAGCGGCGGCTCGCAGACCGCCAGTTCCTCGGGTAACCGCAGGCGTTCGAGGATGCGCTCGGCGATGGTCAGTACCAGGTCGGTGCCGGCCAGCAGCGCCGGGGCCACGGTGAAGTGCGGCAGGGTCAGCGCTACCTGCCGGCGCAGGCCGCGCTTTTCCAGGGCGCTGTCGACTTCCTCGGCCGGGTTGTCCTGTAGCGAGACGCGCACGTGGCGGGCCGCCAGGTAGCGGTCGAGGGACAGGCCGTCGGGGCGGTCGAACAGGCTGCGCCGACAGACGCAGACGAAACGCTCCTCGAACAGGCGCCTGGCGCGCACGCCCTCCGGAAGCAGGGGGAATACCCCCAGCGCGCAGTCCAGTTGTCCTTCGGCGACCTGCCGGGCGGTTTCCAGGCGCGGTTCCTGGACTATCCCGAAGCTCACCCCGGGCGCCAGCGCCTGTTGCTGGCGCAGCAGCGCCGGCAGCACCACCCAGGCGCCGTAGTCGGACATGCCCAGGCGGAAGTGGCGCCGGCTGCGCACCGGCTCGAAGGCCGGCCCGCCGATCACCCCGCGCACCTGGTCGAGGCTGGCCTGGAGCTTCGGCGCCAGCTCCAGCGCCAGGCTGGTCAACTGCATGCGGCTTTTCACCCGCACCAGCAGCGGATCGCCGAACAGTTCGCGGAGACGCCCGAGGGCGTGGCTGACCGCCGGCTGCGACATGGCCAGGCGCTGCGCCGCGCGGGACACGTGGCGCTCGCTGAGGAGCGCGTCGAGCACCACCAGCAGGTTGAGGTCGATACGGCGTAGGTCATGAATCTGCTGCATGGAGGCTGTACCAACTATCGATTTCCATTCGCGAAGTGGATAGCAAAAACTCCGCTCCAGAGGCAATGGCCGGAGGAGGAGAATCAGCATGCCCAATTATCTGATGGTACTGATGGCAGTTTCGGTGGGCGGCATGGTGGTGCTGCAGGCCGGCAGCAACGCCTTGCTCGGGCGCCTGCTCGGCCATCCGCTGAGCGCCAGCCTGACTTCGCTGGGCGTCAGCCTCGGGGCGGTCTGCCTGAGCCTCGGCGGCGCGCCCTGGTGGAGCTGGCTCGGCGGGCTGTTCGGCGCGGCCTACCTGACGGTGGCGATCCTGGTCGCGCCGCGCCTGGGCGCCGCCACTTTCATCGCGTGCGTGGTGGCCGGGCAGATGCTGGTCTCGGCGCTCTGCGACCAGTTCGGCTGGGCCGGTTTCCCGGTGCGCCGTTTGTCCTGGGAGGGCTATCTCGGCCTGGCGCTGGTGGTGGCGGGGGTATTGCTCCTGCAATGGCGGGGAAGAGCGTGAGGAGAGTGCCGGCGAGGGCTGTCAAGTGGAATCTGGCCTAGACCAAAAACTTGATCTGAAATTGTGACGAAGTTGGCATGAATAGTTGTTGCAAAGCGTGTTGAAACCAAAGCGTCTTTTTCCCTCACTAGCGTCGTCGGGGTTCGAACAGCTTGCTGCCGAGTGAGCCTGCGGGCGTCATGGATGCGCTCGGCAGCCCTGTGCCACACCCTGACCTGGTGAGTCCCCCCGATGATTTCGAAAAGCAGAAGAAGCTTCATCCGCCTGGCCGCCGGTACGGTCGGCGCCACCGTCGCCACCAGCATGCTGCCGTCGAGCATCCAGGCGGCCCTGGCGATTCCCGCGCACCGCCGGCATGGCAACCTCAAGGACGTCGAGCACGTGGTGATCCTGATGCAGGAGAACCGCTCCTTCGACCACTATTTCGGCACCCTCAAGGGCGTCCGCGGCTTCGGCGACCGCATGGCGATCCCGCTGCCCGACGGCCAGCGGGTCTGGCACCAGAAGGGCAGCAAGGGCGAGATCCTGCCCTACCACTTCGACACCAGCACCACCAGCGCCCAGCGCGTCGACGGTACCCCGCACACCTGGCCGGACGCCCAGCAGGCCTGGAACGAAGGGCGCATGGACAAGTGGTTGCCGGCCAAGACCGAGCGTTCCCTGGGCTACTACAAGGAGCAGGACATCGCCTTCCAGTTCGCGATGGCCAACGCCTTCACCATCTGCGACGCCTATCACTGCTCGTTCCAGGGCGGCACCAACCCCAACCGGCTGTTCCTCTGGACCGGCACCAACGACCCGCTCGGCCAGCATGGCGGCCCGGTAACCACCAACGACCACGACAGCAACGGCCCGGTGGAGCAGGGCTACACCTGGACCACCTATCCCGAGCGCCTGCAGGCCGCCGGCATCACCTGGCGGGTCTACCAGGACATGGCCGACAACTTCTCCGACAACCCGCTGATCGGCTTCCGCCAGTACCGCGCCGCGGCGCCTGACTCGCCGCTGATCGTCAACGGCCTGAGCACCTGGAAGCTCGATGCGCTGAAGCGCGACGTGCTGGCCAACAGCCTGCCGCAGGTGTCCTGGATCGTCGCCCCGGCCAAGTACTCCGAACACCCCGGCCCGTCCAGCCCGATCTGGGGGGCCGAGTACACTTCCTGGGTACTCGACGCGCTGACCGCCAACCCGGAGGTCTGGAGCAAGACCGCGCTGCTGGTGATGTTCGACGAGAACGACGGCTTCTTCGACCACATCGCCCCGCCGGCCGCGCCGAGCCTGAACAAGGACGGCACGCTGCGCGGCAAGACCACCGCCGACGCCACCCTCGAATGGCACACCAAGGGCGATATCCGTTATCGCAACCAGCCCTACGGCCTCGGCCCGCGGGTGCCGATGTACGTGATCTCGCCGTGGAGCAAGGGCGGCTGGGTCAACTCCCAGGTGTTCGACCACACCTCGGTGATCCGCTTCCTGGAGCAGCGCTTCGGGGTCATGGAGCCGAATATCAGTCCCTGGCGTCGTGCGGTCTGCGGCGACCTGACCTCGGCGTTCAACTTCGCCAACCCGAACAACGAGCCGTTCCCCGAACTGCCCGACACCAGCCAGGCCGACGCCATCGTCGCCAGCCAGATCAAGCTGCCGAAGCCGAAGCCGCCGGCGGTGGCCGCCATGCCCAAGCAGGAAATGGGCATCCGTCCGGCCCGCGCCTTGCCCTACGAGTTGGGCGTGCATGCGCGCTACCGCAGCGGCGGAGACGCGCTGAGCCTGACCTTCGCCAACACCGGCAAGGCCGGCGCGGTGTTCCAGGTGTTCGACCTGCTCGACAGCGAGAACCCGCCGAAACGCTACACCGTTGGCGCGCGCAAGCGCCTGCACGACAGCTTCCAGGGCGACGCCAGCGGCGACTACCACCTGGAAGTGCACGGTCCGAACGGTTTCCTCCGGGTCTTCCGCGGCAACCTGCGGCGCGACCTGGCGGAGCGCAAGGCGCCGCTGCCGGAAGTGCGGATCGACTACGAGCCGCTGTTCGGCAACCTGCGCGTGCAACTGATCAACCGTGGCCGCCATCCGGTCAAGCTGACGGTCAAGGACAACGTCTATCGCCAGGGCGAGCGGCGTACCGTCAACGTGCCGCCGGGACAGCGTCGGGAAGTCCGCTATTCGCTGCGCAGCAGCGGCAACTGGTACGACTTCAGCGTCAGCGCGCAGGGGTCGGACAGCTTCCTGCGGCGTTTCAGCGGTCGCATGGAAGATGGTCGCTCCGGCTTCAGCGACCCGGGCATGGGCCTGGGCACGCTGACCTTCTGACCCGGACGGCCGCGCCGGCTCCCTGCAATGGGGCGGCCGGCGCGGACGGCCTGCGCCCTAGTCGAGGGGAACCGGGTAGAGGGTATTGAGGATCCACTTGCCGTCCTTCAGGACGAAACCGTACGAAATCTCCTTGGCCATGTACGTATCCCAGCGCGTGCAGACGCCCTGGCCGTCGGCCTGCTTGCAGGAGTAGGCATCGATCTTGCCCATGTGCAGCTTCTCCAGGGAAACCACCTGGAACTTGCTGTTGCCGCTGCAGGCCACCGGATTGTCGATGTATCCGTACTGGCGCCAGGCCGCGTCGTAGTTGCCTCTCGACTTGAACAGGGTCTTGTCTTTCTGCGACGAGCCGGACGGCGGCGTCATCCCGTAGATGTGCTGGGTCACGTGGCCGCCCATCGAGGTATTGCGCGTGGCGTCGGCGCTTTGCTGCACGCTGGTGATGTCGCGGCAGGCGGCGGCGTTGGCCGAGGAGGCCAGCAGCAGAAGGGCGGAGAAACCCAGGCCGGCGACGCACTGGCGTGCGTCGGGGCGGGGCAGTGAAAAGCGGTTCATCGGCGGCTCCTGTGAGATGGATTGCTTATGGAGGAACGCCGCCGCGCAGTTTTCGTGAAGATGCCTCAGTCGCGATAGCGTGGCGGCGGCGCGTAGCCGCCGCCGTTCCGGGCGTCGGCGGGAAATGCCTGCGGTCCGTCGGCCGGCGCCTCGCGACCGCTGGCCGGAGCGTCCAGCTCGAACAGGGCCACGCCGATCACGCCGAGGTTGCGGCTGTCGCCGGCCGCGCTGTTGCTGGCGTAGGCATCGTCGGGACTGGCGAAGCGGAATGCCGCGACTTCCCGTTCGCTCTTGCGGAAGCCCTCGATCACCAGGTTCTCGCCCGGTTCCAGCACATAGCCGCGGTTCTTCAGGCTGCCCGGCTGGCCGTTGAGCACGTCCAGGCCGTCTACCGTGGCGACCACCTCGTAGGTCGCGCCGCCGAGGTTGTTCAGCCACAGTCGGTAGCGCTGGCCTTCACGACCCTGGAGTTGCAGGGTGCTGCGGTGCTGCACCAGGTCGAACTTGCCGCCATCCTCGTCGAGTACGGCGAAGCCGACCCGGCCCTTGGCCAGGGGCAGTTCCTTGATGGCACGTCCATCGAAGCGGCTCGCGCTGTAGAACACCTGGCGGCGATCGACCGGTTGCTCCGATAGACGTCGCAGGGCCACCGAGGTGACCGGCGAGGCGACGCCTTCGCCCCATTGGGTGCCGAGCCGCTGCTCGGTCGGCGCGCCGGCCTGCTGTTGGGGCAGGCTGCAGCCGCCGAGGGCCAGCAGGCCCAGCAGTAGCGCGGATAGCAGTGGTGTACGCATGATTTTCCTCTCCCTGGATGAGCGGAGGCGCAAGCCGCCTCCCCGATGTCTCTGACCGTCGATGATGGCCGATCTTCGACGGGATTCGGAAATTTCTTAAGGGAGGTTATTGACTGACCCAGCGCTGCCGGGCCCAGGCGCTCAGGCTGTCGACCCCGAGCACCAGGATCAGCATGGCCAGGATCACCGTGGCGGCCTGGGCCTGCTGGAACAGGCTGAGGCTGAAATAGAGCATCTGCCCGAGCCCGCCGGCACCGACGAAGCCGAGCACGCTGGCCATGCGGATATTGTTCTCCCAGCGGTACAGGGTATAGGCCACCAGTTGCGGCCAGACCCCCGGCAGGGTGCCATAGGCGAATGCCGCGAGGCGTCCGCTGCCGGCCAGGCGCAAGGCCTCGGCGGGCTGCGCCGGGGTGTTCTCCAGGGCTTCGGCGAACAGCCGGCCGAGCACGCCGCCGGTGTGCAGCGCCAGGGCGAGGGTCCCGGCGTTCGGCCCGAGCCCGGCCGCCAGCACCATCAGCGCACCCCAGACCAGCTCCGGCACGGCGCGCAGCGCATTGAGCAGGAGTCGCGCCAGGCTCTGCGCCGGCACGCCGAAGCGACCCGCCGCCGGCAGCGCGAAGAGCAGGCCGAGCAGCGCCGCCAGCAGGGTGCCGATGGCCGACATGGCCAGGGTTTCCAGCAGCCCCCGGCCAATCGCCCGCAGGTGCGGGGCGGACAGGTCGGGCGGGAAGAACTCGCTGGCGTAGGCGGCCATCTGGCCCAGTCCCTTGCCGCTGAAAAGACCTGCGGTGGCCATGTCCAGGTAGGCGAACGAGGCGCCCACCGCGGCCACCACCAGCAGCGGCCAGAGCAGCAGGCGCCAGGTCCGGCTCATGCCAGCCTCCCGCGCAGGAAGCGGCTCAGCAGGTCGGCGAGGAGGACTAGCAGGAGGAAGGTCAGCAGGATGCTGGCAACCTCGCCGCCGGCGAACATCCGCAGCGACAGGTCGATCTGCTGGCCGAGGCCGCCGGCGCCGACGAAGCCCATCACCACCGAAGCGCGGATCGCGCACTCCCAGCGATAGACGGTGTAGGAAATCATTTCCCCGGCGGCGTTCGGCAGCACCCCGTAGGCGAACGCCGCCAGCCGCGATCCGCCGCCCAGCAGCAGGGCGCGGGTGGGGCGCGGATCCACCGACTCGAAGATTTCCGCGTAGACCTTGCCGAGCATGCCGGCATAGGTGATGGCGATGGCCAGCACCCCGGCGGTGGGCCCCAGGCCCACGGCGCGGACGAACAGCAGCGCCCAGACGATTTCCGGCACGCTGCGCAGGAGGATCAGCAGGCCACGCACCGGCCAGCGCAGCGCCCGTGCCCACCAGGCCGGCAGGCCGCCGCGCGGCAGCGCCGAGAGCGACAGGGCGCGGGTCGCCAGCAGTGCGGCGGGAAACGCCAGGAGCCAGGCCAGGGCCATGCCGGCGGTGGCGATGGCGAGGGTTTCCAGGGTCGCGCGGCCGAGCAGGGCGAGGAACTCGGGATCGTGCGCCAGCGGCCAGAAGCCGGCGAGGAAACCGCCCATGGTGCGCGCGTTGTCGCCGCTGAACAGGCCGGGGATATCCAGTTCGCTGAGGCGCAGCCCCGGCCAGAGCAGCAGCAACGCGGCCAGGGTCAGCAGCAGGCGCGGCAGGGCGGCGGGATCGCGCGGTGGAGAAGCGGCGTTCAGCATCGTGGGATGTGCACCACGGCGGGTTCGCTGGCCGGGCTGGCGCGCTCGGCCTGCAGTTGTTCGTTGGCGTAGAGGGCGTCCAGCGCGGCGCGGTCGACTTCGCCGGCGGGCAGGTCGAAGGCGATGCGTCCGGCGCGCAGGCCGATCACCCGGGGGAAGTGTTGCAACGCCAGGTCCACCGCGTGCAGGCTGGCCAGCAGGGTGCTGCCGCGCGCGGCGGCCTCGCGGTTGAGCAGGGCCAGGGTATGGCCGGCGAGCACTGGGTCCATGGCCGAGACCGGTTCGTCGGCGAGGATCAGCTCGGCGCGCTGGTAGAGCACCCGGGCGATGCCGACCCGCTGCAACTGGCCGCCGGAAAGCTGGTCGCAGCGCTGGAACAGCTTGTCGCCGAGATCCAGGCGTTGCAGCGCGTCGTGGGCGCCGGCGCGGTCCAGCGGATAGACCAGGCTGGCCAGGCTCTTCCACAGCGGCCACTGGCCGAGGCGTCCGGCCAGTACCGCGCTGACCACCCGCTGCCGTGGCGGCAGCGGCGGCGCCTGGTGGACCAGGCCGATGCGCGCGCGCAGGCGTTGGCGGGCGGCGGCGGATAGCGCCCAGGGCTCCTCGCCGAGCAGTTCGACACGGCCGGCGCTGGGCCGCCATTGGCTGGCGAGCACCCGCAGCAGGCTGGTCTTGCCGGCGCCGGAAGGTCCGATCAGGGCCACCCGTTCGCCAGCGGCCAGGCGCAGGCGGATGTCGGCAAGGGCGCGTTGGCCGTCGGCGTGGACCAGGTCCACGCCGTCGAGGCTCAGGCTCACTTCAGCAGGCCGGCGGCGCGTGCGGACTCCTCGATGCCCTTGTAGTTGTCCGGATTGGTCTCGATGAAGCGGCTGGCGGCCTGCAGGTCGAGGATCTCCTTGTCGGCCGGTTTCGCCGGGTCGAGGGCGAGGAAGGCCTGCTTGATCTTCTCGGCCAGGGCCGGGTCGAGGTTGCCGCGCACGGTCCAGTTGTAGTCGTAGTAGGTCGGCGTGGTGGCGAAGACCTTGACCTTGGCGGTATCGACCTTGCCGCTGTCCACCAGCTTCTGCCAGACCGAGGCGTTCAGCACGCCGGCGTCGACCTTGCCGGCCTGGACCCAGGCCGCGGTGGCGTCGTGGGCGCCGGAGTAGGCGACGCGGGAGAAGAACTGCTCGGGGACGATGCCGTCCTTCTGCATGAAGTAGCGCGGCATCAGGCTGCCCGAGGTGGAGGAGACCGAGCCGAAGGCGAAGGTCTTGCCCTTCAGGTCCTGCAGGGATTTCACTTGGGGATCGGCCGTGATGAATTTGCTGGTGAACTGCTGGTCCTGCTCGCGCTGCACCAGGGGGATGGCGTTGCCGGTCTTCAGCCGCGCCTGGACGAAGGTGAAGCCACCCAGCCAGGCCATGTCCAGGCGGTCGGCGGCCAGCGCCTCGACCACCCCGGCGTAGTCGGCCACCGGGACGAACTTCACCGGCATGCCGAGTTGCTTCTCCAGATAGGCGCCGAGCGGCTTGAACTTGCGCAGCAGTTCGGTGGGCGCTTCGTCGGGGATCGCCGAGACCTTGAGTTCTTTCAGGGCTTCGGCGTGGGCGAGCGCGGCGGACAGGGACAGGGCGATGCCGGCGGCGAGCGCCAGGGAGCGTTTCAACATGGGAGAGTTCTCCGGTTCAATGGCGGAAAAAACCCGGGGAGTATAGTGGTGCGCGGCCCGCTTGGGCAGCCGTCGCGGCGTTGCTCGCCGGCGCCTCGCGGGTAATATGGCGCTCCCCGTGCCCATTCGCTGCGTATTGGAGTCCGCCATGTCCGCTTCCCTGCCTTCCCTTGCCTTCGCCGGTCTCGGCCTGATGGGCGTGCCCATGTGCCGCCGGCTGCTGGCCGCCGGCTATCCGCTGGCGGTGTGGAACCGTTCGCCGGGCAAACGCGAGTTGCTCGCGGCCGAGGGCGCGAAAGCCGTGGAGGTCCCGGCCGAACTGGCCGCCGACGCGGAAATCCTGATGCTTTGCCTGGCCGATACCGCGGCGGTGCGCGAAGTGGTGTTCGGCGCCGGCGGCATCGTCGAGAACGCCAGGCCCGGGCAGTTGCTGGTGGATTTCTCCAGCGCCGAGCCGGCCGCCACCCGCGAGATGGCCGCCGAGCTGGAGGCGCGCTGCGGCGTGCGCTGGGTCGACGCGCCGGTCTCCGGCGGCACGCCGGGCGCGGAAAGCGGCAGCCTGGCGATCATGGCCGGCGGACGCGCAGCGGATATCGAGCGCCTGCGGCCGGTCCTCTCCCGGCTCGGCCAGCGCCTGACGCGCATGGGCGAGGTGGGCGCCGGGCAGGTGACCAAGGTCTGCAACCAGATGATCGTTGCCTGCAACGCCCTGGTGATCGCCGAAGTGGTGGCGCTGGCGGAGCGGGCCGGGGTCGACGCCAGCCTGGTCGCTCCGGCGCTGGCGGGCGGCTTCGCCGACTCGAAGCCGTTGCAGATCCTCGCCCCGCAAATGGCCGAGAGCCGTTACGAGCCGGTCAAGTGGCACGTACGGACCCTGCTCAAGGATCTCGATACCGCGGTGAAGCTGTCCCGCGAGCAAGGCGCGGCCACCCCGATGAGCGGGTTGGCCGCGCAGTTGATGCGTCTGCACGGCAGCCAGGGCTATCTCGAACGCGATCCGGCGACCCTGGTGGAGCAATACCGGACCGCCGTCGAGTGAACCTCAGGCCTGGTTCAGGCTGCGCAGCGGCGGCGCGGCGTCGAAGCGGTAGGCGCGGAGGAACTCTTCCAGGGCCGCCAGCGGCAGCGGCCGGCTGAACAGGTAGCCCTGCACCAGCTCGCAATGGTTCTCCCGCAGGAACGCCAGTTGCTGCGGGGTCTCCACGCCCTCGGCGACGACTTTCAGATGGAGCTTCTGGGCCATCGCGATGATCGCCTGGGCGATTTCCATGTCCCGCTGCGAGGCGGGGATGTCCATGATGAACGAGCGATCCACCTTCAGCGCGTCCAGCGGCAGGCGGCGCAGGTAGGCGAGCGACGAATAGCCGGTGCCGAAGTCGTCGATCGACAGGCTGACGCCCAGCTCGCGGAGGCGTTCGAGCAGCGGGATGGTCTGGTCGATGTTGTACATCAGCGCGTCCTCGGTCACCTCCAGTTCGAGGAAGCGCGCCGCCAGCCCGGCCTGGTCCAGCGCATGACGGACTTCGTCGACCAGGCTGGCCCGGCCGAGATTGCTGGCGCAGCAGTTGACCGCCACCCGCAGCCGTTCGTGGCCGGCCAGGTGCAGGCCGCGCAGGTCGCGGCAGGCGCGTCGCAGCACCCAGTCGTCGAGCTGGTCGATCATGCCGTTGGCTTCGGCCAGGCCGATGAAGCGGTCCGGACCGAGCAGGCCCTGGGTCGGATGGCGCCAGCGCACCAATGCCTCCAACTGGTGTACCTCGCCGTCGGCGAGGGCGAGGATCGGCTGGTAGTGCAGCTCCAGCTGGTCGTCGCGCAGGGCCTGGCGCAGTTCCTCCTCCATCTGCAGTTCCTGGGTCGCCCGCACCAGCAGTTGCCGGCTGAAGAACTGCGCGTTGTTGCGCCCGCAGGCCTTGGACTGGTGCAGGGCCAGGCCGGCGTTCTTCAGCAGCTCCTCGCACTGCTCGCCGTCGTTCGGGTAGAGGCTGACGCCGACGCTGGCGGTCATCACCAGGGTGCGCCCGTCCAGGGCGATGGGTTCCTTCATCTTCTGCATCAGGCGTTGCGAGAGGATGTGCGCCTCGTGGTCCTGGGTGAGGTCGGCGAGCACGCAGAACTCGTCGCCGGCGAAGCGCGCCACCACGTCGCTATCGCGCAACACGCTGCGGATGCGTTCGGAGACGATCTTCAGCAGCTCGTCGCCGGAGTCGTGGCCGAGGGAATCGTTGATCCGCTTGAAGTGATCGAGGTCGAGGAACATCACCGCCAGGCCCTTGCCTCTCAGGCGACAGTTCTCCAGGTGCTGGACGAACACTTCGTTGAATGCCGTGCGGTTCTGCAGGCCGGTCAGGCTGTCGTAGCGAGCCATCTGGCGCAGCGAGGCGTGGGCGTGGTCGAGCTGGTTGAGCAGGGCGTTGACCCGGCTGTTTTCGCTGAGCCGGCGCTCCCGTTGTTTCTCCGACCATGCGGCCCAGATGCCGCAGGCGGCGATGGCGCTGGCGAGCACTCCGGTGAGCCAGCCCAGGCGCAGCGAGTCGGCGCTGGCTTGCAGTTCCAGCGGCGTGCCGGCGGGTACGCTGAGCACCAGCGCGGCCATCCCGGTGAAATGCATGGCGGCGATGGCGCCGGCCAGCAGCAGGCTGGCGATCAGTTTCATGTAGCGGTAGCGCGCGCTGCGCCGGCCGCGCAGGTAGGGGACCGCGGCGAGGGCGGTGAAGGCGGCGCCGATGGCGATCAGTACCGAAAGGGCGAACAGCGATGGCTGGTAGTACTGGGTGGCCACCGAGCGCATCGCCGCCATCCCGGTGTAGTGCATGGCGGCGATGCCCAGGCCGATGCAGCAGGCGGCGAGCAGTCAGGGCAGTAGGCCGAAGCGCGGGCGGGCGGTCATGTACATCGCCAGGTACGAGGCGGCGACGGCGATCAGCAGCGACAGGCCGGTGATCGGCAGGTCGTAGCGCAGGGCGATCGGCGCGTGGAACGCGAGCATGGCGACGAAATGCGTGGCCCAGATGCCGCTGCCCAGGCAGAACGCCCCGACCCATTGCCAGCGGCGCGGGTGGCTCAGGCTGTTGCCGACCCGCTCGACCATGTCCAGCGCCGTGTACCCGGCGAGGCAGGCGACGAGGAAGGCGAGCGCCACCAGCGACGGAGAATAGGTGCAGTTCTGCAGCACGTAGCCGTCGACGGGAGACTCTCCGAGGAAGCGCAGGCCTTGCCAATCCATAGCGGTGTCTCCCTGGACACGGAAAACCCGCGGACGGCGCGGGCGCGGGCTGGGGATGGGGGTGGCATTGTGCTTCCAGTATAGATAGCGGGAGCCACCTGCAAGGTCGGCATGGAAGGAAGTCGCTGGCCGCCGACATACGGCCGGTTTCGGCATCTTCCCAGGGAGAAAAGGCATAGCTGAGCTTGTTCCGGCTCCATCGCCACGGGCATGATCGCTGCGCCCGCGAGGGCTCGCGAGGCTTCACGAAATTTTGACCAGGCGCCCGATAGAGTTCGGGCGCCCCGCCACGGGGGTGGCGGCGGTCCGTTACGTTTCAGGAGTTGCTTCAATGGGTGGGGGTATCAAGCGTTTCTTGCCGGCTATCGGTTCGACCCGGCTGGTGATGCTGTTCGCGCTGGTTCTGGTGGTGTTCTACAACGCGGCGACCTGGAAGGCCCTGCATGGCCTGGTGCCGCTGCAAGGCTTGAAGGGCTTCGCGTTCTTCGCTTCGTTCGCGGCGTTCCTGTGGGCCGCCTTCACGCTCCTGCTGACCCTGGTTTCCTTCCGCCCGCTGCTCAAGCCGGCCTTGACCCTGGTCGCCCTGTGCTCGGCCGGCGCGACCTACTTCATGGGTAGCTACGGCATCAGCATCGACACGGTGATGGTGCAGAACGTCTTCGAGACCAACGCCACCGAGGCCGGCGACCTGGTCAACCCAACCCTGCTCGGCTATCTGCTGTTGCTCGGTGTCCTGCCTTCGCTGCTGATCTGGCTCTGGCCGGTACGCTACCGGCCGTTCTTCCGCGGCCTGCTGAACAAGATCCTGACGCTGCTCGGCTGCCTGCTGATCGTCGCGGTAATGGTAGGCAGCTTCTATTCCACCTACGCGCCGATCTTCCGCGAGGAAGACAAGCTGACCCACTTCATCAACCCGACCAACTACATCTACGCGGTGGGCAAGTACGCCAAGCAGCGCCTGGTGATCAAGGAGCACCTGGTGGTCGAGCCGATCGGCCTGGACGCCCGCCAGGCGCCGGCTGCGCTGCAGCGACAGAAGAAATCGCTGCTGGTGTTCGTGGTCGGCGAGACCGCCCGTGCCGACCATTTCTCGCTGAACGGCTACGCCCGCGAGACCAACCCGGAGCTGAGCAAGCAGGACATCGTCAACTTCACCCAGGTCCGTTCCTGCGGCACTTCCACCGCGGTCTCGGTGCCCTGCATGTTCTCCCAGTACCCGCGCGAGGACTACAGCGACAAGAAGGCCAAGACCCACGAAGGCCTGCTGGACATTCTCCAGCGTGCCGGCGTGCAGGTGTTGTGGCTGGAGAACAACAGCGACTGCAAGGGCACCTGCCTGCGGGTGCCCAACCGGGACATCCCGAAGACCCAGCCGAGTCCGTTCTGCGACGGCAAGAACTGCCTGGACGAGTCGCTGCTGGTAGGCCTGCAGGAGTACATCGACGGGTTGCAGGACGACGCCATCATCGTCCTGCACTCCGATGGCAGCCACGGTCCCGAGTACTACGAGCGCTACCCGAAGGAGATGGAGCGCTTCCAGCCGGTATGCCGGACCAACCAGCTCGGCAGTTGCAGCAAGGAAGAGCTGGTGAACGTCTACGACAACACCATCCTCTATACCGACCACTTCCTGACGAAGGTGATCGAATTGCTCAAGCGGAATGCCGACAAGCGCGATACGGCGATGATCTACGTGTCCGACCACGGCGAGTCGCTGGGCGAGAATGGCGTCTACCTGCACGCGGCGCCCTATTCGATCGCGCCCCAGGCGCAGATCCACGTGCCGATGGTCATGTGGTTCGCCCCGCAGGCGCTGGGCAACTGGGGCATCCAGCGCAGTTGCCTGGACGGCAAGCGCGACGACAAGGACCTGAGCCACGACAACCTGTTCCACTCGGTTCTCGGCCTGCTGGACGTACAGACTTCGTTGTACCAGCCGGCGCTGGACATCTTCGCCAGTTGCCGCGCGCCCAGGGCAGCCCAGTGAGCGACGGGGGCTGAAAGAAAAAAGGCCGTGGAGGATTCCCCCCACGGCCTTTTTCGTCGGCTTTCGCCTTATTTGTCGCGGACCAGCAGGACCGGACGCGAAGCCACGCGGATCAGGCCTTCCGCCACGCTGCCGAGCATCAGGCGGCGCATGCCGCGACGACCATGGGTGCCCATGACCACCACGTCGGCATCGCTGGCCTGGGCCTCGAGCTCGATGCGCTCGGCGATTTCCTCGCTGGCGCGCTCCTGGCAGACGCGATCGAAGGTGGCGCCTTCGACGTTGCTCGCCTCGACCTTCTCGCGGGCCTTGGCCAGGACGTCATCGGCGGCTTTCAGCGCGGCTTCGCGCAGCGGCTCGGGGTTGTAGTACACCGCGTAGTCGGGAAGGTGGCGCAGCGGGCTGTCGACGATGGTGATGACGCGCAGCTTGCCGCCGCTGAGGCCGGCCAGCTTGATGGCCTCTTCCAGGGCGCGGTCGGAGACCGGGCTGCCGTCCACGGCTACCAGAATGCGATCGTACATAAGGTGTCCCTCCAGAGTGAGTGTCCGCCCGCCGGGCGTTCTTGAAACTTCAAGGACACTGTAGACCCTCGCGGCCGGCGGACCTTTGCCGGAGGTCAATAAGTCGCAGGGCGACCGTCGCGATTCCGCTGCGACGCCTGGCTCGCGGCCCGGCGGGGGCCGGGGAACGGGGCGAACGGTCGCCGCGCGGCCATTCGCCGTTGCGGCCTTCGCTGGAAATGAAATGAAAGAAGCCATGGGGGATGCCCATGGCTTCTCGTTTCGCGCAGCCGTTGCCGGGCGTCAGCCGGCGACCAGGATGCGGATCGCCTCGAGGCGCAGGGAGGCCTTGTCGAGCAGGGCCAGGCCTTCCTCGCGCTGGGTGCGCAGGCTGTCCAGCTCGCTGTCGCGGACGCTCGGGTTGACCGCCTTGAGCGCGGTCAGGCGCGCCAGTTCCTCGTCCATGGCGGCGGCGAACTGCTGCTTGGCCCTGGCCACGCGTTCCTCGTGGCGCGGGACGATCTTGCCCTCGGCCACGTCGAACTGCTTGGCCAGCACATCGCGCTGGGCCTGGACGAACTTGTTGGCGCTGACCCGTGGCACGCTTTCCAGCTGGTCGTTGAGGGTTTCCAGGGACACCCGGCCGGCCAGGTCGTTGCCGTTGGCGTCGAGCAGGCAGCGCAGGGCCTGCGGCGGCAGCCAGCGGCCGAGCTGGAGGGCGCGCGGTGCCACGGCTTCGCTGACGAACAGGAGTTCGAGCAGCACGGTGCCGGGCTTCAGCGCCTTGTTCTTGATCAGCGCCACCGAGGTGTTGCCCATCGAGCCGGACAGCACCAGGTCCATGCCGCCCTGAACCATCGGATGTTCCCAGGTGAGGAACTGCATGTCCTCGCGGGCCAGCGCCTGGGCACGGTCGTAGGTGATGGTCACGCCTTCGTCGTCGCCGAGGGGGAAGCCGGCGTCGAGCATCTTCTCGCTTGGCTTGAGGATCAGGGCATTTTCCGAATGGTCTTCGCTGTGGATGCCGTAGGCGTCGAACAGGCGCTCCATGTAGATCGGCAGGGCGAAGTCGTCGTCCTGTTCCTCGATGGCCTCCACCAGCGCCTCGCCTTCGCCGGCGCCGCCGGAGTTCAGCTCCAGCAGGCGGTCGCGACCGCTGTGCAGCTCCGCTTCGAGGGCTTCGCGACGGGCGCGGCCTTCGGCGAGCAGCGCGTCCCAGGCCTTGTCCTCGCCGCCGTCGAGCAGCGGCAGCAGGCGCGGGCCGAACTCGTGTTGCAGGGCGTTGCCGGTGGGGCAGGTATTGAGGAAGGCGTTCAGCGCCTGGTTATACCACTGGAACAGGCGCTGCTGGGCGCTGTTCTCCAGGTGCGGTACGTGCAACTGGATGGTGTGTCGCTGGCCGATCCGGTCGAGGCGGCCGATGCGCTGCTCGAGCAGGTCCGGGTGGGCCGGCAGGTCGAACAGCACCAGATGGTGGGCGAACTGGAAGTTGCGGCCTTCGCTGCCGATTTCCGAGCAGATCAGCACCTGGGCGCCGAACTCTTCGTCGGCGAAGTAGGCGGCGGCGCGGTCGCGCTCGAGAATGCTCATGCCTTCGTGGAACACCGTGGCGGAGATGCCCGAACGCAGGCGCAGGGCGTCTTCCAGGTCGAGGGCCGTCTCGGCGTGGGCACAGATGACCAGGACCTTGAACTGCTTGAGCATCTTCAGGGTATCGATCAGCCACTCGACGCGCGGGTCGAAGCGCCACCAGCGGTTGTTGTCGTCGCCGTCTTCCCACTGCTGCTGGAAATTCACTTCCGGATACAGGTCCGGGTGTTCGCCGGCCGGCAATTCCTCGTACTGGCTCGGCATCGGCAACGGATAGGCGTGCAGTTCGCGCTGGGGGAAGCCCTGCACGGCGGCACGGGTGTTGCGGAACAGCACGCGGCCGGTGCCGTGGCGGTCGAGCAGTTCGCGGACCAGGCGCGAGCGAGCTTCTTCATCGCCGCCCTCGACGCTGGCCAGCAGCTCGTCGCCCTCGCTGCCGAGGAAGCCGTGGATGGCCTTGCGCGCGCCGGCGGAAAGACTGCCGTGGTCGAGCAGTTCCTGCACCGCTTCGGCGACCGGACGATATTGCTCGCTCTCCCGGCGGAACGCTTCGAGGTCGTGGAAACGATTCGGATCGAGCAGGCGCAGGCGCGCGAAGTGGCTGTCCTGGCCGAGTTGCTCCGGGGTCGCGGTGAGCAACAGGACGCCGGGAATGATCTCCGCCAGTTGCTCGACCAGCGCGTATTCGGCGCTGACCTGGTCCTGGTGCCAGACCAGGTGGTGGGCTTCGTCGACCACCAGCAGGTCCCAGCCGGCGGCGAACAGGGCGTCCTGGGCGCGTTCGTCTTCCTTCAGCCACTCCAGGGCGACCAGGGCCAACTGGGTGTCCTCGAAGGGATTGCTGGCATCGCTTTCGGCGAAGCGCTCCTTGTCGAACAGGGCCACCTGCAGGTTGAAGCGCCGGCGCATCTCCACCAGCCACTGGTGCTGGAGGTTTTCCGGAACCAGGATCAGCACCCGCCCGGCGCGGCCGGAAAGCAACTGGCGATGGATGATCAGGCCGGCCTCGATGGTCTTGCCCAGGCCCACTTCGTCGGCCAGCAGGACGCGCGGCGCCATGCGGTCGGCGACTTCGCGGGCGATGTGCAACTGGTGGGCGATCGGCTGGGCGCGGGCGCCGCCGAGGCCCCAGAGCGAGGACTGGAGCAGTTGGCTGCGGCGTTCGAGAGTGTGGTAGCGCAGGGAGAACCAGGGCAGGGGATCGATCTGTCCGGCGAACAGACGGTCGCTGGCGAGGCGGAACTGGATGAAGTTGGAGAGCTGGGTTTCCGGCAGGGTGCGCTGCTCGTTCTGCGCGGTGAGGCCGTGGTACACCAATAGGCCCTCGCTTTCCTCGACCTCGCGGACGGTCATCTTCCAGCCTTCGAAGTGCGTCACTTCATCGCCGGGGGCGAAGCGCACGCGGGTCAGCGGCGCATTGCGCAAGGCGTACTGGCGGGTATCGCCGGTCGCCGGATAGAGCACGGTGAGCAGGCGGCCATCCTGGGCCAGGATGGTCCCCAGGCCCAATTCCGCTTCACTGTCGCTGATCCAGCGTTGCCCCGGTTGATACTGCGCCATGTCCACCTCCCAAAAAAGCCGGGTATGGTACCGCAACGCGTGGCGTTGAGCGACGCTTGGCGATGGATTGCGTGTTGCGCCAGGGCTTCGTCGGAGAGCCGTCCGTCGGTACGGGAGCGACCGCCTGGCGGCTGGTTCTCAAGTCGAGCGGCGGGTCGACCGATAACCCTTGTAGAAGAACGCCGCAAACCGGCACGCTGCGAGAACCCATGACGCGGCACTACCCAGAGAGGTTGCCTGCATGCTTCCGCCGATCCCCCAGGGCCTGATCCCGGTCACCGTCCAGCAGGACCCGCCCAAGCCCCGTCCGGCCACGCCGCCGGTCGCGCCGACCCAGGCTGGCGCGGGCAGCGATGGCGTCGCCTTGCGCCAGGAGCGCGACGAGGAAAGCTGGCTGGAAGAGGAATACCGCCGTCGCCAGCGCCGCCAGGGCGGCGAGGCGCACGCGCGGAGCGACGAGGGGGACGAGGCGCCGGCTGACGAGGCGGGGGAGAGCGCCCAGGCGGACGAGCCGCCGCGCAAGGGACAATTGATCGACATCGAAGTGTAACCCTGGTTTTCCAGGCTTCAGCAGCGGCCTTGCGGCGTAGTAACCTGCGGCCCATGGACCTGTTCGCCGACGCACCCCTGACCCTGCCGGACGCCGACCTGCGCTATCTCCCGCATTGGCTGGATGCGCCGCTGGCGAGCGCCTGGCTGTTGCGCCTGGAACAGGAAACGCCCTGGGAACAGCCGATCCTGCGCATCCATGGCGAGGAGCACCCGACCCCGCGCCTGGTGGCCTGGTACGGTGACCCGGAAGCCGCCTACCGTTATTCCGGCCAGGTCCACCGGCCGCTGCCATGGACCGCGTTGCTCGGCGAGATCCGCGAGCGCGTGGAGCGCGAGATCGGCCAGCGGGTCAACGGCGTGCTGCTGAACTACTACCGCGACGGCCAGGACTCCATGGGCTGGCACAGCGACGACGAGCCAGAGCTGCGCCGCGATCCGCTGGTCGCCTCGCTCAGTCTCGGCGGCAGCCGCCGCTTCGACCTGCGGCGCAAGGGCCAGACCCGCATCGCCCATTCCCTGGAACTGACCCATGGCAGCCTGCTGGTCATGCGCGGCGCAACCCAGCATCATTGGCAACATCAGGTGGCGAAGACCCGCCGCTCCTGCATGCCCCGTTTGAACCTGACCTTCCGCCTGGTGTATCCCCAGCCATGAACGACGACGACAAGGTGATCGACCTCAGCGCCGAGCGCGACAAGCGCATCCACGACGTGCACGAGAAGCGCCTGCAGGAGGTCCGCAAGGCCTTCGAACAGGTGTTGCCGCTGGGCAAGCCGCGGAAGAAGCCGAAAGGCAAGCCGAAGAAGCGCTGAAGCCTCCGCCGCCGCGTTCGCCGGCGGCGCATTCCTGCGGGCAACGTGCGGCGATCGGGCAGGTTTCTCCCGGTTATCTGCGGCGTCCGACCGCATTCTCCCTCCTGCGAAACTTGACCTGGGTCAGTGTCATGCACCTGGCCGAAAAAGCCCGTCCGGGCGATTGATCCAGGTCAATATTGCGCCGCCGCGCCTCGCTAATCTGAGCCCATCGAGCAACACCCAACCGGCAACTGGAGGCCATCAACATGTTCATCGACGAAGTGGTTCTCGCAGGGATTCTTACGGTAGGCCTCATGGTCGCTTTCTTCGGTGGGGTCGGTTACTTCATCTGGAAGGATTCCCATAGCCGCAAAGGCTGATCCTCCCGGATACACAGAGCACGCAAGGCACTTAGGGCGACTTCGGTCGCCCGTTTTTTTGCGCCTGGAAAAACACCGGCGCAGCGATCGGGATACTACGAATGTCGCTGGACGATATTGTTAGCAACCTAATAATATAGGCTGCACATATCGCCTCGGCGTTCGCCGGCTATCTATGCTGATGTAGACCCCGTTTCGGAAGACCCTGTGCCCATTCACTGGAAGCCGTTCCTGGCACCCTCGACGCTGGCGCTCAAGTTCGCCATCAAGACGCTCCTGGCCGGCGGCCTGGCGTTGTGGTGCGCCTTTCGCTTCGACCTGGAGCAGCCGCAATGGGCGCTGATGACCGTGCTGATCGTGTCCCAGCCGTTGTCCGGCATGGTGGTGGCGAAGGGCTTGTTCCGCCTGCTCGGCACCCTGGTCGGCACCGCGATGTCGGTGCTGATGATCGCGCTGTTCGCCCAGGCGCCCTGGTTGTTCCTGCTGGCCATCTCGCTCTGGCTGGGGCTCTGCACGGCGGCCTCGACCTCCCTGCGCAACCACGTTTCCTATGCCTTCGTACTTTCCGGCTATACCGTGGCGATCATTGGCCTGCCAGCGGTGGACCAGCCGCTGCTGGTCTTCGAGCAGGCGGTGGCGCGTTGTACCGAGATCTGCCTGGGGATCATCTGCGCCTCGGCGGTCAGTGCGATCCTCTGGCCGCAGCGGGTCGAGCAGAACCTCGACAAGCAGGCCCACGCCACCTGGCTGCTGGGCATGCAGGCCGCGCGCGGCGAGATCGACCCGCGCCAGCGGCAGCCGCAGGGGCTGCTCAACGCGCTGAGCAAGATCGTCGAGGTCGATGCGCAGCGCGACCATGCCTGGTTCGAGGGCGAGCGCGGGCGGCGCCGGGCCGGCGCCCTGGCGTTGCTCTCGCGCGACCTGCTCAGCCTGTTGCGCACCGCGCGCGGCGTGGCCCGGCAACGGGCGCGGCTGAGCGACGAGGATGAGCGCCAGGTGGAGCGCTGGCTGGCCGCGCTGGCCAGCGCCCTGGAAGGAACCGATCCGGCGTCGATGCAGGCGCTGCGCGAGGAGTTGGCGCAGGTCGCGGTCGAGCCGCAGTGGAGCAACGACCAGCGTTACCTGCTGACCCGCTGCTCGGTGCTGCTGCTCAAGGCGGTGAATGCCGAGAAGGGCATGCGCGCGGTGGCCAGCGGCGAGGTCGAGGGGCGGGTGGGCAGCGCCGGCACCCTGTCCTGGCACCGCGACCTGCAGATGGCGCTGTTCTACGGCGCGCGTAGCGCCCTGGCGTTGCTCGGGCTGTCGGTCTACTGGATCTATACCGCGTGGCCGGCGGCGTCCGGCGCGATGCTGCTGGCGGCGGTGGTGTGCAGCCTGTTCGCCAACCGCGACAACGCGGTGGCCATCGGCCTGAGCTTCCTGCGCGGCATCGTCTACGCGATCCCGGCGGCGATGCTGGTCAGCCAGTGGCTGCTGCCGCAGTGGAATGGCTTCCCGCTGCTCTGCCTGGCGATGGGCGTGCCGCTGTTCTTCGCCACCCTGGGCATGGCCGTACCGGTCACCGCCGGCACCGCCACCTCGTTCGCGATCCACTTCATCGTCCTGGTCGCGCCGCGCAACCAGATGGACTACGACCTCGCGACCCTGCTGAATTCCGCCCAGGGCGTGCTGATCGGAGTCGGCTTCGCGGTGGTGATCTTCCGCTTGCTGACCTTGCGTCCGGGCTGGCTGACCCGACGCCTGCTGGACGCCACCTGCGTCGACCTCGGCCGCCTCACCCGGCGCCCGCTGGCGCAGGCGGAGAACTGGTTCGGCGGGCGCATGGCCGACCGCCTGTTGCGCCTGGCGCGGCACGCCAACCTGTTGCCGGAGCAGGAGCGGCGGCGTTGGGACGATGGCCTCCTGGCGCTCGACCTGGGTAACGAACTGATCCACCTGCGGGCCTGCCTGGAAGGCGCCCGTGGCGTCCTGCGCAAGGCGCGCGACCGCTTCCTCGGGGAACTGGGCGAACTGCTTGAGGCCGGTCCCGCGGGGCCGCGCAGCGACCGCCTGGAACGGATCAGCCTGCCGTTGCGCGAAGCCCTGGAGCGCGACGCTCGCCACGACGACGAAGCCAGCCGCCTGGCGCGCGCGGCCCTGGCGCAACTGCTGTTCACCTGGCAGCAGTGGTGCCATCAGGAGGAAAGCCATGAGTCTGCATGAGTCGGCCTGGGGCGGCGTCTACCTCAGCCCGCTGTTCGTCTATGCCCTGCTGGCGCTGGCGGCCACCGCCGCGCTGCGGGTGCTGATCCAGAAAACGCCGTTGCGTCGCTGGGTCTGGCACGAGGCGCTGTTCGACTGCGCCCTGTTCATTTTGATGTTGAGTGGCATTACCTGGGCGGCCACGACCTGAATCCGTCGCCCCGAGAAGGAGATTCGCATGCGTGCATCGCTTCGCGTCGTCGTCACCCTGCTGGTGGTCGCTGCCGCCGTCCTCGCCGGCATCTGGCTCTGGCGCTACTACATGCTCTCGCCCTGGACCCGCGATGCCCGGGTGCGGGCCGACGTGGTGGTGGTGGCGCCGGACGTGTCCGGCTGGGTGACCGACCTGGAAGTCAAGGACAACCAGGTGGTCAAGGTCGGCGACGTGCTGATGCGCATCGACCAGGAACGCTACCAGGCCAACCTGGAGCAGGCCCGCGCCGTCGCCGAGACCCGTCACCAGCAATACCTGTTGCGCCAGAACGAGGCGGCCCGGCGCAGCCGCCTGGGCATCGGCGCGATCAGCGCCGAGGACAAGGAAAACGCCCAGATCAATGCCGCCATCGCTCGCAGCGAGTACCAGGAAGCACTGGCCCAGGTGAAGATCGCCGAACTCAACCTCAAGCGCAGCGAACTGCGCGCTGCGCGCAACGGACAGGTGACCAACCTGCGCCTGGCCCAGGGCAACTACGCCACGGCGGGCCAGGCGGTGATGGCGCTGGTCGACCAGCAGTCCTTCTATGTGGTCGCCTACTTCGAGGAAACCAAGCTGCCCGGCATCCGCGTCGGCATGCGCGCCCAGGTCCGCCTGATGAGCGGCGATCAGCCGATCGACGGCACGGTGGAGAGCATCAGCAGCGGTATCACCGACCGCAACTCGACGCCGGACGGCCAGTTGCTGGCCAATGTCGAGCCGACCTTCAACTGGGTGCGCCTGGCGCAGCGCATTCCGGTGCGCATCCGCCTCGACCAGGTGCCGGCGGATGTCCACCTGAGCGCCGGGATGACCGCCAGCGTCACCGTGCAGGGGGACTGAGCGGCAGCGCTTGCGTGGCGCCATCCAGCGTGCTGGCGCCAAGCGCGCAGGCCAGTGCCGCCAGCACCAGGGCGAGGCCGACCCAGGGCGTCGCGGCGACTCCCAGTGCCGCCACCACCAGGCCGCCCAGCGCCGCGCCGAGGCCCACGCCCAGGTGCATGGCCGAGGTGTTCAGGGCGACGCCGGCGGAACCGCTGGCCGGATCGCTGCGCAGCAGGAAGCTCTGCACCACCGGCGAGATCATCCAACTGATCGCGCTCCAGACCATCAGTACCGGCAGGAACCCAATGCTGCCCAGGCTCAGCGGCACCGCCGCCAGCGCCAGGGCGAAGGCCGCCGGCACCAGACGCAGGGCGCGCCGGTGGCCGAGGCGGTCGGCCAGCCAGCCGCCGATATAGCCGCCGCTCAGCGCTGCCAGGCCGATCAGCAGGAGGATCAGGCTGATCTCGCCGGGCGAGCGAATACCGGCCATGCTCGCCAGGTACGGGGTGAAATAGGCGAACAGGGTGAAGTGCCCGCCGAGCAACAGGATCGATACCAGTTGCGCGAGCCACAGCGCGGGCTGGCGCAACTGCCGCAGATAGCCTTCGCGGCCGGGCAGGTCGCCGGCCTGGCGTTGCGGCAGGTAGCGCCAGAGCAGCAGGCACAAGGGCAGCGAATAGACCGCGATGCCGGCGAAGATCCAGCGCCAGCCGAACCAGTCGCTGATCTGTACGCCCAGTGGCACGCCGAACACCAGCGAACCGCTGATGCCCATGAAGATCAGGCCGATCGCCCGGCCGCGCTGGGCCGGGGCGGCCAGCTCGGCGGCGAGCAGGCTGGCGAGGACGATCAGCAGCCCGCAACAGGCCGACATGCCCAGGCGAGCCAGGAGCAGGCCGAGATAGCCCGGAGCGAGGGCGGCGAGCGCGTTGCTGAGGGCGAACAGCAGCAGGGTCGCCAGCAGCAGGCGGCGGCGTTCGATGCGCCGGGTCAGCCAGCCGAGCAGCGGTGCGGCGAGGGCGAAGCCGAGGGAGAACAGGGTAGTGAGCTGGCCGGCCAGGCTGATGGAGACCCGCAGGTCTTCGGCCAGGGGCGGCAGGATGCCGATCAGGATGCTTTCCGCCAGGCCGGCGGCGAAGGTGGTCAGGGATAGCAACAGCAAGCGAAGGTCCATGGCGGCTCCGATTCCCGGTAAGGGGTTTCGGGCGGTGGAGTGCCTTCGGTTATCCCTGGTGATTGAGGTGAGACAGCGGACAGGGTAGAGCAGCGCGCGGCGGCCCGGCAAGTCCGCCGGGCCGGATGGCCCGACGGCAGGGAAGGCTGCTCAGCCGATGCTGATCGGCGGCAGTTCGGCCAGCTCGACGCTGAGCTTCTCTTCCGGCGCCATGATCTCCGCTTCGCCGTCGACCACCTGCTTGCCTGCCTGGTTGAACACCCGCGTGGCCATGCGCACGCGGTTCTTCGGCAGCTTCTCGAGGACTTCCAGTTCGACCTTCAGGTCGTCGCCGAGCTTGACCGGACGGGTGAAGCGCAGGGTCTGGCCGAGATAGATGGTGCCTGGGCCGGGCAGCACGGTGGCGATCGCCGCGCTGATCAGGGCGCCGCTGAGCATGCCGTGGGCGATGCGTTCCTTGAACTGGGTGGTGGCCGCGTAGGCGGCGTCCAGGTGCACCGGGTTGCGGTCGCCGGAGACTGCGGCGAACAACTGCAGGTCGCGCTCGGCGATGCTGCTGGTGTACTCGGCCTTTTGCCCGACCTCTAGCTCGGCGTAGGGAATGTTCTGGACCTGGCTCATGTTCTCTCCTTTGTCGAATGATCCCGGCGGTGGCGCAGGGCCTGTTCCAGCCAGTCGATCAGGTCTTGGGTGACCGCGTCGCGGTTGCTCTCGTTGAACAGCTCGTGACGGGCCTCGGGATAGGTCTTCAGGGTCACCTGGCGCAGCCCGGCGCCGCGCAGGGCGTCGGCCAGGTCGCCCAGGCGCCTGCCCTGGCTGACCGGGTCGCGTTCGCCGCCGATGACCAGCAGCGGCAGGCCGGCATCGATCTGCCGCAGGTGGGTGGGCGGGGTGATATCGGCCAGGCCGCCGAGCAGGTCCACCCACAACTGGTTGCTGCAGCGGAAGCCGCACAGCGGGTCGGCCACGTACCTGTCGACTTCCTGCGGATCGCGACTGAGCCAGTCGAAGGCCGTGCGATTGGGCTTGAACGCCTTGTTGAACGAGCCGAACGAGAGGAAGTCGATCAGCGCGCTCTTGCCCAGCGGCCCCTGGCGCCAGCGCTCGAAGCGGGCGATCAGGCGGGCGACCCGGTAGAGCGCTTGCGGCTGGTAGTTGGAGCCGGAAAGGATCGCCCCTTGCAGGCTGCAGCTGTGGTGCAGCAGGTAGGCCATGGAGATGTAGCTGCCCATGCTGTGGCCCAGCAGGAAGATCGGCAGTTCCGGGTGCTGCTGGCGGATATGGTGGTTCAGGCTGGCCAGGTCGCCGACCACCTTGCCCCAGCCGCCCTGGTCGGCGAAGTGGCCCAGCTCGTCGGCTTCGGCGGTCCGGCCGTGGCCGCGCTGGTCGATCGCATAGAAGTGGTAGCCGGCAGCGTTCAGCGCGGCGGCGAGACGCTCGTAGCGACCGGCGTGCTCGGCCATGCCGTGGGACAGCATCACCGCGCCGACGGCCGTTGCGCTCGGCCAGTGGCGGGTGTACAGCGGGGTTTCGTCGCTGGCGGGGAGCCAGTAGGCAGCGGCGGGCATGTTCGTTCCTTGTGCCGGGCGGACGCGTTCCGGCGCATTCTAGCAGCGTGCGCGGTTTCGTCCCGGAAAAGCGCCACCCTTGGGCACGGGCCGCTCTGGAATGGCGGGCGGCGAAGAGCGACAGGCTGGAGATTCACACTATCAATAAGGGCAGGAGGAGTATTTGCGCTGTCCGATGCAACTGCTAAGTTGCCCGATACCCCGCACACGCGGGCCAGACCCGCTCAGGTAAGAGGACAAGAATAAATGCAACCTGAATTCTGGAACGACAAACGCCCGGCCGGCGTACCCGACAGTCTCGACTTCGCCGCCTACCGTTCCGTGGTCGAGGTCTTCGAGCGCTCCTGCAAGAAATTCGCCGACCGCCCGGCCTTCAGCAATCTCGGCGTGACGCTCAGCTACGCCGAACTCGATCGTCTGTCCGCCGCCTTCGCCGCCTACCTGCAGAAACAGACCGATCTCCAGCCCGGCGACCGCATCGCGGTGCAGATGCCCAATGTCCTGCAATATCCCATCGCGGTGTTCGGCGCCTTGCGCGCGGGGCTGGTGGTGGTCAACACCAATCCGCTGTACACCGCCCGCGAAATGCGCCACCAGTTCAAGGACGCCGGCGTGCGTGCGCTGGTCTACCTGAACGTGTTCGGCAAGCTGGTCGAGGAAGTGCTCCCGGATACGCGGATCGAGTACCTGATCGAGGCGCGCATGGGCGACCTGTTGCCGGCGCTGAAGGGTTGGCTGGTGAACAGCGTGGTGAAGTCGGTGAAGAAGATGGTCCCCGATTATCGCTTGCCCCAGGCGCTGCCGTTCAGGCAGGCCTTGAAGCAAGGCCAGGGCCATGCCCTGCAGCCGGTCAGGGTCGGCCTGGAGGATGTCGCCGTGTTGCAGTACACCGGCGGCACCACCGGGGTCTCGAAGGGGGCGATGCTCACCCACGGCAACCTGGTGGCGAACATGCTGCAGGTCCACGCCCAGCTTTCCCAGCTCGGCAAGGATGGCCTGCCGCTGATGAAGGAGGCGCAGGAGGTGATGATCGCGCCGCTGCCGCTCTACCACATCTATGCCTTCACCGCGAACTGCATGTGCATGATGGTCAGCGGCAACCATAACGTGCTGATCACCAACCCGCGCGACATCCCCGGTTTCGTCAAGGAACTGAAGAAGTGGCGTTTCTCCGCGCTGCTCGGCCTCAACACCCTGTTCGTCGCGCTGATGGAGCATCCCGGGTTCAAGGACGTCGATTTCTCCAACCTGAAGCTCACCAACTCCGGCGGCACTGCACTGGTCAGCGCCACCGCCGAGCGCTGGAAGGGTGTCACCGGCTGCACCGTGGTGGAAGGCTATGGCCTCACCGAATGCTCGCCGGTGGTGACCACCAACCCCTACGGCGAGCAGGCGCGCCTGGGCACGGTGGGGATTCCGGTCGTGGGCACGGCGCTCAAGGTGATCGACGAGCAGGGCAACGAGCTGCCTGTCGGCGAACGTGGCGAACTCTGTGTGAAAGGTCCGCAAGTGATGAAGGGGTACTGGCAGCGTCCCGAGGCCACCGAGGAGATTCTCGATGCCGAAGGCTGGCTGAAGACCGGCGACATCGCGGTGATCGACGAGGACGGCTTCGTGCGTATCGTCGATCGCAAGAAGGACCTGATCCTGGTCTCTGGCTTCAATGTCTACCCCAACGAGATCGAAGACGTGGTGATGGCCCATCCGAAGGTGGCCAGTTGCGCGGCGGTGGGCATTCCCGACGAGAAGTCCGGCGAGGCGGTGAAGCTGTTCGTGGTGGCCCGCGACCCCAGCCTGTCGGTCGAGGAGCTCAAGGCCTACTGCAAGGAAAACCTCACCGGATACAAAATTCCGCGACAGATTGTGCTCAAGGATGCATTACCGATGACGCCTGTGGGTAAAATCCTCCGTCGTGAGCTGCGCGAAATCGCCTGATAGCCTTACAAGGCTCTG